>Ga0194121_10000065_pt1 | contig 160354 bp, 171 predicted proteins | sample TA2MahCa50mmetaG_FD_148609 | JGI IMG/M metagenome (GOLD analysis project Ga0194121, IMG submission 148609) | Freshwater microbial communities from Lake Tanganyika, Tanzania - TA2015020 Mahale Deep Cast 50m | ecosystem: Environmental > Aquatic > Freshwater > Lake | place: Tanzania: Lake... | reverse complement strand
TTGGTGCGCCATGATTGCCCTCGATCCAATGATATAAGTTGCTGAATCTTATATCTGAATCGGCCAAGGCGAGCAGCAACTCAGTGGTTCATCGGGGTAATGCGGTTTAAGAGCGGGGATACGCTGACAGACAGCTGGGAGGAAGGTTCACACCTCAAAGAATACACGTACAAAATCACCGGTGGCACCGGCAAATATGAAAACGCCAGTGGCGAGGGCACCTACACCCTTGAGGAACTCACAGAGACGCTATTTGGCGGGAAATACCAGAGCACGATAGAGCTGCCCTGAGTCGTGCGGCATATGGGTGTCCGTAAGGCCGAGACTGGGCAATCCCGGCGTCCGCACCACCCTTCAAGTCTAAGCCATCGACAAGGGGCGCGGCCCTCGCTACGCTTCTGAAAAGCCGAGCACGCGGGCACAACGCGGCCGGCCGGGATGAGGAGGGCGCGCCATGAACGAACAGCTTTCACGCACGACATTTTTCGGCGCGTGTCCGCATGATTGCCCGGACACCTGCGCCATGATCTACGAGGTCGAAAACGGCAGGCTGGTCGAGGTCAGGGGCAACAAAGAGCACCCCATGACCCGCGGCGGCCTCTGCGTGAAGCTCAAGGATTTCCACGACCATCACGCCAATCCCGACCGGCTGCTTTATCCCTTACGCCGCACCGGGCCTAAGGGCTCGAGACAATTCGCGCGCATCACCTGGGATGAGGCGATCGCCGAGATCGGCCGGCGCTGGCGCGAGATCATCGCCACTTACGGCAGCCAGGCCATCATGCCCTATTCCTATCTCGGCAATATGGGCCTGGTGCAGGGCATCAATTCCGGCGATCCGTTCTTCAATCGGCTCGGCACGACGGTGAACGAGAAGACCTTCTGCGCCTCAGGCTCTTCGACCGCCTGGCTGCTCACCGTCGGTCCGACCGGCGGCGTGGACCCGGAAAGCTTCGTGCATGCGAAGTATATCGTGATCTGGGCCTGCAACTCGATCTCCACCAATCTGCATCACTGGCCGTTCGTGCTCGAAGCGCAGAAGCGCGGCGCCAAGATCGTGGTGATCGACAGCTACAAATCCCGCACGGCCAAGGCCGCCGATTGGCATATCTGCCCGCGGCCGGGAACCGACGGCGCGCTCGCCATGGGCTTCATCAACGCGATGATCGGGCAGGGGCTGATCGATCAGGATTATGTCGCGCAGCATACTTACGGCTTCGATGAGCTTAAGGCGCGCGCGGCCGAATTCACTCCCTATTATGTGGAGAGGATCACCGGCGTTAAGGCGGAAGACATCGCCACATTCGCCCGCGAGTTCGCCACCATCCAGCCGTCGGCGATCCGCATCGGCGTGGCGCTCGAGCGGCATGCCGGCGGCGGACAGACCATCCGCGCGGTGTGCGCGCTGCCGGCGCTAGCCGGGTCCTGGCGTCACGTCGGCGGCGGCCTGCTGCAAATGCCGCTCTGGGACTTCCCCGTCGACTGGATGAAAGTTTCGCGCGGCGACTGGATCAAGCCGGGCACGCGGGCGATCAACAATCTGAAGCTCGGCGCGGCGCTGACCGGCGAGATGCAGCTCGACCCGCCGCTCAAGAGTCTGTTCGTGTTCTGCACCAACCCGGTGAGCCAGGCGCCCGAGACCAACAAGATCGTCAAGGGCCTGCAGCGCGAGGATTTGTTCACCGTCGTCGCCGAGCATTTTCTCACCGACACGGCGAAATATGCCGATATCGTGCTGCCCGCCGCCATGGCGGGGGAGGCCGAGGACATGATGTGGTCCTGGGGCCATTTCTATTTCACCTACAATGAGAAGGCGGTCGATCCGCCCGGCGAATGCAAGCCGACATCCGACATGTGGCGCCTGCTCGCCACGGAGATGGGCTTCGACGATCCCGTGTTCAAAATGACCGACAGCGAGCTCGCCGCCTATTACATCAACTGGGACGACCCCAAGATGGGCGTCGTCGGCATGGAGCATTTCAAGGCGAACGGCTATTACAAGATCGATGTGGGCGATGCCGATACGCGCGCGCCGCATAGAGACGGCAAGTTTCCGACCGCCTCAGGCAAGGTCGAGTTCCTGCTGCACGACGCCAAGAACTTCGTCGCAGGTCCCTTCCGCGCCATGTACGAGGGCGATCAGGACGGCTCGCCGGTCGATCCTCTGCCGGGCTATGTGCCGAATCGTGAGGCGCCGGAGACCAATCCCGACCGCGCCAAGCTTTACCCGCTCAACATCATCTCGCCCAAGAGCCACGGGTTCCTCAATTCGTGCTACGCCAACGAGAAACACAAGATCAAAGGGCAGGGCGAGCAATTCGTGCTGATCAGCCCCAAGGACGCGACGGCACGCAGCATTCGCGAAGGCGATCCGGTGCGGGTCTATAATGATCGCGGCGATTTCGAGGGCGTGGCCAAGATCACCGACGACGTCAATGCGGGCATCGTCGTGGCGACGCTCGGCTATTGGCGTAGCCTCAACCGCTCCGACGGGTCGGTGAATTCGATCTCGTCGGATGCGCATTGCGGGCTTGGCCGCGCGCCGACTTTCTCCGACAATCTGGTCGAGGTCGTGCGCGTGAACTGAGCGCAGTCTCCCTCTCCCGGTTTCAACACGGCAATGAACGCGCCGGCGCGCGATTAAGGTCCTATATTCGATGAGTTCAACAAAAAGGCCACCCCGGCCGCAATTTCCCGCCGAGCGTTTCGACGTCATCGCTACCCCATTGCAGCGCTTCCTCCATACCGAGGCGGCGGGCGGCGTCGTGCTGCTGATCGCCGCGATCAGCGCGCTTATCATCGCCAACTCAGCTTTCGGTCCCGCCTTCGAGGCATTTTGGGAGACGCCGGTCGGCATCAATTTCGGCCCCATCCAATGGGAGAACTCGCTCCGCCATTGGATCAATGACGGCCTGGTGACTCTGTTCTTCTTCGTGGTCGGACTCGAGATCAAACGGGAAATGGTCACCGGCGAGTTGAGCAAGAAGGGGGCCCTCGCGCTGCCGCTGGCGGCGGCGCTTGGCGGCATGCTGGTTCCCGCCGCGATCTATCTCGCCATCGCTTCGGAGGCGCCCTCGGGGTGGGGCGTGGTGATGGCGACCGATATCGCTTTCGTCGTCGGCTGCATGGCGCTGCTCGGCAAGCGCATCCCTGACAGTCTCCGCGTCTTTCTGCTGGCGCTCGCCATCATCGACGATATCGGTGCGATTCTGGTGATCGGCATCGGCTACAGTCAGGGCTTCCATCTTATTCCGTTTCTACTGGCCTTGGCGGGGCTCGGCCTGACCGCCTTCATCCAATGGCTGGGTGTGCGGCCCGTGGCGGCCTATTGGGTTTTGGGGTTCTTTACGTGGGCCGCGCTGCACGAATCCGGCATCCACCCGACCATCGCTGGCGTTGCGCTCGGACTGCTGACGCCGGTGCGGCCCTGGGTCGACCAGACGAGACTCGATCACTTCCTGGCCTGGGCACACGAGACGATGGTCCCGGCCCAAGGCCATCCACCGGAGGAAGTACGCCGGGCTGTGGCGCGCGCGGCGAAGGAAAGCATCTCACCACAACGCCGGCTCGAGAACAGCGTGCATCCATGGTCGGCCTTCTTCGTGCTGCCACTTTTCGCTTTCGCCAATGCCGGTGTTGCGATCACCGCGGTCGACCTGTTCGATGTAATCACCATGGGTGTCATCGCCGGCCTCGCCGTGGGCAAGCCGGTCGGCATCTTCCTGTTCACCTGGGCCGCCGTACAGTTTGGGATCGCGCGCAAGCCGAAAGAGTTTGCTTGGCTGCAGGTGCTCGGCGCAGGGTTGCTTGCCGGTATCGGCTTCACCATGGCGCTATTCATCGCCAACCTTGCCTTCACCGGTCCAGCGCTAGAATCGGCGAAGTTCGGCATCCTGCTTGCGTCGCTCATCGCTGGCGTGGTTGGGATGATCGTGCTCATGTTGGTGACGGTGCCGAAGCCGCGCATGGCGTAAGTGAGCTGAGATTGCTACTCGGCCGCCGTGCCCGCTTTGCCCTGCGCGCTCAGATCCTCTCGGAACGCTCGCTGACCACGACGCTGACCGGACGGTGATCGCTGATGCATGTCTTCGGCGGCAGCATGCTGGCCACGCGGTCATGGATTTCGTGCTCGACCTTGCCCATGCCCGGATGGACGATCAGCGGACTTTTGCCCCGCCGGGTGAGAGCTTCCGTGAAGACGATGTGATCCAGCAGGATAAAGGGCCGCCGGCTCGGGTCCAACTCGTCCCTGAACTCGACGGTCCAGCGGAACCTGTCCGAGCTGTCGAACAAAGCGTGACTGAGGAACTGGCGGGCAAAGAACACGTCGCCCTGCAAATTGCCGATCAGATCGTGCAGCATGTATTCGCGTTCGAGCAGCTCCTTGCCCGGCCCGTCATTCAAGTCTCCCAGCAGGAAGATGGACGGCAGCGGCTCCTGCGCGAAGCGTTGCTCGATATAGTGACGCACATCCGTGGCTTCGGTGGTCAGCTTGGCCCGCGCCTGGACCGCTTTCGCCATGTAGCGACGCACGTCATCCCGTGCGTAATAGTCCTTGTCCTTCTCGGCAGACTTCCTCGCCGGCACGCGTTCGCCGATGAATTTGCTCTTCAGATGCACGCCGATGAACTCGATGCGTGAGCCGTCCCAATCGGCGACCAGCACCTGGGGATGACGGTGATGAGAATGCGGCTTGAGCTGGTTCGCGCCGACTTGACCGCTTGTCTTGTCGATCTGGGGAAGGGAGATCCACCAATACCCGTCGCGATGCTGACGCCGCGCGGTCTGGCTGGTGTAGATTTTTTTGGTGTAGGCGCGCCATGTCGTGTTGTCGAGCAGATGCGCCTTCCGCTTTTCCTTGATCTCGGGCTTGGTGAGGAACCACATCCACTGATCGCCTTTGATGTCGTACGCGTCCCTGGCTTCACCGGCCCGATCGATCAGCCGATACGCCTTGAGATAGGTGTTGACGAATTCACCCATCTCATCCGGATCGGGAATCGCCTCGGTCAGAAGCAGGATATCGGGATCGATGAGTCTGATCTCTTGCACCACGCCGTCGAGCTTGGCCTGCGCCTGCGCGGCGCTCGGCATGCGGCGGTTGCCTTTACGCGACCCAGGCGGAACGGCGCCGGTTGCGACCCTGAACGCGTCGACCAGCCACTCCATGTTCCAGGTCGTGAGCTTGAAGCCGCCCATGCGCGCGTTGCTCCTCCGAAGTGAGGATACAACTTATAGGTGAATTTTTCTAGAATCTAACCAGAAAGTGTGAGGCGGCGGATCAAGCTCACGCTTTGACCTCTTGCAGCACCGAGAAGCCCTCGAATTCGGGATGGCCGAGATAGAGCGGCTTGTTGGCGCCGGCGCCGGCATGCGCCTTGCGGAACGCTTCGGACTTCGTCCAATTCACGAAATCCGCCTCCGAGCGCCAGGTGCTGTGCGAGGCATAAAGCACGTGGTCGTCTCGTTCCGGACCCTTCAGCAGATGGAAAGTCAGGAAACCCGGGACCTCATCGAGATGACTTTCCCGGTTGAGCCAGACCTGCTCGAAGTCGCGCTCGGATCCTTTCCGGACTTTGAACCGGTTCATGGCGATGAACATGATCTCTCCTAGGATTGCCGAAGGAAGATAGCGCAGAACGTGGCGGTTTGCAGTGAGGGAGCGACAATTGAGCGCCGTCAATAACAGCCACGCCAATTCGGACTATATTAGCCAAGCTGTTCTTTCCCCCAGGAGATCTCCCATGAGCAAGGATGCAACCCTCAAAGAGCGCCGCACGGCGAAGCTCGCCACGCCGACCGATCTCGGCTCCAATGCCACCCGCGACATTTCCGGCGCATTGAATGCCCTGCTTGCCGACGTGTTCGCGCTCTATCTCAAGACCAAGAACTTCCACTGGCATGTCAGCGGCCCGCATTTCCGCGGGCTCCATCTCAGGTTCGACGAGCAGGGGGCCGAACTGCTGGCGATGACCGACGAGATCGCCGAGCGGGTACGAAAGATCGGCGGGATCACGCTGCATTCGATCGGCAATGTCGCCCGGCTTCAGCGCATCCCCGACAACGACGCCGATTATGTCGACCCACTCGACATGGTGGCCGAGCTCGGCTCCGACAACCAGGCACTGCTTGCCAGCATGCGCGAGACGCATGAGCTTTGCGACGAGGAGAACGACGTGGCGACCGCGAGCCTGATAGAGAACTGGATCGACCAGGCCGAGAAGCGCATCTGGTTCCTGTTCGAGACGAGCCGCAGGGGCGATCCCGGGCATTAACAGCCTGTCGCGTCATTCGCTCATTCCCGCCAAAGCGGGAATCCAGAAAAATTGCTGAATTTTGCTGCCGCTGGGTCCCCGCCTTTTCGCGGGGACGAGCGGCGTGTCGCATTGGCCTTTGCTTAACGTGGGCGCTATAGGAACGGTCCACAAAGGCCACTCCTCATGCGATCACTCGCCCAACGCGCCCGTGCCAGTTTCAACCGTTTCGCCGAGTGGCAAATCTCCGGCGGTCTCGTGCTCATGGCCGCCGCGGCGCTCGGTATGGTGCTTGCCAATTCGGGTCTGGCGCAGACTTATTACCAGCTCTTCCATACCAAAATCGGCGGACTCGACCTTCTGCACTGGATCAATGACGGGCTGATGGCCCTGTTCTTTCTGGTGGTCGGACTTGAGATCAAGCGCGAGATGGTCGGGGGCGAGCTCGACAGCTGGCCGCGCCGCGCCCTGCCGCTGATCGCCGCGGTCGGCGGCATGATCGTCCCGGCTGTGATCTTCCTCGCAATCAATTGGCACATGCCGGAGAATATTCGTGGCTGGGCTGTCCCTACCGCCACCGATATCGCCTTTGCGCTCGGCGTGCTTGCGCTGTTCGGCTCGCGGGTCTCCTATCCGCTCAAAGTTTTCCTGACTTCGCTTGCCATCATGGACGATCTCGGCGCCATCCTGATCATCGCCATTTTCTACGCGAGCGACTTTTCAATATCGGCGTTTGGACTGGCCGTTCTGATCGCAGCTACGCTGTTCGCGCTCAACTGGTACGGTGTGAAGCGGCTTGCACCCTATCTGGTGCTCGGAGCACTCCTGTGGGTCTGCATGCTGTTCTCCGGCATTCACGCCACGCTGGCCGGTGTGGTGCTGGCCATGACCATTCCAATTACATCGGACGATAACCAACAGGATGGTGATGGGTCGCCTTTGCATAGGTTGGAACACGGGTTGGGGCCTTGGGTTACCTTTGTGATTCTGCCGATCTTCGGCTTTGCCAATGCTGGCGTTCCACTCGGCAATGTCAGCTTCGACACCCTGACCGAACCGCTGCCGCTCGGCATCATCGCAGGCCTTTTCTTCGGCAAACAGATCGGCATCATGTGCTCGGTACTACTGGCGAGACGAACGGGCCTGGCACAGCTGCCGAGCGGCGCGTCGTGGCGTCAGGTATACGGTGTGGCGATCCTCTGCGGCATCGGCTTCACCATGAGCCTGTTTATTGGCCTACTCGCCTTCAACGATATCGAGCGCGAATCCATGGTCAAACTCGGTGTGCTGATCGGCTCGCTCTTGTCGGCGCTTGGCGGCGCAGCGGTGCTGCTGTGGCCTCAATCCGGCAAAGCTCGGAATCCATAGAGCCAATCGAAGCGCTTCAAACCCTTCTCCTTGGACTGCCGTTCCAGGACGAAATTGCGCGCGAGACGCAGCAGGCCGGACAGGTGATAAATCTGGCCGAAGCGATGCGATAGACGCTGCGCGCGGGTCGCCCGCCCGTGCCGCGATGCCGCATAACGGCTTAAGGCAGCTTCCGGATTGCCGGATTGGCTGTCGAGAGCTGCCGCCAATGTCACGGCATCCTCGATAGCGAGCGCCGCGCCTTGCGCGAGATAGGGCAAGACCGGATGGGCGGCATCACCCATCAAGGCAATGCGTCCATCGTGCCATCCACGTAGAGGTGGCAGGCGATACAGCGACCAGCTGCGCCAGCCGTTTGCCCGTTGCAAAACATCCTTTGCCGCGCCACACCAGGTCTCGAACTGTGAAAGGATAGCGGACGGGTCACTGGATTGATCCCAGCCTTGGCGTTCAGCGCCGCCATGGGTCACGGCGACGATATTGAGCTGCTTGCCGCCGCGCACGGGGTAATGCACGAGATGCGCGCGGGGCCCGAGCCAGAGCCCGACCGTTGCCGCATCGAAAGGCGAGGGGAGTCCGTCGCGCGATAACAGCGCGCGCGAGGCCGTTGCTCCGGCAAACTGCAACCGGGCTTGCGGTGCAATCAGCCTTCGGACCGTAGACCACAACCCGTCGGCACCGATCAGGCATTCGCCTTCGAGCTCACCGCCACCGACATTTACGGCTACGACACGTCGCTCATTTTGCCGGAGGTTCACGACCTCGAAGTCCGGTTCGAGGTCGACCGTACGCAAAGTCTTGCAGGCCGCCAAAAGCGCGGCCTGGAGATCGGCGCGGTGCAGCGTGAGATAGGGCGCGCCGTAGCGCATCTCCGCCTGGGCGCCCAGCGGCACCGAAGCAAGTTGCTTTCCCGAAAGACCGTCGAACAGGCGGATGGACTCGGGCTTAAAGGCTGCCGGCTCGATCGCCTCAAGAACGCCGAGCGTGCTCAGTGCGCGCGTGGCGTTGGGCCCAAGCTGGATGCCCGCGCCGGTCTCGTCGCCGAAGGCCGAGCGCTCGAGCACGCTGACCGGATGCCCATGCCGTCCCAGCGCAACCGCCGCCGTCAGACCGCCTATGCCGCCGCCGGCGATGAGAACGCGCCTCTTTCGGTCAGTCATTAAACTGGTCTAGGCCGCAGGCGCGCCGGGCGGCGCGGTGGCCACATAGACGCAGCCCGGCGGTTCGCTCCCGGTGGCGTCGAGCTTCTTGTCATGCACGAACAAGGTCGAGCAATAGGGGCAAACGATCTGCGCGTCGTGTCCCATATCGAGATAAACATGCGGATGGTCGTGCGGTGGAGACGCGCCCATGCATTGGAATTCCTTGACGCCGATACTGATCTTATCGACGCCCTTGTCGTTGACCAAATGAGGCACCACAGTTTGCGCCATGAAACCGTCCCGCGCGGATTGAATAGTGGCGGCAAGCATAGTGAGGCTTGAGGCCGAGCGGTAGATGAGAATGCAGCATTTCGATTCCGATGGTGTGGAGATCGCCTATATCGATGAGGGCGAGGGCCCGCCTGTGCTCCTGCTGCACGGCTTTGCCTCGAATACCGCCACCAATTGGATCGATTCGCATTGGGTGCGCACGCTCACGCAAGCCGGCCGGCGCGTCATCGCCTTCGACCATCGCGGCCACGGCCAAAGCGAAAAGCTGTATGCGCCGGAAGTCTATGGCGCTCCCATCATGGCGGAAGACGCCCGCCGCCTGCTCGATCATCTTCGCATCGACCGCGTCGAAATCGTCGGCTACTCGATGGGCGCGCGTGTCGCCGCGTTCTTCGTGTTCAAATATCCGCAGCGCGCGCGGAGCGTGGTATTCGGCGGGCTCGGCATCAACATGGTGCGCGGCATGGTGGGAACCGGTCCGCTGGCGAAGGCGCTCGAAGCGCCTCGGCTCGAAGATGTCACAAACGACACGGCGCGAAGCTTCCGTGCTTTCGCCGAGCAGACAAAGAGCGACCTAAAAGCGCTGGCCGCCTGCCTGCGTGGTCCCCGCGAAAAGATCACGAAAGAACAGCTTGGCGCCATCCGTGTGCCCGTATTGGTGGCGGTTGGCAGCGGAAGATGTGATCGGCGGCTCAGGGGCCGAGCTTGCGGACCTCATCCCCGGGGCACAATTTCTGGACATAAAAGGGCGCGATCACATGAAGGCGGTCGGAGACGCGCGATTCAAACAGGGCGTGCTCGATTTTTTAACCCGGCGTCCCTAAGTGAGAAGCGTCTCATGGTAGACTCCAAGCCCCCACCCTGCTACCGGGGGGTCGAGTGAGGTTCGCGATGCATAAGTCATCAGCGGCGACCCAGCCGCAAATCAAGAGTTACGATCCGGTCTGGAGCCAGATCCGGCGCGAAGCCGAAGAGATCAGCAAGAACGAGCCCGCGCTTGGCGGATTCATCTATGCGACAGTCCTGAGCCATGCGCGGCTCGAGGATGCGGTTTGCCATCGTCTGGTGCGCCGGCTGCAACATGCGGCCCTCGACACCGGGTTGCTGCACAAGACGTTCCAGGAAGTGCTGGAAGCCGAACCCGAACTCGGCGACATTTTTCGCGCCGATCTCATGGCGGTGGCCAAGCGCGACCCGGCCTGCAGCCGTCTGATCGAGCCGCTGCTCAATTACAAGGGCTTTCATGCGCTCGAGACCTATCGCATCGCCCATTCGCTGTGGAATGCCGGCCGCAAGGACCTGGCGCTTTATCTGCAAAGCCTGACCTCGCGCTTCCTCCAGGTCGATATCCATCCGGCGGCGAAGATCGGCAAGGGCATCATGTTCGATCATGCCACCGGCATCGTGGTCGGCGAGACGGCGGCGATCGGCGACAATTGCTCCATGCTGCACGGCGTCACGCTGGGCGGATCGGGCAGTGAAAAAGGCGATCGCCATCCCAAGATCGGTCGCGGCGTGATGATCGGCGCCGGCGCCAAGATCCTCGGCAACATCAAGGTCGGCGATTGCGCGAGAGTCGCCGCCGGCAGCGTCGTGCTGCACGACGTGCCGCCGCGGACGACCGTGGCCGGCGTGCCGGCACGCCATGTCGGCGTCGCAGTGTGCGAGGAACCGGCGCTGACCATGGATCAGGTTTTCGAGGACGAGGACGAGGCGGGCGGCCGTTAGCGGCTGCCAGAGCCATGAAGGCCTGCGCGCGCGCGGGCTCCAGGAGAAGGGCTGTGACGCGGGACGAAATACTCAAGCTTGAGCGTTATCTGAAGACCCTGTTTCGCCTGCCCGACCTGCAGGTGCGGCAGCGCCCTCAGAAAGAAGATTCCGCCGAGGTGTTCATCGGCGAGGAATTCATCGGCGTGCTGTTCCGCGACGAGGACGAGGGGGAACTGTCCTATCAGTTCCAGATGGCCATCCTCGATTACGATCTGCAAGGGTAGCGAGCCCCCGGCGGGGGCGTTAACCAATCCTTAAGGATAATTTCAACGCGCGCGAGCCCTTTGGCTAGACTGCCCCGGTCGGAAAAAAGGCGGGGCAATGCAAACCCTGGCGATCTATCTCTATGTGATGGCGGTAGGCTTCGTTGCCGCCGGTATGCTCGCGAGCTTCGTCCAGCTCGTCTCGGGCAGGCCGTTACGTTTCGGCCTCGAGCCGCAGTCGGTTGCCGCCTCCCTTGGCGGGGTGGCGATCCGCGTGCTCGCGGGTCCCGCCATCATCATGCGCAACGCCTGGCGCGGGGTGCAGATCGAAGCGCGCCCGAAAACCTGGTTCGGGGCTTCCGCCGTCATTGCCGCGCTATGGAGCCTGTTCTCCGGCGCGTTTCTTCTCGATCTGGCGATGAAATTATAAAAAAAGGAGCCGGTCTCGGATGAGACCGGCTCGAGTGAAGGCCCGGTTCCAGTCGGTGTGGGGGGCATAATACCGGGCCCTGGCAAATCTCCCGTCAGCGGTTCGAAGCGGAAACTTCCGCTTGCGGCTGAATCTCAGGCGGCAAAAGCGAGATCCACACCAGCGGATTGCGCGCGGACTGCCGCTTGACGAAAGTGTAAGACGTGTCGGTCCAGTGCAGGATATTGGACCGCTTGTTATCCAGGACGAGATCGCCCTGGTCGGTCCGCACCGTCAGCACGGCGTGGCCGTCATTGTTCTCGTCGCGGACCACGGTGATGAGCAACGCGCTCGCCGGCCAGCCGCGCTGGATCAGGATGCGGCGCTTGAGCAGCACGTAATCCTCGCAGTCGCCTTTGCCGTCGATCGGGTAGCCCCACACCTCGACCTCGCCATGCAGTTCGAGATCGGTGACCGGGGCCACGGCGGCGTTGACCGCATTGTTCACCTGCTCGAGGTCACGAAGCCTGGCCGGGCTCATCTGCACGCGGTCGGCATAGCGCGTGGCCGGGCGGCATTCGCGCTTGTGTTCGCGGCAGAACGTGACGAAGCCGATCGGCGGCAGACTTTCGCCGAAAGCTTCCATGAAGACCACCTTTTGCGGCTCAGGCGCCTGCTTCAGGCTGATCGTCTGGGTATTGATCGCGTCCGCCGGCAGAGACGAAATAAACATGACAAAGGCCGAGCCCAGAATAAAATGTTTCATTGCACCCCCCTTTTATTGAGGCGGATCATCGCAAAGAAAATTTGCGATCCCGATAAAAGCGGGGCTTGTTTTGGAGCTATTCCGGTAGCGGTTTCTTAGGGACGACATCCCAACCGGAATGTTCCCATGTTCGCTAAAATTTTAGAGATCAGGGAACAAAGCGCGTTCTTCCGCCGTCTATGACCCGGAATGGCCTGCTCCGAAGATGAACCACGACGTCGCCATCGGTCAGCCGAGTCGAGGTTTCATCGTCCCTGCGACGGTGATGGAGCTCGACGAACTCCAGGCGCTCCATGGGCTCGGATCCAAGCCAGAAGGGTGGATCGATGGCTGTCACCGCCCCGAGCAGGCGATTGATCACCGTGCCATTATGGATCAAAGGCAGGAGAACGAGCTCGAAATCCGCCTGTCTCCCCGTGGCGGTCGTGGCGCGGAACCGGCCATGCCCCACGCCGCCGTGTTTGAGAATGCCGCCGATCAGGGAAGCGGCTGCATCGCGGTCCGTCCAAAGATCCATGAAATCCGTGCCTCTGAGCTCCCGGCCGAAATGTTCGCAAATCTTCGTGCCGGCGAGACGGAAACGGATGCTCGGCCTCCCCTCATACGCGATGATGAAGGTTTCGGGCAGAAGCACCGCGATTTCGGCCGGATCGATCTCGAAACGGCACGGCGCGATACGGCCATTGCGTATCCGGTCCCAATACGCGTAAAGGTCCTTAGTCGTCGATTGGCGCATCATCCACCTGATACAAACGTTTGATCGTTGCTCCCTAACGTCCCAGTCCCCACGCAAGAAAGACAGGCGTCCCGCTTTGGCACAGAGAGTGAGCCTCACATGCTGACAAAGCAGGGAGCATGCCAGCGCCGCATTCAAAGCGTGCGTCATGGCTGAGCCGATCTTTAATGTCCCGCGCAGTGTCGTTTGGGCGTCAGGCCTTATGGCGGCGGTGCAATTCGTACGGAAATTGCTGCCCGACGAGCTGAGCCTCACAGTTCTGCTCGCACTCGCTTTCATTCCGGCGCGCTACGACGGGGCCGCACCGGAGCTTCCCGGCGGCTATCTCACCGCGGTCACGTCTTTCGTGACCTACATGATCGTGCATGGCAGCTGGCTGCACCTTATCGTTAACGTGGCATGGATGCTCGCGTTCGGCAGCGCCGTGGCAAGGCGGATCGGGGATCGCAGGTTCTGGTATTTCTCGATCCTGTGTGGCGTTGCCGGCGCGCTCACCCACCTCGCGTTTCATTTTGGAGCTCTAATCCCGGTAGTCGGTGCGTCGGCAGCCATCTCCGGTCAGATGGCCGGCGCGCTGCGGTTTATCTTCAGCGCGCAGCGGCGGCAGGGTGAAGTGGGGATGGATATCGAGAATGCACCGCTTTGGAGCCTGGGGCGGACATTGAGCGATTACCGCATTCTCTTTTTTCTCGTCTTCTGGGTGGCGCTGAACGTCTATTTCGGCCTGAGCTCCGTTTCGGTCGCGGGAGCTGAAGGCAATATCGCCTGGGAGGCCCATATCGGCGGCTTTCTCTGCGGCCTGTTTACTTTTGGCTTTTTCGACAAGGATCGCGCCGCAGAGCCATTGCCCCGCTTGCCCTAGAGGGCTCGGACGACTCATTCGGCGTCCAGGGGGCTTGCGCCTCCATTCTCCACAAGACAGAATGTCGCAGGCTAATACGGGCCTTTAAGTGCCCGGCCTGGAGGAAACGGTATGAATGTGGCTGCAATCCTGAAGTTGAAGGGCAGGGAGGTCTTCACCACCACGCCCGACACCTCGTTGCACGACATCTCGAAGCTGCTTGGGCTGCACGGCATCGGCTGCATCGTCATTACCGCTTCGGACGGCAAGGTCGTGGGTATCGTGTCCGAACGCGATATTGTCCGCGAAATCGCCCGCGCCGGCGCGACTGTGCTGAAAGAGCCGGTGGCGAAGTGCATGACCACAAGCGTCGTGAGCTGCCGGGAGTCTGACACCATAGACCGGCTCATGGCGGAGATGACGGCGCACCGCTTCCGGCACATGCCGGTGGTGGAGAGAGGCCGGCTCATCGGTCTCGTGTCGATCGGCGACGTGGTGAGGATGCGGATCGCGGAAGCGGAAATGGAAGCCGCGGCGATGCGCGAATATATCGCCACCGGTTAGAGCCGGTCAGCGTCCCTTGGTATCATCCGGGCGGTTATAGACGGCCTCCGGATCGAACTCCCGTTCGGCATCCATCCAGCGCAACGTAAGGCCCTTGGCCGGCGCCTCACCCACTGGCACCGCGCGATAGAAGCAGGTTCTGCGTCCGGTGTGGCAGGCGGCTGCCTTGCCCATCATCTCGACCTTCAGCCAGAGCGCGTCCTGATCGCAATCGGTTCGCATCTCGACCACGCGCTGGGCATTGCCACTGGTCTCGCCCTTGCGCCAAAGCGTGCCGCGTGAGCGCGACCAGAAATGCGCTTCGCCGGTCTCGATGGTGCGGGCAAGCGCCTCATCATTCATGTAGGCGAACATCAACACTTCGCCGGTGCGCGCATCGGTGACGATCGCCGGCAAAAGGCCGTGCGCGTCGAATTTCGGGGTAAACGCCGTTCCCTCTTCGAGCGCGGACTTATTCCCAGGTTCAGGAAAGGCAGGCTTGCTCACCGCGATCCGTCCCGCGCGGAACCACGCATTACAGCCGGCCGCGCTCGGTCGCCAGCATCATGAACCGCGCCTGCTGCGCCGGATCTTCCTTGAAGATGCCGGTGAACTGCGTGGTGATGGTCGCCACGTCGGGCTTCTTCACGCCGCGGATCGTCATGCATTGATGCACGGCTTCGATCATCACCGCCACGCCTTTCGGCTTCAGCGCCTTGTCGATGGTCTCGGCGATCTGCGCGGTCATCGTTTCCTGTGTCTGGAGGCGCCGCGCAAACACTTCGACCACGCGGGCAAGCTTGGAGATGCCGACCACCCGGTCGGTCGGGAAATAGGCGACATGCGCCTTGCCGACGAATGGCACCATGTGGTGCTCGCAGTGGGAGTTGAGTTCGATATCGCGCAGCATGACGATGTCGTCGTAGCCGGCGACCTCGTCGAAGGTGCGTGACAGCACGTCGAGCGGGCACTCACGATAGCCGGAGAAGAACTCGTCATAGGCGCTGGTCACCCGGCGCGGGGTCTCGCGCAGGCCTTCGCGGTCGGGATCATCGCCGGCATAGGCGATCAGCGTACGCACGGCCTCTTCGGCCTCTTCGCGCGAGGGCCGGACGATCGCCGGGCCACGGCCGATCTCGGAGCGCACCTTGGTCGGCAGTTTCTTAACCGTAGCGTCCATGAATCAAGCTTTCCTTTTCCTGCCAAACGCGACAGACAGGCTATCGTTTCCGGACCCGGCTAAAGGCGATTATAATCCGGGTGTCAACCTTGAGGGGCGACCTTTCGCATCCGCTATCGTGGCTGCATATATATGGGGTGACTTCGGCTCGCAAGGCGAGCCTGCCAAGCCAAGATAACCAGCCATGAGCCTGCCTGAAGACATCTATAGCCAGCGTATCCTCGAGCTTGCCGCCGCCCTGTCGCGCACCGCGCGTCTCACGACGCCGGAAGCCACAGCCAAGGCCCATTCCAAGCTCTGCGGCTCGACCGTGACCGTCGATCTCGACATGGAGGGCGACGTGGTGACCGGCTATGGCCAAACCGTGAAGGCCTGCCTGCTCGGCCAATCGGCGGCCTCAGTGATGGGCCGCGAGATCGTTGGGTCGCGCGCCGAAGAATTGCGCGAGGTCGGCGCCGCCATGCGCAAGATGCTGAAGGAAGGCGGCTCGCCCCCGGAGGGCAGATGGGCCGATCTCGCCGTGCTCGAACCGGTACGCGACTACAAGGCGCGTCACCCTTCGACTTTGCTCGTATTCGATGCGGTCGAGGATGCCATCGCGCAAATCGAAGCCAAGCGTGCCAAGATGGACAAGCGTTCGAAAGAGCATGTCTGACAAAAAAGAGACAGCATCGTTTGGCGCGCGCTTCGCCAAGCATGTCATGCTCGGTCCGATAGCGCTCTATCGCTGGACCATCTCCCCGCTCATCGGCGTGAACTGCCGGCATCTGCCGACCTGCTCCGACTACGCTCAGGAAGCCATCCACAAGAACGGCGCATGGAAGGGCGGATGGCTGACGCTGGCCAGGATCTGCCGCTGCCATCCCTGGGGCAGCCATGGCTATGACCCGGTGCCGGACATCAGAGGCGAGCATCACGCTCTCGCGCCCTGGCGCTATGGAAGATGGCGCTTGCCGTTAAAGAGAGTCTAAGCAGCCCGCATGGACGGGATGTCTGAAACGTCGATCCGGCGTTCGGCGTGCCAAAGATCATAAGCAGACTGCATGTTCAGCCATGCCTGTGCGCTTCCCCCGAAGGCTGCCGCAAGCTTGACGGCGGTATCCGGCGTTACCGGCTGCTGCTCACGCAAGATCGCGTGAAGCTGTTGACGCGACATCTTGAGTGCCTTGGCGAGATCGGTCTTGCTCATCCTAAGCTCAGGCAGAACGATCTCGCGCAAGACCGCTCCAGGATGGCTAGGGCAACGGTTCGGATCGCGCTTGGGAACGTTCTTGGGTTTCGTCATGGCACAAGTCCTCAATGATAATCCTCTAAATTGACATCAACGGCATCGCCATCGTGCCAGCCGAACGTGAGACGCCAATTGCGCGTAACAAAGACGGCGAACTCACCTTTCGGTTGCCTTTCAAAGCATGAAATCCAAGCCCTGGAAGGTCGAGATCGTTCGGGCTTACTGCCGCGTCCAACCTGTCCAGGATCAACTTGATACGATCGACCGACGCGGGTGGAAGCCTTTTCGCCTCGCTTCTCTCCCAAAAGCGCTTAAGCGCCCGGCTTCGGAACGAGACAATCATGATGTAAGGTAATGTGTCACATTACAAGTGTCTAGTAATAGTTTACTAATTTGAATCGGTAAAGCCTAGACCTTGGCGACAAATACGGGTAAAAGCCCGCCATACCGATTGTCTCTTACCTGCGCCGGTACGCAGGAGTGAGAGGAGAAGCTTCATGACGCAAATCTCCCTGACATTTCCCGATGGGGCCAAGCGCCAGGTGCCTTCCGGCACCACGGGCCTCGACGTCGCGAAGTCGATCTCGCCATCGCTTGCCAAGCGAACGGTGGCGATGAGCCTCGACGGCAAGCTTGCCGATCTCGCCGCTCCCATCAAATCCGACGCCGCGATCAAGTTCCTGACCCGCGACGATCCTGGGGCGCTGGAGCTGATCCGCCACGATGCCGCGCATGTGATGGCTGAGGCCGTGCAGGCGCTCTATCCCGGCACGCAAGTGACGATCGGGCCGGTGATCGACAACGGCTTCTATTACGACTTCGCGCGCGATGAACCGTTTACGCCCGACGATCTTCCCAAGATCGAGGCGAAGATGCGCGAGATCATCGCCCGCGATTCGCCGTTCACCTGCGAGGTGATGGCGCGCGACAAAGCCAAGGCGCTCTTCAAGGAGAAGGGCGAGATCTTCAAGCTCGAGCTGATCGACGCCATTCCCGAAGGCGAGGAGCTCAAAATCTACTCGCAGCGTGAGTGGCTCGACCTCTGCCGCGGCCCGCATATGACCTCTACGGGGAAGGTCGGCAAAGGCTTCAAGCTCCTCAAGATCGCCGGCGCCTATTGGCGCGGCGATTCGACCAAGCCCATGCTTCAGCGCATCTACGGCACGGCCTGGGCGAGCGAGGAAGACCTCGCCGCCTATCTGCATCAGCTCGAAGAGGCTGAGAAGCGCGACCACCGCCGCTTGGGGCGCGAGATGGATCTGTTCCATTTCCAGGAAGAGGCGCCTGGCGCCGTGTTCTGGCATCCCAAGGGCTGGGCGCTGTTCACGGCGCTGATCGGCTATATGCGCCGCCGCCAGAACGAATGGGGTTATGTCGAGGTCAATTCACCCGACATGATGGAGCGTTCACTCTGGGAGCAGTCGGGCCATTGGGAGAAATTCGGCGACCTGATGTATGTCACCGAGACGCCCGACGAACGCGTCTATGCCTGCAAGCCGATGAACTGTCCGGGCCATGTGCAGATCTTCAAGCACGGGCTGAAAAGCTATCGCGACCTGCCGCTGCGCGTCGCCGAATTCGGCAAGGTGCATCGCTACGAGCCGTCAGGCGCGCTGCACGGGCTTCTGCGCGTGCGCCATTTCACCCAGGACGATGCGCATATTTTCTGCACCGAGGACCAGATTACCGAGGAATGCGTGAAGCTGAACGAGCAGTTGCTGGCCATCTATCGCGATTTCGGTTTCGAGGATGTGCGCATCAAGTTCGCCGATCGGCCGGACAAGCGCGTGGGTAGCGATGCCGTGTGGGACAAGGCTGAGGCCGCGCTCAAGCGGGCGGTGGAGGCGGCGGGTCTCGACTATGAATTCAACCCGGGCGAGGGGGCTTTCTATGGGCCGAAGCTCGAATATGTCTTGCGCGACGCCATCGGCCGGGACTGGCAGCTCGGCACCATCCAGGTCGATTTCAATCTGCCGGGACGGCTCGGCGCTTTCTATATCGCGCCTGACGGGGAGAAGACCGTGCCGGTGATGATCCATCGCGCCATGTTCGGCTCGCTCGAGCGCTTCACCGGCATCCTCGTCGAGCATTACGCGGGGCATCTGCCGCTGTGGCTCGCGCCGGTGCAAGCGGTGGTCGCCACCATCGTTTCGGATGCCGACGCCTATGCCGGCGAAGTGCTTGAAACGCTGCAAAAGGCGGGTTTGCGGGCCGAAGCCGATCTGCGAAACGAGAAGATCAACTACAAGGTGCGAGAGCACTCTCTGGCCAAGGTGCCGGTGCTACTCGTGGTCGGCAAGCGCGAGGCCGAGGAAAACACCGTGTCGGTGCGGCGGTTGGGCAGTCAGAAGCAGGAGGTGATGAAACTCGACGCGGCGATCAAGATGCTCGCCGGCGAGGCCGTCCCGCCCGACCAACGGCATGCCACGGAAATCCGGGCGGCCTAAAAGTACCTCTCAGAAAAAGAGGGTACTGAAAAATTGATGCCTGAAAAGCGGTCGCAGGGCTGCCGGCCTTGGCTTAGTCTCAGGGGATGAGCGAGAAGCAGTTTGCCAAACGAGATGACGAATTCTGGCGCGCGCTGGAGCGCCGGGATGCCACCTATGAAGGCATATTCTTCGTGGGCGTAAAGACGACCGGGATTTTCTGCCGGCCGACCTGCTCCGCGCGCAAGCCTTTACGCAAGAACGTCGAGTTCTTTTCCGACAAGACCGAGGCTCTGTATGCCGGTTACCGGCCTTGTCTGCGCTGCCGGCCGATGACCGCTAACGGTCACGTGGCAGCCTTGATCGAGACGCTGCGCGAGCAGGTCGAGAAGCGCCCGGATGAACCTCTGCACGAGCGCGACCTGTTGGCGATGGGAATCGAGCCATCGACCGCGCGCCGACAATTCCAGCGCTATTACGGGATGTCGTTTCAGGCTTATCAGCGGGCGCGGCGCATGGGCTCTGCGCTTGTAGCGGTCAGAAATGGGAGCAATGTCTTGGAGACGCAACTCTCGCACGGATACGAATCATCGAGTGGATTTCGCGACGCCTTCGCCAAGCTGTTCGGCGCGACGCCGTCGAAAACAGACGGCGTGCATTGTCTACTCGCACGCTGGATCGACTCGCCGCTCGGTGCCATCCTCGCGCTTGCCGGCGACGATGGGCTGTATGTGCTCGACTGGGCCAACCGGCGCGGGCTGGAGCGTGAGATTCTCCGCCTGAGACAGCGGACCAAGTTTGCCATCGTGCCCGGCGAGCATAAGGTGCTCACCCAGGCTGCGCGAGAGATCGGCGAATACTTCGCTGGAACGCGTAAGCATTTCACACTGAAGCTGGCCCCGCGCGGAACGGAGTTCCAGAGGCGCGTTTGGGACATGCTGTTGCAGATTCCGCCGGGAAAGACTCGCTCATATGCGGATGTCGCCAAGAACATCGGTGAACCGGGTGCGGTGCGAGCCGTGGCGCGTGCAGTCGGCGACAACTATCGCGGCATCATCATCCCCTGCCACCGAGTCATCGGCAGCGACGGCTCGCTCACCGGCTACGGCGGGGGACTTGCCCGCAAACAGTGGTTACTCGATCACGAACGTCTCTAGACGCTCGCTAGCGGGTGCCCCGGAGCAGAATACCGGGGTTGATCAGCGGTGCGTTGGGGTCGGCAGGCCGCGCCGAGAAACCATCAAAGCCGAGACCGCTCCCAGACGATCCGTCACCGGCAAAGCCCGCAGGTGGCGCTGGCGGCTCGGGCGGGTCCATAAGCGCCTTGACCTCCTCGGGCGCCGTCGGTCCATCGGCCACGGCCACCTCGATCTGTTTGGCCTCGCCTGGCTCGATCGAGAATTTTCGCGTATAGCTCAAGCCGTTATGGTCGGCGATCACCGCATAGCTGCCGGCGGCAAGGATATGGGTCGGCAGCGCGCCGGCATTCTCTTTGACCATATCGCCGGCCGAAGTGAGGATGGTCCATTTGGTATCGGCCAGCGCCTCGCCGCCCAGGCTTTGCACCAGCCGGAAGGTGATCTTGGCGCCATTATGCTTGATCGTCGCCTCGGTGATCTTGCCGGGTTCGACCGTGACATCTGCTTTGACGGTCGCGTTCGCGTCACCATAGACGCTGACGATATGGTAGGCGCCGGCATTGAGCCTGATGACCATGCCCGGCGTGGCATCGGCCAGAATCGTGTCGCGATTGCCGAACTGGTCCTCTTCATCCGAAAGAATGTCGAAGCGGACGCTTTGCTCCGGCATAGTCTCGCCATTGGCCAGTGCTGCAGCGAGTTTCAGGCCTCCGATATTGAGGATGAAGGTCTCTTCGATGGAACGCCCGCCCTCGACCTTGATCTTCTTGGTGAGATTGGAGAGGCCATAAGCGGCATTGACCAGATACTCGCCCGGCATCAGGGCGGCGGTCGGCGTCGCTTCGCGATGCGTGCTAATCAATGTGTGGTCTCCGTTCGAAGCGTTCTGCGCGGCATAGACCCGCCATGTCAGCCCGGATTGCAGCTTGGGACCGACCTCGGTGACAAGCGCCTTGAAGGTCACGGGAACGGGTTTTTGGGGGACAACCGGCTTTGGGGGCGGTGTACGCTGCGCGAGCGTTGTCGGTTCGCTCTTGGCCGGCGCGCCTGATTTGTTCACCGCCGTTTCATGCTGATCCTGAGCCGCCGGTTCGGATGTGGCGGGTTGTCCAGGGCCGGCCGCTTGTGTGATTTCGAGAGTGTCGGACGGATTGGCTGCCGCTGCCTCTGCCGCGCCATCCGGAGCCTGGATCGTCACCGTGGAGACGGTCCTGACGGTAGGCGCGGGGCTTACGATAGCATCGAGCACAGTGGACAGACCTTCCTTGAAGGTACTCGCCTCGGTCGCGGCAACGAATTCGCCGCCTGTCGCGGCGGTGGCGCAGGCGAGCGGTTTCAGCTCTTCGGCCTTGGCGTCGAGGCCGATCGCATGAATACGGATGGCCGGCGACGTCTTGTTGAGTTCGCCAGCCACGGCACAGATATCGGCGCCGCAACTGTCGCCGCCGGCGGCTATCAGGACAATGTCGAGTCTCGCCTCGGGCTTCGGCGCCATCTTGGCGGCCTCGGTCAGCGCCGCGGCGATAGGAGCCTGTCCTTGCGGCTTGATGTCGAGAAGCTTGCTGTGACTTTCGGCGGTGAGTTCGCCGGCCTTGGCCAAAATTTCGATATCGGCACAATTCGCTGCCTTGCGATGGCCGAAAGCAACAAGTCCAAAGGACAGGCGGTCGCCATAGCGGCCCACGGACTGCCCGAGTTCGGTGCGGGCGATGTCAAGCTTGCTCGCTTCGCCGATCTTGACGGTCACGGCAGTCGAGCCGTCGAGCACCACGATCGTGGCGGGCCTGACCGTATCTGGGGAAGGCGCATCCTCGCCGTTCGCCGCCGCTGCTCCTAAGAGAACAGCGGGGAAGAGCGCGAGCCAATAAGCGGCGCAGCGTTTCCCCCACATTCGATTGCTCCAATCGTCGGCTGCCGTCCCTTATACCCGGTTCCGACAGGCCCAACGGTGCGAAATTCGGCGGTGATTGAGGCCGATTTTTGGAGCAATCCCAGCTATTTGCCGCAGGATTCCATCGTTGTTCGAGGCTGGTTTTCGCGATAGGGAACGCGGCCTTAGCCCATTTTACAGGCCCCATGACCAAAGACGCACTCGATCATCTCCTTACGCGCCGTTCAGTCTCGGCCAACAGTCTCGGCGAACCTGGGCCGAATCCGTCAGAGTTGCAGCAAATTCTGACGGCCGCGGCACGCGTTCCGGACCACAAGAAACTCGTGCCATGGCGCTTCGTGCTGATCCAGGGGGAGGCGCGGGCGGCGTTCGGTAAGCTCCTCGCCGAAATCTGCCGTGAGGAGGAGAAGGATCCTGGCGCCTTCCGGCTTGAGAATGAGACGAAGCGTTTTCTGCGTGCCCCGCTGGTTATAGCCGTGATCTCCCGCGTGACCGACAACAAGGGCGCGCCAGAATGGGAGCAGGTGCTGTCGGTTGGGGCCGCTTGCCAGAACCTCATCGTCGCTGCGTCGGCCCTCGGGTTCGGCACGCAATGGATCACGGAATGGTGCGCCTATAGTCCGGGGGTTCGGCAGGCGCTTGGCCTGGCCGATAACGAGCGTGTGGCAGGATTCGTCTATATCGGCACGGCGAAGGAGAATCCCGAGGAGCGTGAGCGGCCCCAGCTTGCCGATATCGTCAGCAATTGGCGGCCGTAACTCAATATCCGAACTGCTCCGACAAGATACGTTCGGCAAGCGTATGTCCGGGATCGAACATCATGAAGATGTCGATGCCGCTTTCCTCCCTGACCTCGACCCTGACGACGTCGCGAAATTCGGTCGCGTCGGCAACCGCGCTCACCGGCCGCTTGTCCGGCTCGAGCACCTCGATGGTGACTTGCGCATTGTTTGGCAAGAGCGCGCCACGCCAACGCCGCGGCCGGAATGGACTGATCGGCGTCAGCGCTAGGAGCGGTGCATCGATCGGCAGGATCGGTCCGTGGGCGGAGAGATTATAGGCTGTGCTCCCGGCCGGCGTGGACACGAGTACGCCGTCACAGATCAGCTCGTCCATACGCACCTTGCCGTCGACGGCGATGCGCAGCTTGGCGGCCTGATAGATCTGACGGAACAGGGAGACTTCATTGATGGCCAACGCCTCATGGGTGACACCGTCCTTGTCATGCGCCGTCATGCGCAAGGGATGGATGGTGGAGACTTCCGCCTTCTGTAGCCGTTCCTTCAGGCCGTTTTCCTTGTAGTCATTGAGAAGGAAGCCGACTGATCCACGATTCATGCCGTAAATGGGAATGCGGCTATGCAGGTGACGGTGCATGGTCTGCAGCATCAGCCCATCGCCGCCAAGGGCAACGATGACATCGGCCTTGCCTGGAGACACATCGCCATAGAGCTTGACGAGCCTCTTATGCGCTCGCTCCGCCTCTTTGGTTTCGCTGGCGACGAAGGCGATCTTACTGAAGCGGGGCATCTGTGTTTACTACGCTTGGACCAGGCTCGTTGCTGGCAGTATAAACGCGACGGCGCCCCTGCAAAGCAAGCGCTTGATCAAATAAGAAGGTTAATGCCATGGGAAGCGAGGACAGGCCGGCCCTGGTCTATACGACCTTTGCGAACCTTGAGGACGCAAAAAGGGTGGGGGACGCCTTGGTGGCGGCAAGACTTGCCGCCTGCGTCAACATCTTCCCGGGCATGATCTCGATCTTCGAATGGAAGGAGAAGCGTGACGAGGCGAACGAGGTGGCCATGATCATCAAGACGCGTTCCTCGCTCACCGAGGCCGTGATGGCCGAGACCAAGCGCCTGCACCCTTACGAGCTTCCCGCTTTACTCGTCCTGCCGACGGAAGGGGGCAGTGCCGAGTACTGCAACTGGATTGTAGGCGCGACGGAAGGCAGCTAAAGGTTTGAAAATTGCGGGTTATGAGTATTCACAGAACTGTCGCAGCTCTGTCATAGTGTACGCCTCCATTTCGCTCAGCTAAGGCAAGGGGAGAGGGCATGACGATTGCCGCTATCGATTTCCAGGTGTTGGCCAATGCGGGATTTCCGCCCGTTAGCTTCACGCCAGGTGAAATTATCTTCGACAAGGGGGACAAGGGCGACAAGATGTATGTCATCCGTTCCGGCGAGGTGGAGATTTTGATCGATGGCAAAGTTGTGGAGACCCTCACGTCGGGAGGCATTTTCGGCGAGATGGCTCTCATCGACGGAGCGCCACGGGCGGCGGCGGCACGTGCCAAGACTGACTGCGAGGTGGCTCCGCTCACCGAGAAGACCTTCCTGTTCCTGGTGCATGAAACGCCGTTCTTCGCCATTGCGGTGATGCGCACACTCGCGGAACGGTTGCGGCGCAGCGACCCTCGGGTTTGAGGCGTCCTGGAATGTAACTCCCGCATTTGCAGCCTTACGACCTTCGCCTTGCCATCGTTACGTCTGCCAGCCATGATTGCGCCCGGGCACAATCAATGAGCTCAACGTAAAACCCTTGTCGTCTTTCGATAATCTGGCGCTAAGGCGCCCGCGTAATGTCGATTTGGCAAAGTTCGGGCGCGACACTGCGGCCGGCCTCATCTCTGGCATTTTGCAGATCGCCTATTGTGTCTCCTTTGCCGCGCTGATCTTCACCGGCGAACTGGCGAGCGGCTTTGCCCTTGGCCTCTCGGGTCTCATCATGGGCGTGGTGGTCACGTGCATCATCATCGCCGTGACCTCGACCTTCTATCCTGCCGTTGGCGGTCCCGATTCACCGGCGGTAGCCGTTATGGCCGTATTGGCGTCGTCGATTGCCGCCGCACTGGCCGCCAAGGGTGCGAGTCATGAGCAAATCATCATCAACATCCTTGTCGCTCTGTCGGTCAGCACGCTCCTCACCGGTATCCTTCTCTATGGCATAGGCGCGCTCAGGCTTGGGCAATGGTTGCGCTTCGTGCCTTTCCCGGTGATTGGCGGCTTCCTCGCCGCTTCGGGCTTTTTGCTCATCGCGGGTGGGGTGGACGTCATAACACAGACCGATCTGACGCTGTCGCCGGCGAGTTGGCAGCCGCTCGTCTCGACAACCTATGCGCCGCAAATCCTGATCGGTGTGCTGTTCGCGGTCGCCATACCGGTGCTGAGCCGTTGGGTCCCGGACTATCTCGCTCTCCCCTTGGTGTTCCTTGTTCTTCTGGTGGTCCTCAATGTCGGCCTATTCGGCTTCGTCAAAGACGAATCGGTCCGGAGCGCGTGGTTTTTGCCGAGCCTTGGCGAGCTGAGGCTATGGTGGCCGGCCGATTTCATATTCAGCGATCAGATGGACTGGCACGTGATTGCCATGAGTGCCGCTGAGATCGGCTCGTTCTGCGGCGTCATGGCGATCGCGCTTCTGCTCGATGTCTCGAGTCTGGAAGTGGCTCGCGAGAAGACCGCCGATCTCGATCAGGAATTTCGTTCGAACGGGCTGGCGAACCTGCTCGCCTCGGTGCTTGGCGGTTTCGGCGGCTCACTGTCGATGAACGGCTGTGTGCTGCTTGACGAATCTGGCGCAACGACACGATGGGCCGGCGCGGTCATCGGCATTGCTGCCGCCTTCATCCTGTTTTCGGGCATCGATATCGGCGCCTTCGTGCCGAAAGCTCTACTCGGGGGAATGCTGGCTTATCTCGGCGCGGTGATTATCGTCGAGCTTTTTGCAACACCTACGCGAAGCTCGTGGATGGAGTGGGCGTTGACCGCCGTCATGACGCTGGTCATCATCAACTTCGGATATTTCATGGGGGTCGTGGTCGGTGTGGTCGGCGCTTGCTTGCTTTTCGCGCTGAGCTATAGCCGCATTGGCGTGATCCGCCGTCATCTGACCCGCTACGAATTTTCCAGCAATGTCGAGCGCTCGCCTGAGCAAGCACGATTGCTGCACGATCAAGGCAAGCGCGTGCATGTGTTCTGGCTGTCGGGATTCATCTTCTTCGGCTCGTCCAACGGCCTGTTCGAGCGCATCAAAGGCACGATCGAGGACCAGCAGGAGACGCCGGTCAACTTCATAGTGCTTGATTTTAGCGCCGTGCAAGGTCTCGACACCTCGGCCGTGCTGAGCCTCATCAAGCTGCGTAACTACTGTGAGGAACATGGCGTTGTGCTCGCCTTCAGCGGTCTGGACGAGAACATGAGGGTTGGATTCGATCGTGCCGGATTCTTCGGCAGCGACAAGCCGCACCAGGCGTTCGGCAGCCGCAATGAGGCAGTCGAATGGTGCGAAGACATGCTGCTCATGGTTCATGAAGTGGGTGATGCCTCGACCCATAGCTTCGAGTCCTGGATTCAGAAGGAACTCGGTGAGCAATTCGATATCTCCCGTATTTCTCCTTACATGAAGCTCGAAGAACTCAAGGCCGGGGAGTTTCTGTTCCGCCAAGGCGAACCATCCGACTCGATCGCCTTTCAAACGGCGGGTTGCGTCGCTATCACCATTCAGGACGAGCATGGCCGTCCGATCAGGCTAAGGCGCATGCTGGGTCATACGGTTGTCGGAGAAATGGGATTCTTTCGCCACGTGCCGCGGGCCGCGAGCATAATTGCCGAGGGTCCGACCGTGGTCTACCGGCTGACGCGGGAAGCGTTCGACCGGATGCAAAAGGAAGATCCGACCGCCGCAGCCGCTCTGCATAAATTGATCATAAGGCTGCTCTCCGACCGGCTCGAATTTGCCAATCGGGAAATTTCCGCCCTGATCTAGTGTGTTGCGATCCAGACCAGAACGGCGACGATGACGATATAGCTCAGCCCGTGGATGAGCTGGTCCGTCCCCAACGCATACCAGAAGCCGCGACAGTCCGGGGTGAGACCGTTGCGGCGGGTCACCTGCTCCTTGGCCCAGTCGACATGGTAATGCACGATAAATTCGCCGAGAGCGATGAGCCCGGCGACGAGCAAGGAGCCCGGCGCGAGCACGAGATAGACGAGCGGCGTCAGCGCGACATGAATGGCGCTGTGCAGAAGACCGCCGGGGTGGCCGTAGATGCCCTTGTTCAAATATTGATACGAGGATTGCAGGAAGAAATCGGCCGCCGCATGCTTCACGAGCAGCACGGAAATGGCGACCAAGATGAGGATGGCGAGTTCGGTCATCGTTCTACTTGCTCAGAGCTTCCGAAGCGCCGTCCCAATCAGGTGGCGGAGGGTTTTTGCGGAACTGGGCGATGCGCTCGCGATAGAGCGCGTAGACCCGGTCAAGATGCGCGGTATTCAGTTTCTCGCATTCACGGCTTAACCGTTCGGCGGACTCCCAGTCTTGTGCCCGGTAGCGCGCCAGGAATTCACGATGTAAGTCGTTGAGCACAATAAATTTTTTCGAACCCTTGAAGGCCTTGTCGCCGAGCAGCGCGAAGGCTCGGGTCGCTTCTTCCTTGCCCTTCACTTTCAAAAGATCGAGTTCGAGGAAAGCGAAATCAGGAGCCCGGATCGTCGTGGTTTCGCCAACCACGATGCCGACGTCATAGGTCTTGCATTGCCCCTCCAGACGCGAGGCGATGTTGACGTTGTCGCCGATCACCGAATAGTCGAAGCGCGTCTCCGATCCGAGATTGCCGACGCAACACACGCCGGTATTGAGGCCGATGCCGATCTTGACTGGTTTGAACGGTCTGCCCTTTGCCTCAGCTTCCTGTTTCCAGTTGTCGTTCAACGTTTCCATCTCGCGCATGATACGAAGCGCGGCGTTGCAGGCATGGATCGGATGCGCGTGATCGTCGAGGGGCGCGTTCCAAAAGGCCATCACCGCGTCGCCTATGAACTTGTCGATCGTGCCTTGTTCTTCGAGGATGATGTTGCTCAGCGGCGTGAACAGGCTGTTGAGGAAGCGGGTAAGCTCTTCGGCGTCGAGGCCTTCGGAGATGCCGGTGAAACCGCGGACGTCGCTGAATAGTAAAGTCATGTCGCGGGTCTCGCCGCCGAGGCGCAGCCGTGAAGGGTCGTCGGCGAGGCGCTCGACCAAAGCCGGCGCCATATAATGAGAGAAGGCGTTGCGCACACGGTTCCGCTCCCGTTCCGTGCGCAGAAACATGAAGACGGTGCCGGCAAGGTAGATCGCAGTCAGCGCAATGGCCGGATAGACCGGATCGACCAGCCAGCCATGAGAGCTGAACGCGTACCACGAAACACCGATCACCGCGGCGATGGCGCCGGCGACGACGACGGCACTGCCGAGAGCGCCTGCCCGATAGATTAAGAAGGCGATGAGCGATCCGAGCAGGAGAATATAGAGAAGCTCGGCGGCGGTGGCGAAGTCGGGACGTTTCAGGAAGGCGCCCTGGATGATCTGTTCAACCACTTGGGCATGCAATTCGACGCCGGGCACGGAAGCTTCAAGCGGTGTCGCCCTGAGGCCGAGCAATCCGGGCGCGCTCGTGCCAATCAACATGATACGACCCTCGATGGCGTCCCGGCCGACCTCGCCCTTAAGGACTTTCCACGCCGGCAGATAACGATCTTTCGACTGTGGCGAGAACCTGATCCACATTTGGCCGTTGGCTTCAGTCGGCACTTCGAAGTCGCCGATCCTCATGCTGACGATGCCGGTGTGTTCTCCGAAAGCCAGTTCGCCGCTCGCGCCGGAAGATTTCACGATATAGGTCGAAGCCCCTTGGCCTAACCGCAGCACATCGGCAGCAAGCGAGGGAAACAGCGTGTCGCCGATGCGCACGATCATGGGCATGCGGCGGACGATCTGGTCGTATTCGGGAATCCAATTCAATGCGCCTGCGCCTTGCGCATTGTTCTGCAGAATTTCGAGACTTGCGGTCGCGCCTGGGTAGTAGGGTGCAAACAATTTTGGATCGTCGCCGGCATAGCTGAACGCCGCTTTGGTTTGCGGAATGGAGGTTCCTTGCGGTGCGGCGATGAAGCCGAGAACGACGGGAGCCTTGCTCATGGCTTCGGCGAAGACCGTGTCGTTGGAGGGAAGTTTCTCGACTTCCTCTCTCAGTCCGGCCAGAGCCTCGGACTTGGGCCAATATTGCAGGGCATTCGCCGGCGACAGCCGGTCAGGCTCGGGGAAGACCATGTCGATGCCGATCGTCGCCGCCCCGTTTTCGGCAAGACGATCGACCAACGCCGCGAGCAGCGTGCGCGGCCAAGGCCATTGGCCCATCTGCTTCAGTGATTCTTCGTCGATATCGACAATGCGCACGGGCAGATCGGGATTGAATTTTGGCGGATCCACCCGCTGATAGGCATCGAACACCAGCGCGCGTAGCCTCGCCACAGGGCCTGGGTCCCATGCGCGTAAAAGAAGCGAGGCGGCGATCACCGTCCCCAGTATCAAGACATAGAGGAGACGAGGACCCATCCGGTGCTTGGTTCTGCCATGTGGAGAACGCGCCGGAATGGCGCGGTCGGCAGAGCCTAGACAATGGCGCTAGGCTGAACCAGTGTGAAATATCCAAATTTTATCAAAAGCTTAAGAGGTACGCGAGGCAGAAGCCGAGGCTTGCAAATGCGATGGCGTGCCGGTCAGTCTCCCCGATCTCAGCATTGCCTTGGCCATCGGTCCGAAACGCCGCAAATGACGGCGCAGCTGCCGCCGGTAGGCGAAGTAGTTCGCCTCGAGTCGATGGCGCTCGCTCGCAATGTAGGATCCGCCCTCCATTGATGCGTGACCCTTCGCCTTGAGTTTGTTGAACCACGCGGCGCGCTCATGCCGCTCGGCCTGAGCCACGAGATAGCTCGCCACGAGCTGCGACTGATAATCGGCGAGCCGCCAGATGCTGCCATTGGCCTGAATAAGACCGACAAAGAACAGGTCGTCGTGTTCAGGATGAAAGACATTGAGATAGAGCAGGGGACGCTTGTCGGGTGCGAAGATCAAGCCATTGTCGATAAAGGGAATGGCAATCTCGTAACCTGTCGCATAGATGACAAGATCGGCCTCGAGCTCGCTCTCGTCCTCGAAGCGTATCTTGTTGCCCGCGAACTCGGAAATCGCCGGCTTCACGCCGATGCGTCCATGCCCGCAGAGCTGCGGCAGCACGGTATTCATGGTCGGATGCGTATCCATGATGCGATGCTCGGGCTCCGGCAGGTTGTAGCGCGCATTCTTGCCGACCATGAGCTTGTGCCAATGGGTGTAAAGCCGGTTGCGCAACCACCGCGGCATCGGGATTTTTTCACAGAAGTTGATGATGCCGTCCATTGGCCGGCCGAAGATGAATTTCGGTACGAAATAAGTGCCGCGGCGCATGCTGATATAAATGCGTTGCGCCACGCTCGCCGCGTCTACCACGATGTCGCAAGCTGAATTACCTGAGCCCACCACCAAGACGCGTTTGTCAGCGAGCTGCTTGATGCTGCGATAGTCGCGCGAATGCATGATCTCGCCGGTGAATGTGCCGGGTATTTCCGGCATGCGTGGCACGTGATGATGGCCGTTGGCGATGACCAGAGCCCGATAGAAGCGTGGCGCGTCTTCGCCCGCCACCTGAACACTCCAGCCATCCTTGACGCGATCCGCGCGCTCGACCCTGGCGTTGAACTCGATATGGTCGAGTATGCCGAAATTCATCGCATAGGCACGCAGATAGGCGAGCGTTTCGCGGTGCGACGGATAGGTCGGGTACTCCTCGGGGATGGGATAGTCGTCGAAGCCGGTATATTTGCGTGAAGAGACGAGATAGGTGGTGTCGTACACGACGCCGGTATCGGTCGCTTCATTCCACAACCCGCCGAGATCATGCTCCCGCTCGAGGCAATCGAAAGGGATGCCGCGCTCCTTGAAGGTCTTGGCGGCGGCAAGGCCCGATGAGCCGGCGCCGATAATACAGACCTTGTCGGGATTGTTCTTGATATCCATACGTCACGCGCCTTTGATTTGCGCCACAGACCGGGTGCGGCAATGCTTATCCCCGGATCACCGTCCTATGGCATAATATGTTCTCGATGGTTCAGACAGGTAAAAAAGCTTGGGTTTCCGACCTGCGACTTCCGGCCTTGCTGATGGTCGCTATCGCAGGTCTCGGGCTGTTTTGCGGCAGCGCGCAAGCGCAAAAAAGCAGGTTTCTGCCCACCACGGAAAACCCCTTCTGCGAGATCACGACTTACAAGCTGCGCGACCTCGCCGAACAGGCGCTGTCCTCCCTGGATTCGCGCGGGAGACCCGTGATCGCGGTCAATGCCACCACGCTCTTGAACAAACCGGCATATGGCCGCTTCCTGATGGCCCATGAATGCTGCCATCACAGTCTCGGTCATGTACGCCGCTACCGGGAAGGTCCTGGCAACGGCGATGGGCCGCGGCCATTCTTCTACATCGCGCCGGCCCTCAAGCAGATGGAGCTCGATGCCGATTGCTGCGCCGTCAAGATGCTGAAATCGATGCAGGAGAAGGATGGTATCGATGCGGCGCATATGTCCATGTTGGAATTCGGCTCCGAACATACGGGAGCCTATTACCCGACAGGTATCGAGCGCGCCGACAATATCCTCAAATGCACGGAACAGGACTGAAGCCATTCCGCCGTTTTAGCGGTTTTCGGCCCGGCATCCCCTTCGAAGAAGACTGGCGAGTCCTGACTTCGATTGCCATATTCTTTGCGTCTATGGTGAAGCCAGCCCCTGGCGGTGAGGCGGATTTGCGCGGCAGAACATCAGTCAAAGGACCAGTCCGTTTCCTAGTGACGCTTGCGTTGTCGTTCGCGCTTGCAACCGTCACCGGGTTATCGAGCGCGCCTGCGGCAGGCGTACTTCGCGTCTGTGCCGATCCCGACAACATGCCCTTCTCCAATGAGAAGGGTGAGGGTTTCGAGAACAAGCTTGCCGAGCTGATCGCCGATAGGCTTGGATCCGAACTCGATTATGTCTGGTTTTCCGAAGCGTCCGGCTATGTTCCGAACACCATGGGCAAGGATGCGTGCGACCTGGTCATGGGGTATGCCCAGGGCACCGGCCTGATCGACGACACCAACCCATACTATTACACCTCCTACGTACTGATTTACCGCAAGGATGATCCCGCACTTGCCGGTGTCGACCGGCTTTCTGACTCACGCCTCAAGAGCAAGCGCATCGGGCTTGTGGCGCGCACGCCGCCGGCGAGCATTCTGGCCATGCATGGTCTGGTGGCGAACGCCAAGCCCTTCGAGATCTTTGGAGGCGAAAGCCAGGCAAAGGCCGCGGCCGACATGGTTGCCGAAATCGCCGCGGGCAAGCTCGATGCCGGACTCCTATGGGGACCGGTTGGCGGCTATTACGCGCAGCGATCGCCGGTGCCGCTTGCCGTCGTGCCGCTGGTCAAGGAAAGAGCAGGGCCAAGCACGATCTACGCGATCACGATGGGTGTCAGGCCAAACGATCCGCAATGGAAGCATAAGATCAATAAGGTCATCGCGGAGAATCAGCGGGATATCAACGCGATCCTGCAAAGCTATGACGTGCCGCTCATGAATCCTGAAGGCGAGTTGATCGAGCTTGGCGCCGCAGAGCGCTGATCACATCTTGCAGCGGCTCTCGGGCTCGTCGATGCCGAGAGTGTCCACCTCGATTTCGGGATGGCTTGCGTGCGGGAAGCCCTTCTGCGGCGAAACCGAAACTGGCACCTTTTCCGTAGCGATGAGGATCGGCTGACGGAACTGCCCATCCCATGGACGGTATTGCTGCTTGATGCCCTTGAAGGGCGCTAGCTGCAGATCGGGCCCGTGGATGAAGGCATCAACCGTAGCGAAGTCCGCACCGGAATTGCGGCTCACCGCCTCGCCAACAGTGCGTGTGGCGATGTAAGCCTGATGATCGATCGGCAACATCAGTCGGTTAAAGTCCTTCTCGAAATTGTTGTTGGCCTGGGTTGCACCCCATTTTTCGTGCCCGGGGCTCCATGTGGTGGCGATGAGACCGGTGGTTCCCGCCACAGGACGCGCATCGCCGCCGCCGCGATAGGGCATGAACGGACCGAATTGCTGCTCCTCGTCGGCGACGATGATAATCTGATAATCAGGAGCGGCCGCGAGAGCCGCGCCGAGACCCGCCTGCTTGCCGGGCGGGATCGTGCCGATATCGTCGCGCCTGCCGCCAGAGATGTCCTTGTATTCGCGCGTGTCGACGATATGGGCGCCGAAACGCCCGGCCGCGCGCTTAATGGCGTCGGCGTAAGCGAGATCGCCTGGTGTCGAACCATGCACCAGCAGCCAATGCGTCCAGTCCTTGGTGACGAGGTATTGCGCCAGCGCATCGGCGAGCATGAAGCGGTCGGGCACAACATGCATGATGTTGGCGCGGCAATTCTCCTGGCGGAGCGACACGTCGGTGGCGCGAACATTGAAGAACAGAACGTCCTTGCCCTTGGCCCAGTCTGACAGCTTGATCAGTGTGTCGGCCGAGGCATCGACGACGATGTAATTGTGGCCGCTGTCGAGAAGCTTCTGCGCGGCCTCGAGAGCCTCTTCCGGCGATTGCGCGGTGACGGCGTCGAGAGAGTAGTAATCGCCGAGCAGGCGCCCGCCGGCATTGTTCTCCTCTATGCCCATCTTCGCGCCGGCGATGCCCGCGTCTTCCGGTTCGACGTCGAGCCGTGAAGCGGGGCGCGGCTTGTCGACGATCTCGCGGAGATAGCCGATCGGTACCGGGCGCAGTCCCGGCGCTTGCTGGATCGGCACCGTGAAACCGCCCTCGCGCGGTTTGGTGAAAGACAGAATATCCTCGGCGGCGGGGTCGTCCGCCGCGCCGGTCGGGAGCGGCGTCAGCAGAAGGCCGGCGAGAAGGCCGAGCCCAATAATCTTGAAAAATGAGGCGCTTGCCATGGCTTCGTCGTCGTTGACTGCGAGCCCCATGGTAACGACAAAGCAACCGCTATTGCAAGAAATGGAAATTCAACCCGGGAAGATTTGGCAAGTGTTCCATTGTCCCGGTAGACGAAAAAAAGGGGCCCCAAAGATGGGCCCCCACATTAGTAGCGGAAGAATCAGTTGCTGACGCCTGATCGCAATTGCCGCTCGATCTTGGTGAGATTGAACGAGCCCGGCTCCTGGCTCGGTGGATAGTCCTGCATCGTCTGCAGGAATTTCGCCGCCAAACCCTGCAGCGGCACGATCACGAATGCCCGGTCGAGGAACCAGTCATTGTAGGTGTTGGAGTTGTGTTGGGCCCGTTCGAGGGGATCGCGACGCAGATTGAACAGAAGTGGCACGCGCAACTCAATGAACGGCTCACGCCATACGCCAAAGGCCTGTCCCCTGTTTTCCAGGAACACCACCTTCCACGCGTCGTAGCGCATGGCGACCACCTGGCCATCATCGTTGACATAGATGAAGTCTTTGCGGGGCGACTCCTCGGTCTTGCCGCTGAAATAGTCGAGTTGGTTCTGGCCGTCGATATAGTTGCGGTATGAGCGGCCGTTCAGCTCCACGCCGTCGCGTAACTTTTTCTTGATGTCGGGATCGCCACCGATGGCTGCGAGTGTCGGTAGCCAGTCTTCATGCGAGACGATGCCGTTCAAGGTCTTGCCGGCCTCGAACTTGCCGGGCCAGCGCACGAAGGCAGGCACGCGATAGGCGCCTTCCCAGTTCGAGTTCTTTTCGCTGCGGAAGATCGTCGTGCCGGAATCCGGCCAGGTATTGTAATGCGGACCGTTATCCGTCGAGTAGAAGACCAGCGTATCGTTGGCGATGCCGAGATCGTCGAGCAGTTTGAGCAGCTCGCCGACATGCATGTCATGTTCGACCATGCCGTCGTGATATTCATCGCCGTCCTTACTGGCGAGGCCGCGATGCTCGTCCTTCACATGCGTGCGAAAATGCATGCGCGTGCCATTCCACCAAACGTACCAGGGCTTGTCGTCATCGTGATGGCGCTGGATGAAATCCTTGGCCGCGGCGAGCGTTTCCTCGTCGATCGTCTCCATCCGTTTCTTAGTCAGAGGCCCGGTGTCTTCGACCTTTTGTGTGCCATCCGGATTGGCCCATGAGTGGATGACGCCGCGCGGTCCGAACTTCTTCCGGAACTCAGGATTTTTCGGATAGTCCTCGTTCTCGGGCTCTTCCTCGGCATTGAGGTGATAGAGATTACCGAGGAACTCGTCGAAGCCGTGCATGGTCGGCAAGTGCTCGTCGAGATCACCCTGGTGATTTTTGCCGAATTGCCCCGTGGCATAGCCGAGACTCTTCATGACCGTGGCCACGGTGACGTCGGATTTCTGCCAGCCCTCCTTGGCGCCGGGCAGGCCGACCTTGGTCATGCCGGTACGCACGGGGACGTTGCCGCCGATAAACGCGGCACGGCCTGCCGTGCAGCTTTGCTGGCCGTAATAATCGGTGAAACTCAGGCCTTCATTCGCGATCCGGTCGATATTCGGCGTCCGGTAGCCCATCATGCCGCGATTGTTGAAGCTGATGTTCCACACGCCGATATCGTCGCCCCAGATCACCAGGACGTTGGGCTTCTTCCCGGATGACGGCGCTGCTGCCGGCGCATCGTCCTGGGCCTGTGCCGTACGCAGACCGCCGGCGCTGAGCGCGGCGGCTGCGGCGATGGCGGTGCCGGTCAATAAAAGCTCGCGCCGGCCAATATTGGTACTTGATGCACTCCCCCTGGTCTTCCCAGGCGATGGGTCCTTACTCACGGCTTCCTCCTTTGTCGTTGGCTACTTTGGTCTGTACAAAACTTCATCAGGGCACCGCGATCGAGCACGCGGATGCGGCCGTAGCTGCTGATCAAGATCCCGTCCTCGACGAAGCGGCGTATCGCCCGCTGCAAGGTCGGTACGGAAACGGCGATCAGCTTCGCGAGTTCCGGTTGCGATAGGGGGATCCAGCCGTCGCCGTCGCCGCGGCCATCCGCTTCCAGGATCAACCTGTCGGCCAAACGTTTGTTGGCAGAGGGGATGGCGAGGTTGCTGAGAAGGCGGAGCGTCGTCCGAAAATTGTCGTAGGTCAGTGTGTAGAAGTCGCCATAGAGACGGGGATCCTCTCGCATCAGACGCAGCAGGTCCCGGGATGGGAGATGCACCATCACGGTCGGCTCCGCCGCGCGCATAGAGACGAGACGGGGTTGGTCCGAAAACAGCGCGACGTCGCCGATCCAGAATCCGGCGCCTGCCCGGTGCGCCGTGTAGTCCTCACCGTCACCCCGCGGATAGGAGATGTTGAGTGAGCCGCTGACCAGACCGAACACCCCGTTCGGCGGATCGCCGGCGAGATAGATCAGCTCGTCTTTGGCAAAATGGCAAAGCTTGGCGATGGCGGCGAGGCGGCCACGCGTCGCCTTGGAGCGCTGGGAAAACCAGCCCTGGGCTTCCAGAACCCGTATGGCCAAAGCCAAGTCGGACGCGCCCTTATTCATGGCCGTGAATTACATCAGTTGCGAGCCGCCCATGACATCATTTGATTGGGTTCGATTATACATCACGGCCGTCCGTTATGGGGTCCGCGTGAGGGAAAAAGAGCCGAAAAATAATCACGTGTATTACCTGGCGCTGATCTTTGCCGCCAAATAGAGGCATGTATAGTGCCGCGATGGAAATCTCGATCAAGCAAGCGCTCAGCTTCGGCTGGGAGACCTTCAAGAAGCGGCCCTGGTTCTTCGTCGGCGCATCCCTCCTGGTTTTTATCGTCTCGTTTCTCGCCGGTGTCGCGACCGGCTTGTTCGATTTGGCGCTAACTGGTGACCCGGAAAATCCATCCGGGGCAGGATCGATCATCGACTGGCTGATCAGCACGCTCATCAATATGGGCATTATCGCCTTCTATCTGCGGGCGAACGACAATGTCGAGCAGGTTACGCTTAACGAGCTTTGGCACCCGCATCCGTATTGGAAATTCTTCGCAGCGACGCTTCTGGTCGGGATCGTTGTCGTCCTCGGTCTGTTGCTGCTGATCGTTCCCGGGATCATCTTCCTGATGATGTTTCTATTCACGACGTTCCTCGTCATCGACCGCAATCTCGGTCCTATCGAAGCGATGAAGGAGAGCCGGCGCATCACGCACGGACATCGTTGGAAGCTTCTCGGTTTCGGTCTGGTGCTGCTGCTGATAAATCTGCTGGGCGCGATCGCGCTGGGTATCGGCCTCTTGGTGACGATACCGGTCACCATGCTCGCCTTCACCTATGTCTATCGGCTGTTGGCTGCCCAAGCCGGCGTGGCACCGGTGCCCATGGACGCCGCCCTTAAGCCGGCTTCCTGACAGTTTCTATTCGGCGGGAACGAGGGGCCGCTCGTCGGCAGGATTGGCCAGAGCGGCCTGGGCATTGCGCGGGTTGCGGTAGAGGAAAGGGGTGGCGGGCTTGGCGGCTTCCGCCTTGGCGAGCGCCACCATCTCGGTGTGATAAGGCGACAGCGCGCAAGCCGGATCGGTGTTGCGCGGATCGCCGGTCATGGCCATGGCCTGGCAGCGGCAGCCGCCGAAGTCGATCTCGCGGAAAGCACAAGACCGGCAGGGCTCCTTCATCCACTCGGTGCCGCGAAAGGCGTTGAAGGCATCGGAGTTCATCCAGATATCGAGGAGCTTGCGCTCCCGGACATTGTCGAAGTTGAGTTGCTTGATGGTCTCCGCCGCGTGGCAGGGCAGAACCTTGCCGGCCGGCGTGATGTTCATGAAACCCTTGCCCCAGCCGCCCATGCAGGGTTTCGGCCGCTTGGCGTAATAGTCGGGCACCACCATGTCGATGGTGAGCACGCCCTTCAACCGCTCGCGCGCGTTCTCGACGAGATCGATCGACTGCACCGTCTGCTCATAGGTCGGGATCAGAGCCGCGCGATTGAGGAATGCCCAGCCGTAATACTGCACATGAGCGATCTCCAGCCGCTGCGCGCCTAGATCGACGGCGAGGTCGATATAGCGGCCGACATTATGGATGTTCTGGCGGTGGATCGGGGCGTTGATGGTGAGCGGCAGCCCCATCTCGACCACCCAGCGCGCCACGTCGAGCTTCTTCTGGGTGGCGCCGGGATAACCGCCGATCTTCTCGGCATTCTCGGGATCGACGTCCTGGAACGAAATCTGCACGTGGTCGAGCCCGCGCTTTTTGAGATCCTCCAGCCGGTCCCGCTTGAGCGTCACGGCGGCGGTAATGAGATTGGAGTAAAGTCCGGCTTCCGCCGCCGTCGAAACGATGGCTTCGAGATCCTTGCGCGCGGTGGGCTCACCGCCCGAGAGATGCACTTGCAAAATACCCATCTCACCGGCTTGGCGCATCACCGAGCACCATTCCTCGGTGGTAAGCTCATTATTGACCCGTTCGAGCTCGATCGGGTTCGAGCAATAGGAGCATTGCAACGGGCAGCGATGCGTGAGCTCGGCGAGCAGACCGACGGGCGCGCGGGCGCAAAGCGCGGCGGTAGCGCTTTCGCTGCCGATCACGCCGGCGGTCGGCTCGTCGTCGACGCTGACCGTCTGGCAATGTCCGTTGGTCCTAAGCTCTTCGCTCATCCCTTGATATATCCCTTGTCCGCCAGTCCTTGCAGCAAGTCGAGCACATCGGCCTGAATGACGTCGACGGGTGCCGAATACTCCTTTGCCAAGACGGCGGCGATCTCCTCCACAGTACGTTTGCCGTCGCAGAGCTTGAGCACGGCGACGGCGATTTGATCCGGCGACAGAATCCGCTCCGGCGCCAGAAGCACCCATCTGTCGCGACCCGCGTCATGGCGAAGCTTCAGATAGGGCGGTAGATATGGCCGCGTCTCGCGATCGACAATGAGGCGCCCAGCAGACCTCGTTTCAGCCATCGCGATCCTTCGGCACGAAAGCCCCCGGGGGAATCAAGCCCGGATCGTAATAAGCGTGGTAGAGCGCATCGAGTTGCACCCAGAGCACGTTGCATTTGAACTTGAGCGCCTCGAGCGCGGCGGTCTGCGCCTCGGGCGTGCGCGCGTTGCGCTTTACGTAATCGAGCGCGAAAGCCGCGTCGTCCGGCGCCTGTGTCAACCGGCGCTTGAAATACTGCATCACGTCATCGGAGATGAAATCGTAATTCTCCAGCATGCCGGAGATGCGCTCTTTGTGAATCTTGGGCGCGAACAGTTCGGTCAGAGAGGAGGCCACGGCCTCGACCAGTGTCTTTTCGCGCACGAAATTGACATAAGCCTCGACGGCGAAACGTGTGGCGGGCAGGGCGCCCTTCATCGAGGTGACGTAATCGCGATCGAGCCCCAGACCGTCGGTCAACACCAGCCAGCGCTCGATACCGCCTTCCTCCTCGCCATAGCCGTCGTGATCGAGAATGCGATGCACCCAGTCGCGCCTGAGCTGGCGGTCATGGCAGCGGCTCATCAAGGCGGCATCTTTGCGCGGCACGGCCGACTGATAGCAGTAACGGTTCAGCGCCCAGGCCTGCACTTGGCCCTTGTTGAGCTTGCCGCCATGCAGAAGCTTATGAAACGGATGCTTGTCGTGATAACGCTCGGCGCCGATCGCGCGGAGTTCCTGCTCCAGTTCCTCGGGGCTCATGATCTTCGTCATGGCTATTTTCCTCTTTCCTAACCCAGTCCTGATGGATGGATCGGGGCTAGGCCTCCCGGGGTTAAGGCGCCTTGACGCACGTCAACGGCAAATAAGCCAAAGAACAGCTCCGCCGCCTGCGTGCGTATTCCTCCAGACTAAATATGGTGGGCTGAGATGAGAGGCGCATGACTCCCACATTAAGGGAATCTGAACGCAAATCTTTGGCCCAGCCTTTTCGCCAACCTAGTCGAAAACGCGCTAAGGCGCCATTGCCTGCGCGTCCAAGCCTTAAAAAGCGAAAACGGCGACCGAGCTAACGCCGGATCGCCGTTCGCAGTTTTCCGAGATGAGAAAGGCGGATTAAGCGCGATCCAGCTCCGCCGGCAGGTAACTCGTAACCTCCATGCCGGACTCCGTCTCCTCGATCGTCGGCTTGTGCCACTCACGCATTTTGCTCTCCTTCGCGAGTTTAAGCCAAGCTTGGCTGGTGCGGCCGATGGACTTTGCGAACCCGGATGGCCGTCCAGCTCTACAGTTTGAATATGGTCGGGCCTAGTGATAACTTCAAATCGTATTTCCTTATAGGAAGCATAAGCCAGCCTTATCGCCAATGGTCACCCTCCGCCAGCTGCGTTACCTCGAGTCGCTCGCTGAAACGCGTCATTTCGGTCATGCGGCACAGGCCTGCGCCGTCACCCAGCCGGCGCTCAGCATGCAGATCAAGGAGCTGGAGGACGAGCTGCAGGTGAGTCTGGTCGAGCGCCGTAAATCGGGGATCGAACTGACCGAGCAGGGCGAGGAGATTGCGCGGCGCGCCCGCACCATTCTTGCCTCGGTGCGCGACCTGCTCGACTACGCCAAGCAGCAGGAGGGCGTGCTTTCCGGCGCGCTCAAGCTTGGCGCCATTCCGTCCATCGCCCCTTATCTTCTGCCGCTCGCGTTGCCTGAACTGCAACGCCGCTTTCCCGGTTTGCATTTGCAGCTCCGCGAGACGGTCACCGAGCACCTGGTGCGCGAGCTCCTGATCGGCGATCTCGACGTGATCCTTATTGCTCTTCCTATCGACGATCCCGAGGTGGAGACGCTGCATCTGTTCGACGACAGGTTCATCCTGGCGATCAAAGCGACGGCACAGAACAAGCGACTGCGCCAGGCCGATGCCGATATGCTCAGCCAGGATCGCCTGTTGCTGCTCGAAGAGGGGCACTGCCTGCGCGATCAGGCGCTGTCCTATTGCCACATGGTGACACCCGAGGCGCGGGATAGTTTCGGCGCCTCGAGTCTCGCCACGATCGTGCAGATGGTCGCGGGGGGTTACGGGATCACGCTCCTGCCAGAGATGGCAGTCGCCAGCGAAGTGCATCAGCGTAGCGACATTCGTCTGCTGCGTTTCCACGCGCCGGAGCCGAAGCGCGAGATCGGGCTTGCCTGGCGCAAGACAAGCCCGCGCAAAGCAGGCTTCCACCAACTCGCGCAGCTCTTGTGTGACGTGTCGTCGAAATTCCGGAAATCAACCCGCCGCTAATCCTGCTCGGGCGGCGTAGCAGCGGATTGAGCCGGCGGGTCGCTCAGCAGGCGGAAAGACTCACGGAAGCGTTCGGCATCCTTGCTCTGAGCGTGACCCTTGGGGCCGGCCGAGGCGAGCATATAGATGTGATCGCCGTCGGCGACGATGGCCACGAAATGATTGAGCTTGCCCTTCCCATCCTCGGCCGCGGCTTCATAACCATCGCGCGCGGCAATCGTCGCGGGGCCCTTGCGGCGCACGCGCGTTTCGCTGCCCTTGGCATAGGCGTTGACGAGTTTGAGGTAATAATCGGTGTCGGGTTTGGGCGCCTTGCCATCAGGATATTCGAACACCACCACGCTATAGACGGTGTCATCGCCGAGGCTCACCTGGAATTCGTGCTGCATCAGCGGATTTTGTCCCCTGACCGGCGTGCTGGTAACCTGCGGCGAACCCGGAAAAGCAACGACAAAGCCGCGATCGGGGTATTGAAACTCCGTCCATTGCGGCACTTGTGGCACGGCGTGTTGATCTTGAGCGCCGGCGGCCGATAACGCCGTCATCATAAAGAACAAGGCCAAGATCACGCTTCGCCGCGCCATGGATGTACCCTTCGCTAACCCCGAATCGGCATGATAGCCGATCTGGTGGACCGGCTCATCTTCACACTGACGCGACTGACGCTTCAGCCTTGTGGCTGCGATTTGAGCGCCCGGCCGTACATCGCCTCGACATCCTCTTTGAAGGCACGGCGCGAGTCGGCGCGCAGATAGAGCATATGCCCGCCGGCATAATCCTCGACGGTAATCGGCACGGCGCCGTCGAGAGGCGCAAGTTGGCTTACGAGATATGTCGGCACGAGATAAGGGGTGATCAGATCGGTATAGCCGGTGGCGATAAGGATCTCGATCGCCCTGTTGGCAGCGCGAGCTTGCTGAATGTCGTCGAGCACATCGGCGAAACCCTGTTGCGTGGAACTGGTACCGAAATCCCATTTGCCCCGCACCTCGCGATTGAGCAACCGGTAGGTTTGGTCGGACTTATATGCGAGCTCGTCCTGCGCATATTGCACGAAGGCCGATGACCAGAGCGGCACGGTCGAATCGAGCACGGGATCGGGTCCACGTGGCCAGGTGCTCGCCGGGCTCGGATCGGGGCCGCTCACACTGCCGTCATAGCGGCTCAACACCTGGCCGTGCGAGCGCGCGAACTCCTTGATGAAGAGCCAAGGGGGGATGCGGGCGCGGTGCTTTTCGACCACATCGAGCGGCAGACCGGCGAGTTTCGCCACGGTCCCGCTGGCCGTCTTGCCGCCTTCCTCCGCGCCTGACGCCAGCGCCACGAGAAAATCCGATAGCGCATATTGCTCGGCTTGCTTAAGCGCGCTGCCTAATGCTTCGCGTCCGGTGATCCCTTCGCTTTCCAGATTCACCGCGGCATAAGAGGGAAGGATTAATGCCCAGCGCAAGGGATCATAAAACCTGGCATCGAGCAGGGCGAAGTCGAGCGCGGGCGACACGAGCACGAGCCCGCTCGGTGAGACGCCGCCGGTCTTTTGCAGTTTACGCGTGATCGTCGCGGCACGGAATCCGCCATAGCTTTCGCCGGTAAGAAAAACCGGCGATACCATGCGCCCGGCCTCGATGAGATAAAGCCTGATGAAATCGGCAAGCGACTCGGTGTCCTGCGCCACGCCCCAGAAGTCCTTTTCCACCTTGCCATCGCCAACGCGGCTATAGCCGGTGCCGACCGGATCGACGAAGACGAGATCGGTGAAGGCGAGCCAGCTGTCCTTATTCTCGATCAACCTTGGAGGAGGTCCGAGCACTTCGCCTCTTGCCGAGGTGTCGACGATCTTGGGCCCGAGGGCGCCGAGATGGAGATAGGCGGAAGCCGCACCTGGACCGCCGTTGAACACGAATGTCACCGGCCGCTTGGTGTCGACCGGCTCGCGATCGTAGGCGACGTAGAAAATTTCGGCCGTCGACTTGCCTTGCGCGTCGCGCAATGAGACAGCGCCGGCTGTTGCACGGTAGCGCAGCTGTTCATTGCCGAGGTCGAGCGTGTGATAGGTAATCGAGACCGGCGGTAAGCGAAGAACGTCTGGGTTATCGGATGACGGAGCGACGGCATGCTTGCCGGAGGATGTTGTTTCCGCACTAGCGGATGGGCTAGCCTGCTCTTCGGCCAGGATCGCCGGGGAGACGACGAGCAGCGTAAGAAGGGCCAGGAGGCCAAGAAGTCGGGGAAGGGGACGATGCGCCTCGGTCACGAAATCGCTCCTGCATGAGAGTTGAGCGTTGCGGACAATTTCATCGAGACTTAAGCAGCTTAAGAGGCGGTCTCAAGGCACGTCATCGCGCCATGACCATCCCCGCGCCATTATTATGGAACACCTACGTACACATGTGTAAGGCCGCGATCCTCGCCGTATTGCTGCCCCTGAGCCTTGGCCTGTTCGCCTGCGCAAGCCAGGGAGAGGGCATGCGTGCGCAGCTTGCGGCGAAACAGGCGGCAGCAGAGGCCGAGGACGAAGCGACCTGCAGTGCCAAGGTCCAGCCGGGGACCGAAGCCTATGACGAATGCCGCCAGGCCTTGGCGGCAGCACGTGCCGAACGCGCCGCCATCCAGGAGCAAAAACGTCGAGATTTCGACCGGGTGCTCGGCGCCGGCACCGACGGCTTGAGCGATTACTGACCACACGCAGAAGACCGTTGGCCTCGATGGATTTGGCCGTTAAGCTGGGCCCGCGCTGGTTTTGAGACCCGCGCAACGGGTGTGCTTTCCCGAACGTTCTTTCATGTCGCGCGTTTGAACGAGGGGATCGAGGTCAGTGCCTCGATGCGACAGGGGATCGTCCGTCATGGCTAGTTCGATGCGTGCGAAGCGAGCTTGGGAGGAGCCGGAGCCCTCCGAAGAGGCCGTCGCGTTCGAAAAGGCTGTCGCCGCCTTGGCAGAAAGCATCGCCAAGCCGCACCAGGTGCCCGGCTCAACGCCAGAAGACCCGACCGATCACAAGCGTTGGCTGGAACAACAATTCGCGGCAATTCAAGCCGGCCGCACGCAGCCTGAGCCGCGGTTCACAGAGCCTGCAGATCACTCCGAACCTATTGCCGGTCAGGAAGAAGCTCAGTTCACTACCCAAACCGACACAACGACGATGGGGCGTCTCGGCGAAGCAGCGCATGAGGCCAAGCGTCATGTACTGATCGGCTTGTCCCGAACGAACTATCTGTGCCGCGCAGGATATGCCTGGTGCACCGCTAAGGCGCGCGTAGTTACACAGACAAGCAGAGAAATTCTCGCCACGCATTTCCCAGCGATGACATCTCGATCGGCGGCGCTGCTAAAGGAATGTAAGCAAACCCTCGCCCGCGCCTCATCCTGGAGCAAGGAAAAGGCTGAGACCTTGGCGCCGCCGCTTTACGCACAGATCACTTCCATCGGGAACCAGACCTGGTCGCGTGTGAAGGACACCAATTCGAGGCAGAGGCTCATTGCCGGGGCCTTGCTGCTGAGTGTTGGTGGATTGCTGATTGTCGGCAGCCTTATCCTACGGGCCATCCCGGTCGCAGACCCGGATCCTGCCGGGCCGATCGCCTGGGGGTTCGAGGCGGCAGACGAGCCGTTTGACCACAGGATGGTATTTACCCTGGCGGGCACGCCACAGGCTGTTCGTATCAATGGCCTGCTAATCCGCGCCGTGAATATTTCGGACCAACCGCTGACTTCGGTCGAAGGCGTGATCAGGCCGGATACGCAACACCCCGATCTCAAACTCATCCTCGATGTCGATCCTTCCACACAGCACGACCCGAAGGAAGTGGACATCGACATCACATCGTCCATCAAGGCCGATACTATTCCGCCGCAGGCCCCATTCCATCTCATTTACGCCTTCCCAGGAGACGGGCTCAGCGTAGAGGAGTTCATCGACACTTATGGTGGACTAACTCTCAATGTCCGTTACGAGGTCGATGGCAAGCAGCGCACCGTTATTCAATATCTGTCGCCGGAGATGTTGCGGGATCAGCTCTACGATATAGGCGCGGCGGGCTCTTGAACTGCGCGGGGTTCAATTGCAGTTGATGACGTTGCCGCCGCAGGACCTCATCCTGAGACAGACATTGAACTGGACGCAGCACCGTGTGCCACAGCCGGCGACATCCGCGGCGGCACTGAGCGATCGTGCCGAGCAAACGGAATTACAGGAGCGCAGATCGTCGACACATACGCGCACACTCTGACTGCCGGGCCCGCAAGGCGATGGTGTCTGCTGCAACGATTGGATTTGGGCGTGGAGGGACGGCGTGTCGGCGTTAAGGAGGACCAGCAATCCAAGCAGCGCCAGCACAGATCTGATCATGTTGGTCCGCCGCCAAGAAGCCCCGTTTGTGACGGCTGATAGCCTGAGCTGATGGTGCCGGCTGGAGGATTCGAACCCCCGACCTACTGATTACAAATCAGCCGCTCTACCAACTGAGCTAAGCCGGCCCACACCTGACAAATGGACCGCTTACGGTCAGGCTTCAACCTTTTCGATTCTGACTCTTAGCTTTGTTCGCGACGATTTTCCACCTGAAGGCAGCGCCCTGTGGATGGTTAGCGGCGGCGGCTTGCGAGAAGTCCTGCCGCGAAGGCGATGGCGACCAGAGTGAGGGGGCTTACCTGCTGCATCGCTTTGCCGAGGCTTTGGTCGATCATGGCCAAGCCTTCGGCAGGCGCGTCCAGCGTGGCTTGCGCCGTTGTCCTGGGCTGCCGTTCGGAGACACGCATCACTACGATGATCATCACGCCGAGCAAAGCGAGGATAAAGGCAAGAAGGCCAGCGGCGCCTGCCTGCGTGAAGCCGTATACCGAAATTAGCGCATGGTACGCGGCGACCAGGCCGAAAACGACGGCGGCGATCAACACCGCCACGGCAATACCGATGATTGCGGCCTGACGTAACGAACGGTCGACCGTTTGCTTGAGGCGTGCCCCCATCTGCAAGGATGAAAGGAGCGTTAGCGCGAGGCGGAGCATCGAAATTGCCTAACGACGGGTGAAAACGCCGAACAGGAAGCCAAGCCCCGCAGCGATGGCGACAGCCGTCAGGGGATTCTGCTTGATGGCCTCCTCGGCGTCGTGTGCCGCTTCGACCGCTTTATCCTGCGCCTTGTTCATCTGCTTTGCGGCGATGTTTTTCACTGTCGAGGTCAGGTTTTGCACGTCGGTTCGGATTGCGTCCAGCTGCTTGGCCAAGTCTTCGGCATCGCGCTTGACGCTCGTGCTATCGGTTGACGACATGGGGGGAATCCTTCCTGGGAAAGCTTGGGGGGTCCGGGTCTGGAGCAACTCTATGCGATTGAGCTTCGTTCCATGAAGGTGTTTTCTCGCCAAGCCTTTGCCGGCGCAAGTTGACAGGTTCACGACCGTGACTGTCAAGGGACCTTACAGGCCGGATTTATGTTGATGAGCGAGATGGTTACCGGGCGCCCCGCATTGCGCGAATCGGCTATGATCTTTAAGATTCGGAGCTCGGGAAGGGGGCTGGCATGGACGGCTATAAACCGGGACTTGCGGTCTTGGCTGCGGCTTGCGCCTTCATCGCTTTGACGCCTGTATCGGCTCACGCCCAAGGCGCGGGTGCGACTGCGATGGCGCTGGGCAGCTCCCAAATTGCCGGCGCATCGCCGGTGCACCGCATCACCGTGCATCGCAAGCGGGTTAGCTCCTTCTATTGCTATCCGCGTAAATATTGGTGGTTCTACCGGCCCTATACGACGGACCCGCAAAACCATGCGCGGTGCATGCCCTATTTCCATTATCTCGGCCCGGGCTATGGCCGCGGCGCCAAGGGTGGCGGGGACCCGAAATAGACTGCCTATGTTTGCGCTTTGAGGCTTGCCCAGTGGAGCGCGATTGCGGCCGCGTTTGACACGTTGAGGCTTGCCAGCGCGCCTTGTGTGGTGATGCGGCAGAACCGGTCGCAATGTTCTCGCGTGAGATGGCGTAAGCCTCTGCCTTCGGCCCCAAGCACGAGTGCAAGCGGCTTCGTCAACACGGCAGTCTCCAGCGCCTCGCTACCTTCCTCGCCCAGCCCGACGCGCAAATAGCCCCGTTCGCCAAGTTCGGCGAGCGTCTGGGCGAGATTTTTCACGAGCACGATCGGTACGGTGTCCAGCGCCCCGCTCGCCGCCTTGGCGAGGGCGCCGGAAAGCGGCGGACTGTGCCGCTCGGTCAGCACCACGCCGGATGCGCCGAAGGCAGCCGCTGATCGCAAGACCGCGCCGACATTTTGCGGATCCGTCACCTGATCGAGCACCAGCACCACGCCGTCAGCATTGAGATCGTCGAGGTCTGCCGTCTCAAGGGGGTCCGTCTCGAGCATCACACCCTGATGCACGGTGTCGGACCCCAAGAGCCGATCGAGTTCTTTGGGACTCGCTGGCGTCGGTGTCACCTTGCGCTCGGCCAGTGCCCCCGCCAGCCGTTGCGTGGCATTTTCGGTGGCGAGCAAGCGGATCACCGGCCGATCAGGGTTGGCGAGCGCGGCCTCGACCGCATGCAGCCCATAAAGCAGGACCCGGTCGCTGCCGGCCTGCCCGCGCTTGTGGCGCTGCCTGCCATGCCGAGCGCCAGGTGAAGGCTTGAAATTCCTTGGCTTTTGGCGCCGCATGGAAAATGACCTATCTAATGCGGGTTAGAGGCTCAGAGCCTCGAGGGCCCGGAAAGGGTAGCATTTTCAGCGTATCTTGCCGGATTTGCAGTTGACACAGCCCTGCCTGCTACCCATAAAACCGTTAAATGGCGGACCCTGCCGGCCTTTCGGCGGGGCGTTTTTGCTTGGTTACAACCACCAGTCAATCCATCTGATCTCGAAGGAGGGGTGCCCGAGTGGCTAAAGGGGACGGGCTGTAAACCCGTTGGCTATGCCTACGTAGGTTCGAATCCTACCCCCTCCACCACCACTCACTTTAAGAGCCGGATGGATGCGGGTGTAGCTCAATGGTAGAGCAGCAGCCTTCCAAGCTGACGACGAGGGTTCGATTCCCTTCACCCGCTCCAGGTCAGGTGTCAGGTGCCAGGGATCACTTGGTAGCTGACACCTGAATAGGAGTGTAGCTCAACTGGCTAGAGCACCGGTCTCCAAAACCGGGGGTTGGGGGTTCGAGTCCCTCCACTCCTGCCAAGATCGAGACGCGAAAGAAGGCCGGACTGGACGCGGCAAGGAATAGAGATGGCGAGGACGAATCCCTTCGAGTTCATTCAGCAGGTGCGGACCGAAGTGTCCAAGGTCACCTGGCCGACACGCAAGGAAACGGTGATCACCACCATCATGGTGCTCATCATGTCCGTCGTGGCGGCATTGTTCTTCCTCGCCGGTGATTGGGTGTTGAGCAATATCGTCACGTTCATTTTGGGTTTCGGCCGTTAGGCAAGGGTGAATTTCTGCTCCGATGACAATGCGCTGGTACATCGTTCACGCCTATTCGAACTTCGAGCGGAAGGTCGCCGAGTCGATCAAAGAGCGCGCCGTGTCTGCCGGTCTTGCCGACAAGTTCGCCGAAGTGCTGGTGCCGATGGAGGAGGTCGTGGAAATGCGGCGCGGCCGCAAGATCGCCTCCGAGCGCAAATTCTTTCCGGGCTATGTGCTGGTCAAGATGGAGCTCGATGACGAGAGCTATCATCTGATCAAATCGACGCCGAAGGTCACCGGCTTTCTCGGTACCGATAACAAGCCGATCCCGATCACCGAGGAGGAAGCGGGCCGCATCCTCCAGCAGGTTCAGGAAGGCGTCGAGCGGCCCAAGCCGTCGGTCACTTTCGAGATTGGCGAGCAGGTACGCGTGGCAGACGGGCCGTTCGCTTCGTTCAACGGCCTGGTTGAGGAAGTGGACGAGGAGCGGGCGCGGCTCAAAGTAGCGGTTTCGATCTTCGGCCGGGCGACTCCGGTCGAGCTCGAATACGCGCAAGTAGAAAAGCTGTAGGACGCGGGACAAGAAGAATGGCGAAGAAAATCGACGGTTACATCAAGCTCCAGGTTCCGGCGGGACAGGCCAATCCCTCGCCGCCGATCGGGCCTGCGCTCGGGCAGCGCGGCGTGAACATCCCGGAGTTCTGCAAGCAGTTCAACGCGGCGACGCAGAAGCTCGAGCCGGGATCGCCGATCCCGACCGTCATCACCGTCTATTCCGATCGCTCGTTTTCTTTCGAGATGAAGACACCGCCCGCGTCCTTTCTCTTGAAGAAGGCGGCGAAGATCGGCAAGGGCTCGAAGACGCCGGGCATCGATGGTGTGGGCAGCGTGACGCAGGCGCAGCTTAGAGAGATTGCCGAGATCAAGATGAAGGATTTGAACGCCAACACCGTCGAGCAGGCGATGAAGATCATCGCCGGTTCCGCCCGCTCGATGGGATTAGAGGTGCAGGAGTAGGCTATGAGCAAGCCAGGCAAGAGATTTCGCGCCGCGAACGATCCGATCGACCACGACAAGCTCTATGCGATCGAGGAAGCGGTGAAGCTGATCAAGAACGGCGCCAAAGCGAAATTCGACGAGACCATCGAGATCGCGATGAATCTGAGCGTTGATCCGCGTCACGCCGACCAGATGGTGCGCGGCGTCTGCCAATTGCCGCATGGCTCCGGGCGCAAGCTTCGCGTCGCCGTGTTCGCCAAGGGTGCCAAGGCCGATGAAGCCAAAGCAGCCGGCGCCGATCTGGTCGGCGCCGAGGAACTGGTGGAGCAGGTACAGAAGGGTGTCATCGATTTCGACCGCTGCATCGCCACGCCGGACATGATGCCGCTGGTCGGACGCCTGGGTAAGGTGCTCGGCCCGCGCGGACTAATGCCCAATCCCAAGGTCGGCACCGTCACGAACGATCTGGGGCCTGCCGTGAGCGCCGCCAAAGGCGGTGCCGTTGAATTTCGCGTCGAGAAGGCCGGTCTCATCCATGCCGGCGTCGGTAAAGCGAGCTTCACCGAGGAAGCTTTGGTGGAGAATATCCGCGCCTTCACCGATGCGGTGATGAAGTCCAAGCCATCCGGCGCCAAAGGAGCTTTCGTCAAGCGCATGGCCGTCTCCTCGACCATGGGGCCGGGGGTGAAGATCGAGCCAACGAGTCTTGGCGCGCGATGAGTTTTTGAGTTTCGGGACTGAAATTCAGTCCCGGAGGATCGCCTCGAAAGAAGTGATCCAAACCTGTCCGAGATTGCAGGTGCGGGAAACCGCTTAAGCCTTTTGGCCTGCATGAGACGGGAGACAGACGGTTCAAAGATGCGGGCGACCGCATTCTGGAGATCGGTTTGAACCTCGTAGGTAGCTCTTGCGCATTTGGCGCATGGGCAGGACAGGCAACAGAGCGCCGCTTGAAAGCGGGGACGCATGCCTGTCTCCCGTGCATCTCGCGGCATTGTGTAGCCGACGGCCGGGATCGGACCTGGCCGCTAACAGACGGAGTGAGCAGTGGAAAGAGCTGAGAAGCGCGAAGTCGTGACGGCGCTTCACGATAGCCTCGCCAAAACTGGCGTGGTTGTCGTGGCTCACTATGCGGGCCTTACGGTCGCCGACATGACCAAACTGCGCAGCGACATGCGAAGCGCTGGCGGTCAGGTCAAGGTGGCCAAGAACAGGCTCGTAAAGCTCGCGCTCGAAGGCACCGACGCCAAGGGCATCGCGGATTTGCTGAAGGGGCCGACTTGCCTCGCATTTTCCGAAGATCCCGTGGCGGCGCCGAAAGTTGCCGTCAAGTTCGCCAAGGGGAACGAGAAGTTCATCATCCTCGGCGGCGCGATGGGAACCCAGGTGCTCGATGCCAAGGGCGTGAATTCGCTCGCCAGCCTGCCATCGCTCGACGAGCTCCGCGGCAAGCTGATCGGTCTCATTCAAGCGCCGGCGAGCAAGATCGCCCGCATCGTGAATGAGCCCGGCAGCCAGCTCGCGAGGGTGTTCGGGGCTTATGGCAACAAGGCAGCTTAGGAACCAATACGCGTAATCGAACGTACGAGGATAAACCGATGGCAGATTTGCAGAAAATTGTGGACGATTTGTCGGGCCTGACAGTGCTCGAGGCGGCCGAGCTCGCCAAATTGCTCGAAGAGAAATGGGGCGTTTCGGCCGCAGCTCCCGTAGCCATGATGGCCGCGGGCGGCGGCGGCGAAGCTGCCGCGGTGGAGGAGAAGACCGAATTCACCGTGGTCCTCGCCGCAGCCGGCGCCCAAAAGATCAATGTGATCAAAGAGGTACGGGCAATCACCGGCCTTGGCCTCAAAGAGGCAAAGGATCTCGTTGAAGGCGCGCCGAAGCCCGTGAAGGAAGGCGTGAACAAGGACGAGGCCGACAAGATCAAGAAACAGCTCGAAGCGGCTGGAGCCACTGTTGAGCTGAAGTAGAATGGGTTGAAAGGCGCCCGGGAGACCCTATATCTGGGGGTCGACCCGGGCCCCTAAACCCAACCAATTATGAAGTCTCCCCAGAGCCTCCGCTTTACGAGCGGAGTTTCCGGCGAGCCGTCGCGACGACCCTAAGAGGACCATATGGCGCAGCAGACCACGAATGGGCGCAAGCGTTTGCGGAAGATGTTCGGCAAGATTCACGAAGTTGCCGAAATGCCGAACCTGATCGAGGTTCAGAAACAATCCTACGACCAGTTCTTGATGGTGGACGAGCCCGCAGGTGGCCGCACCGACGAGGGGCTCCAGGCCGTATTCCGCTCTGTTTTCCCCATCCGTGATTTCGGCGAGCGAGCCCAGCTCGAATTCGTCCGCTACGCCTTCGAGTTGCCCAAATACGACGTGGAAGAGTGCCAGCAGCGCGGCATGACCTACGCCGCGCCGCTCAAGGTCACGCTGCGGCTCATCGTGTTCGACATCAACGAGGAAACCGGCGCTCGCTCGGTCAAGGATATCAAGGAGCAGGACGTCTATATGGGCGATATGCCGCTGATGACCTCGAACGGCACGTTCGTCATCAACGGCACCGAACGGGTCATCGTCTCGCAGATGCACCGCTCACCCGGCGTGTTCTTCGATCACGATCGCGGCAAGACCCATTCGTCCGGCAAGCTGCTGTTTGCCGCGCGCATCATTCCCTATCGCGGCTCCTGGCTCGACTTCGAGTTCGACGCCAAGGACATTGTATATGTGCGCATCGACCGGCGGCGTAAGTTGCCGGTGACGACGCTGCTCTATGCGCTGGGCCTCGACGACGAGGAAATCCTCTCCACCTTCTACGATCGCATCGTGCTTAAGGCGACCAAGGAAGGCTGGCGCATGCCATTCCGGCCCGACCGCATGCGCGGCATCAAGCCGACTTCCGATCTGATCGACGCCAAGACCGGCAAGGTCGCCATTGAGGCCGGCCGCAAGGTCACCGCGCGTCTCGCCAACAAGCTCGCCGACGAGGGTCTGAAAGAGTTGCTCATTAGCGACGAGGACCTCCATGGCCGCTATCTCGCCCAGGACATTCTCAATATGGAGACGGGTGAGATCTACGGCGAAGCCGGCGAGGAGATCGACGCCAAGCTGGTCGAAAAACTCAAGGATCTGGGTCTCAAGGAAATCCCGATCCTCGATATCGACCACGTCAATATCGGCGCCTTCATCCGCAACACGCTCAATATCGACAAGAACTCCAATACCGAAGAGGCGCTGCTCGACGTCTATCGCGTGATGCGTCCGGGCGAGCCGCCGACGCCGGAAGCCGCACAGACGCTCTTCAATGGCATCTTCTTCGATTCGGAGCGCTACGACCTCTCGGCCGTGGGCCGGGTGAAGATGAATATGCGCCTCGATCTCGACGCGCCCGACACCATGCGCACGCTGCGCAAGGAAGACATCCTCGCCGTGATCAAGACTCTCGTGGGCTTGCGCGACGGCAAGGGCGAGATCGACGACATCGATCATCTCGGCAACCGCCGGGTGCGCTCGGTCGGCGAGCTGATGGAGAATCAGTATCGGGTCGGTCTGTTGCGCATGGAGCGCGCCATCAAGGAGCGCATGAGCTCGGTCGATATCGATACGGTGATGCCTCAGGATCTGATCAACGCGAAACCCGCGGCGGCCGCCGTGCGCGAGTTCTTCGGGTCCTCGCAGCTCTCGCAGTTCATGGATCAGACCAATCCGCTGTCGGAGATCACGCATAAGCGGCGTCTATCGGCGCTCGGTCCGGGTGGTTTGACGCGCGAGCGTGCGGGCTTCGAAGTGCGCGACGTGCATCCGACCCATTACGGCCGCATCTGCCCGATCGAGACGCCGGAAGGTCCGAATATCGGCCTCATAAACTCACTCGCCACGTATGCGCGGGTCAACAAATACGGCTTCATCGAAAGCCCGTATCGCCGCGTGGTGAAGGGCAAGGTGACCGACGAGGTGGTGTACCTCTCCGCCATGGAAGAGGCGCGCTACATCATCGCCCAGGCCAATGCCAAGCTCAATCCGAACGGCACTTTCGCCGAGGAGCTGGTGGTGTGCCGCCATGCCGGCGATGTCGAGCTTGAGCCGGTGGAGAAAGTCGATCTCATCGACGTGTCGCCGAAGCAGCTCGTATCGGTGGCCGCGGCCCTCATTCCGTTCCTCGAGAATGACGACGCCAACCGCGCCCTCATGGGCTCGAACATGCAGCGGCAGGCGGTGCCGCTGATCACGGCGGAAGCGCCGCTGGTCGGCACCGGCATGGAAGAGGTCGTGGCGCGCGATTCGGGCGCCGCCATCGGCGCTCGCCGCACCGGCATTGTCGATCAGGTAGACGCCACCCGCATCGTCGTCCGGGCAACGGAGGAGACCGATCCTTCGAAATCCGGCGTCGACATCTACAATCTGCGCAAGTTCCAGCGCTCGAACCAGAACACCTGCATCAATCAGCGGCCGTTGGTGCGCGTCGGCGATAACGTTCAGGCGGGCGAGATCATCGCCGACGGTCCATCGACCGATCTCGGCGAGCTCGCGCTCGGGCGGAATGTGCTCGTCGCCTTCATGCCGTGGATGGGTTACAACTTCGAGGATTCCATCCTCATCTCGGAGCGAGTCGTACGCGACGACGTGTTCACCTCGATCCATATCGAGGAGTTCGAGGTGATGGCTCGCGACACCAAGCTCGGGCCTGAGGAAATTACCCGCGACATTCCCAACGTCTCGGAGGAGGCGCTCAAGAATCTCGACGAGGCGGGCATCGTCTATATCGGCGCCGAGGTCAATCCGGGTGACATTCTGGTGGGCAAGATCACGCCAAAGGGCGAGAGCCCGATGACGCCCGAGGAGAAGCTGCTCCGCGCCATCTTTGGCGAGAAGGCCTCCGACGTGCGCGATACCTCGCTCAAGCTCCCGCCGGGCGTCACCGGCACCGTGGTCGAGGTGCGCGTGTTCAACCGCCACGGCGTCGAGAAGGACGAGCGCGCCATGGCCATCGAGCGCGAGGAGATCGAGCGCCTCGCCAAGGACCGCGACGACGAGTTGGCGATCCTCGACCGCAACGTCTATGGCCGGCTCAAGGATGTGCTGATGCACAAGGTCGTGGCCAAGGGACCGAAAGGCATCAAGAAGGATGCCAAGATCACCGATGCGTTGCTGGACGAGGTCGCGCGCAGCCATTGGTGGGAGATTGCGCTCAAGAACGAAAAGGCCATGTCAGAGGTCGAGGCCATCCGCCGCCAATATGAAGAGGCGAAGAAGAGGCTCGAACAGCGTTTCGTCGACAAGGTGGACAAGCTCCAGCGGGGCGATGAGTTGTCGCCCGGCGTGATGAAGATGGTCAAGGTCTTCGTCGCGGTGAAGCGCAAGATCCAGCCTGGTGACAAGATGGCTGGCCGTCACGGCAATAAGGGCGTCATCAGCCAGATCGTACCGATCGAAGATATGCCGTATCTCGGGGACGGCGCGCCGGTCGATATCGTGCTGAATCCTCTCGGCGTGCCGAGCCGCATGAATGTGGGTCAGATTCTGGAAACCCATCTCGGATGGGCGTGCCGGGGGCTGGGCCGCAAGATTGGCGAAGCGCTCGAGGCCTATCAGCAGAGCCATAAGGTCAAGCCGCTCAAGGATATGCTCAAGTCGATCTACGGCGACGACAAGGCTGTGGCCGCCCTGAGGGACGATCATCTGATCGAGGTGAGCGAGAGTCTTGCCACGGGCGTGCCGGTGGCGACGCCGGTGTTCGACGGGGCGCATGAGAGCGATGTCACCGCTCTGCTCGATGCGGCCGGGCTCGATTCATCGGGCCAGGTGACCCTCTATGACGGCCGCACAGGCGAGGAATTCGAGCGCAAAGTGACAGTGGGCTACATCTATATGCTGAAGCTCCACCATCTCGTGGACGACAAGATCCACGCCCGCTCGATCGGCCCATACAGCCTGGTCACCCAGCAGCCGCTGGGCGGCAAGGCTCAGTTCGGCGGTCAGCGCTTTGGTGAGATGGAGGTGTGGGCGCTCGAAGCCTACGGTGCCGCTTACACCTTGCAGGAAATGCTGACCGTGAAATCCGACGACGTCGCCGGCCGCACGAAGGTCTACGAGGCCATTGTCCGCGGCGACGACACGTTCGAGGCGGGCATTCCGGAGTCGTTCAACGTGCTCGTCAAGGAAATGCGGGCCTTGGGCCTGAATGTCGAGTTGGTGCAGCCGAAGCCAGAAGATCAGCCGGCGCGTGCGCGCCTGCCGCGTCCGGCCGCCGAGTAACGAGACAACGCGATCAACCGCAGGACGGCGAGCCGTCCGATGGGAGAGATGAGAGAATGAACCAAGAAATCGTCAATCTGTTCAGTCCGCAGGTCCAGCAGCAGAATTTCGATCAGATCCAGATCGGCATCGCCAGTCCGGAGAAGATCCTGTCCTGGTCCTATGGAGAGATCAAGAAGCCCGAGACGATCAACTATCGCACCTTCAAGCCGGAGCGCGACGGTCTGTTCTGTGCGCGCATCTTCGGCCCGGTGAAGGACTATGAGTGCTTGTGCGGCAAGTACAAGCGCATGAAGTACAAGGGCGTGATCTGCGAGAAGTGTGGTGTCGAGGTGACGCTCGCCAAGGTCCGGCGCGAGCGCATGGGCCATATCGAGCTTGCGGCGCCTGTCGCCCATATCTGGTTCCTGAAGTCGTTGCCCTCGCGCATCGGTCTTCTGCTCGACATGACGCTCAAGGACTTGGAGCGCGTACTCTATTTCGAGAACTACATCGTGCTGGAGCCGGGGCTGACCCCGCTCAAGCCGCTGCAGCTTCTGTCGGAGGAGGATTATCTCAACGCGCAGGAAGAGTACGGCGAGGATTCCTTCACGGCCGCCATCGGCGCCGAAGCCATCCGCGAGCTGCTTAAGGGGCTCGATCTTGAGAAGATCGCCGCCGATCTCCGCGTGGAAATCGCCGAATCGACCTCCGAACTGAAGCCGAAGAAGCTCGCCAAGCGCCTCAAAGTGGTCGAGGCCTTCATCCAGTCTGGCAACAAGCCCGAATGGATGATCCTGACCGTGGTTCCTGTCATTCCGCCGGAGTTGCGGCCGCTCGTCCCGCTCGACGGTGGGCGCTTCGCTACGTCGGACCTCAACGACCTCTATCGCCGGGTCATCAACCGCAACAACCGGCTGAAGCGGCTGATGGAGCTGCGTGCGCCCGACATCATCATCCGCAACGAGAAGCGCATGCTTCAGGAGGCGGTCGATGCGCTGTTCGACAATGGACGGCGCGGCCGCGTCATCACCGGCGCCAACAAGCGGCCACTGAAGTCGCTGGCCGACATGCTGAAGGGCAAGCAGGGCCGCTTCCGCCAGAATCTTCTCGGCAAGCGCGTCGATTATTCGGGCCGCTCGGTCATCGTGGTGGGTCCCGAGCTCAAGCTGCATCAATGCGGCCTGCCCAAGAAGATGGCGCTCGAGCTGTTCAAGCCGTTCATCTATGCGCGCCTCGACGCCAAGGGCCATGCGGCCACGGTGAAGCAGGCGAAGAAGCTGGTGGAGAAGGAGAAGCCTGAGGTCTGGGACATTCTCGACGAAGTGATCCGCGAGCACCCAGTCCTGCTCAACCGTGCACCGACCTTGCATCGTCTCGGCATTCAGGCCTTCGAGCCGGTGCTGATCGAGGGCAAGGCCATCCAGCTGCATCCGCTCGTCTGCGCCGCCTTCAACGCCGATTTCGACGGCGATCAGATGGCCGTGCACGTGCCGTTGTCGCTCGAAGCGCAACTCGAGGCGCGTGTGCTGATGATGTCCACCAACAACATCCTGCACCCGGCCAATGGTTCGCCGATCATCGTGCCGTCGCAGGACATCGTGCTCGGGCTCTACTACCTGTCGCTCGTGATGGATGGCGAGCCTGGTGAAGGCATGGTGTTCGGCAACGTGGCCGAGATCCATCATGCGCTCGACGCCAAGGTCGTGACTCTGCACACCAAAATCAAAGGCCGCTTCATCACCGCCGATGAGAAGGGCAAGCCGGTGTCGCAGATTTTCGACACGACGCCTGGTCGCATGCTGCTCGGCGAGCTTCTGCCGAAGCATCACATGGTGCCTTTCGATCTGATCAACCGCCTTCTGACCAAGAAGGAAATCTCCAACTTGATCGACGTGGTGTATCGCCACTGCGGTCAGAAGGAGACCGTCATTTTCTGCGACAAGATCATGGGCCTAGGCTTCTCCTATGCCTGCCGCGCCGGCATCTCGTTCGGCAAGGACGACATGGTGATCCCCGAGACCAAGGACGCCATCGTGCAGAAGACCTCGGATCTCGTGCGCGAATACGAGCAGCAATATAATGACGGCCTGATCACCCGCGGCGAGAAATACAACAAGGTGGTCGACACCTGGACGGACTGCACCGAGCAGGTCGCCAAGGAGATGATGAAGCGCATCTCGTCGGTCGAACGCGATGCGAAGACCGGCCGTGAGAAGCAGATCAACTCCATCTATATGATGTCGCATTCCGGTGCGCGCGGCTCGCCCGCCCAGATGAAGCAGCTTGCCGGCATGCGCGGCCTGATGACCAAGCCGTCCGGCGAGATCATCGAGACGCCGATCATCTCCAACTTCAAGGAGGGGCTGTCGGTGCTCGAATACTTCAACTCGACACACGGCGCCCGCAAGGGTCTCGCCGACACCGCGCTCAAGACGGCGAACTCGGGCTATCTGACCCGGCGCCTGGTCGATGTGGCGCAGGACTGCATCGTCACCGAGGATGATTGCGGCACCAAGGAAGGCATCACCGCGCGTGCCATCATCGAAGCGGGCGAGGTCACGGTATCGCTCGGCCAGCGCGTGCTCGGCCGCACCACCGCCGACAACATCAAGAATCCGTCAACCGGCAAGGTCATCGTCAAGGCTGGCCAGCTGATCGAGGAAGAGCAGGTCGAGGCGCTCGAAGGGGCTCGCGTGCAGGAAGTGCGCATCCGTTCGGCTCTGACCTGCGAAACCCGCAACGGCATCTGCGGCAAGTGTTACGGGCGCGATCTGGCTCGCGGCACGCCGGTCAATCTTGGCGAGGCCGTCGGCGTCATCGCCGCGCAATCGATCGGTGAGCCTGGAACGCAGCTCACCATGCGTACCTTCCATCTCGGCGGCGTTGCTTCTTCAAAGGTGGTCGATCAGTCGTCGCTTGAGTCCAATTTCGACGGCACGGTCAAGATCAAGCAGAAGAACATCGTCCAGGATTCGCAAGGGCGGTCCATGGTCATGGGCCGCAACACCACGCTGATCCTGCTCGACGAGGACGGCAGCGAGATCGCCGTGCACAGGCTTCCCTACGGCACGCATCTGCGTGTCGAGGATGGCACCAAGGTCAAACGCGGTGATCGTCTGGCGGAATGGGATCCTTATACCCGTCCCGTTCTGACCGAGATTGAAGGGACCGTCGACTTCGAGGATCTGGTCGAAGGTGTATCGGTCTCCGAGCGCCGCGACGAGTCGACCGGTATCACCAACAGCGTGATCATCGATTGGCGCGCCTCTCCGCGCGGCGCCGATCTGCGTCCTGCTATGGTCATCAAGGACAAGAAGGGCAAGGTTGCCAAACTCGGCCGCGGCAGCGAGGCACGTTATCTGTTGCCAGTCGACGCCATTCTTTCGGTCGAGCCCGGTCATCAGGTCAAGGCCGGCGACGTGCTCGCGCGTATCCCCACGGAGAGTGCCAAGACGCGTGATATCACCGGCGGTCTGCCGCGTGTGGCCGAACTGTTCGAAGCGCGGCGCCCGAAGGATCACGCGATCATCGCCGAGGCCACCGGCATCGTGCAGCTTGGCCGCGATTATAAGAACAAGCGGCGCATCATGATCGTGCCGGAAGACGGCAAGCAGGATCCGGTCGAGTATCTCATCCCGAAGGGCCGGCATCTTGCCGTGCAGGAGGGCGACCGTATCGAGAAGGGCGAATATCTGCTCGACGGTCACCCCGCTCCGCACGACATCCTGGCCATCAAGGGCGTAGAGGAGCTTGCCAACTATCTCGTCAACGAGATCCAGGAGGTCTACCGGCTCCAGGGCGTGACCATCAACGACAAGCATATCGAAGTGATCGTCCGCCAGATGCTGCAGAAGACCGAAGTGAATGAACCGGGCGATACTGAGTTCCTCAAGGGAGAACAGGTCGATCGTATCGACTTCGAGGATGCCAATACGGCCGTCGTGGCCCAAGGCGGCAAGCCGGCGACTGGTCAGCCGGTGCTGCTCGGCATCACCAAGGCGAGTCTCCAGACCCGCTCCTTTATCTCCGCGGCCTCCTTCCAGGAGACCACCCGCGTGCTCACCGACGCCGCCGTGAACGGCAAGAAGGATACGCTCGAGGGACTAAAGGAGAACGTGATCGTTGGACGGCTCATTCCGGCGGGAACGGGTGGCATGCTGACGCGGCTCAACAAGGTCGCCTCTCACCGTGACGACCTGATCCTCGAGGAACGCGAGCGGGCTGCCGAGGCGCGTATCGGGCGTGACGAGGAAGAGGCGGAGGAAGGGGCCACCGCCTAGTCTTGGGTGTCAAAACCAGGTGTCAGGTATCGGGCTCTCGTTATTACCGATACCAGACGCCCGATACCTGTTTTTCCCCGGAAACCCTTGACTATCCAAGAATCGGCCTGATACAACGCGCGCACTTTACGCGGCAGGTGGTAGCCCAAAACTGGTTGCCTTCGGGCGCGGGTTAGACGCTGCCGGACTAACCGGGATCAAATCGGGTCATGATCTTGGGGGCGATGCCCTCCAAGGTCCTCTGTATTGAACGGCTGAAGGATGCGGATCCGGTGAGGTTCGCGCTTCGGCTCTAGTGATGTGGGCTTTTGCCCCGTTAAAGGATTGAAAGAAAAGGCTGAAGATGCCGACGATACAACAGCTGATCCGCAAGCCGCGCCAAAGGCCGGTTAAGCGGAACAAGGTGCCGGCGATGCAGTCCTGCCCGCAAAAGCGGGGGGTCTGTACGCGCGTCTACACCACGACCCCGAAGAAGCCCAATTCGGCGCTTCGCAAGGTCGCGCGCGTGCGCCTCACCAATCAGCTCGAGGTGACGAGTTACATCCCTGGAGAAGGGCATAACCTGCAAGAGCATTCGGTGGTGATGATCAGGGGCGGGCGCGTGAAAGACCTTCCGGGCGTACGCTACCACATCATTCGCGGCGTGCTCGACACCCAAGGCGTCAGCGCCCGCAGGCAAAGGCGATCGAAATACGGAGCCAAACGACCCAAGTAATTGGGTCGTTTTGCTTGAGAGAGCGGATCGGACGATATGTCGAGACGACGCAGAGCAGATAAGCGCGAGGTCATCCCCGACCCGAAATTCGGGGATCTGGTGCTTACCAAATTCATGAACTCGATCATGCGGGAAGGCAAGAAGTCTGCCGCCGAACGCATCGTCTATGGCGCGCTCGATCAGATGGAGAAGAAGGTCAAGCAGAATCCGATCGAGATGTTCCACGAGGCATTGCGCAATGTCATGCCGGCGCTCGAAGTGAGATCGCGGCGCGTGGGCGGCGCCACCTATCAGGTTCCGGTCGAGGTGAGACTAGACCGCCGCCAGGCCCTCGCTATCCGCTGGATCATCGCCGCGGCGCGGGATCGCAACGAGAAGACCATGATCGAGCGCCTCTCCGGAGAGCTGCTCGACGCCGTCAACAACCGCGGAACAGCGGTGAAGAAACGCGAGGACACGCACCGGATGGCTGAGGCGAACCGCGCCTTCTCCCATTACCGATGGTAACGAGACCAAGGATTTAACGATGCCTCGAGCGACCCCCCTAGAGGACTACCGCAATATCGGGATCATGGCGCATATCGACGCCGGCAAGACCACGACCACCGAGCGCGTCCTCTATTACACCGGCAAGAGCCACAAGATCGGCGAGGTGCATGACGGCGCTGCCACCATGGACTGGATGGAGCAGGAGCAGGAGCGCGGCATTACCATTACATCCGCTGCGACCACCGCCTACTGGAACGACAAGCGCATCAACATCATCGACACGCCGGGCCACGTCGACTTCACCATCGAAGTGGAGCGCTCATTGCGCGTGCTCGACGGCGCCGTAGCGCTGCTCGACGCCAATCAGGGAGTCGAGCCGCAGACCGAGACCGTTTGGCGTCAGGCCGACAAATACGGCGTGCCGCGCATGATTTTCGTCAACAAGATGGACAAGATCGGCGCCGACTTCTTCCTCTCGGTCAAAATGATCGAGGATCGCCTCGGCGCCAAGCCGATCGTGATCCAGCTGCCGCTCGGCGCCGAGTCGCGCTTCGCCGGCATCATCGATTTGGTAAGAATGAAGGCCGTGGTCTGGGATGATGAAGCACTCGGCGCGAAATTCCACGACGAGGACATCCCAGCGAACCTTCTCGACCAGGCCAAGGAATATCACGACAAGCTGATCGAGACCGCCGTCGAGGTCGACGAGGCGGCGACCGAAGCCTATCTCGAGGGCAAGGAGATCGGCCTGGATCAGCTCAAGGCCCTGATCCGCAAAGGCACTGTCACCAATCAATTCGTGCCGATCCTGTGCGGCTCGGCCTTCAAGAACAAAGGTGTGCAGCCGCTGCTCGACGCGGTGGTGGACTATCTGCCGTCACCGCTCGATGTGCCGCCGATCAAGGCCATCGACGTCAAGACCGGCGATGAGACGAACCGTCCGGCATCCGACACCGCGCCGCTCTCGATGCTCGCCTTCAAGATCATGAACGATCCCTTCGTCGGCTCGCTCACCTTCTGCCGCATCTACTCCGGCAAGGTTGAATCGGGATCGACGCTCATCAACACGGTGAAGGACAAGAAGGAGCGCATCGGCCGCATGCTCCTCATGCACGCCAATCACCGCGAGGACATCAAAGAAGCCTATACCGGCGACATCGTCGCCCTTGCCGGGCTGAAGGACGTGACCACCGGCGATACGCTATGCGATCCGACGAAGCCCGTGATCCTCGAGCGGATGGAGTTCCCCGATCCCGTCATCGAGGTCGCGGTCGAGCCCAAAACGAAGGGCGATCAGGAGAAACTCGGCGTGGCGCTGCATCGTCTCGCCCAGGAAGATCCGTCGTTCCGCGTCTCGGTCGATCACGAATCCGGCCAGACCATCATCAAGGGCATGGGCGAGCTTCATCTCGATATAATCGTCGACCGCATGAAGCGCGAGTTCAAGGTCGAGGCCAATGTCGGCGCGCCGCAAGTAGCCTATCGCGAGACCGTGTCGAAGCGTGCCGAGATCGATTACACCCACAAGAAGCAGACCGGCGGTTCGGGCCAATACGCCCGCGTCAAGTTCGTGGTCGAGCCGAACGAGCAAGGCAAAGGCTTCGAGTTCGAGAACAAGGTGGTCGGGGGCAATGTGCCCAAGGAATACATACCGGGCGTGCAGAAGGGTGTGCAGAGCGTCGTCGATGCAGGCGTGCTCGCGGGCTTCCCCATTCTCGACGTCAAGGTCACCTTGACCGACGGCGCCTATCACGACGTCGATTCCAGCGTGATGGCGTTCGAAATCGCCAGCCGCGCCGCCTTCCGCGAGGCGGCTTTGAAGGCCGGGCCGAAATTGCTTGAGCCGATGATGAAGGTTGAAGTGGTGACACCCGAAGACTATGTCGGCGGTATCATCGGCGACCTCACCAGTCGCCGGGGTCAGGTGCGTGGTCAGGAAACGCGCGGCAACGCCGCGGTGATCAGCGCCATGGTTCCGCTGGCCAACATGTTCGGTTATGTGAACACGCTGCGCTCGATGAGCCAGGGCCGGGCGCAGTTCACCATGCAGTTCGATCATTACGCCCAGGTGCCACAAGCCGTGGCGGAAGAAGTGCAGGCTAAATTCGCCTAACGATTTTGACTTTGTACGGAAGGATGGAGAGCCAAGATGGCTAAGGAAAAATTCCAGCGGACTAAGCCCCATTGCAACATTGGGACCATCGGTCATGTCGATCACGGCAAGACCACGCTGACCGCGGCAATCACCAAGGTGCTGGCCGAACAGGGCAAGGCGCAATTCACCGCCTATGACCAGATCGACAAGGCGCCGGAAGAGAAGGCGCGCGGCATCACCATTTCCACCGCGCACGTGGAGTATGAGACCGACAAGCGGCACTACGCGCATGTCGATTGTCCGGGCCATGCCGACTACGTGAAGAACATGATCACCGGCGCGGCGCAGATGGACGGCGCCATCCTCGTCGTCTCCGCCGCCGACGGGCCCATGCCGCAGACGCGCGAGCACATCCTTCTCGCCCGTCAGGTCGGTGTGCCGGCTCTGGTGGTCTATCTCAACAAGACCGACATGGTCGACGATCCGGAACTGCTCGATCTCGTCGAGCTCGAGGTCCGCGAACTCCTGTCCAAATACGAGTTCCCGGGCGACGAAATTCCGATCGTCAAGGGCTCGGCGCTTGCCGCTCTCGAAGGCAAGGACGATGAAGTCGGCAAGAACTCCATTACCGAGTTGATGAAGGCCGTGGACGATTACATCCCGCAGCCCGACCGTCCCAAGGACAAACCGTTCCTGATGCCGATCGAGGACGTGTTCTCGATCTCCGGCCGCGGTACCGTTGTGACCGGCCGCATCGAGCGCGGTGTGGTCAAGGTCGGTGAGGAAGTGGAGATCGTCGGGATCAAGCCCACCACTAAGACCACCGTCACCGGCGTCGAGATGTTCCGTAAGCTGCTCGATCAGGGCGAGGCGGGCGACAATGTCGGCTGCCTTCTTCGCGGTGTTGATCGCGAGGGCGTGGAGCGCGGCCAGGTACTGGCCAAGCCCGGCTCGGTCAAGCCGCATACCAAGTTCAAGGCCGAGGCCTACATCCTCACCAAGGAGGAGGGCGGCCGCCATACGCCGTTCTTCGGCAATTACCGTCCGCAGTTCTACTTCCGCACCACCGACGTGACCGGTGTCGTGCAACTGCCGGAAGGCACCGAAATGGTGATGCCGGGCGACAACATCGCCATGACGGTCGAGCTGATCGTGCCGATCGCCATGGAGGAGAAACTTCGCTTCGCCATTCGCGAAGGCGGCCGCACCGTCGGCGCCGGCGTGGTGGCGTCGATCATCGAGTAGAGGAAAGCCAAGGGGCGCGTCGTGAAAAGCGGCGCGCTCCTCGATTTGAGGCCATCGAGATGCAAAGTCAGAACATAAGAATCAGGCTCAAAGCCTTCGATCATCGCATCCTCGATGCGTCGACCAAGGAGATCGTCAACACGGCGAAACGCACGGGCGCCGAGGTACGCGGGCCTATTCCGCTGCCGACGCGCATCGAGAAATTCACCGTGAACCGCTCGCCGCATATCGACAAGAAAAGCCGCGAGCAGTTCGAGATGCGCACGCACAAGCGGCTGCTCGATATCGTCGATCCTACGCCACAGACCGTCGATGCACTGATGAAGCTCGACCTCGCCGCCGGCGTTGACGTGGAGATCAAGCTCTAGACGGCTTGAGGGGAGTTTAAGGAACAAGAACAATGCGGTCAGGTGTCATTGCGCAAAAACTCGGCATGACCAGGATATTCACCGACGCCGGTGAACATATCCCGGTGACGGTGCTGCGCCTCGACAATTGTCAGGTGGTCGGCCAGCGCACCGCCGAAAAGAACGGTTACACCGCGGTTCAGCTCGGTGCCGGGCGCCCCAAGGTGAAGCGCCTGTCGCGCGCCGCGCGCGGCGGTTTTGCCGTGGCCAACGTCGAACCCAAGCGCAAGCTTGCCGAGTTTCGCGTCAGCCCGGAAAATTTGATCGACGTGGGTGCGGAAATTACTGCCGACCATTTCGTCGAAGGTCAGTTCGTCGACGTGTCCGGCACCAGCATCGGCAAGGGCTTTGCCGGCGCCATGAAGCGTCACGGCTTCGGTGGCTTGCGTGCGAGCCACGGCGTGTCGGTCAGTCACCGGAGCCACGGCTCGACCGGTCAGCGCCAGGATCCAGGCAAGGTCTTCAAGGGCAAGAAAATGGCCGGCCATATGGGCGACGTGAATGTCACGACGCAAAATCTGCGCGTGGTGAAGACCGATCCCGAGCGCGGGCTGATCATGATCCGCGGCGCGGTACCCGGCGCCAAAGGCGGCTGGGTGCTCTTACGCGACGCGGTGAAGCGCTCTCTGCCAAAGGACGCGCCGAAGCCCGGCGCGTTCCGCAAATCGGGTGAAGACACAAAGTCCACCGAAAAAGCTGCGCAGCCTGAAACGGTAGCGGCAGAGGCGGCGGAGACGGCATCGACTGAGAGTGGGAGTGAAGGCTAATGCAAGCCGACGTCACCACACTCGACGCCAAGAAGGCGGGCACCGTGGAGCTCCCCGACCATGTGTTCGGGCTCGAGCCGCGGCCCGACATCTTGCAACGCATGGTGCGCTATCAACTCGCCAAACGCCGCGCCGGCACGGTCTGGGTCAAGGACCGTTCGCAGGTCACCGGCAGCACGGCCAAAATATACCGCCAGAAGGGCACCGGCCGGGCACGGCACGGTAGCCGCAAGCCCGGTGTCTTTCGCGGCGGGGGCAAGGCCTTCGGTCCCGTGCTGCGCAGTCATGCCATTGATCTGCCGAAGAAGGTGCGGGCGCTCGCGCTCAAGCACGCGCTCTCGGCCAAGGCCAAATCCGATGCGCTCGTGGTGATCGACAAATGCGAGCTCAAGGAACCCAAGACCAAGGATTTGAAATCGCGCTTCTCCAAGCTCGGTTTCGGCTCGGTGCTGATCATCGACGGGGCCGAGCTGCACGAGGCTTTCGCCAAAGCTGCGCGAAACCTGCCCGGCGTCGACGTGCTCCCGGTCCAAGGCATCAACGTCTACGACATTCTGCGCCACGAGAAGCTCGTGCTGACCAAGGCTGCCGTCGAAGCGCTGGAGGCGCGGTTCAAATGAGCGGTCTCTCCGTTTACGACGTGATCCTCTCGCCGGTCATCACCGAGAAATCGACCGCGGCTTCGGAGGCGAACCAGGTCGTGTTCAAGGTGCGCCGTGACGCGACCAAGCCTGAGATCAAGAAGGCAATCGAGGAATTGTTCAAAGTGAAGGTGCTGGCCGTGAACACGATCGTCCGCAAGGGGAAGCAGAAACGCTTCCGCGGCATCAAGGGCCGGCAGCAAGATGTGAAGAGGGCCGTCGTCAGACTCGCCGAAGGCGACAAGATCGACGTGACCACGAGGATCTGACGCGATGGCGTTGAAGACATATAAGCCGACCACGCCGAGCCAGCGGCAGCTTGTGCTTGTCGACCGCAGTCATCTGTGGAAGGGCAAGCCGGTCAAGGCGCTGACCGAAGGCTTGAGCAAGTCGGGTGGACGCAACAACCAGGGCCGGGTGTCGATGTGGCATCGCGGCGGTGGCCACAAACGCACCTATCGCCGGGTCGACTTCAAGCGCGGCAAGCTCGGCGTGCCTGCGACTGTGGAACGGCTGGAATACGATCCGAACCGCACGGCTTTCATCGCCCTTATCAAATATGAGGACGGCGAGCTCGCCTATATCCTTGCACCGCAACGTCTGGCGCCGGGCGATGTCGTCATTGCCGACGAGCGGGCCGATGTGAAACCCGGCAACACCATGCCGCTCGCCAACATGCCGATTGGCACCATCGTGCACAATGTGGAGATGAAGCGGGGCAAGGGCGGACAGATCGCGCGTGCCGCCGGTACCTATGTGCAGCTGGTCGGGCGCGACGCGGGCTACGCCATTTTGCGGCTCAATTCCGGCGAGACACGCATGGTTCCCGCCGAATGCATGGCGACGGTTGGGGCCGTGTCGAACCCCGACAATGCCAATGTGTCGATCGGTAAGGCCGGCCGCTCGCGCTGGAAGGGGCGGAAGCCCGTGGTCCGCGGCGTGGCCATGAACCCGGTCGATCACCCCCATGGCGGCGGCGAGGGCCGTACCTCGGGCGGCCGTCATCCGGTGACACCCTGGGGCAAGTCCACCAAGGGTAAGAAGACGCGCCATAATCGCGCGACCGACAAATTCATCCTGCGCAGCCGCCATCAGAAGAAGAAGGGATAACGCAGTGGCACGCTCGATTTGGAAAGGTCCGTTCGTCGATGGCTATCTCCTCAAGAAGGCGGAGAAGGCGCGCGGCTCGAGCTCGAACGCCATCATCAAGATCTGGTCGCGCCGCTCGACCATCCTGCCGCAATTCGTCGGCCTGACCTTTGGCGTGCATAACGGCCAGAAACACATTCCGGTGCTCGTCACCGAGGACATGGTCGGACACAAATTCGGAGAGTTCGCGCCGACACGATTATTCCACGGCCATTCCGGGGACCGCAAAGCCAAAAAGGCGAAGGTGGAGTAATGGGTAAGGCCAAGCGCGAACGCGTGCTGAAGGAAAACGAGGCCAAGGCGGTGACGCGCCTTATCCGCGTGAGCCCGCAAAAGCTCAACCTGCTTGCCCAGCTGATCAGGGGCAAGAAGGTCGACCGTGCGCTCGCCGATCTTACCTTTTCGCGCAAGCGGGTGGCCAAGGACGTCAAGAAGACGCTGCAATCGGCCGTCGCCAACGCCGAGAACAATCACGACCTCGACGTCGACTCTCTCGTCGTGTCGGAAGCCTATGTGGGCAAGAATTTGGTGCTGAAGCGCATACGCGCCCGCGCCCGCGGCCGTACCGGCCGTATCGATAAGCCATTCGCGCAGATGACCGTCGTCGTGCGCCAAGTCGAGGAGTCCGCCTGATGGGGCAGAAGGTCAATCCGATCGGGCTAAGGCTCGGCGTCAACCGCACCTGGGATTCGCGCTGGTATGCGTCCCGGGGGGAATACGGCCGCTTGCTGCACGAAGACTTGAAGATGCGCGAGCATATTCTTAATTCGCGCAAACAGGCCGGCATCTCCAAGGTGGTCATCGAGCGTCCGCACCGGAAATGCCGCGTCACGGTGCACACCGCCCGCCCGGGCATTCTCATCGGCAAGAAGGGCTCCGATATCGAGAAGCTTCGGCGCGAGCTTGCCGCCATGACCGACTCGGAGGTGCATCTCAACATTGTCGAGGTGCGCAAGCCGGAGATCGATGCGACCCTCGTGGCCGAAGGCATCGCCCAGCAGCTCGAGCGGCGTGTGGCGTTCCGCCGGGCCATGAAGCGCGCGGTGCAATCGGCCATCCGCATGGGTGCGCTCGGCATTCGCATCAATTGCTCGGGCCGGCTCGGCGGCGCGGAGATTGCGCGCATGGAGTGGTATCGCGAGGGCCGCGTGCCATTGCACACGCTGCGCGCCAATATCGATTACGGCACGGCGCTTGGGCGCACGGCCTACGGGATCATCGGGGTAAAGGTGTGGATCTTCAAGGGTGAGATCATGGAACACGACCCCATGGCCCAGGAGAACAAGGCGCTCGAGGCGCAGGAAGGCGGACGCTCGACCGGGCGCCGTGAACCTGCCGCGGCCGCACAGGAATAGACGTGAAAGTTTAAGTCATGCTGCAACCGAAACGCACAAAGTTCCGCAAGGCACATAAGGGGCGCATCAAAGGCGCCTCGTCGAGCGCGGTCACGCTCAATTTCGGCTCGCATGGGCTGAAAGCCCAGGAGCCTGCGCGCATCACCGCGCGGCAGATCGAGGCTGCCCGCCGCGCCATCACGCGCGAAATGAAGCGTTCGGGCCGGGTGTGGATCAGAATGTTCCCCGATGTGCCGGTGTCGAAGAAACCGACCGAGGTACGCATGGGTAAGGGCAAAGGCACGCCGGAATTTTGGGTGGCACGGGTCAAGCCCGGCCGCATCATGTTCGAGATCGACGGCGTCAATGACACGATCGCACGCGAGGCGTTGAGGCTTGGCGCCGCCAAGCTGCCGATCAAGACGCGCGTGGTGGCGCGTATCGAGGCCAAGCCATGAAGGCGCATGAGGTCAGGGGCATGACGCTCGATCAGCTCAACGACGAGTTGATCAAGCTGAAGAAGGAGCAGTTCAACCTGCGCTTCCAGGCGGCTTCGGGCCAACTCGAGAACACCTCGCGCGTGCGTCAGATCAGGCGCGACATCGCGCGCATTCAGACGATATCCCGGCAGAAGACCGCCGAGGCGAAAGCATAAGGACCGGACGATGCCGAAACGCGTACTGCAAGGGGTCGTGGTGAGCGACAAGAACGACAAGACCGTGGTGGTCCGCGTCGAGCGGCGTTTCACGCATCCTTTGCTGCAAAAAACGGTGCGGCGGAGCAAGAACTACCATGCTCACGACGAGAAGAACGAGTTCAAGGTGGGCGAGATGGTGTGGATCGAGGAATGTCCCCCGATCTCGAAGCAGAAATGTTGGATCGTGCTGCCGCGCGAGCAGGCGGCAAGTTAAAGGCGCAAGTCATGATTCAGATGCAGACCAATCTCGACGTCGCCGATAATTCCGGCGCCAGGCGCGTCCAGTGCATCAAGGTGCTCGGCGGCTCGAAGCGGAAATACGCCTCGATCGGCGACACCGTCGTGGTCAGCGTCAAGGAGGCCATCCCGCGCGGCCGCGTCAAGAAGGGCCAGGTCATGAAGGCGGTTATCGTGCGCACGGCCAAGGGCGTGCGCCGTCCCGATGGCTCGATCATCCGTTTCGACCGCAACGCCGCAGTGCTGGTCAACCCGCAAGGTGAGCCGATCGGCACGCGCATCTTCGGTCCCGTTACCCGCGAGCTCAGAGCGAAGAAGCACATGAAGATCGTGTCGCTCGCACCGGAGGTTTTGTAATGCCGAAGGTGAAGCTGAGAAAAGGCGACCACGTGGTGGTGATGACCGGCAAAGATAAAGGCAAGAAGGGCGAGATCCTGAAAATGCTGCCGGCTGAGAACCGCGCCATCGTCAAGGGCATCGGCATCGTCCGCCGTCACCAGCGTCAGTCCGCGAACCAGGAGGGCGGCATCGTCTCCAAGGAGGCGCCGATCCATATCTCCAATCTCGCGATTGAAGATCCCAAGGACGGGAAACCGTCGCGCATCGGCTACAAATTCCTGAAAGACGGGCGGAAGGTTCGTTTTGCCAAACGCTCTGGCGAGGTCATCGATGGCTGAGCAACAGACCTATACTCCACGGCTGAAGCAGCATTACCAGGACGTGCTCCGGGGCGAGCTGTCCAAGACCTTCGGCTACAAGAATCCGATGGAAGTGCCGCGCCTCGACAAGGTGGTGCTGAACATGGGCGTGGGCGAGGGCATCAACGATTCCAAGAAGGTGCAGGCCGCGGCTGCCGATCTCGCCAAGATTGCCGGGCAGAAGCCGGTGATCACCAAGGCCCGCAAGTCGATCGCCACCTTTAAGCTACGCGAGGGCATGCCCATCGGCACCAAGGTCACGCTTCGCCAGAACCGCATGTATGAGTTCATAGACCGCTTGGTGAATATCGCTCTGCCGCGGGTGCGCGACTTTCGTGGTTTGAATCCGAAGAGCTTTGATGGGCGGGGCAACTTCACCATCGGGCTCAAGGAGCACATCATTTTCCCCGAGATCGACTACGACAAGGTCGAGGACGTTCTCGGCATGGACATCATCGTCTGCACCACGGCACGCACCGACGACGAGGCGCGCGCGCTGTTGCAAGGTTTGAATTTTCCGTTCCGCAGCTAGGCATCCGGCGGGACGACAGGAGGACTTAGATGGCTAAAACGAGCACGATCGAGCGGGATAAAAAGCGCCGCCGGCTTGCCAAGAAATACAAGCTACGGCGTACGCGTCTGAAGGCGATTGCCGCCGACCGTTCGCTGCCGGCCGAGGAGCGCTTCGCGGCGCGGCTCAAGCTTGCCGAGCTGCCGCGCAACTCCTCGCCGACGCGCATCCGTAACCGTTGCGATCTCACGGGCCGTCCTCGCGGCTATTATCGCAAGCTTCGCATATCGCGCATTGCGTTGCGCGATCTCGGAAGCCAGGGGCAGATTCCCGGCATGATCAAGTCGAGCTGGTAAGGACGATCGATGAGCATCAACGATCCTCTAGGCGATATGTTGGCCCGCATCCGCAACGCGCAGATGCGGCTCAAGACCAAGGTGACGACTCCGGCCTCCAAGCTGCGCGAGCGCGTGCTCGATGTGCTTGCCGAGGAAGGCTATATCCGCGGTTACACCCGTGTCGACTATAGCGGCGGCAAGTCCGAATTCGAGATCGAGCTCAAATATTTCGACGGCGAGCCGGTGATCAAGGACATCAAGCGGGTGTCGACCCCAGGAAGACGCGTCTATTCTTCGGTCAAGGATTTGGCCAACGTGGCCAACGGCCTTGGCGTTGCCATACTCTCGACGCCGAAAGGCGTCATGTCGGATGCCCGTGCCCGCAGCGAGAATGTGGGCGGCGAAATCCTTTGCAATGTGTTCTGACGGAGCTTTTTGATCGATGTCGCGTATCGGCAAGAAACCAGTGGCCCTTCCGGGTGGCGTCACCGCTCAGGTGAACGGTCAGGAGGTCAAGGTCAAAGGTCCCAAGGGCGAGCTCAGTCATGTGCTGGTCGACGACCTGATCGCCAAGCTCGACAATGGCGGGATCGAGATCGCGATGCGCGAAGACACCAAGGAGGCGCGCTCGCGGTGGGGCATGTCGCGCACTCAGATCGCCAATCTCATCGCCGGGGTGACGGAAGGTTACACTAAGCGGCTCGAGATTACCGGCGTCGGCTATCGTGCGGCGGTGCAGGGGCAGAGTCTGCAATTGCAGCTCGGCTATAGTCACGATATCGATTTTCCCATTCCGCAAGGCATTCAGGTGCAATGCCCGAAGCCCACGGAGATCGTGGTGACGGGCATCGACAAGCAGAAGGTCGGTCAGGTCGCGGCCGAGATCAGACAGTTCAGGCCGCCCGAGCCCTATAAAGGCAAAGGTGTGCGCTATGCGGGCGAGTACATTCACCGCAAGGAAGGCAAGAAGAAGTAGCGATGAGTACGGCGAACGAAGGCTTTACGCGGCGGTCGCGCCGCGTGCGCCACACGCTGAAGCGGGCGGCCAACGGGCGCGCGCGCCTGTCGGTGTTCCGCTCCTCGAAGCATATCTACGCTCAGGTCATCGACGATGGCGCCGGCAAGACAGTGGCGGCCGCCTCGAGCCTCGACAAGGACCTCAAGGGCTCGCTGCCCAAGGGTAGCGATCTTGCCGCGGCCAAGGCCGTTGGCGCGCTGGTGGCCGAGCGGGCGCTCAAAGTCGGCGTGAAGGACGTCGTGTTCGACCGCGGCGGCTATATCTTTCATGGGCGCGTCAAGGCGCTCGCCGATGCCGCCCGCGAAGCCGGGCTGAACTTCTAGGACTTGGGAAAGGAATCGACGTGGCACGAGGCCCACAAACGAGAGGACATGGACGGGAGCGCGAGGAGCGCGAGCGCGACAGCGAATTCGTCGACAAGCTCGTGCACATCAATCGCGTGGCCAAGGTGGTCAAGGGTGGACGCCGCTTCGGTTTCGCCGCTTTGGTGGTGGTCGGCGATCAGAAGGGTCGCGTCGGCTTTGGCCACGGCAAGGCCCGCGAGGTTCCCGAGGCGATCCGCAAGGCGACCGAGTCGGCCAAGCGCAATCTGGTCAAGGTGCCGCTTCGTGAAGGCCGCACTCTGCATCATGATGTGACCGGCCAGCATGGCGCGGGCCGCGTGGTTCTGCGCGCGGCGCCCCCCGGCACCGGTATCATCGCCGGTGGGCCGATGCGCGCCGTGTTCGAGACGCTCGGCATCCAGGACGTGGTGGCGAAGTCGCTCGGCAGCTCCAATCCGTACAACATGGTGCGCGCAACCTTCGATGCGCTGAAGCATGAAGACAGCCCCCGGGGTGTGGCTGCCCGACGCGGCAAGAAGGTGAGTGAGATCGTGTCGCGGCGGCGTGACGGCGCGGGCGAAGGCACCGCAGCCGAGGTTTGAGGTTTATAGAGATGGCCGAGACATCAAAGCAGAAGACCATCGTCGTTGAGCAAATCGGCAGCCCGATCCGGCGGCCTGGCGTCCAGCGCGCCACGCTGATCGGTCTCGGCCTCAACAAGATGCACAAGCGGCGCACGCTGAAGGACAGCCCCCAGGTGCGCGGCATGGTCGCCAAGATCAGCCATCTCGTGCGCATCGTCGATGACGAAGCGGCAAAGTAAGGAATACGTCATGCGACTGAACGAGATCGGGGATAGGCCGGGCGCCACCAAGCCCAGAAAGCGGCGCGGCCGCGGCATCGGCTCAGGCCTCGGCAAGACTTCGGGCAAAGGCACCAAGGGCCAGAAGTCCCGCTCGGGCGTGGCCATCAAGGGCTTCGAAGGCGGTCAGATGCCGCTTCACCGCCGCCTGCCCAAGCGCGGCTTCAATAATATCTTCACGAAGCACTTCAATGAAGTGAATCTCGGCAAGGTGCAGAGTGCGATCGATGCCGGACGGATCGATGCCAAAAATCCAATCACCGTGGAGGCGCTGCTCGCCGCTGGGCTCATCCGCCGCGTGCATGACGGCGTGCGTCTGCTTGGCACAGGCGAAATCAAAACGACGCTCGCCTTCGAGGTCACCGGCGCGTCGGCGGGCGCCATCAAGGCCGTAGAGGCCAAGGGTGGCAGCGTCACCTTGACACCGCGCCCGCATGCCTCAGGCAAGCCCGTCGCGATCAAGCCCGATAAGCCGAAGAAGCCCCGCGGACTCAAGGCGAAAGCTGCCGAAGCCGAGGCAGCGAAATCCGCCAAGGCCGAAAAGGCCAAGGCCAAGCAAGCGGCGGAAGCCGAGGCATCGGCAGAGCCACAGACGGCGGAGGCCGTAACGGACGCGCCGCAAGAAGCCAAACCGGCCAAAGCCAAGAAGGCCGAAGCGGCGCCCGCGAAAACGGCCAAGGCCGAGGACAAGGCCAAAAAGCCGCGCGCGAAACCCGCCAAAAAAGAGTAATCACGAGTGCCGTGAGGCTGACTCGTTCGGCCTTCAACATCTCGATCTAGGGAACAGAGCGCCTAATGGTTTCCGCCGCAGAACAGCTCGTTGCCAATCTCAACTTCGCCGCCTTCGCCAAGGCGGACGAACTGAAGAAGCGCATCCTGTTCACGCTCGGCGCGCTCTTGATCTACCGGCTCGGCACCTACATCCCGATTCCCGGCATCAATCCGGAGGCGCTCGCCGATGTGTTTCGGCAACAGCAGGCCGGCATTCTCGGCATGTTCAACATGCTGTCCGGCGGCGCTATCGGGCGCATGGCGATCTTCGCGCTGAACATCATGCCTTATATCTCGGCGTCGATCATCATCCAGCTCCTCACCACGGTCTCGCCGCATCTCGAGGCGCTGAAGAAGGAAGGCGAGCAGGGTCGCCGCCAGATCAACCAATATACGCGCTACGGCACGGTCGTTCTCGCCGCGGTGCAGGGCTACGGCATAGCCGTGGGGCTGGAAGGCGCCGGCAATATCGTCATCGATCCCGGCTGGTTTTTCCGCATCACCACGGTGATCACGCTGGTCGGCGGCACCGTATTCCTGATGTGGCTCGGCGAGCAGATCACGGCGCGTGGCGTCGGTAACGGTATCTCGCTCATCATCTTCGCCGGCATCATCGCCGAATTGCCTTCGGCACTGGTCGGCACGCTCGAGCTCGGCCGTCAAGGCGCGCTGTCAACGGTGCTGATCATCGGCCTGTTCGTGATGGCGGTGGCCGTGGTGGCCTTCATCGTGTTCATGGAACGGGCGCAGCGAAGGCTCCTTGTGCAATATCCCAAACGCCAAGTGGGCAATCGCATGTTTCAGGGCGATGCCTCGCACCTGCCGCTCAAGCTCAATACTGCCGGCGTGATCCCGCCGATTTTCGCCTCCTCGCTCTTGCTGCTGCCCATCACGGTTGCCAATTTTTCCGCGGGCGGCCCCGAATGGTTGACCAGCATTACCGCGACGCTCGGGCGTGGGCAGCCGCTCCACATCATCATTTATGTGGCGCTGATCATCTTCTTCGCGTTCTTCTATACGGCGGTCGTGTTCAATCCCAAGGACACGGCGGAGAACCTGAAGAAATATGGCGGCTTCCTTCCCGGCATCCGCCCTGGCGAGCGCACCGCCGAATATATCGATTACGTGCTCACCAGGATCACCGTGGTCGGCGCTCTCTATCTCGCCGCCGTCTGCGTACTGCCGGAGCTTCTCATTTCCTATTGGGGCGTTCCGTTCTATTTCGGAGGAACCTCGCTCCTCATCGTGGTGAGCGTGACGATGGATACGGTGGCGCAGATCCAGAGCCATCTGCTCGCGCATCAATATGAGGGCCTGATCAAGCGGGCCCGGCTCAGAGGAGCGAGGCGGCTATGATCCTGGTTCTGCTCGGCCCCCCCGGTGCCGGCAAAGGAACCCAGGCCAATCTGCTCGCCAAGAAGCGTTCACTCGTCCAACTTTCCACCGGAGACATGTTGCGTGCCGCGGTTGCCGCCGGCACGCCGCTCGGCCGCAAGGCTGGCGCTATCATGGAACGCGGTGAGCTTGTGCCGGACGACGTGGTCATCGGCCTGATCGCCGAGCGCCTGGATCAGAAGGACAGCGGCGGGGGTTACATCCTCGATGGCTTCCCCCGCACCATTGCCCAGGCCGAGGCGCTCGACCATCTGCTCGCGGAGCGGGGTACGACCCTCGACAAGGTGATCGAGATGAAAGTGGACGACGATGCGCTGGTCGAACGCATCACCGGCCGCTTCGCCTGCGCCAAATGCGGCGAGGGCTATCACGATCTCTACAAGCTGCCGAAAAGGGCAGGCGTCTGCGATCGCTGCGGCAGTACCGAATTCGTGCGGCGGAAGGACGATAACGAGGAGGTCGTGCGGGCGCGGCTCAAGGCGTATTATGCTCAGACTGAGCCTTTGATCGGCCATTACCGCAAGCAGGGGAAGCTCAGGGCGGTGGATGGCATGGCCGACATCAACCTGGTGCAGAAGGCCATAAATCAGGCCCTGGACACGCCGTAAGGGGCCCTAAAAGCGGCCAAATTGGCCCCGGTTGACCTTGTCAAGCGGAATCGCTACATAAGCCGCGCTACATTGCTTAACGGCCTGACCGGTCCCGGGGGTAGAGCCTGTCCGCGGTCGGTCTTGTTGCGTTCCTGATAGGCAATCCCGGCTTAAATTTCAGCACGTTATCAGTGCATGAGGAGGCGGCTCATTGGCCCGAATTGCAGGCGTTAATATCCCGACCAACAAGCGGGTCGAGGTCGCGCTCACTTATATCCATGGTATCGGCGACAGCTACGCCAAAAAGATCTGTGAGAAGGTCGCCATTCCGCCGGAGCGGCGGGTGAGCCAGTTGACCGAGTCGGAGATCATTCAGATTCGCGAAGTCATCGACCGGGATTACGTTGTGGAAGGCGATCTCCGGCGCGACGTCGCCATGAACATCAAGCGGCTGATGGATCTCGGCTGTTATCGCGGCTTGCGGCATCGCCGCGGTCTCCCGGTCAGGGGGCAGAGAACCCATACCAATGCACGCACGCGCAAAGGTCCGGCCAAGCCGATCGCCGGCAAGAAGAAGTAGGCAACCGATACACGGCCAAGCTCTCGCTTCGCCGTCAAATGCAAATGCGGGAATAGAGCATGGCCAAGGAAAAAGCGCGGGTTCGTCGCCGCGAGAAGAAAAACATCACCTCCGGTGTCGCCCACGTGCACGCAAGCTTCAACAACACGATGATCACCATCACCGACGCGCAAGGCAACGCCATCTCGTGGTCCTCGGCCGGCACAATGGGCTTTAAGGGATCGCGCAAGTCCACGCCCTATGCCGCGCAGGTCGCCGCCGAGGATGCTGGCAAGAAGGCGATGGAGCATGGCATGAAAAATCTGGAGATCGAAGTCCGCGGACCTGGTTCGGGACGGGAATCGGCGTTGCGCGCGCTGCAAGCGGCCGGCTTCAATATCCTGTCCATCCGCGATGTCACCCCGATCCCCCATAATGGCTGCCGGCCGCGCAAGCGCCGGCGCGTCTAAGAAGAAAGGCAAGTTACCGATTCATGTTTGCACGAGGATATTCGCAAGCTGGGCCCTGCGGCCCCGCTCAATGGTCAAGAAAGGGCTAACCCGGTGCTTCAGAAGAACTGGCAAGATCTGATCAAGCCCACCAAGCTCAACGTCGCTTCGGGCCGCGACCCGGAGCGTCTCGCTACTGTCGTGGCCGAGCCGCTCGAACGCGGTTTTGGACTCACTCTCGGCAATGCGCTGCGTCGCGTGCTGCTTTCCTCTCTACAGGGCTCCGCGATCACCTCGGTGCATATCGACGGGGTGCTACACGAGTTCTCGTCGATCCCAGGGGTGCGTGAGGACGTGACCGACATCGTCCTCAACATCAAGGAGATCGCGCTCAGGCAACACGCCGAGGGCGTGAAGCGCATGGTCCTCAAGAAGGAGGGACCGGGTGTGGCCAAGGCCGGTGATATCGAGACCGGCTCGGACATCGAGATCCTCAACCCGGATCATGTCATTTGCACCCTCGACCAGGGTGCCTCGATCCGCATGGAGTTCACCACCTCGACCGGCAAGGGCTATGTGCCCGCCGAACGCAATCGTCCCGACGACGCGCCGATCGGCTTCATTCCGGTGGATTCGCTCTACAGCCCGGTACGCAAGGTGTCCTATCGCGTGGAGAATACCCGCGAAGGCCAGATCCTCGACTACGACAAACTCACCATGGAAATCGAGACCGACGGCTCGGTGCGGCCCGAGGATACGATCGCCTTGGCCGCGCGCATCGTGCAGGACCAACTCTCCGTCTTCGTCAATTTCGAAGAGCCGAAGAAGGAGGTGCCGTTCGAGCGTCAGCCCGAGCTGGTGTTCAACGCCGCGCTGCTCAAGAAGGTCGACGAACTCGAACTGTCCGTCCGCTCGGCGAACTGTCTCAAGAACGACAACATCGTCTATATCGGCGACCTCATTCAGAAGACCGAGGCCGAGATGCTGCGCACGCCGAATTTCGGCCGCAAGTCGCTGAACGAGATCAAGGAAGTGCTAGCCTCGATGGGGCTCCACCTCGGCATGGAAGTGCCGGACTGGCCGCCGGAGAATATCGAGGAACTCGCCAAGCGCTTCGAGGATCATTATTAATCGACCGGCTGGTTGAATTTGGGGATTTGCAATGCGTCATCGTAAAGCCGGCCGGAAGCTGAACCGCTCACCGACTCATCGCGGGGCTCTTCTTGCGAGTCTCGCCGTCGCGCTCATCAAGCATGAGCAGATCGTCACCACGCTGCCCAAGGCCAAGGAACTCCGCCGCGTCACCGACCGGCTGATCACGCTCGGCAAGCGCGGCAATCTGCATGCGCGGCGTCTGGCCTATGCGCGCCTCCGCGACGAGGCGATCGTCGCCAAGCTGTTCGATACGCTTGGCCCTCGCTATGCCGCGCGTCCGGGCGGCTATACAAGGGTGCTGAAGGCCGGCTTCCGTTATGGCGACGCCGCGCCCATGGCGATCATCGAACTGGTCGAGCGCGATGAGGCAGCGAAGGGTCTTGATTCGGGCCCGGTGCCCGAGCGCCAGACGGAAGAGGCCCCCGCTCCCTAGGCGGCACGCATTGCCTCTAAGTGAAAAGGCGCGCCGGTAAGCGCGCCTTTTGTGCTTCTACGAACCGCGTTTGCCAGTCTACTCGGACTTGCCTTCCTTGGCGTCCGCGGCGGCGATTGCTGCTTTCTTGATGCCGGCGACGCCAGCTTCGAAAATGCCCTCGACGATCTTCTTGGCCTCCTCGTCGCTCTTGCCATCCGCTTCGAAGCTCGCCGTCCAAAGGATCTCGACGCGGTCGGGTTCGTCGTCGGCTCCCACGGTCAGCGTGGCGTTGTAATCCTTAACCGGCAGCGGACCCTCCAGGATCGTGTAACTGTAGCTGTTCTCGGCTGTCTTCGTTTCCTCTTCGAGGATCTTGGCGCCATCCTTCAGGGTAAGGGTGTGGAGCAATTTATCGCCGTCCTTGCTCTCCTCGCATTTCGCCACCGCTGGGTGCCATTTCTGGATATCGCAGAAACCCCCAACCAGAGCCCAGACTTCGGCCGGCGTGCCGGGCGCTTCCCGCCGCTTCCTGACGTCGATCGCTTCGGCATAGGCGCTCCAGGCAATGAGCGCGGCGAAAGCAATCAGGGTCAGTTTGAACATGCGCATCGTTCTCTCCCATATTTAGGGTTATGACTGGCAAACCTGCCAAAGGCGCGCCATCTTAGTTGAAAGCCGATATAGGGAAAATGGGATATCCCCTTGATCCGGCCCCAAGAAAACCGGGTTTTTCTGGGAGACCGAACGGGCTGCAAGGGGATGTTTTGGCCCCTTGTCTCGACCGGTCGAATTACCCTAACAGAGTGAAGTCATGAGGTTTTTGGCACATCACGTCCGGACGATTGGCCTGAGCTTGCCGCTCGGCGCCGTGGCACTGCTGGCCGGACTTTCCCTCCCGGCCGCGGCGCAAGAGCGCGTCGTGCCGGAGAGCCAGGCGGCGGTGAAGCAGTCTTTCGCGCCCGTTGTGAACAAGGCTGCCCCGGCGGTGGTCAACGTCTATGTGCGGCGCCGAGTCGAGCAGAGGGTCGCACCCTTCTTCAACGATCCATTCTTCGAGCGGCTGTTCGGCGAGCGTTTCGGCATTCCGCGTGAGCGTATCCTGAATTCGCTCGGTTCCGGCGTGCTGGTTGATCCCGACGGCGTGGTTGTGACCAACAATCACGTGATCAAGGGCAGCGGCGAGGCTGAGATCAAGGTCGCACTTGCCGACGGGCGGGAATTCCCGGCCAAGCTGATCATTCAGGACGAGAAGACCGATCTCGCGGTGCTCAGGCTCGACGCCGAAGGCGTAGAATTTCCCTCCATCGCCTTCGCTGATTCCGACGCGCTTGAGGTTGGCGATCTCGTGCTTGCGATTGGCGATCCGTTCGGCGTCGGCCAGACCGTGACCAGCGGCATCGTCTCGGCGCTGGCGCGCACCAAGGTCGGCATCGCCGCCGACTATCAATTCTTCATTCAGACCGACGCGGCCATCAACCCGGGCAATTCCGGCGGCGCGCTGGTTGACATGGACGGACATCTGGTCGGTATCAACACGGCGATCTTCTCCAAGAGCGGCGGCTCTGACGGTATCGGTTTCGCCATTCCGTCGAACATGGTGCATCTCGTGGTGCAGTCGGCGCTCGAGGGCGGCAAGGTGCAGCGCCCCTGGTTCGGCGCTTCGCTCCAACCGCTGACCTCCGACCTCGCCGAGACCCTCGGGCTTGATCGTCCTTCTGGCGCGCTGATCACCAAGCTTCACGACAAAGGTCCGGCGGCACGCGCCGGCCTCAAAGCCGGCGACGTCGTGGTCGGTATCGACGACAAACAAGTTCAGGACCCACAAGCCTTTCAGTATCGGCTCGTCACCCAAGGCGTAGGCGGCCAAGTCGATATCAGCGTCTTGCGCAAGGGCGAGACGATCAAAGCCACTGTCGCCCTGATGCCGCCGATCGAAGAGCCGGCGCGCGACATGCGCGAGCTCAAGGGCCGTCACCCGCTTAACGGCACCAAGGTTGCCAATCTCTCGCCGGCCGTGGCCCATGAACTCGGCATCGGTGACGACATGCGTGAGGGTGTTGTGGTTGTCGAAGTCGAGCCGCGCACCGCCGCCGCCCGTCTGGGTCTTAGACGCGGCGACCTTGTGGTCGGCGTCAACAACGAGAAGGTAACGTCGGTCGCCAACCTTACCGTTGCGCTCGAACTTGGCAACGGGGCCTGGCGACTTGCGGTCGAGCGCGGCGGTAAAGTGTTCAACGTCACCGTTCAGGGCTGATCCATGAAAAAGGTGGCCACGTTGTTCGAGGCTGCCGGGCTTGCCGACAGCGCTCCGCGCCCGCTGGCCGATCGGTTGCGGCCGGCCACGCTCGCGGACGTCATCGGCCAGGACCACCTTCTAGGCGAGCAGGGAATCTTGAGCCGCATGGTCAAGGCGGGGCGGCTGTCTTCGGTCATCTTTTGGGGCCCCCCCGGTACCGGCAAGACCACGGTGGCGCGTCTCCTTGCCGAAGTCACCGATCACCATTTCGAGCAGCTCTCGGCCATTCATTCCGGCGTAGCGGATTTGCGCAAAGTTTTCGATGCGGCCCGCGCCCGCCGCGAAGAGGGGCGGGGTACTTTGTTGTTCGTGGACGAGATCCATCGCTTCAATCGCTCGCAACAGGATGCCTTCCTGCCGCATATGGAGGACGGCACCATCATCCTGGTCGGCGCCACCACCGAGAACCCGTCCTTCGAGCTGAATTCGGCCTTGCTGTCGCGGGCAAGCGTGCTCACTTTCAAGCGTCTCGACGAGGCGGCGATCGAAGATTTGCTCGAGCGCGCCGAGACCCATGAAAAGCGCAAGCTGCCGTTGACCTCCGATGCTCGCGAGGCGCTGATCAGCATGTCCGACGGCGATGGCCGCGGCGCCATTAATCTCGCCGAGGAAGTGTTTCTTGCCGCGGCCTCGGGCGCCAGGACGCCGATCGACCGTGAGGCCCTGATCGGCCTCGTGCAGCGCCGCGCGCCGCTTTACGACAAATCGCAGGACGGTCACTACAATCTGATCAGCGCCATGCACAAATCGGTGCGTGGCTCGGACCCCGACGCAGCACTTTATTATCTCGCCCGCATGCTGGCAGGAGGAGAGGACCCGCTCTATATCGCCCGCCGTCTGGTGCGCATGGCGGTCGAGGATATCGGCATGGCCGATCCGCTAGCTCTGGTGCAGGCCAATGCCGCCAAGGATGCTTACGACTTCCTCGGTACGCCGGAAGGGGAGTTGGCGCTGGCGCAAGCCACCATCTACATGGCCACTGCGCCGAAATCGAACGCCGCTTATATGGCGTTCGGCGCGGCGCAGCGCGCGGCTGAGGACAGCGGCTCGCTGCTGCCACCGAAACACATCCTCAACGCCCCGACGAAGCTGATGAAGCAGGAAGGCTATGGAAGCGGCTACGCCTACGACCATCACGAGGCGGAAGCCTTCTCCGGTCAGAACTATTTCCCCGACGGTATGGCGCGACAGAACTTCTATGCGCCCACGTCTCGCGGCTTCGAGCGTGAGATCAAGGAGCGCCTCGACCGCTGGGCGGAACTCCGCGCCAGACGGCCGAAGCGCGAATAGTGCCGGCATGACGATCCAGAGGTGAGGGTGGAAATCGATCATGACGGCTTGCGGCGTACGGTGCTTATCGTGGCGCTGCTCAATCTCGCCTATTTCGGCGTGGAATTCGCCGTGGCGCTTGCCATCGGCTCGGTATCGCTGTTCGCCGATTCCATCGACTTCCTGGAAGACGCGTCCCTCAATCTTTTAATTCTGGTTGGGCTCGGCTGGACCGCGCCGCGCCGCAGGCTGCTCGGTAAAGTCTTGGCGGGCATCCTGCTGGTGCCGGCCGTCGCCACGCTATGGACCGCGGCGCAGAAGCTCGCCATACCCGTCGCGCCCGCGCCCATACCGCTTACGGTCACCGGCGGTGGCGCGCTCATCGTGAATTTCATCTGCGCCGCGCTCTTGATGCGCTTTCGCCATCATGGCGGCAGTCTGAGCCTCGCCGCCTTCCTCTCGGCGCGCAACGACGTGCTAGCGAATGCGGCGATCATCCTTGCCGGCCTGGTCACGGCCTACACGCTGTCGATCTGGCCCGATCTTCTCGTCGGGCTCGGCATCGCCGCCATCAACGCCGACGCCGCGGTTAAAGTCTATAAGGCGCAACGTGAACGCGACATTGCCCAGGCCACACCCTGACGACGTTACTTCGCCACGAGAACCGGGCAGGGCGATAGGTCGACCAGACGGTCGGCGCGGGTGCCGAGGACTCGCTCGTAGAAGGTTGAGTGGCCGGTGGCGCCCGATCACCAGGAGGTCCGCCTTGAGATCCACGGCGAGCATGATGATGTCGCGCACGGGGTGCCCGGCGACGAGGTGCGTGACGAGTTTTACGCCCTTCTCCTCGGCAAGCTGCTCGGCCCGCCGTATGACGGGACGGTAGAAGCGTCCGGCTATGCGCTTTTCGTCGCTGACCTCGCCGATGGTTTCCGGAAAATCTGAAATCTCCTCGACGCAAACCATATGAAGTGACGCTCCAGATAGCTTGGCGAGGTCCACGGCCAGGACGAGGGCCTTGCTGGCGCCTTCGGAGCCGTCATTGGCATGAAGAATGGTCTTGAACATGGGCTGACCCTCTTGCTCTGAGCCGTCACTTGGGAACGCGCGTCGCAGCCGGCTCGGCCGTTGGCGCGCCGCCTTCAACGGTCGCTGACTCGGGCTTAGGCAGCAGATGACGCGGCAGATAGAAGGCGTTGGCGATGATGGTCGGAATCACGGCGCTCGCGATGACCGCGGCAACCAGCGCCGAATATTGCGACTGGTCAATGATCCCGTGTGATAGTCCGAACAGGGCGGAGATCGTGCCGAATGTGAGTCCGGTCGACATCAGGAGGGTGGTGTAAGCCGCCTCCTTCGCCGGCGCCTTGTAGAATTTGGTCACTGGGTAAACGCCGATGATCTTGGTCGCCACCTTGACCACAAGCAGGAGAAGGAAGGCAACAGGGGCCGCGATCAGCGCGGGGATCGAAACGAAGGACCCGGCGCGGATGAAATAGAAGGGCGTGAGCAGTCCGAAGGTGAGCGTCCGCAAGCGCCGGATGAGAATGTGATCCTTGCCGACGCTGCCGGCTAGCACCATGCCGATCAGATAGGCGGGCAGCACCGCTTCGCTGTCGGCCCAGGTGGCGAGCGCGCCCATGCCCAAGAGGCAGAGCAGAAGGAACTTCGTCTCAATCTCGGAGGGGCGGTTGCCGTAAAGACGGAAGAAGCGGGGCGTCACCCAAGGTAGAACGCCGAACGCGACCACGCCGACGCCGAGGAAGATCAGCGTCTTATACGTGAAAGGCGCGAAGATGAGACCGAGCGCCACCACGGTGCCGAGGTCGGTCACGAAACAGGCGGCGAGTACCGTCTTTCCATAGTCGGTGGTGTTGAAGCCAAATTCCAGCATCACCGCATAGACCACGGCGACCGAGGTGGTGGACATGGCGACACCGGCGAGCCAGCTCGGCATTGGGTCCCAGCCGAGCAGATAATGAGCCGCGGCGGCGCAGCCGATGAAGGGAAAGAAGAAGCTCGCAAACCCGATAGCGGCGGCCTCCTTCCATTTCAGCTTGAACACGACCGGATCGAGTTCGGTGCCGGCCAGGAAGGTCAAGACGATAGCGCCCAAGCCCGAAAGGAACTTGATCCAGGTCTCGTCGGTGCCGAGCACCGCCGCGCCGACGAGCGCTCCGAGGATGAGCTGGGCCACGGTGCCCACCACGATCTCAGAGAGGGCGGTTGAAACACGGAACCAGATGGAGAAGAGCGCCGCGACCAGGGCTAGCCCCAGCCAAAGCGCCGCCAATGTCCAGATTTCCGTCATACCGACTTTGCCTTTCCAAGCGTCCGCGGGATCGTTGGCAAGGCAGGGCTACGAAAAAACCCGCCTTGCGGCGGGTTGCGGACCGGGCTCCCACCGCGTAGCAAATCTGCGGTAGGAGTCATCAGCCAAAGGCGGTTCGGGGGGACTCCATCCCCTTCGAATTGTGCCGGCATGCTAGCGTGGTTTCCAGGCAGATCAAGGCTCAATGACACAGAAATCTGCAGTCGAGACGCGTCATGTCAGCGCGGATGAGGACGGCATGCGTCTCGACCGCTGGTTCAAGACGCATTACGCCACGCTGCCGCATAGCCGGCTCGAGAAGCTGCTGCGGACCGGGCAGGTGAGGGTGGATGGCGGCCGCGCCAAGGCGAGCACCCGGCTCGAAGCGGGGCAAAGCATTCGCGTGCCGCCGCTGCCCGATGTGGCGCCTCCTCCCGCAACGAAACCTGCGCCATCCAAAGCAGATCGTGCTTTCCTCAAATCCATCACCCTCTATGAGGACGACGATCTCCTCATCTTGAACAAGCCCTCGGGCATCGCCGTGCAGGGTGGCACCAAGACCGCGCACCATATCGACCGCCTGCTCGAAGGCCTGGGCGATGGACCTGAGACCCGGCCGCGGCTCGTCCATCGCCTCGACCGTGACACGTCAGGCGTGCTGGTGATCGCCAAGCGGCGTATCGTGGCGGCGAAGCTCGGCCGCGCCTTCCAGACGCGTTCGGTGCGCAAGATCTATTGGGCGCTTGTGCATGGTGTGCCGAAGCCGCCGCAGGGCAAGATCGATGCGGCTTTGGTGAAAGCGGCGGGACCTGAAGGCGACCGCGTGCGCAAAGCCAGACCCGGCGAGCAGGACCGCGCGCAGTCGGCGGTGACGCATTACGCCGTGGTGGACCGGGCCGGCCAGACGGTCGCTTTCCTCTCGCTCAAGCCGGTCACCGGCCGCCAGCATCAGCTCCGCGCCCATATGGCCATTCTCGGCCATCCCATTCTCGGCGATGAGAAATATCACGGCGACAGCGATCTGCCCGAAGGCGTGCCGAACAAGTTGCATCTGCACGCGCGGCGCATCAGCTTCCCGCACCCGTCAGGGGAAGGGACAGTCGATATCACCGCGCCTTTGCCCGAGCATATGCGCGAGAGTTTTTCCTTATTCGGATTCGAGGTGGGAGGTGACGCAGATGGATAGAAGCAGACATTGGTTTACGCGTTTTGCGCAATGGGTCGCTCACGCCACGGGACGGCCGATCGCGTTCGGGATTGCCGCGGGCGCAATCATCGTATGGGGTCTTACAGGCCCGATCTTCGGCTTTGGCGATACGTGGCAGCTCGTCATAAACACCGCGACCACCATCATTACGTTTCTCATGGTGTTCGTGATCCAGAATACGCAGAACCGCGATACGGTCGCCATGCAGATTAAGCTCGACGAGTTGATCCGCGTGAACAAGTCGGCGCGCAATACGCTGCTCGATCTCGAAGAGCTCGACGACAGGACCTTGGAGGCAATCCGGCGTGACTACGAGAAGCTCGCGCGCCAAGTACGACCGAAGACGTCGAAAAAGCGGGAGCGTGCCTAGCGTGAGCGGGAAGGGACCTAACGGCGGGGGCGCGAGCTCTGGAAGACGCGCGAATCTACCCAAGCGCTTCTATCAAAACGTTGCCGTCACGGATGAAGGCGGTCGTCACGCCTTGCGGCTTGACGGCAAGATGGTGCGCACGCCGCACAAGACTCTCCTTGCATTGCCCACGCGGACTTTGGCAGAGGCTGTCGCCGAGGAATGGCGCGCGCAAAAAGAACGCATCGACCCTGAGACCATGCCGCTGACGAAGCTCGCCAATAGTGTGATCGACGGTGTCATGGGACGGGAGGATGCCGTCATCGACGACATCATGGCCCATGCCGCCTCCGACCTGCTCTGCTATCGCGCCGAAGCGCCGCAAGGGCTGGTGGCGGCGCAACAGGCGCAATGGGACCCGTTGCTTGCCTGGGCAAAGGACACGCTCGATGCGCCATTTCAACCTGCCGAAGGCGTGATGCATGTCGCCCAGCCGGAAGCCTCGCTGCAAGGGATCAGGCGGCAGGTTAAATCACATGATCCATTCAGCCTCGCCGCGTTGCAGGTGATGACGGGACTATCGGGCTCGGCGCTCCTGGCGCTTGCCGTAGCGCTCGGGCGCCTCACGCCGGATGAGGCGTGGGCAGCGGCGCATGTCGACGAAGACTGGCAGATCAGCCAATGGGGCGAGAACGAGGAAGCCGCCGCGCGCCGCGCGCATCGGCGTCGTGAATTCGAAGCGGCCGCGCGATTGCTTGCGTTGTTACGGGTGAGGGTCTAAGGCGCGCTCTGGCGTCCTATATTATCGAGACCGGCCGCGACATCGGCGATCTTCTCGCAATGGCGCCACAGCGCCTTGATCTCAGCCCGCCGCAATCGCCGTGCGATGGGATTGATGCGAAGGTCATAAACCCGCGCGCATTGGATGGGCGCGAGCTTGATGCCGGATATGGTTTGCGAATCCTGGGTCCGCGCAAGCTGTTCCTCGGTCACCAGCCGCGAGCGGATATCGACCAGTTCGCCGCCGATCCAGCGGTAATAGAAAAACAGACCGAGGCCGATCCCGAGCATGACGAAGGCGGCGAGCAGTGCAGCGATGGGCCCGACACGCATGGAAGTTCCCCCCTTGCGTGCAAGCATGCCCCGTTTGCGGTCTATGGGCAACGCACTTGAAGGGGCGTTTGGCGGCCGTCAAGAGTTAGGCTACCGCCTAGAGCAGGAAATCGCCTGCGTTGAGCGATGCCGTTTTGACCAGGATCTCGAAATCGGCCTTGCCGTCGCCGTTGACGTCACCCTGAACGATGACCTTCGCGCCGAGATCCTTGTACCGCAGCTCACCCTTCACACCACTAAAATCGTCCTTGCCGATCCACGCAAACTTCTGATTGCCAGAGACACCCGTCTTGGCGTCGATGCCCTTGAGGTCGATCTTGTCGCCCTGGCTGCGCTTGAAGTCGGTGATGACGTCGCGCTGGCCGCCCTTGACGCTCTCCTTGATCGAATTGAAGTCGAAGAAGTCGGGGCCCGCGTCGCCGGTGAGGATGTCCTTGCCGCGGCCGCCGGTCAGCGTGTCTTCGCCCGCGCCGCCTTTGATGATGTCGCCGATCTTACTGCCGATCAGCGTGTCGTCCCGGCTGCCACCTGAGAGCTTGACCTTGTCGGCGTTGCTCCAGTCGGCGAAGGTGAAGCCGGAAAGGTCTGCTTCAATCGTAAACCCGGAGGAGGCCGCGAACGAGACCGTGTTGGCGTGCGAATCTCCGGTGATCTTGAAATTGGACGTGAGGGCAGGGCTGAGTTTATTACCCGAGAACTTCACCTCGCTATCGGTGTTCCCGGCGAAGGTGAGTGCGTCAACCTGTAAAAGATAGTAAATGTTGAGGTCGGCGGAGCCAAGCGCCATGATGGTATCGAAGCCGGGGCCGCCATTGCCAAAGCCGTATTGGCCACCATTGCCAGGACCGATGACCGTGTCAGCGTCCAGGACAAGGACGTCATTGCCGCCGTTGCCGGAATAGAAGTCACGGCCCCCATGGCCGTTGAGGATATCGTTGCCGGCGTTGCCGACGAGGGTGTCGTCGCCCGCGAGCAGCACGCTGGCCAAGGTTCCGCTGTTGAATTCGGTCAGCGGTGCAGGCACGAGGCCGGATTAAATTGCCAGCTTGATGGGGATTTGTCCGCCGGTCCACAGCTCGATCGTGTCGAAGGTCCCGCCGGTGGGGAGATTGTCGACACCGTATTGGAAATTTCCTCCGGTGGAGATGAAGCTCACGACTTTGCCCGCAGCCGGCCCATCGGCGTATTTGATCGAGAAGGTCGTGGTGGTGTGCGTGACGATTTCGAAGTCGCCACCGTGAACGCCGGGAAACAGCCAATCGGAGTCGACACCGATCATCGAGAATGCTTGGAAGGTTGCCATACTAAGTCTCCATCAGGGAATGGTGCTGGTGCCTAGAGCAGGAAGTCGCCCGCGTTGAGCGAGCCAGCCTTGACCAGGATTTCGAAATCGGCCTTGCCGTCGCCGTTGACGTCACCCTGAACGATGACCTTCGCGCCGAGATCCTTGTAACGGAGCTCGCCTTTCACACCGCTGAAGTCGTCCTTGCCGATCCAGGCGAACTTCTGATTGCCGGAGACGCCCGTCTTGGCATCAATGCCCTTGAGATCGATCTTGTCACCCTGGCTACGCTTGAAGTCGGTGATCTTGTCGCGCTGACCGCCCTTCACACTGTCGTTGATGGAGTTGAAATCGAAGGTGTCGGCGTCGGTGCCCCCGGTGAGGATGTCCCTGCCAAGGCCGCCGCGCAGCGTGTCTTCGCTCGCGCCGCCTTTGATGATGTCAGCAACCTTGCTGCCGATCAGCCTGTCGTCGTCATTGCCCCCTAGGAGCATGACCTTGTCGGCCTTGCTCCAGTTCGCGAAGGTGAAGCCGGAGAGGTTAGCGTTAAGATTGTAGCCGGCGTACAGGGCGCCAAGCTCGAAGGTAACAGTATTGGCGTGTGCATCGCCGGTGATTTTGAAATTGGACGGAAGGATGAGATTGGGTAGGGGCCCCAAAAAGCTGACCTCGCTGTTGGAATTACCGGCGAAGGTCAAGGCTTCGATTTCGTTGAGCCACTGTGTGAGGATGTCGACCGAGCCAACCGTCTTGATGGTGTCGAAGCCGGCGCCGCCATTGGCAAAGCCGGTGCCGGGACCGAGGAGGGTATCGGGGTGGAAGACGAAGACGTCGTTGCCGCCGTGACCGGCTTGCTTGTCGAAGCCGCCATGGCCGTTGAGGACATCGTTACCGCCGCCGCCGATAAGGGTGTCGTTGCCGTCAAGCAGAAGGTACAAGGTGTCGCGGTTGAACCCTGTCAACCATGCGGGCGCGAGGCCGGTCCAGCTGGCCAGATTGATGTCAATCTGCCCGCCGGTGCTCAGCCAGATCTCATCGAAGGTGCCTCCAATCGGACGGCCCAAGATGTCGTAGGTGAAGTCGGCTGCGGTGGACTTGAAGGTGACGTTAAAACCTGCGGCAGGCCCATCCAGATATTCGATGGTGAAGGTGTCGCCCGTGGTTCTGACCATCTGAAAGTTGTCCCCGCGCAGTCCCGGGAACAGCCAATCCGAGTTGACTCCGATTGAGGTATAGGCCTGGAAGGTTGCCATGATGTCGCTCCTTTGGGATCGAGCCACCACGTCGCTTGAATGCGGAAGGCGCTCATGGTTCCAAGTTCGCGACTGATATGGGGGGACTAGCGCGAGAGGGAACGTCGCGCTGAACAAAGAAAATGCTTAGGTATATTAAGGTATTAGAAGCGTCCGTAGGCGGACAGTCAACGATCAAGGCTACGGCGTAGAACCGCCATAGTGCGGCCGCGCTCCGCGCGCACCCGCACACCGCGGGGCGAGTCACCGAATCTGCGGCGGAACGCGTAGCTGAAATGCGTTACGTCGGCGAAGCCGGATTCGTAGGCGATGTCGGCGATGCGCTTCCCACTTGTCGAGGGACTTGTCAGCAATTCGTGCGCGCGCACCAGTCTGCGTTCGAGCAGATGCTCGGAGAAGGTCTTCGTGGTCTCTTCGAGGAGCCGGTGAATCTGGCGTCCGGTAATGCCGAGCTGCACGCCGACAGCTTCCACCGAGAAGTCGCCGCGCGCGAATTGGGTATCGATCGCTCTCAGCACCGCGCCCCTGCGCGCAGGAAAGTAAACCGCACTGGACTTTCGTTCCGGCGCACTGGGCGGGTCTTGCGCCCGGAAAAGTGCTAAGCTGCCACAATAAGAGCAGGGGCGGCGGCGACAGATGCAAGTACCGGCATGACGGGTAAAATTGTGTTCGCATCGGACGAGCTTCCGGCCGAGCTTACCGACCGCGAACGCTTTTCGCTTTGGCACGATATCTATGCCGCGCGTTACGGCGAATGCGAGATGTCGGCTCAGCCCAACCTGCCCTTTTCGGCGCTCACCGAGCTTGTCTTGTTCGGTGAGATCGGCGTCACGCGATTTATCGTCCCGCTCAGTCACCAAGCCCGCACGGCGCGGCAGGTTGCCGCCGACGCGCGCGACGATGTTTTTATCGGCTTCAATCTCGGTACGGCTGTCGGCCAGCTGCGCCAGCGAGGCCAAGAGCTCATCATGGGAGCAGGGCAGACGATGGTCTTCACCAATGCCGAACCGTTCGCTACCCAGCATGAGGGCATGGTAAAGGCGATGGGCGTGAGCTTGCCGCGACGCGCGCTGCAGGCTTGGAAGACCGCCTGCCCTCGGGACTCGATACCAACAATGCCGTCACACGGCTTCTGAAACGGTACCTTGAATTTCTGCTTGCACCGCAGTCGTTCGACAAGAACCCCGCGGTGGTTGCCCACATCTCGCGAACGCTTCTCGATCTCGTTGCGTTGTCGCTCGGCGCGGCGGGTGACACAGCGGAGCTCGCGACCATGCGCGGACTGCGCGCCGCGCGCGCGCGCGAAATCTTGTCGGAGATCAAGCGAAGTTTCGCCGTTCTCACTTTTTCTCCGGGCGGTATCGCCCGTAAGCTTGGGCTTTCCACGCGCTACCTGCAGGATCTGTTGCAGGAGACCGGTGCGAGCTTCAGCGAGCGCGTGCTCGAGCTTAGGCTCCAGAAGGCGCGCGGCATGCTCACCGATCGCCGGCATGACCGGCTGAAAATCGGCGAGATTGCGCTTGCCTGCGGCTTCAACGGCATTGCCTATTTCAACCAGTGTTTCCGCCGCCGCTTCGGCGCATCGCCGAAAGCGTATCGAGGAGACCGGGCAGTCTAGGGCTAATAGACCCCCACGTAGCGCCGAGCCCAACTACGCTTCTTCATGTCACCCTCGCGAAACACTACTGCCGATTGGCAGGTATTCACGGTGTTAATCTCAAAAGGGATAAGGCTTGCACGGCCTTAACCCCATGCTATGCACGGACCTAACCCTACGACTCATGGGGAGCGGCCATGAAGGAAGTCCTTGAAGAGCTTGAAGTTCGGCGCGCCAAGGCGCGCATGGGCGGCGGCGCGGCGCGAATCGAGGCCCAGCACAAGCGCGGCAAGCTCACCGCGCGCGAGCGGCTCGGCCTGCTTCTCGACGAAGGCTCCTTCGAGGAGTTCGACATGTATGTCGAGCACCGCTGCACCGATTTCGGCATGGACAAGACCAAGGTGCCGGGCGACGGCGTGGTCACCGGCTGGGGCACCATCAACGGCCGCGTGGTTTACGTGTTCGCCAAGGACTTCACCGTGTTCGGCGGCTCGCTGTCGGAAGCGCACGCCAACAAGATGATCAAGATCCAGGACATGGCGCTGCAGAACCGCGCGCCGATCATCGGCCTGTTCGACGCGGGCGGCGCGCGCATCCAGGAAGGCGTGGCGGCGCTCGGCGGCTATGGCGAGGTGTTCCTGCGCAACGTGCTGGCGTCCGGCGTCATCCCGCAGATCAGCGTGATCATGGGCCCGTGCGCCGGCGGTGACGTCTACTCGCCGGCCATGACCGACTTCATCTTCATGGTGAAGGACACCTCCTACATGTTCGTCACCGGCCCCGACGTGGTGAAGACCGTGACCAAGGAGGAGGTGACCGCGGAACAACTAGGTGGGGCTATAGTCCATACGACGAAGTCGTCGATCGCCGACGGCGCCTATGACAACGATGTCGAGGTGCTGCTGCAGATGCGCCGGCTGATGGATTTCCTGCCCTCGAGCAATCTCTCCGGCGTGCCGGAGCTGCCGACCCGCGATCCGTGGGACCGCATGGAGCCGTCACTCGACACGCTGATCCCCGATAATCCCAACAAGCCTTACGACATCAAGGAGCTGATCCTGAAAGTCGTCGACGAGGGCGATTTCTTCGAGATCCAGGAGGCCTTCGCGCCCAACATCGTGGTCGGCTTCGCCCGCATGGAAGGCCGCACCATCGGCGTCGTCGCCAATCAGCCGATGTTCCTCGCCGGCGTGCTCGACTCAGACGCCTCGCGCAAGGCGGCGCGCTTCGTGCGCTTCTGCGACTGCTTCAACATTCCGCTTGTCACCTTCGTCGACGTGCCGGGCTTCCTGCCGGGCACCGACCAGGAGTACGGCGGCCTGATCAAGCACGGCGCCAAGCTCCTGTTCGCCTTCACCGAGGCCACCGTGCCGAAAGTCACGGTGATCACCCGCAAGGCCTATGGCGGCGCCTACGACGTCATGAGCTCAAAGCATATTCGCGGCGATGTGAACTATGCCTGGCCGTCGGCCGAGATCGCGGTGATGGGGGCCAAGGGCGCCGCCGAGATCCTGTATCGCGCCGAGCTTTCCGACCCGGCGAAGATCAAGAAGCGCATCGACGAATATCAGACGCGCTTCGCCAATCCGTTCGTGGCGGCGGAGCGGGGCTATATCGACGAGGTGATCCTGCCGCACGGCACGCGCAAGCGCATTGCCCGGGCGCTACAGATGCTGCGCAACAAGAGGCTCGAGAATCCCTGGAAGAAGCACGACAACATCCCGCTTTAAGTCTGTCCGCCGCCATCGGCATCCGGGGATAAAATGACTGAAATTCAGGATGTCAGGGGCACGGCCTTCATCGTTGCCGAATTCCGGGCCTGGGAGAATGCGGCGCCTCATCCGCTATTCGTCGATCCCGTCGTGCCGATCTTTCTCGACGCGCGGACGCGCGCCGCAGCGGAGCGCATGGTCGCCGGCTTCCCGCCAGGCGAGTGGGCAGTCCATCTCAGGACGCGCTATCTCGATGATCACCTCGATCTGCAGCTTACCAAGGGCTGCCGGCAGGTCGTCATTCTCGGCTCAGGCCTTGATACCCGCGGCGTGCGCAAGGCCGCGCCGGGCGTGGTCTATTTCGAGATCGACGACAAGGACATCATCGATTTCAAGAAAGCGCGCCTCAAGCGCGCCGGGTTTGAGGCTCCAATCGTTTTCATCGCCGGCAATTATGTCACGGACGGCTTGATGGGAATGCTGGAGGCCAACGGCTTCGACCGCGACGCACCGAGTTATGTCATCTGGGAAGGCAACACGATGTATCTGACGAAGCCCGCAGTTCTCGGCGTGCTTCAGGCATTGAGGCGGCATGTCGGGCGCTGCGCCATCTCCATGGACTATATGAGCGAGGAGATCATTGCCGGCAGGACGGGAGACCCGCGCACGTCGCGCTTCGTCGAGCATTTCGCCGAGATGGGCGCGCCATGGCGCTTCGGCGTCGACGATCTCGGCGCGCTTGCCGGCGAAGCCGGGATGGCAGTCGTGGACAACGCCAAACTGGCCGATCTCCACCACGCCTATCGGCCCGGCCGCCCTCTGGAGGGTGCCTTCCTCGACAATTATTCGATTTGCACGCTCGAACCCGCTTGAGAGGCTAAACGCCTCCGCTACGGCGTCTTGTCGGCAGGCGCGGTCTCGGTGAGTTCACCCGCCGGGAAGGCTTTGCCGCCCATGACCGTGCCAAGCACCTTGATGTCCTTCAGCTCATCGGGCGAGGTGACGTCGAGCGGGTTGCGGTCGACAATGGTGAAATCGGCAAGCTTGCCGGCCTTGATGGAGCCCTTCTTGTCGTCCTGCCCAAGCAGGTAGGCCGCGCCGAGGGTCACCGCGTGCAAGGCTTGTGGAATGGTGATGCGTTCGGCCTCACCCAGCACGCGCCCCGACATGGTCTCGCGCGCCGTCGCCGTCCACATGCTGAAGATCGGATTGACCGGCGTGACCGAGGCATCCGAATGCATGCTGAAGGGGATACCCAGGCGCTGCGCGCTACCCGCCGGGTTCATGTCCTCCGCCCGGTCAGGCCCCACGAATGTCGAATAGTGCAGATCGCCCCAATAATAAATGTGGTTGGTGAAGAGATTGGTGCCGACGCCGAGCTCTTTCATCCTGACCAGCTGGCTTTGCGTCACATATTGATTGTGCTCGAGCCGATCCCTGGTTGGCGGCTGCGGGTATTTGCGCTGAGCCTCGGTGAGCGCGTTGAGCGCCATCTCGGTTGCTTCATCGGCGTTGGTGTGGATCACCGCCTGGAAGCCGCGCTTGTGGACCTCGCTCACCCACTCGGTCAGATCGTCCTGCGAGATGTTCGCCACCCCGTTGGCAAACGTCTTGTAGTAGCCGGGCCATTGAAAGAGGCCGGTATAACCCTGGATCGAGCCATCGACGACGAATTTGACGCCGCCAAAACTGAGGCGGTCATTATCGGCCTTGTGCCATTCGCTAAGAGCATCGAGGCCGCCCTTGGCTGCGACCTCAGGGCTTTGGAACACCTGGATGATCGGATTGAGAACGATGCGCACCGGGAAGTTCGGATCGGCGGCAACAGTCTGATAGGCTTGGTAACCGCCGGGAAGGCTGCCGAAGGAGAGATCGGCGAAGGTCGTCACGCCGACACGATGCGCGAGCTGGGCGGCGCCCCAGGTCGCCTTGAGCAAGGTCTTGGCATCGAGCGGCGGGAGTTTCGAGGCGAAAGCAAGTGCCGCCTTGATCTCCTCGATCTCGCCGGTCGGCTTGCCGTCCTTCTTGATGATGCCGACAATATCGGTGTCGTCGCCGATACCGGCGATCTCGAACGCCTTGCTGTTGGCGTAGTAGATGTGCATCGACAGATTCTCGACGAAGATCGGATGGCCGTTGGAGATCGGATCGAGGTCGGCGCGGGTGAGGGGCGAGTCGGCATAGAACTCCGGCTGATACCCCCAGCCGACCAGCCAGCTTCCATCGTTCGGCAGTTTGGCTGCCGCCTCCTTCAACCGGTCGAGGACAGCCTGTTTGGTCTCCAGACCTTTCACAAGCGTGCCGTCAGGCGCCACGCGATCGAACCGGCCGACATACGCTCCAAGCCACAGCACGCCGGTTATCTGCGGGTGCATGTGCGCTTCGATCAGGCCGGGGATGATCACCGCGTCTTCAAATTGCCGGTCGATCTCGACCTCCTGGGTGGTGACCCAGCCCTTCACCTCGTCAAGCGTGCCGGCGCCGAGAATCTTCCCGTCCATGACCGCCACGGCCTCGGCGGTCGGCGTGCCGGGATCGAGAGTCACAATCGTCTTCGCCGTGTAGATGGTGATTTTGTCTTCGGCCGGCTGCGCGGCCGCCGTGGCCGGTTGGGGGGCAGGGGTGTCTATGCCATGCGGCTCACGTGCAAGTTCATGATTGCCTGCAAGTGCCAAATTCGGCACGACGAAAGCCGCGGCAAGCAACAATTGTTGTATAATTTTCATAAGTTGTTCCCTTGTGTCTGACCACTATTGCCGGATCCATAGCGGGTTGGCGAATGTCGCGCCTTTCTGGCAGGGGCACAAGATGGGAGCTAGGTCGGGACAGCTGGATGACGTTTGATCGAATAATGCGCTGGTCCAGGCAATCATGTAGTCTTGGTGGGAAAAGTCTTAGTCGGACCGGTTTTCATGGAGGAAACAGTAGAATGAAACGCACGCATGCAACGATCGGCTTTGCCACCTTCCTCGGCGCCGCGCTGGCGGCAGGCTCGGCACTGGCGGTGACCGCCTATTCCCCTACCGGCCATCTCAATGTGCGGAGCGGTCCGGGCTTCCAGTTCCCGGTGGTCAATCAGATCGGGCAGGGCGTCAATGCCCAGGTCACCGGCTGCGTGTCCGATTTCTCCTGGTGCAGCGTGGCGCTTCCCGACGGCACGACCGGCTGGGCCTCGGCGCCATATCTCGTCACCGGCGCCACGACGCCGCCCAAGAATCTTCAGGTCGCCGGCGCCGCGCTCAATATTCCCGTCGTCACGCCTGTAGACACTCATTCCAACGTGGTCGCCACGCCGCCGGTCGGCCCGATGGTCGCGGTCCCGCCCACGGTTATCGTCGCGCCGATTGCGCCACCGCCCGAAGTCATTACCTATGTGACGCAGCAGACGGTGGCGCCGGTTTACGTCAATGGCGAAGTGATGGTCGGCGCGGTGTTGCCCGTGGCGGCCCCGACTTATGACATTCCGGCCTCGCCTTACGATTTTACCTATGTCAACGGTCAGCGGGTCCTGATCGAGCCTACCGCCAGGAAGATCGTCTACGTCTTCAGGTAAGCGACGCGCGAAATGAGCCGGGCCGAGAGAAATCTCATCGTCTTGGCTCTTTTGAGCGGATGCTCTGCTTTATTTGCACCTGTGGCGGGCGCGGAGATGTCGTCTCCGGGCAACGGGATCGACTACACCGCCGCCGCCACGTTCACCACCGACTATATTTATCGCGGCATCTCGCAGAGCGCCGGCGATCCGGCCGTGCAAGGCTATATCGAAGCGACGCATAAGCTTCTTTATGCCGGCGTCTGGGCCTCGAGTATCGATTTCGGCAAGCAGCTGAACCGCGCCGGGAACTTGCAAGAGGCAGCGAATCTGGAACTCAGCACCTACGCCGGTATCAGACCGCAATGGCAGGGCATCCACTTCGATTTCGGCGTCGCCTATTATGCCTATCCGGACTCGTTCCCCCCGGGCCAGTTCGACTATGTGGAGTTCGACGCCATGGCCGACTACACATTGTTCGACACGCTCAACTTTCAGGGGGTGGTCTGGTGGTCGCCGGATGAGTCCACCACGAACGACGAACTCCAGGGTGCTGCGTTCACCGTGAGCTATGTTTTGCCGAAGGTCTGGGTCATGAGTCCGACCGTCAGCGCGCTGATCGGCCGGCAATGGGGCGAGGGGGATGATGAGACCTATACGTACTGGAACACCGGCGTGACGCTCAAGATGAGCAGTCATCCCGTTTGGTATTTCGACATCCGCTATTGGGACACCAACCTCGAGGACTGCATCGATGCGCCCACTTTTCAATGCGGCCCGCGCGTGGTCGGTTCCTTGACCGCTTCATTCTAGCAACCCAAGATGATCTCTAAGCCTAGGAGGAAACGCGCATGGACAGTCGATTGAGTATTGCGGCCCTCGCCGCCGGTATCATGCTTGCAGGAAGCGCTTCGGCCGAGACGGCGGTCGCCACGGCCGTGTTCAAATGCGACGGCGGCAAATCGATCGACGCCACCTTCTATGGCGACTCTGTCGATCTGAAACTCAGCGACGGCCGGAGCATGAAAGTGCCGCAAGCCATGTCGGCCTCAGGCGCTCGTTACGCCAACAAGGATGAGACCTTCGTGTTCTGGAACAAGGGTGACACCGCCTTCGTCACCGAAGGAAAAGACGCCAAGGAGACCTATACCGGCTGCGTCACCGGCAAATGACCGGGGATAGGCTCCCAAGATTTTGACCGATCCAGCAAGGCTCACCAACAAATTCTGATGAAGATGCGGGGGATAGGCGGCCGCCTTATCCCCGTGGGCCGCGCTTGCCTTACACTCGTCAAATCCCTGCTCCACGAGGGATGTGTGGCCTAGGACCGTCCTTGTCATGCGGAGCGGGGACTGCGGCGCCTGAGGTATCGCGGGAAAGCATGGCGACGTCAGAGCACGCATCCGCCATGGCCGCGACGGAATAACGGACCAAGCCTCGGGGGTCCCTGGACTCGCCGCCGCGCTCCTCTCGGGTGCGGTTGGGTCCCCCTCCGGTGTGGTCCCGAGGTTGCGGACGTGCAAGCGCGAGTCGGACTTCAATATCGCCGCGCGCGGGGTGCCCATAAGGCTGCCCTTTTTGACTGCAGTCGGACGCGGCCTTCGGGCGCTCCGCGCAATCCCTCATCCCTCGCGGGCAATCCCGGCGAGATATTTCGTGCTGTCCGGGGTAACAGCTGAGCCGAACTATTACTCTGCGCAGCGTAAATATTGGTCGCGTATCTGCAAAATCATGGTGGTAAGGAGGGCAAGTCTCGGGCTAATTTCCTGAAGAAGTATCGAGGGATAGGGATGCTCAAGCCTTGCCTCATCGCCGGTCTGTTGTGCGCTGCCTTGGCCGTAATTCCGGCGTGGGCCGAGGAAGAGGCGCAAGACCAAGGACCGTCGGTCACCCTGCCGATCGAACCTCAATCGCCGGCTTCATCTTCCGTGACGCCCGATGCACCGTCGGTTCATGCCATCGACCCGGCATCGCCGCCCTCCGAGCCACCTATCGCTGAGACTCCACCCGAGCCCGCCGGGCCGCATCCCGTGGTGGAGCTCATCAAGACCAAGCTTGCCGATGCCGGTCTGCGCAAGGATGCCAACGCGGCAGATCTCGCTGCGCTCGATGAATTCTATCGGACACGCACCGGTGGACCTCTGTGGATGACGGAGATGGGTTTTTCGTCGAAAGGGCAGGAGGTCGTGTCAGAGATCGAGCAGGCCGACGATTGGGGTCTCGACAAATCGGCCTTCGAGCTGCCGCAGCCAGATGCGCTGCCGAAAACTCCCGAGGCGCAGGCCGATGCCGAAATCAAGCTCGATCTCGCCATCCTGACATATGCAAGGCACGCGCGCGGCGGACGCTACACGCCGTCAGAGATCAGCGTGCTGTTCGATCAGGTCGCGCAATTGCGCGATCCCAAGATCGTACTTGCCGAGATCGCCGTGGCGGAAGAACCCGATGCCTATCTCCGGTCGCTGCATCCTCAACATGAAGGCTTCGCGCGCCTGCAAAAGGCACTGGTCGAGGCGCGCAAAGGCGATGCAGAAAATAGCGGCGATGCGGAGAGCAAAGAGGGTGAGGCAGACTCTAAGGAGAAGCCAGATGAAGCGGCGATCAGGCGGATCGTCTTAAACATGGAGCGTTGGCGCTGGCTGCCTGAGGATCTCGGCGAGATGTATGTCTGGCTCAATACGCCGGAATACATGCTTTACCTGGTCAAGGACGGAAAGACGATCTTCACCGACAAGACACTGGTCGGCACCATCTCGAATGCCACGCCGGTCTTCTCAGCAGACATGGGCTCTGTCGTGTTCAATCCGGAATGGATCGCGCCCCGCTCGGTGCTCAGGGAGACGTTGCTGCCGCCTTTGCGCAATAAGAATTATGACTTCCTCAAGAAGCACAGGTTCTCCGTGCGGTATGGCGGCAAGCCCGTCAACGTCGCCAAGGTCAAATGGAACAGCCAGAACATCCACAATTACACCTTCATCCAAAGACCGGGCCCCGGCAACAATCTCGGCAAGGTCAAGTTCCTCTATCCCAACAAGCACGACGTCTACATGCATGATACGATTCCGGTGCGTAAGAAGGTTTTCGAGAAATCGGCGCGTTCGATCGGCTATGGCTGCGTGCGCATGGAGAAGCCGCAAGACTTCGCCGAAATCCTGCTCGATGAGGATCAGGACTTGCCGAAAACCAGAGTGAAGGAATTGTGGGACAAGAGCGTCAACGCGCCCGTCGAAATCAAGAGCACGATTCCGGTGCACACCACTTATTTCACCACCGTCGTCGACGACGAGGGCAAGGTCGAGACCTTCGTCGATCTCTATGGGTTGGACCGGAAGATGGCGACGGTGATGTACGACAGCACCGACGGATTCCCCCCGCCACCACCTGAAGTCAAGCAGCGGCGCGCCACGGGTACCACGGCCGGGGTTAGCCGCCCGAGTGGCGGGGTAGCCGATACGCTGGGCGGTCTCCTCGACTAGATAAGGCCAGGTAATTGCAGGGAAAAAAGATCATTGAAACGGCTTGCAACCCGCCGCAATGTTGCTATCCCCTTGGTTTGATTTGCGCCACTTGGGGCGCAATTTTGCCCTCTGCAGAGGCTAGAACGCCCGGCAAGATTCCATTTAGGGACCCCGGGCCACACTCCATCTGCCATGTTTAAGCGTCTCCTCATCGCCGCCATTCTTATCGCCCTGTTTCTGGGTGGCGTCGCCTATTTCCAGTTGGTGTTCAAGCCGGCGATGATCGCCGACTTCGTCGGCAAGATGGCGCCGCCTGCGGCCACGGTGACGACGGAGCCGGCCAAGACCGAGACTTGGGTGGCACGGGTGCATTCGATCGGCACGCTGGTGGCCATTGAAGGTGTTGAGGTTGCGCCGCAGCTCGGCGGCACGGTTATGGAGTATTTCTTCGACAGCGGGCAGGAAGTGAAGACAGGCGAGAAACTCGTACAGCTCGACATCTCGGTGGAAGAAGCGGATTTGCTCAGCGCCAAGGCGTTGCTGCATGAGGCCGAGCTCGACCGTGAGCGGAAAGCCAGCCTTGTTAAGAAGGATGCGGTCTCGCAAGCCATACTCGATACCTCGGTTGCCAAACGCGACTCGGCTGCGGCGTCGGTTGAGCGTATCGATGCCATCATCGCGCAAAAGACCATTACCGCACCGTTTTCCGGCACACTCGGTCTGCGCCGGGTTGAAAAGGGGCAGTATGTGTCGCCGGGTCAGGCGCTGGTCTGGCTCCAGTCGTTCGACCCGATCTGGGTCGATTTTCCCGTGCCGGAGAGTGAGGTTTCGAAGTTCAAGATCGGCTCCAAGATCGAGCTGACCGTCGATACTTATCCCGGCGAGGTATTCAAGGGGGAGGTCTCGGCGCTCGATGCGCGTCTGAGCCAAGATGCGCGCACCTTGATGGTCCGCGGCACCTTGCCGAATCCCGACCGCAAGCTTCTGCCTGGCATGTTCGCCAATACCGCCGTACTGGCCGGTGAGCCGCGGGAGCTCGTCACCGTCCCGCGCACGGCACTCACCTATAGTCTCTATGGCGATAGCGTCTGGGTGGTTAAGGAGGGCTCGGCGGAAGAGCAGGCGCCTTCGACGGCCTCGACCGAGCGAACCGGAGCGGCGATCGCCGCCGATGCACCGGAAGAGGGGCCGAAGCTTATCGCCGAGCGTCGCTTCGTCAAAGTCGGCCAGGTGGAGGAAGGCAGGATCGCCATCCTCGAGGGCCTTGAAGCTGGCGAGCAGGTGATCACCAGCGGTCAGCTCAAGCTCCAGCCTGGCGCCGCCATCCAGGTCAATAACGCCGACGCGCTTAAGCCTCCAGCGGTACTCCCCAAGCAGTAATCCGGCATGAGCTTCACCGACATCTTCATTAAGCGGCCGGTGCTGGCCACCGTGGTCAGCCTGCTCATCCTGCTGATCGGCGCCCAAGCGGGCTTCAAGTTACCGATCCGGCAATATCCCGAACTGTCCAACACGACGATCACCGTTATCACCACGTATCCCGGCGCCAATGCCGACCTGATCCAGGGTTTCATCACCGTGCCGATTCAGCAGGCGGTGGCCAGCGCGGAAGGTATCGATACGCTTGTCTCCACCTCCACGCAGAATGTGAGCACGGTGACTCTCAACCTGAAGCTCGACGCCGATCCCGACCGGGCCATGACCGATGTGTTGTCGAAGATCGCTCAGGTGAAAAGCATCCTGCCACGCGAGGCCAACGACTCGGTCGTCACCAAGCAGACGGGCGAGGGCTACGCCCTGATGTATCTCTCCTTCAACTCGGACGTGATGACGTCCACGCAGATCAGCGACTATCTCCAGCGCGTGGTGCAACCGAAACTGCAGACCATCGAGGGCGTGGCCAATGCGCAAATGATTGGTGGCCAGGTCTTCTCCATGCGTGTTTGGCTTGACCCCGATCGCATGGCCGCGCTCGGGGTGACACCGCTCGACGTGCGTAACGCGCTCGCCAGCAATAATTTCACATCGGCGCCAGGCCAAGTGAAGGGCGATTTCATCCAGACCAATATCGACGCCAAAACGTCGCTGCACAGTCCCGAAGCTTTCGGGCGCCTGGTGGTCATGGCCAGAGGCGATTCACTAGTTCGCCTGGGCGATATCGCCGAGATCGAACTGGGGCCGGAAAACGCCGACTCGTCGTCGGTATTCGACGGGTCTAAGGCCGTATTTCTCGGTGTCTATGCCACGCCCACCGCTAATCCGCTGACGGTGATTACGGACGTGCGGGAGACTTTTCCGCAGATTCAAAGAGAATTGCCGCCAGGGCTTAGTGCCGATATCGCCTACGACGCCACCAATTTCATTCGCGCCTCATTGTGGGAAGTGGCGGTGACGCTGGGTGAGGCGGCGATCATCGTCATTGTCGTGATCTTCCTGTTCCTGGGGAACTTCAGGTCGACACTCATCCCCATCGTCACCATCCCACTGTCGTTGATAGGTGTGCTGGCCGCGCTGATGGCGCTCGGCTACTCCATCAATTTGATGACCTTGCTCGCGCTCGTGCTTGCCATCGGCCTTGTGGTCGACGACGCCATTGTCGTGGTCGAGAACATCTACCGGCATATAGAGGACGGCATGCGCCCGTTCCAGGCGGCCCTGCTCGGTGCGCGCGAGATCGTCTATCCGGTCATCGCCATGACTATCACACTCGCTGCGGTGTTCGCGCCGATCGGCTTCGTGTCGGGACTCACCGGCGCGCTGTTCCGCGAATTCGCCTTCACCCTGGCTGGCGCCGTGATCGTTTCCGGCATCATCGCGCTCACTCTGTCACCCATGATGTGCTCCAAGCTGCTCAAGGGGAAAGAGGAGGGGGGTGAAGGCAGACTCACGGCATGGCTCGACCGGCGCTTCGAAAGCTTGAAGCAGCGCTATCAACGCCGACTGCATGGCACGCTCAATTACCGGCCCGTGACTGTGCTGGTTCTGGCCGGAGTGATCTTCGGTACCGGTCTCATGTACATGACCACACAGCGGGAACTCGCGCCGGAAGAGGACCAAGGCATTCTCTTCAGTATCGTCAAGACACCGCAATACGCCAATCTCGACTATCTGGAGGATGCCACCCAACAGCTCTACCGCGTGTTCAGTTCAGTGCCCGAAGAGGAGCACGTCTTCGCCATCAACGGCATGCCTGACGTGCAGCAGGGCTTCGTCGGGCTACTGCTAAAGCCTTGGGGTGAGCGGGAGCGCAGTCAGAAAGAGGTGCTTCAGGAGCTGTCGCCCAAGATTGCAGGCATCGCGACAGCACAGGCGCTGGCTTTTTCGCCGCCGGCCTTGCCCGGTTCGGTCGGTGGACCACCGGTGCAATTCGTCATCACCACCACGCACGATTTTCGCGAGCTTGCTGACGTGCTCGCCGATGTCGTGAAGTCGGCAAAGGAGAGCGGTCTGTTTATCTTCAGCGATTACGACCTCCGCTTCGAGAAACCGCAGATCGAATTCAATATCGACCATGACAAGGCCAACCGCCTCGGCATCACCATGTCTGATATTGGCAACTCGCTGGCAACGCTGTTGGGCGGCAACTACGTCAATCTGTTCGACCTTTACGGCCGGAGCTATCGGGTCATTCCCCAGGTGCCGCGCGAATTCAGGCTCGATGAGGATTGGCTCACCCGTTATCAGGTACGCGCGCGCGACGGTTCGCTGGTGCCGCTATCAAACGTCGCCACGGTGACGCAGACGGTCCAGCCGAATGCGTTGACCAATTTCCAGCAGCTCAACTCGGCGACGTTAGTCGCGGTGCCCTTTCCGGGGCGTACGGTGGGCGAAGCCATCGACTTTCTCAAGCAGAAGGCGGCCGAGAGCTTCCCCGAAGGGTTCATGTACGACTTCCAAGGCGAGAGCCGGCAATTCGTGCAGGAGGGCAATACGCTCGTCTATACCTTCATCTTTGCACTGGTGATCATCTTCCTGGTGCTTGCGGCGCAATACGAAAGTTTCCGCGACCCGCTGATCATTCTCATCGCGCTGCCGACCGCCATTTTCGGCGCGCTGATCCCGCTCACTGCCGGGCTCGCCACCATCAACATCTACACGCAGATCGGACTCGTCACCTTGATCGGACTTATCTCAAAGCACGGCATCTTGATGGTGGACTTCGCCAACCGGCTTCAGGAGCAGGGTTACGGACGCCGCGAGGCAATCGAGCATGCCGCCGCCATTCGCTTGCGGCCGATCCTCATGACCACGGCAGCCATGGTCGTGGCCATGGTGCCGCTGCTGATTGCCGGCGGCGCTGGCGGGGCCGCGCGCTTCGACATCGGCATCGTCATCTTCGCTGGGATGATCATCGGTACGTTGTTCACCCTGTTCGTGACGCCGGTGATCTACACCTATATCGCCAGGGACCACCTGAAGGCGAAGGAGGCCCTCGAAGCTAAGGAGGCCGGAGGCAAGAATGACCTGGACGCCGAGGCGGAAGCCGGGGTTATGTTCCCGAACGAATCCAAGAGCGAAACCGGCAAAGGCCGGAAGTCTCTTCCCACCGCCGCGGAATAGGGGTCGTACACCTTAAAAGGCTCCCCCCAGTTTACTCGCCCCGATCAAGCCACTAGAAAGCCACGAGCCAAATTGGGCCGGGGACCTCATGTTCGCCAAGCTTCTCATCGCCAATCGGGGCGAGATCGCCTGCCGCATCATCCGTACCGCCAAGCGGCTCGGTATCCATACGGTTGCCGTCTATTCCGAGGCCGACCGCGACGCCCTCCATGTAGAGATGGCCGACGAAGCGGTGGCCATCGGCCCGGCAGCCGCCGCCCACTCCTATCTCGACATCGCCAAGATCGTTGCCGCTGCCAAATCGACCGGGGCCGACGCGGTGCATCCGGGTTACGGTTTTCTTTCCGAGAACGCCGCCTTTGCCCGCGCGCTTGAAAAGGAAGGCATCACATTTGTCGGGCCGAACCCCCGGGCCATCGAGGCCATGGGCGACAAGATCGAGTCGAAAAAGCTTGCCGCAAAAGCCAAGGTCTCGACCGTTCCCGGCCATCTGGGCGTGATCGACACCGCCAAGGACGCGGTGAAGATCGCCGAGGAGATCGGCTTCCCGGTGATGATCAAGGCCTCGGCGGGCGGCGGCGGCAAGGGCATGCGCATCGCCTATAGCGCCAAGGAGGTGGCGGAAGGCTTCACCTCTTCCAAGTCGGAGGCCAAGTCGAGCTTCGGCGACGACCGCGTGTTCATCGAGAAATATATCGAGGAGCCGCGGCATATCGAGATCCAGGTGCTCGGCGACAAGCACGGCAATATCATCCATCTCGGCGAGCGCGAGTGCTCGATTCAACGGCGCAACCAGAAGGTCATCGAGGAAGCGCCAAGTCCGTTCATCGACGCCAAGACACGCGCGGCGATGGGTGCGCAAGCTGTCGCGCTGTCTAAGGCGGTCGGCTACGACTCAGCAGGTACCGTCGAATTCATCGTCGACAAGAAGCGCAACTTCTATTTCCTGGAGATGAATACGCGTCTCCAGGTCGAGCACCCGGTGACGGAACTCGTCACCGGACTCGATCTCGTCGAGCAGATGCTGAAAGTCGCCGCGGGCGATAAGCTCGCCATCAAGCAGAAGGATGTGACGCTCAAGGGCTCGGCCGTCGAGGCGCGTGTCTATGCCGAGGATCCGACGCGCAACTTCCTGCCTTCGACGGGACGGCTCGTTCGTTACCAGCCGCCGAAACTCGGCACCGAGAAAGGTGTCACGACGCGCCTCGACTCCGGCGTCGAGGAGGGTGGCGAGATCTCGGTCTATTACGATCCGATGATTGCCAAGCTCGTTACGCATGCGTCAAAGCGTCTTCAGGCCATCGAGCAGATGGGGCGCGCGCTCGATGCCTTCGCCATCGATGGCTTCCGTCACAACATTCCGTTCCTCGCCGTGCTGATGCGGAACGAAAGATGGCGCGACGGGCGCCTCTCCACCAAATTCATAGCCGAGGAATTTCCCGAAGGATTTCAACCGTCTGCGCCAAAGGGGGAGGTCCGCGACGCACTGATTGCGGTGGCTGCCAGCATCGACCATCTCTCCAATCAGCGGCGCCGCGCCATCACCCAGCAGATGCATGGCGAGCCTGTGCGCTTCGCCGTCACGCGCATCGTCCAGCTCGGCGAGGAGTTGAACCGCGTCACGGTCGAAGGTGGCCCTGACGGTCCGATGGTCGTGACCATGGGCGGCAAGGGGACGGGAGAACGGCAGCGGCGCGTCACGCTTGAGTCGTCCTGGTGGTTCGGTGCTTCCGTGTGGGAAGGAACTGTTGACGGCAAGCCTGCGGCGATGCAGGTGCGTCCGATATTGAACGGTACGTCGCTAATCTTTCAAGGAGTGGAAGTTCCGGTCCGTGTGTTCACCGAGGCCGAGGCCGAGCTCGAAGCTCTGATGCCGGTCAAGGAGAAACCCGACACGTCGAAGTTCCTGCTCTGCCCGATGCCGGGCCTCGTGGTGTCGCTCGCGGTCTGTGAAGGCCAGGCAGTGGCGGCCGGCGATCCGCTTTGCGTGGTCGAGGCGATGAAAATGGAGAATGTGCTCAAGGCCGAGCGCGACGCCAAAGTGTCAAAGATCCTGGCCAAGCCCGGCGATAGTCTCAATGTCGACGCCGTGATCCTCGAATTCGCGTGACCGAAGACAGGCGTACAGTGACGGTGAGGATCGAGGGGCGCGTGCAAGGTGTATTTTTCCGCGCCTGGACCGAGGAAAAAGCACGCACGCTAGGACTCGACGGCTGGGTGCGCAATCGCCGCGACGGCAGTGTCGAAGCAGTGTTCTCCGGCCCTCCCGCCCAGGTCGAAGCGATGCTGCGAAGTTGCGCGCAAGGCCCGCGCGATGCCGGGGTCACGAACGTCATCATTACCGATCAGGGTGGTGCGCCACCGTCAGGCTTCAAGGTGCTACCGACGCATTGAAGCGGGCCGTGAAGCTCTCGCGCAGCACAGCATCGACGTGATCCATGTCGGTTGCCAGACCTAGCGCTTCGAGGCTTGTCACCGGTACGGTTAAGCCGCACGGCACGATGCCGGAGAAATGTTCGAGGTCGGGGCTGACATTGAGGCTCGCCCCATGAAACGTCACCCAGCGGCGCACGCGCACGCCGATCGAGGCGATCTTGGCGCCGCCGGTGAAAATACCGACCTGGTCCTTGTGCCGCTCGCCATCCGCGCCGAGCCGCGCCAGCGCCGCGATCAGCCAGTCTTCAAGCGTTCCGACATGGGCCCTGACGTCGCGCCCGCGCTTGTTGAGATCGAGCATGACATAGGCCACGCGCTGGCCGGGGCCGTGATAGGTGAAGCGGCCGCCGCGACCGGTGCGAAACACCGGGAAGCGATGCGGATCGAGCAGTTCGGCAAGATCGGCGCTGGTGCCTGCGGTATAGATCGGCGGATGCTCGAGCAGCCACACGCATTCGGTTGCTTCGCCGGCGGCAATGGCAGCGACACGTGCCTCCATGTGGCGCACGGCCTCTTCATATGGCACGAGGCCGCAACTGATTAGCCATTCGATATCGCGCGACGGGGTAGAGCGCGTCGCCATCGCTAATGCCGGTTCAGTCATGATCCTCTTTGTGGGGGCTCGAAAATCGGCTGGCAAGCCCAACCTTGCACCCCCAAGTGAGGTTTGCTAAGGCAGCCCGGCCTCGCTTGCGAGGGGAGCGGCCCATAGCCATATCCCGGATTCCCAAGCCTTTGCGGTCGTGGCGGAAATGGTAGACGCGCAGCGTTGAGGTCGCTGTGAGCTTAGCTCGTGGAGGTTCGATTCCTCTCGACCGCACCACTCTCTAAAATTTTAGGACGCTTGACTTTCATCGGCCGCACCGCCATGTGTGGCGGAGAATTTCTCGCGATCGCGCGATTCGCCCACACTAGGGCGTCTTATCCCGGGACCTATTCACAACAATCCGTCTGTTCCAGCTGCGCGTGGGATGGCGACACCCACCAAGGGCGTGCCGTGCCCCTTTGCGCACGCGCTCGCCCGTATAAGGAACATTGACTGATGACTGTAACTTCTTTTAACGAACTCGGCCTCGCCGAGCCTCTTCTGCGTGCTCTCAAGAGCACGAGTTATAATACGCCGACGCCGATTCAGACGCAGGCCGTCCCCCTTCTTCTTGACGGCTTCGACCTTCTCGGTATCGCTCAGACCGGCACCGGCAAGACAGCGGCGTTCACGTTACCACTCCTGCAGAACCTCGCGGAGGACGACGAGCGGCCTCGACCCCGCACGGCGCGCGCCTTGATCCTGGCGCCCACTCGCGAGCTTGCGATCCAGATCTCGGACAGCATCAAGACCTATGGCCGCCACATGCGTATGCGGCAGGCTGTCATCATGGGTGGCGTTGGTCAGCGCCCGCAGGTTGAGGCGCTCAAGCGCGGTGTCGATATTCTCGTCGCGACGCCTGGCCGGCTCCTCGATCTCATCAATCAGCGCCACGTCGATCTAAGCTACACGGAATTTCTGATTCTGGACGAAGCCGATCGTATGCTCGACATGGGATTCATCGACGACGTGCGGAAGATTGTGGCGTTGCTACCGGACGAGCGGCAGACGCTATTGTTCTCCGCCACGATGCCGCGGGAAGTGGAGAAGCTTGCCCGCGAGATCCTTTTCGAGCCGAAACGCATCGAAATTGCCGCTAAGACCGTAGCCGTGGAGCGCATTGATCAGCGCGTGCATCACCTCGACGCGAGCCGTAAGGCGTCCATGCTAAGTGAGCTGCTTTCGACGCCGGGCTTTGACCGAGTGATCGTTTTCACGCGGACCAAGCATGGCGCGGACAAGGTCGTGAGGCATCTTGCGCGCGGCGGCGTAATTGCCGAAGCCCTGCACGGCAACAAATCGCAGGGCGCCCGCCAGCGCGCTCTGAACAACTTCCGCGAGGGACGCTCGCCCGTACTTGTCGCCACCGACATCGCCTCCCGCGGCATCGATGTTGATGATGTGACTCACGTCATCAATTACGAGCTGCCCAACGTGCCAGAAAGCTATGTGCACCGGATCGGGCGCACCGCCCGCGCCGGCGCGGAAGGCATCGCCATCTCGTTCTGTGACGCGAGCGAGCGGCCGCATCTGCGTTCGATCGAGCGGCTAATCAAGCGACCTATTAGTGTGGTCGGCGAAGTAGCAATGGAAAGCTCGGTTCCTAGCAATAACGGGAAAGGCAGTGCAGAACGGCCGGTTGCCCCCAATCGCAAGCGGCGCCGGCGCTACCGGCCTGCCGGCGCTCGTTTCCAATAGGTAAGGGGATGGCGGCGTCACTAAAAACCACGCTCCTTTTTGGGCTGGAATTTCCTTTGTAACGGGCGTCTATTGGCGACCGGGCGGCACCTGCTATCGCAGGCCGGAGACGACCCGCGCGTACCGACGTACTGTCGGGCATACCGGTTGCGGCTCCGGACTCCGCGGCCCTTCCCGTGCGAAGCGTCTAACCCGGCGATTGGACCCAGGCGATGCAGGACGTCGCAAGCGAGATTCAACTGCGCGACGAGGAAGGGGGTATCCGCCCCGACTTCCTGCACGCCGTTTCTTCCGCGCTCGATGAGAACGATGCGGGCAAGGTCCGCAACCTCACCCTTAGGCTGCATGAATCCGATCTCGCCGACCTGATCGAGTTGCTCAAGCCCGAGCAGCGAGAGCTCCTCATTGCCATGCTTGGCGAGGACTTCAAGCCGGGGGCGCTGACTGAGCTCGACGAAACGGTACGCGACCAATTGCTCGAGGAGATGCCCGCCGAGCAGGTCGCCGAGGCATTGCAGCAGCTCGACTCGGACGAAGCGGTCTACCTGATCGAGAACCTCGACAAGGAAGATCAGTCCGATATCCTCGCCAAGCTTCCCTATTTCGAACGGATCGCGCTCGAGCGCAGCCTCGAATATCCCGAGGATTCCGCCGGGCGCCTGATGCAGACCGACCTGATCGCCGTGCCGCCTTACTGGTCGGTCGGCCAGACCATAGACTTCATGCGCTTGGCCGACGATCTCCCCGACCGCTTCTACGAAATCTTCGTGGTCGATCCCGCCTATCATCTGATCGGGGCCGTCCCGCTCAATCGCTTGCTGCGCTCCAAGCGAGGCGTCAATATCGAGGCCATCACCGAACATGATATTCGTCCGATCCAGGTCGAAGACGATCAGGAAGAAGTGGCGCGCGAGTTCGAGCGCTACAATCTCACCTCCGCTCCGGTGGTCGATGCGGACAAAAGACTGGTCGGCGTCATCACTGCCGACGACGTGGTCGAGGTGGTGCAGGAGGAAGCCGAAGAGGACATTTTGAGCATGGGCGGCGTGGCTGGCGCCGCGGTCACCGATACGGTCTGGCAGACGCAGCGCCACCGGTTCGTCTGGCTGTTTATCAATCTCGGGGCGGCCTTGCTCGCCGTCTGGGTCATCAGTCAGTTCGAAGCGACCATCGAACAGATGGTGGTCCTTGCCGTGCTGATGCCGATCGTGGCGTCGATGGGCGGCAATGCCGCGAACCAGACCATGACGGTCACGGTGCGCGCGCTCGCCACCAGGGATCTTGGCCCCGCCAACGTCTATCGGGTCATCGGCCGCGAGACCCTGGTGGGATTGCTGAACGGATTGGTGTTCGCCACGTTGTTGGGAACGGTGGTCTATTTCTGGTTCGGCAATGACGAGCTTGGTCTGGTGATCGCGGCAGCGATGATCGTGAATTTCTTCGTCGCGGCGCTGGCGGGGATTCTGATCCCGCTCACGCTCAATTTTTTCGACATCGATCCGGCCGTGGCATCCGGCGTGTTCGTCACCACCGTCACCGATGTCGTGGGCTTCTTCGCCTTTCTCGGTCTCGCCACCTTGTGGTTAATCTAGGGTCCGAGAGATACCGGAATGTTCTTCTATATCGCCAAAGTGCTGTGGTTCCTGCTCCAGCCATCCACGCTGATCGCGCTACTCATCGGTTACGGCTCCATACTGATCTGGACGGGCTGGGCGCGCTGGGGGAGGCGCTTCGTCACCATCGGCGCCATTCTCCTGCTCGTCGCCGGCCTGTCGCCTCTTGGCAATGTCCTGATCCTGCCGCTCGAAGACCGGTTCACCCGCGCCGATCTCGATAAACCGCCGGCGCCGGCCGGGTTCATAGTGCTGGGAGGGGCCGAGGACCGGCTGGTCGGCACCGCACGGAATGCGCCGGCGCTCAATGAATCGGCGGAACGACTGGTCGAGGCGGCGATGCTCGCCAACCGGTTTCCGAAAGCGAAGATCGCATTCTCAGGCGGTGATGCTGGCATCCTCTACGAATCCGACAGCGAGGCGAAAGGCGCCGCAGCGCTTCTCACCGAGCTTGGAGTGTCGCGCGACCGGCTGATCCTCGAATCCGCGGCGCGGGACACCTACGAGAATGCCGTGTTGCTCAAAAAGGAACTCGAAGCGAAGGGCGAGCTTGGCGCTGGCAGCCGCTGGCTGCTGATCACCTCTGCCTATCATATGCCGCGTTCCATCGGCGCTTTCCGCCAGGCCGGCTTCAATGTCGAGCCGTGGCCGGTCGATTACCGGACGCGCGGCCCCGCCGATCTCACGCGGCCCTTCGACAAGGTCTCGGAGGGTTTGCGGCGGGTCGATGTGGCGGCGCGGGAATGGGCCGGGCTCTTTGCCTATTGGTTGACCGGGCGGACCGATGCCCTGTTCCCAGCACCCGCAAAACGCAATGTTGGCTGCGACTTGGCCAGGCCAAACGATGCGCCCGACGGCTGCCGGCCGAATTAGCCCAAAGACCGCCCCTGTGCATGAGTATCAGGCAATGCGTGGCGCGGATCGGCGAGGCGGGCTATAGGCTCTATTCCGGTTGCAAGGCGACGGCCGATGGGACTGAACGACATTGTCGTCTATGTAGACGGCGCGGAAGCGGCCAAGGCCCGGGTGGATTTCGCCGTGGGTCTTGCCAAGGAACATGGCGCGCATCTGATCGGCATCGCCTTCGCGCCCACGGCCATCTTACCCCTTTACGGCGCCGATGTCGGATTTGCCGACATGACCGAGGTTCTCCAAAGCGTGAAAACACAAGGCGAGGCGGCGCTCGCCTCCTTCAAGGCACGGGCGAAATCTGAAAGCGTAAGTGCCGAGGGCCGTCTCGTGCAGGGGATCAGCGAAGAGTTCCCGCATCACTTCGCCTGCTGCGCGCGCCATGTCGATCTCGCCATCATCGGCCAGCCGCGCGACGGCGATCCACTGCTCGGCCAATATGCGCTGGCCGAACGCTGCCTGTTCGCTTCAGGCCGGCCGGTCCTCATCGTACCAGCGGCGCCGGACAAGCTTGCGTTAAAGACCATGGTGGTGGCCTGGGACGGCAGCGCGGAAGCCGCCCGCGCCTTCAACGACGCGATGACTTTTCTCAAGCCGGCTAAACGCGTGGTGTTGGTGAGCGTCACGAGCGCCGACCAAGGGGACAAAGCGGAGGTGCCGGCCGAAAACATGGTGACGCATCTCGAGCGGCATGGCGTGAAGGCGGAGCTCATGCGCATTCCGGCGCGCGACGAGGATATCGGTCGGCTTCTGCTGACAAAGGCGAAAGACCTCGGCGCCGACATGATCGTCATGGGTGCTTTTCATCATTCCCGCTGGCGAGAGTTCATTCTCGGCGGTGTGACCCTCACCATGCTGGAAGAAGCGAACATTCCCCTGTTCATGGCGCATTGACGACGATGACCGTGCATCTCCTCAAGCTCTGTGTCGGCTGCGATACCGTTCAGGAACTTGCCGAGTGGCAGGCCGAACGTTTGCAACGCTTGAAGCGGGAGCGAAAACGTCCTGAACTGTGCCACCGCACCTTGCAAACGCCGCGGCGGCGCGACGAGGTGCTCGATGGCGGCTCGCTCTATTGGGTGATCAAGGGCTTCGTACTTGTCCGCCAACGCGTGATCGATCTTCGACCCGACAAGAAAGACGACGGCACAGCCTGTTGCGGTATCGTACTCGATCCGGAGCTCGTGACCACGCGGCCGCATCCGCGCCGAGCTTTCCAAGGCTGGCGCTATCTCGAAGCGGCCGATGCGCCGCGCGACGCGCGCGCCCTCGACGGCACCGACGATGCCATCCCCCGCGGAATGCGCGAGGAATTGCGCGAGCTTCGGCTTATTGATTGGTAGAAAAAATCAGGGGCTTTGGTGGTCTATGCAGGTTTAGTCCATATCTGCTACCGCGTTTGGCTACGCTGCCGGAATGTGCTTAGTCAGACCAGAACTGGATTTGAGTTCTGTCGGTGTGCGGTAAGTTGATTACTTCAGGCATTTGAAGCCATGCGCCTAACATATCCCTGCCCCGACGCTTTAGCTCGGCACGGCTCTGCTGGCGTGAGTCCCCGAGGTATTTTGCGCCGAGATATAGCCAATATTGCATCGCTTGGTTGGGTAATTCGGCATTTCTTAGCTCCTTCGGAAAATTGATGTTAAGGTACCAAATAAAGAACACCATGACCTCGATCGGCACCTTGTCGTCGCATAAGGATTTCAGATCCGATGCTGCGGCAAATAACACCCAATCGTTTTCCAGGTCACCAAAGTCATCGAGGGCCTCACCTGGATCGCGGTCCGCATGCTTGAAAAAGTTTTTATATCGCGATGCCATACGCCGAATTTGTCTGGCGTCCTGTTCTAAAATTATCGAGGTCTTCTCGGCAAATGGGTGGATTCCATCTGCCCGACAAAGGCAGCTGAGAATTTCCCAACTGGCATGAGCCAACGTGTGCACTGAGACGGGCTCCCTGTCGTCAAAGAACAGTCGAATAGCGGTGACAAGCTGACGGCGAGCAGCTTGCAGTTTGGTCACATACTGTACCTGTGGTCCTGATGGCATACGGCTAGAAAGTCCTTAGCTGGTAGGCAGTGGCACGGGCAGATTGTCTATCAACCGCGTCTGGCCGAGATAGGCGGCGGCGAGAACGCGGGCGCGCTTTACCGGCCCTTCCAACGTTTTGAGCGTATCCGGATCGCGCACCGTCACATAGTCAACGCGGAACCCGGCCCCTTCCAGCTTGTACCGTGCCTTGACAATCGCCGAGTCGCAGCCACGACCGCTCTCGAGATCTTGCGCGAGCTCGCGTAGCGTCTGGTAGAAGATCGGCGCCCGCTTGCGCTGATCCGGCGAGAGATAGGCATTGCGCGAGGAGATGGCGAGGCCGTCTTCTTCGCGCACAATTGGCGCGGCGGCGATTTCGACCGGAATATTGAGGTCGTGCACCAGACGCCGGACCACCAGAAGCTGCTGATAATCCTTCTCGCCGAACAGGGCGACGTCAGGAGCGACCTGCCAGAGCAGTTTGGTCACCACTGTGGCGACGCCATTGAAGTGATTGGGCCGCGCCGCGCCGCACAGTCCCTCGGTGAGATCGCTCATGGTCACCGTGGTGCTGAATCCCTTCGGATACATCTCCGCTATGTCAGGAACGAACACGAGGTCCACACCCGCTTCCCCGAGTTTGACGAGATCACCTTCTTCGTCCCGTGGATAGGTGGCGAAATCCTCGCGCGGCCCGAATTGCGCCGGGTTGACGAACAGGGACACGACGACGCGATCGCCCTTGCTCTTGGCAAGCTCCACCAAGGAGAGATGGCCGAAATGGATTGCGCCCATGGTCGGCACGAGCGCGATGGTCTCGCCCGCCGCACGCCACTTGGCGAGTTGCTGTCGTAAATCCTTGACCGTTCTGGTTGGGTCGATGGCGGTCATGGCTCCTCCCGGACCGGACCATAGCAGCGATTCCCCGCAGGGTTTACACTGCCCCTATGGCAAAGCCAAAGCTCGATAGCGAGGCGTTCGTGTCTTTGCCGAGCCGCGAGGCGATCGGCGCTGCCCTGCTTGCCGAGGAAGGGTCACTGGTCGAGGGCCTGATCGCCAAGGCACGCGTCAGCGAAGCGGAAGGCCTGCGCATCGAACGGCTTGCCACCAAGCTCGTGGAAGCGGCGCGGGCGGGACGCCACGAGACCGGCGGTGTTGATTCCTTCCTGCATGAATATGGGTTGTCGAGCGAGGAGGGGGTGCTGCTGCTTTGTCTCGCCGAGGCGCTGCTGCGCATTCCCGATGCAGCCACCGCCGACCGATTGATCGCGGGCACCATCGGCTCGGGTGATTGGGGCCGCCATCTCGGCCGCTCGGACTCGCTTCTGGTCAATGCCTCGACCTGGGGCCTGATGTTGACCGGGCGCATCGTCGATTGGGGCGAGGGAACGGGCGAGGACTTCACGAGTCGGCTCCAGCGTCTGATCGCGCGGAGCGGCGAGCCGGTGATCCGCCAGGCGGTGCGTCAGGCCATGCGTATCCTGGGCGATCAATTCGTGCTCGGGGAGACGATTGAGGCGGCGCTCGCCAATACTAAAGATGAAGTGGCGCAAGGGTACCGCTTCTCCTTCGACATGCTGGGCGAAGCGGCGCGCACGGCGGAGGATGCCGAACGCTACACGCAACGTTATGAGGATGCGGTCGCTTCCGTCGCCGCCTGGGCCGGTCCGCCAACGATGCGCAGCGACGAGGAATTAGAACGACGTCCCGGCCTGTCGGTGAAGCTCTCCGCCTTGCATCCTCGTTATCAGCCGTCGCAGGAAGCCCGGCTGCATGATGAGCTGATGCCGCGGCTTATTGCGCTGGTAGCCGCTATGCACGAAGCGTGGCTGCCGCTCACCATCGACGCCGAAGAAGCCGACAAACTCGATCTGTCGCTCGCGCTGCTCGAGCCGCTCTTGGCCGATCCCCGCTTTACCGGTTGGAACGGGTTCGGACTTGCCGTGCAGGCCTATAGCAAGCGCGTCCTGCCGTTGATCGACTGGCTCGCCGGTGTGGCCGAGGCGACCCATCGGCGCATCCCCGTGCGGCTCGTCAAGGGCGCGTATTGGGACAGCGAGATCAAATGGGCGCAGGAAGCGGGGTTTGCCTCCTATCCCGTGTTCACGCGCAAGGTGAACACCGATGTTTCCTATCTCGCCGCTTCGCGGGCGCTGCTCGCCCGTCCCGACTGCTTCTACGCGCAATTCGCTACCCATAACGCGCACACCATCGCCGCTATCGTCGAGGCTGCGGGCGATAGGCCTTACGAGTTCCAGCGGCTCTACGGCATGGGCGAAGCGCTGCATCGCGAGGTAGTGCGGCCGGAGACGTTGGGGAGACCATGCCGCATCTACGCGCCGGTGGGCGGGCATCGCGACTTACTGGCCTATCTCGTGCGCCGCCTGCTCGAGAACGGCGCCAACACCTCTTTCGTCAATCGACTCGCCGACGACGAGGCGCCGATCTCTGCCATAGTCGCCGATCCGGTGGAGAAGGCGGCGGCATTGGCAGAGAAAGCCCATCCGCTCATCCAGCCACCGCCCGACTTGTTCCTGCCTGAGCGCAAGAACAGTTTGGGTCTGCCGCTGTTCGAGACGGGAACGCGTGCGCCATTGCTGCGCGCAATGGGGGCGGCCTTGAGTAAACCCGCGTCCGCCAATCCCATCGTATGCGGCGAAGAGATCGAGGAGGGGGAGGCCGAATGGATCACCTCGCCGCATGACCGGCGCGTTGAAGTCGGAACGGTCCGCGCTGCCGATCCTAAATCCATCGACAAAGCCGTGAGTGCGGCGAAGGCAGCCGGCGACGACTGGGACAGGTGGGGCGGAGAGGCACGTGCTGTGCTCTTAGACCATGCCGCGGATCTGTTCGAAGCCGACCGGGTCAACCTGATGGCCTTGCTGGTGCGGGAAGCGGGCAAGATGCTCGGCAACGCGCAGGGCGATGTCCGTGAAGCGGTGGACTTTCTGCGCTACTATGCCGGCGAAGCGCGGCGGAAATTCGCCGAGCCGCGTCTGCTGAAAGGCCCGACCGGCGAACGCAACGAACTTTCGCTGCATGGCAGTGGCGTGTTCGCGGCGATCTCGCCCTGGAACTTCCCGCTTGCCATCTTCACCGGCCAGATCGCCGGCGCGCTCGCCGCGGGCAATGCGGTGGTGGCGAAGCCCGCCGAGCAGACGCCGCTCATCGCCGCGCGCGCCGTGCGCCTCATGCATCAAGCCGGCATTCCGCAAGACGTGCTGCATCTCCTGCCGGGACGCGGCGAGGTGGTCGGCGCGGTGCTGGTAGGCGATCCGCGCATCTCCGGCATCGTGTTCACCGGCGGCACAGATACCGGCATGGCCATCAACCGGGCGCTTGCGGCGCGTGATGGCCCGATCCCCAAACTGATTGCCGAGACTGGCGGTCTCAACGCCATGATCGTGGATTCTTCCGCGCTGCCCGAACAGGTGGTCGACGACGCGCTCGCTTCCGCCTTCGATGGCGCCGGCCAGCGCTGTTCGGCGCTCCGCGTGCTGTTCCTCCAGGAAGATATCACCGACGAAACCCTGCGCATGCTGCTTGGCGCCGCGCGCGAGCTGAAGGTCGGTGACCCGCTCGATTACGCTACGGATGTCGGCCCGGTGATCGACGAGGACGCGCGCGCAGCGCTCGAAACTCACAAAACACGCATGCGTAAAGAGGGCCGTGAGTTGCTAGACCTGCCGCTTGGCCCCGACCTCACGCACGGCACCTATGTAGCGCCCGCCATCTACGAGATTTCCTCCATTGCCATGCTGAAGCATGAGGTCTTCGGCCCGATCCTGCACGTAGTGCGCTTCTCGGGCGACCGGCTCGGCGAGGTTTGCGAAGCGATCAACGCCAGTGGCTACGGGCTTACTCTCGGCCTGCATTCCCGCATCAAGGCGACCGCGGACTTCGTCGCCGGGCGAGTCAAGGTCGGCAATCTCTATGTGAACCGAAATCAGATCGGCGCCGTCGTCGGCGTTCAGCCCTTTGGCGGGGAGGGTCTTTCCGGTACGGGTCCGAAGGCCGGCGGTCCCCGTTATCTCGAAGCCTTCGCCGTGGAGCGGGTGCGAATAACGGACCTCACCGCCTCTGGCGGCAACGCCACCCTGCTTGCCGCGGGGAGTGACGAAGCATGAATTCACGCTAAAGCATTGACCTGAGGGCGCAAGGGTCCATGTATAGTTCGGATGAGACGATCTGGAGCGCTAACTGAATGGCCGAACCCAAAACCCCGGTGAAGAGCGAGACCAGCGGCAAGGTGACTCAGCCGCAATCCTCGCGCTCCGAGGTCGATGCTTTTATTGAGCGCGTGCGATCCATGACGCCTGCCACGACTGGCCGGGGGCGACTCATTTTCGCCATGGACGCGACCATGAGCCGGCAACCCTCCTGGGACATGGCCCTCGCGCTCCAGGCCGACATGTTCCACGCGGTCAAGCAGGTGGGTGGGCTCGATGTGCAGCTCGTCTATTTTCGTGGCTATGATGAGTGCCAAGCGTCGAAATGGATCGGCGATCCCGACGCGCTGGCACGTCTCATGCGGCGTGTTTCCTGTGAGGGCGGCTACACACAGATCCGCAAGGTGCTGGCGCATGCGCGCCGCGAGAACGAGCGCGGCAAGGTCAACGCACTTGTCTATGTCGGTGATTGCATGGAAGAGGATGTCGATCATCTGAGCCGGCTTGCCGGTGAGTTGGGACTTGTCGGTGTGCCCGTATTCGTTTTTCAGGAAGGACACGAGACACGCGCTGAGCGCACCTTCAAGGCGATCGCGCGGCTGTCGCGTGGGGCCTATTGCCGGTTCGACGCCGGTTCTGCGCAGCAACTCCGCGACCTGCTCGCCGCCGTTGCGGTCTACGCTACCGGCGGTCACAAGGCGCTTAAGGATTTCACCGCCGAGACGAAAAGCGGAGCGGCGCAGCGCCTGCTCGAACAGCTCGGCTAGCGGCTGCGATTATGGTCTATTTTCTCGCCGGTTGTGCGCTGCTCATCCTTTTCATTTTAGGCTTGCGAGCGTTTGCCCAGGCTGACCCGAGCAAGCTGGCGGCTATCGCGCGGAAGGCCGGGGGTGTGGCGGCACTTGCAGCCGCGGGTTTTCTCATTTTGCGTGGCGCGCTTCCCATCGCCATTCCTCTCGCCGTGTTCGGCCTCTCGCTGCTCGGACGGGTCAGAAGCAATCCGTTCGGCTCCTCGGGAACGTCCGGGCAAAAATCGCAAGTCCGGACCGACCGGCTGGAAATGTCGCTCGATCATGACACCGGCGACATGGACGGCAAGTGTCTTGCAGGACGATTTGCCGGCCGCACCCTGTCCTCGCTGGGCGACCCCGATCTTATAGAGATGCTTCACGAGTTCCGTACCGATGGTGCCCAGGAAGCTGCTCTGATCGAGGCCTATCTTGATTGGCGCCTTCCCGGCTGGCGCGACCGCGATACGGACGAAAGAGCCAAGGCCGGGCGCTCACGCTCCAAAGGAGGTGGCATGAGTGCCGAAGAAGCCTATGCCGTGCTCGGCGTCGGCCCTGGCGCCAGCGAGGACGACATCAAGCAGGCGCATCGCAAGCTGATGAAGAAGATGCATCCCGACCAGGGCGGTTCGACTTATCTCGCCGCACGCATCAACGAGGCCAAAGAAGTCCTTCTCGGTGGTAAGTAATCGCCGGATCTACTCGGCGGTCATCACCACGCAGTCGAGGGACATCTCCTTCAAGGCGTCGCAGGTCGAGCGGGCGCCATCCTGCGTGAACCCGGCGAAGCGTGCCCGATACCATTCCGTGTCGCCTTTGATAAATGTAGCGGTGAAGGGCAGGTGTCCTTCGAGCAGTTTTGAAGCGCGCTGCTGTACCTTGCCGAGCCGGTTTTCGGCCTCGGGCAGGGAGGTGAAGGCGCCGACTTGAACGTGATAGGCACCGGCGACGCTTGGATTCATGGGGCCAGCTGTGCCGAGCAAGGACGGACGGGCCGAGGAACTGTCGGTGGGATCGCCCCGATCGCCTTCCTCGGCCGAGGCAACGGAGGCGAGTTTCGGCGCCGCCGCGGCCATGGCGAATACAGGCTTCTTCGGTTCCGGCAGCGGTGGCTGTGCGGTGGCGACCAGAGGCCTGGCCCTTCCGGTCGAGGCCTCTGACCAGTATTTGTCGAGCAGAATGCGCGTTGTGGTGTCGCGTTCAGCGCCGGTCCTGCCGCCAAGCACCACCGCGACAAGATGCTTGTCACCGCGCTTGACGGATGCGGTGAGGTTGAAGCCGCTTGCACGCGTGTAGCCTGTCTTGATGCCGTCGGTGCCCTGATAGTCATACAGGAGCCGGTTGTGGTTGCGATGCCTCTGGCCCTTATAGGTGAAATAGCGCGTCTCGAAATGCGCGTAATATTCCGGGTAGTCACGGATCACATGCGAGGCGAGGATCGCCATATCCCGCGCCGTGGTTGTCTGCTCCGTGTTCGGCAGACCGGAGGCGTTGCGGAACACCGTGTTCTTCATGCCGAGTGTTTTCGCCGTTTGAGTCATCAGCCTCGCGAAATCTTGCTCTGTGCCGGCGATATTCTCGGCGATGACGGTGGCAGCATCGTTGGCCGACTTGGTGACCATGCCTTTGATCGCATCGGATGCTCGGATGGTGGAGCCCGACTTCAGGCCAAGCTTGGTCGGTGCTTGGCTCGCGGCATGTGGCGTAACCGCAAGATCGGTGTCGAGAGTCATCTTGCCGGCTTTCAGATAGCCGAACAGAATATAGAGGGTCATGACCTTGGTCAGTGACGCGGGCGAGCGCGGCTTGTCGGGATCCTGCGAATAGAGAATATGTCCCGTTTTCATGTCGACGACGATGGAGGCGGCGACTGCCGGCGGGCGCGACGACTTGCTTTTGGCGAAAGCCTGGCTCAACGGCGACACGATAACGGCCAGACCAACCACCAGCGCGAATACGAGGCAGCTCAATCGCCGTAAGGGCGCCCAAGGTTCACGCTTGAGATTGCTCACCTGATCCCCGAAGGCTTTGGCCTTCCCCCGTTTGATGCCTTCCCTTGGGGCGATTCCCCCCTTTGCGCCAACCTCGGCCTAGCGGACGCTGGGGCGCCATCCACGCCGCAGGAAAGGACGAGGCTAAATTTCGCCTATTGCCAAAGCGTTAAGGGGTTTGGTGAAGAGCTATTGTGCAACGCAAAAATTTTTATTGACGTTTTTTGTGCATTGCATATATATCGGTTCGCGTTCGCAGCAATTTCCGCATAACCGGTTCCAGATGAGGGCTCAGATGCTCAAAGGTTTCGAGGAGTTTCAGAAAGTAGGTAAAGATGGCTTCGATGCGGCCGTCCGTTCGTTCGGCGAGATGAACAAGGGCTTCCAGGCGATTGCCGCCGAAGTCACCGACTATTCCAAGAAGGCATTCGAGGATAGTACCCGCGCCTTCGAACAGCTGATCGGCGCCAAGTCGATCGAGCAGGCCATCGAAATTCAATCCCAGTACGCCAAAAAGGCCTATGACACCTACATGGCCGAGATGTCCAAGCTCGGCGAAATGTATGTCGGACTGGCCAAGGACGCCTACAAGCCGGTCGAGGCTGCCTTCACCAAGAAGGTTGTATAACGGCGCCACAAACTCCACATCTTCCTAAGTCAAAAAGACCTGGGGTTGGCCCCGGGTCTTTTTTTTCTCTATGCTATGTTTTGTGGCAGAGTCGCACCGGTTTACGGTGGCGTAAGCGTGAAAGAATGCACCTTCGTTGATGAGAGAAGAGAGACCATATAGGGGCTGACGATGGCGCGAAACGGCGATCCTCGCCGGGGCGACGACACCGGCACCCACATCATCACCAAGACGCGGCCGAAGACCAAACGGCCGAGCCTCTACAAGGTGCTGCTGCTCAACGACGACTACACGCCGATGGACTTCGTCGTGTACGTGCTCGAGCGCTTCTTCAACAAGCCTCCGGAGGAGGCGACCCGCATCATGCTTCACGTCCACCAGAAGGGCGTGGGTATATGTGGGGTCTACACTTACGAGGTAGCAGAGACTAAAGTAGCGCAAGTGACGAGCTTCGCCCGGCAGCATGAGCACCCGCTGCAGTGTACGATGGAGAAAGAGTGAGGATTTAGTGGCTTCGTTTTCGACCAGTCTCGAGCAGGCTTTAAGGCGCGCTCTGCAATACGCCAATGAGCGCAGCCACGAATACGCCACGCTTGAACATCTGCTCCTGTCGTTGATCGACGATCGCGACGCGGCGGCGGTGATGCGCGCCTGCGATGTGGATCTCGATCTTTTGCGCGACAAGATCACCGGCTATATCGACAACGATCTCGCTGGCCTCGTGCTTGACACCCATGGCGACGCGCAGCCGACAGCCGGCTTCCAGCGCGTCATCCACCGCGCCGTAGCCCATGTGCAGTCGTCCGGCCACGAGGAGGTCACGGGCGCCAACGTGCTCGTCGCAATCTTCGCCGAGCGCGAGAGTCATGCCGCCTTCTTCCTGCAAGAGCAGCACATGACCCGTTTCGACGCGGTCAACTACATCAGCCACGGCATTGCCAAGCGCGCCGGAATGTCAGAGCCGCGCGCCGTGCGCGGCGTCGAAGAAGATGCCGCAACGGTCGATGGCGGCGAGGAGAAGAAGCGCGGCGCCGATGCGCTCGAAGTCTATTGCATCAACCTGAATCAGAAGGCGCGGGCCGGGCGGATCGATCCGCTCATTGGGCGGGCACAAGAGATTCAGCGCACCATTCAGGTGCTGTGCCGGCGGCAGAAGAACAACCCGCTCTTCGTCGGTGATCCTGGCGTCGGCAAGACGGCCATCGCCGAAGGTCTTGCGCGCCGCATCGTCATGGGCGATGTGCCGGAGGTGCTTTCCGATTCCACCATCTTCCAGCTCGACATGGGCGCGCTGCTCGCTGGCACCCGCTATCGCGGCGACTTCGAGGAGCGGCTCAAGGCGGTGATGCGCGAGATCGAGAACTATCCTGGCGCCATCATGTTTATCGACGAGATCCACACGGTGATCGGCGCCGGCGCCACGTCGGGCGGCGCCATGGACGCCTCAAACCTGCTGAAGCCCGCGCTGCAATCGGGTACGCTGCGGTGCATCGGCTCGACCACCTACAAGGAATACCGTCAGCATTTCGAGAAGGACCGCGCATTGGTGCGGCGCTTCCAGAAGATCGACGTGAACGAGCCGTCGGTGCCCGACGCCATCGAAATCCTCAAGGGGCTCAAGCCCTATTTCGAGGACTTTCACCGCGTGCGCTACACCTCGCAGGCGATCAAGTCGGCGGTCGAGCTGTCGGCGAAGTACATCCATGACCGCAAGCTGCCCGACAAGGCGATCGATGTGATCGACGAGACCGGCGCCTCGCAGATGCTTCTGCCGGAGCGGCAACGGCGCAAGACCATCGGTGTCAGGGAAGTGGAATCGACCGTCGCCACCATGGCCCGCATCCCGCCGAAGACCGTGTCCAAGACGGACCAGGAGGTCTTGCGGGCGATTGACGAGGATTTGAAGCATGTGGTGTTCGGCCAGGACAGGGCCATCGAGGCGCTGGCCGCAGCGATCAAGCTGTCGCGCGCCGGCCTGCGCGAGCCCGGCAAGCCGATCGGCTGCTACATGTTCTCGGGGCCCACCGGCGTCGGTAAAACCGAGGTCGCGCGCCAGCTTGCGTTATTGCTCGGCGTCGAGCTACTCCGCTTCGACATGAGCGAATATATGGAGCGGCATACCGTGTCGCGCCTGATCGGCGCGCCACCCGGCTATGTCGGCTTCGACCAGGGCGGTTTGCTCACCGACGGCGTCGACCAGCATCCGCATTGCGTGCTGCTGCTCGACGAAATCGAAAAGGCGCATCCCGACCTGTTCAACATCCTGTTGCAGGTCATGGATCACGGCAAGCTCACCGATCATAACGGCAAGCGCGTCGACTTCCAGAACGTCATCCTGATCATGACGACGAACGCCGGCGCTTCCGAACTTGCCAAAACGGCGATCGGCTTCAACCGCGCCAAGCGGGACGGCGACGACGAGGAAGCGATCAACCGGCTATTCTCGCCCGAGTTCCGCAACCGGCTTGACGCGGTCATTGCGTTCGCGAGCCTCGCGCCGGAAATCATTGCCAAGGTGGTGGAGAAATTCGTGTTCCAGCTCGAAGCGCAGCTCGGTGACCGCAACGTCACCATTGAGCTGACGCAGGAAGCGAACGCCTGGCTCGCCGAGCGGGGCTACGACGACAAGTTCGGCGCCCGCCCGCTTGCGCGCGTGATCCAGGAGCACATCAAGAAGCCGCTTGCCGAGGAAATCCTGTTCGGCGCTCTGAAGGAAGGCGGCACGGTGCGCGTGCTGGTGGAGGACAAGCAGGGCGAGAAAACGCTCGCCTTCGAGTACATCAAGCCGGACACGCCGATCCGGCCACGCGATCCGGAAGATACCGATCCAGACGGGGACGGGCCGGGCAGTGGTGGCGACAAGCCGGCACGCAAAGCCGGTCCAACCAAGCCGCGCGCCAAGCGCACCGCGCGCCGGGTGCCGGCGCGCCGCCTGGTCGGCTCGAGCCTCGTGCCCAAGGTGCCCCTCGGCTCGAAATAGCTGCTTGCGGGCCGGAACGGGGATTATCTCAACTTTCTAGATTCGGTAACAGGCGCCATCCTCAGCCACCGAGACGGCACCGGTGAAATGCTCGGTTGCCTCGGCGAGGATATTGGCCGGGTCGGCAAAGCGGGCAAGATGCGTACAGGCGAGGGCACGGGCGCCTGCTTCGGTGGCCATCTCCGCAGCCTCTCTCGCCGTCGCATGCATGGTGGAGCGGGCGCGGTTGACGGCCCCGTCGCCATCGAGCTCGGCGCAAAGCGTATCGCAAAGGAAGAGATCGGCATTTCGCGCCGCGGCGACGATCGTTTCACAAGGAAGCGTGTCGGCGCTGAAGGCGAAGGTGCTGCCTCCGTGCGAGATGCGAACGCCAAGTGTTGGCACCCGGTGCTCGGCTTGGAAGAATTCGACCTGGAAGCCGGCAATATCGCGTGCAGCGCCGTGAACGACCTCGTGTCTCACGATTTCTGAATTCAGGTCCCATTCCGGAAAACTGGCGTTGGTCATGCCGACGATACCGTCATGCGTATCGGGCAGGGCGTAAATCTCGAGCGGGATGCGCGCCAAGAACAGGTCAAGCAGTCCGCCGGAATGGTCGAGATGGCGATGCGTGACAATGACGGCGCGGAAGGCCTCGCGCTCGAAGCCCACGCGGCTCAACTGATGCGCCAGTTCGAAACCGCCGCAAGTGTCGACCAGCAGCGGCGCACAGCCGGGTGCTGTGAGGATCATCCCGGTCATGGCGCGATTGGGATGAAGGGGAGCACCGGTGCCGAGGAGCGTGAGGTCCATGCCAAGGAAAGGATTGGTTAGGCGGAGGGAAGCGTCTTCCTGATTTTATCGGCCGTTGCGGCGAGCTTGGCCTGATCTTCCATCTTGCCGGCATGGGGCTTGAGCGGCTCGCCCTCTTTGCGCGGCATGATGTGGACATGCAGGTGGAACACGGTCTGGCCGGCGGCAGCACCGTTGAATTGCTGGATCAGCACGCCGTCAGCGCCCACCGCCTTCTGGATCTTCGGCGCGAGCGTCTGCACCACCGTCATGAGCTTGGCAAGCGCCTCGGGTGATATGTCGAACAGATCGCGCGATTTCTCCTTGGTGATGACGAGCGTGTGGCCTTCAGAACGCGGCATAATGTCGAGGAAGGCGAGTGTATTCTCGTCCTCGTAAAGCTTGTGGCAGGGGATCTCGCCCCGCAGCATTTTGGCGAAGACATTGTTCTCGTCGTAGGCCATGGGCGCCTCTATAGACGAGTTTCGCCCATTGATCAGCATCAAAGCCTGGGCGTAGCATCGCTCGTTAGCTGAGGGGCAGGACTTAGATCCCTGATATGTCAGCCGAGGAGAGTGCCATGTCCATGCTGAAAGTCATCGAAGTTTTGGCAGAATCAGACAAGAGCTGGGAGGATGCAGCCCAATTCGCGGTGAACAAGGCCAATCAGACCGTGCGCAATGTCAAATCGATTTGGATCGACAATTTCGAGGCCACGGTCGAGAACGGGAAAATCAAGAAATACCGGGTCAACGGCAAGATCTCGTTCATGCTCGATTGACTTAATCTCGCCTATAGGGCGATTCCTCGGCAAGCAGCGCGACCTCCCGTGCAACCGCGTGGCGCTCGCGTCTGAGATAATCGGCGACGGCCCGGCGCAGACCCGGATCGGCGATAAAGTGGGCACTATACGTCTCGACCGGTAAATAGCCGCGGGTAAGCTTATGCGCACCTTGCGCGCCGGCCTCGACGCAAGCGAGCTTGTGGGCAATCGCAAAGTCGATGGCCTGATAGTAGCAGACCTCGAAATGCAGGAGAGGATGGTGCTCGATACCACCCCAGTAGCGCCCGTATAGTGTATCACCGCCGATGAAATTTAGGGCGCCGGCAACATAGCGCCCAGCGCGCATGGCCATGATCAGCAGGACGCGGTCTGCCAAGGTCTCGCCGATCAGGCTAAAACAGCGCCGGTTGAGATAGGGCGAGCCCCATTTGCGCGAGCCTGTCTCCTGATAGAAGGCAAAGAAGGCATCCCAATGCGCTTCGGTGAGATCGCGTCCCGTCACCCATTCGATCTCGATCCCGTCGCCAAGCGCCTCGCGCCGCTCCTTGCGGATCGCCTTGCGCTTGCGCGAGGTAAGCGCATCGAGGAAATCTTCAAATCTGCCATAACCTTCGTTCCGCCAATGGAATTGCTGGTCGGTTCGCTTGAGAAAGCCGATCTGACCGGCAAGCTCCCATTCATCGCGGGTGAGAAAGGTCATATGCAGTGAAGAGACGCCGAGCTCATTCACGAGCGTGGCACCGGCTTGCAGCAGGATGGTCTCGCATTCGGTTCGATCTACACCCCTGCGGATAAGCAGACGGCGTCCGGTGACAGGCGTGAAAGGGACAGAGACTTGCAGTTTCGGGTAGTAGTGCCCGCCCGCGCGCTCGTAAGCCTCGGCCCAACCATGGTCGAAGACATATTCGCCCTGTGAATGCGCCTTCAGATAACAGGGCATGCAGGCAAGAAGCGCGCCCGCGCCGTCCTCGAAGAGGAGGTGTTGCGGCAACCAGCCGGTGTGGCGTGAGGCCGATCCGCTCTCCTCTAACGCTCGCAAAAAAGCGTGTAATATAAAAGGATTACCATGACGTGTTGAGTCTGTATTACCGCTCGCGCAAGCGTCCCAATCGGCACCAGCGACATCACTGATGCGCGGCACGACACGTACTACGCGCGTATCGCGTACTTCGCTCGGCGGTCTCTCGATGTCGCCCATGATTAAGGCACGATCCCTTCGAAGATCATGGCGTCGGCGTAACGCTGTGCGCGCTCGCGCTCTTCCTTGGTGCGCACGGTCCAGGTGATCAACGGCAGCCCGAACAAGAACCGCGCGGCGAGAGGTGCCGTCGCGGGTAATGCGGCAATATCGTAAGCGATGAAGTGGGGCCAGGTGAAGGCTGAGGTGAGCAGATGCCGCATGGCAAAACGCTGCCAAAGCGTGAGATGCGGCCAGACTCGTGCTTCCTCGAACCGACACGCCACAAGGCCACGGGGCAGTGTCGGCGCCGTCTCTCGGAATGCTGCAACCGAATAAGGGTCGAAGGACATCACCGCCACGGGACCCGGATAGGATTTGAGTGCGGCGGCAATATTCGCCTCGAATTTGCCGTCGCGCGACCAGTTGCTCTTGACTTCGAGCAGAAGCGGCACACGGCCTTCGACGGTTTTAAGCAATTCCGCGAAGGATAAAATAGTGTCGGTGCTGCCGCGTAAGGGAATGGCAGATAAGGTTTCAGCGTCGCGCGCGGCGACCGGTCCTTTTTCCCCGGTCAGCCGTTCGAGCGTCGCGTCGTGAAAGACCACTGGCATGTGAGCGGCGTCCGCGCGCAGATCCACCTCGATGGCGTAGCCCTTGCCCATGGCGGCACGAACCGCCGAGGCGCTATTTTCGGTGATCCCCTTTGCTGCATCGTGCAAGCCCCGATGCGCATAAGGTCGCCTCAGCCAGTAGAGTTCGCCTGTCACAGGGACTCGGCCATTTTGTCAGTCGATGGCAAAAATCGCATCGATTTCGACCGCGGCGTTGAGTGGAAGGCTGGCGCAGCCAAGTGCGATACGCGTGTGCCGTCCCTTATTGCCAAGAATCTCGACCATCAAATCGGAGGCGCCGTTTAGCACGTTGGGGTGATCGGTAAAGTCAGGTGGGGCATTGACGAAGCCGTTTAGGCGCATGAGCTGCACAATCCGGTCGAGATCGCCGAGCGCAGCCTTGGCCTGGGCCAGGATATTCAGGGCGCAGAGCCGGGCCGCTTTCTGCCCGGCTTCGATATCGAGCCCGGCGCCGACCTTGCCAGTAAAGACGACCTGTCCCTCCTGCATGGGCAGCTGCCCTGATATGAAGAGCTGGCCGCCGAGATGGAGGAACGGGACATAGGTGCCAAGTCCTGCTTTTGCCTCGGGGAGGGCGAGGTCGAGCGCCTTTAACCGTGCTTCGATCTCTCCGGCCATGCCTTCTCCCTTAGATGTAAAATCGTTATGTACCTGAGCATTGAGCAAATCCGCTTCCGCCGCAAGCGGGCGCAACTGTCCAAGAGAGGCTCTTGCCGGGTTCGACGGTTGGTGCGAAAAATCGCCCTCGTAGGGAAGCAATGGAGCGGGGTCACATGATCGGTCTGGTCCGGAGTCTGGTTCTGGGGCTGGCTGCCGGGTCTCTCTTGAGCGGGGGTTTTCCTGGCGAGGCAATGGCCTTTGCGGCCAAGGAGCCGAACAAGCTAACCCCTCACCGCGCCGTCTATGAGATGACGCTGGACGATGCCCGCTCGGCCTCCGGCGTCACAGGCATCGATGGGCGCATGGTGTTCGAGTTCACCGGCTCGGAGTGCGACGGCTATTCCCTGAATATGCGCATGGTCACGCAAATGACCGACTCGCAGGGGCAGATCAACATGACCGATCTGCGGTCTTCCACCTGGGAGCAGAGCGACGGTCAGACCTTCCGCTTTCAATCGGCGCAATATCTGAACGACAAGCTCGGCGACGTCACCATGGGCCGCGCGGTGCGCGAGACACCGAATTCGGCGGTCAAGGTAAGGCTAAGCCAGCCCTCGCGTGCTGAGTTGAACCTGACGGGCCAGGTGATGTTTCCAACTCAGCACAGCCTCGCGCTTATCGATGCCGCGCTTACCGGCAAGACGCTGGTTCAGGCGAGAATCTACGATGGGTCGGAGAAAGGGCGGAAGATTTATGAAACCACGGCCCTGATCGGCAAGGCGGTCGAGCCCGGCGCCGACAATGCCAAGCTTGAAGAGGCAGCCAAGGAAAAAGGTTTGACTGAAATGGCATCGTGGCCGGTCTCGATCGGCTACTTTGAATCGACTGATGGCGACCTGACACCGAGCTATCAGATCGACTTCCGCCTCTATGCCAATGGCGTAAGCCGCGATCTTCTCATCGACTATGGCGATTTCTCTATCCACGGCACCCTGATGTCGCTGGAGTATCTCAAGGTCAGCGAGTGCAAATAGCCTTTCCGCGCCGCCTCGCGGAAAATCGCCATTTCGCTAAGCTTTTACCTCCCCTCTAAAGGGTTTGGTTACGGGTTTGCGCTGAAATCCCCTCTTGTAGGAGCGGGGGAGTAGTCAGCGATGTTCTGGTGGGTCAGGCCTACACCGAGCCCCATGGCGCCCCGTTATGAGATGGCCGATCATATGCCCGGCGAATCGCTTGGGCCGAGGTCCATGACCAAGACCGTTCTGATCGTCGAGGACAACGAGCTCAACATGAAGCTCTTCCATGACCTCCTCGACGCACATGGCTATCGGACGCTCCAGACCCGCAACGGTATGGAGGCCTTGGCGCTCGCCCGCGAGCACAGGCCCGATCTCATTCTCATGGACATCCAACTCCCGGAAGTGTCGGGGCTGGAAGTGACCAAATGGCTGAAGGAGGACGATGAGCTCCGCGAGATTCCCGTGGTTGCGGTCACCGCCTTCGCGATGAAGGGCGACGAGGAACGCATCCGCGCTGGTGGCTGCGAGGCCTATATCTCCAAGCCGATTTCAGTCACCACATTCCTCGACACCGTCAGGCAATTCATCGGCGAGGCACGGTAGGTCGCCATGACCGCGCGCGTTCTGGTCGTCGACGACGTCGATGCCAATGTGAAGCTGCTCGAAAAGTGGCTTACGTCCGAATATTTTGATGTGCGCACGGCGCGGAGTGGCCGCGAAGCGCTCCAGATATGTGCTTCGGAACGTGCCGACGTGGTACTGCTCGACGTGATGATGCCGGCGATGGACGGATTCGAGGTCTGCCGCAGGCTGAAGGCCGCTCCCTCAACCCAGCATACACCGGTCATCATGGTCACCGCGCTCGACCAGCCGGGCGACCGCGTGAAAGGGCTCATGGCGGGCGCCGATGATTTCCTCACCAAGCCGGTTGACGATCTCGCCCTGATCACGCGGGTAAAGAATCTAGCCCGGCTTAAAATGCTGACCGACGAAATGCTGATGCGCGCCTCGACTGAGGAGCGGCTTGGTTTAGCCGATACCGGTAACAGCTTCGGTCAGGCGGGACGCAGAGCGCGTATCCTCCTGGTCGAAGATCGCGGCCGTGCGGCTGACCGCATTGTCAATGTCTTGAATGGGGACGAGCATGAGGTCGAACACGAGTCCGATCCTCCGAGCGCGCTGTTGCGCATCCCCGATGGCAATTTCGATCTGGTGATCGTGAGCCTAAGTCTCAAGCGCAGTGATGGCTTGCGTCTCTGCTCGCAAATCCGCTCGCTCGATCGGATCAGGCATTTGCCGATCATGATCATCACCGAGCCTGATGAAGACGGCCGTCTGCTTAGGGGACTCGATATCGGGGTCAACGATTATACGGTACGTCCGGTCGATGCCAACGAGCTCTTGGCGCGGGTGCGCACCCAGGTGAAGCGCAAGCGCTATACCGACCATTTGCGGAGCCGGCTGGAGGAGACCGTGGAAATGGCGATCCTCGATCCGCTCACCGCCCTCCATAACCGCCGCTACATGACGAGCCATCTGAAGACGCTGTTTCAGGAGTCGGTGGAGCGCAGTAAGGCGCTCTCCCTGCTCGTCCTCGACATCGACTATTTCAAGGCAATCAACGACAGCTACGGCCATGATGCCGGTGACAAGGTGTTGCGGGAGTTCGCCGCGCGCATCCGCCGCAACATTCGCGGTCTCGATCTTGCCTGCCGTCTCGGCGGTGAGGAGTTTGTGGTTGTCATGCCCGATACCGACCTCTCCAAGGCTTATCTCGTAGGCGAGCGCCTCAGGCAGTGCATTGCCGCCTCACCCTTCTATGTCGGAGATCGCATCGGCACGCTTCAGGTGACGGCGAGCGTCGGTGTCGCGGCCCGCGAGTTCGGCGACGGCACACCCGACCTCATGCTCAAACGGGCCGACCAGGCGCTTTATTGCGCCAAGCGCGACGGGCGCAACCGCGTTGTAGCCGATGCGGCCTAGCGCGAGAGCTTGACCTCGCGAATCGCTACCTAGTGACTGCCCGGAGCCTGTGTAGAGAGAGCCTTCATACTTGACATGGTTACTGAAGGCCTAAGGTTAAGGGTTTACAAAACCTAGCAATTTGTCGTATGAAGATAATAACGTGCATTGTTTTCGTGCATTGACGCACGGTTTTATGCTTTGACGGATTGGCTTTGGGAGGGACTTACGGGTGCAGGGCGGCGACCCGTGACTTGATCGCCCCCCGGAAACGATTTCCCTCCTGCAAGAGATAACCCTGCGGAATGCTCAGGTCCGCCGCATCTCCTGGGTCCGTAGGGTTCGGCTGGCCGGAGCGCGGCTGAGTGGCCTCCTCGTTAGCGCTGCGCTTCGGCCGGCCACCATTTCCGAAAACCCGATCGCTTGGATGGATTCGAAAGTGTCCTTACGGCCGCTATTTAATCTTGGATTCTTTGAACTCGACGTGTTTACGCGCGACCGGATCGTATTTCTTGAAGACGAGCTTCTCGGTCTGATTGCGCGGATTCTTCTTGGTCACGTAGTAATAACCCGTGCCGGCTGAGCTCACGAGCTTGATCTTCTGGGTAATCGGCTTGGCCATGTCGTCCTCTGACCTACACGTAGGAGCAAAATCGGGCGAAACCTAGTCGCTCGGGAGGGGAAGTCAAGTCAGCCCGCTAAGTCCCTTTATCGTCGGGCAAAGCAGGCTCGTAGCTGTCATCCATCTCTTCCTTGGCGTTGGGATCGAAGCCATGCATCAAAAGCGCCCATTGCAGTGCCACGAGTGCGCCCTTGATCGGCGGCAAAGCGAGCAAGGTGAGAATGACGGTGAGCGGCAACCATAAAGCTGCATGAATCCACAGCGCCGGCCTGTAGGCCATCTCGAGCGACAAAACCAGACTGACGATGACGTGGCCGACAATAACGATGGTGAAATAGGGAGGCGCATCGTCGGCCCGGTGATAGTGCAGCGCCTCGCCACAATGTGGGCAGTGATCGGAGACTTTCAGATAACGATGAAACATGGCGCCGATGCCGCAGGCCGGACATTTGAGCAGCGCGCCACGTAGCATGGCATTTAGGACCGATCGCTCGCCCGTCGATCGGCCATCAAAATGGTGCTCTACGCGATCCTGCATCTCATGCCCTTTTGCTAGCGGCGACTGCGCGACCCGTCGCAACCCCTTTGCTTTGGCTTGCCCCGCTTGTATTGCGGCTTTCCTTTAGCACGCGGCACGCCACCGCGCCTCGCCTTAATGCCGCGGCCTTCGCTCAGCATTTCAAATCGCAACGCTCCGGCGGTGGGAATGGCCTCGACCAACCGAACCTCGACAGGATCGCCAAGCTGATAGGCCATTCCGGTATCCTCGCCGATCAGCGCCTGATGCACCTCGTCGTGGTAGAAATATTCGCGTCCAATGGACGAGGCAGGCACGAAGCCGTCCGCACCGGTCTCGGATAGACGCACGAACAGGCCCGACCGTACCAATCCCGAGACCCGCGCGGTAAAGGTCGCACCGATGCGGTCGGCGAGATAAGCGGCGATCAGGCGATCGGCCGTCTCGCGTTCGGCTGCCATGGCGCGACGCTCCGTGTCGGAGATGGCTTGCGCGATCTGGTCGAGCTCATCGATCTCAGCATCGGTCAGGCCGTCATTGCCCAGTCCCAGAGCCCGCACCATGGCGCGGTGCACGATGAGATCGGCGTAACGGCGGATCGGCGAAGTAAAATGGGCGTAGCGGCGCAGATTTAGCCCGAAATGCCCGAAATTACTTGGGCTATATTCAGCCTGCGCTTGGCTGCGTAGCACCACTTCACCGACGAGCTCCGCGGTTGGGGTGGCGCGTGTGTCGGCAAGGATGCGATTGAAATGTGCAGGCTTCAGCGTGCCCGACATAGATAGCTTGAGATCGAGGGTCGCGAGGAACTCGCCCAAAGCAGCCAGCTTCTCTTTCGACGGCGCGTCATGCACGCGATAGATCAGCGGCGACCGTTTCGCCTCCAAGGTCTCTGCTGCCGCGACATTGGCGGCGATCATGAATTCCTCGATAAGGCGATGCGCATCAAGCCGGGGAGGGCTTGTTACACCGCGCACGCGGCCTTGGTCGTCGAGGAGGATCTTGCGCTCGGGCAGATCCAGTTCGAGCGGACCGCGTTCGGTTCGCGCCAGTTCCAGGCTGGCATAAGCACCCCATAGCGGTCGCAAGACAGTATCGAGCAGCGGACCCGTTACTTCATCGACGCGACCGTCGATCGCGGCCTGAGCTTGTTCATAGGTGAGACTTGCGGCCGATCGCATCAATCCGCGTAAAAACCGGTGGTTCAGCTTCCTGCCGTCTTTGTCGAACACCATGCGTACGGCAAGGCAGGCACGCACCTCACCTTCCTTCAGCGAACAGAGATCGTTGGAAATGCGCTCGGGCAGCATCGGCACCACGCGGTCGGGGAAATAGACCGAGTTGCCGCGTTTGCGCGCTTCCTTGTCGAGCGCGCTGCCCGGCATCACATAAGACGCAACGTCGGCGATGGCCACGATCACCACCCAGCCACCTTTGTTCTTGGCGTCGGGGTCGGGCTCGGCCCACACCGCGTCGTCATGGTCGCGCGCGTCTGTCGGATCGATGGTGACAAGCGGCAGGTGACGCAGATCCTCCCGCCGACTCAGATCGGGTTCCTTGGCGGCTTCCGCCTCGGTAAGCACCGACTCCGGAAAGGTATCTGGAATGCCATGCGCGTGAACCGCGATGAGGCTCGTGGCTTGCTGCGCCGCCGGATTGCCGAGCCTCTCTATGACGCGCGCGCCTTGCACGCCGAAGCGTCCCGAGCGTGCCAGCTCGAAACGGACCAGTTCGCCATTCTCGGCATCGCCGGTATGCCCACGCGGGACCGGCCATTCCTTCAGTTGTTTGCGGTCGACCGGATCGATAACGCCGGTGCCGCCAGACAGCGTGCGAAAAATGCCAAGCAAATTCGTGCGGGCCTTTGCCAGCCTTTTGATGGTGCGTGCCTGATAAGGAAAATCGGCATCGGCACCAAGGGAGGTGATCCGCGCCAGCACCCTGTCGCCGACACCGGCGACAGGTCCTGCTTCACGCCGGCTCTCGACCATGAGAATGCGCGGCGCTGGGCCGTGTTCTTCATCCCAGGTTGCTGGCCTCGCCACGAACTCGCCATCCACATCGCGTCCGGTGATTTCGAGAACAGTAACCGGTGGCAGCACGCCGGGGCGGGTAAGCTTACGGCGCGAGCCCGCGATTAGCCCGTCATCAGCCATCTCTCGCAGAAGCGATTTCAGCGCGATGCGGTCACCGCCTTTCACACCGAAGGCGCGCGCGATTTCGCGCTTGCCAGCCTCCCCGGTGGTGCCCGCGAGGAAATCGAGGATTTGTTGCTTGGTGGGGACCGTTCCCACAGTCTTTTGGCGTGTGCGACGAGCCCCCTTAGGTTTGACCACGGGCGCCGCTCAGCTTGCCGTCTCCTCGACGGTCTCTTGGCTTTTCACGTTTTTGCGCGTGGATTTCTTGGCCGGTGACTTCGCCTTTGCACTTCGCTTTTTGGCCGGCCCCTTGGCGGCGCGGGCGGCGATCAGTTCAACTGCTTCTTCCAACGTGACCTGTTCGGGCTCGCGGTCCCGGGGGATCGTAGCGTTAACCTTGCTGTGCTTCACATAAGGACCGTAGCGGCCCGACAGCACCTGAACCTTGCCACCAAGCTCGGGATGCTCGCCGAGTTCCTTGAGCACGGTTGAGCCTTGCGGGCGACGGCTCGCCGCCTTTTCGGCCAAGAGGCTCACGGCGCGATTGATCCCAACCTCGAAGACCTCCTCAGGCGCCGCAAGGCTCGCATACTTACCGTCGTGCTGAACGTAAGGCCCATAACGGCCGTAGCCCGCCAGGATCGGCTTGCCGGATTCAGGATGCAGCCCGATCTCGCGAGGTAGCGCGAGTAAAGCCAGCGCACGGGAGAGATCGACACTGTCGGGGTCGGTGCCTTTGGGGATCGATGCACGCTTCGGCTTCTCGCCATTACCGTTGACCTCGCCGAGCTGCACATAAGGCCCGAAGCGGCCGGTACGCAGGCTCACCTCAAGTCCGCTCTCGGGGTCGGTGCCGAGCGGCTTCCCATCGGCGCCAATGGCAGAAGCCTTATCGCCGGTATCAGCGAGCTGACGCGTGAAGCGGCAATCGGGATAGTTCGAGCAGCCGATAAAGGCGCCAAATTTACCGACCTTGAGACTGAGCCGGCCATTCTCGCAGGACGGGCAGGCCCGAGGATCGCCTTTGCCGGTGTCGGGAAAGATATGCGGACCGAGCAACTCGTTGAGCGCTTCGAGAACCTCGGCGATGCGTAGATCGCCGATATCGTGCACGGCGGCGATAAATTCGCGCCAAAAGTCGCGCAGCACGTCTTTCCATTCGAGTTCGCCGGCGGAGATGAGATCGAGCTTTTCCTCCAGGTCGGCGGTGAAGTCGTACTCGACATAGCGGCTGAAAAAGCTTTCCAGGAACGCGGTAACGAGGCGACCCTTATCCTCCGGATAAAGTCGCTTCTTGTCGACACGCACATAGCCGCGCTCGCGCAACACATTGAGCGTGGAGGCATAGGTCGAGGGACGCCCGATACCGAGCTCCTCCATCTTCTTGATCAATGTGGCTTCGCTGTAGCGGGGCGGTGGCTCGGTGAAATGCTGCTTCGCTTCGATGTTGCGTGGCGTAACCGCCTCGCCTTGGGTGAGCGCGGGTAACGCCCCATCCTCTCCGACGGCGTCGTCGACGCCTTCCTCGTAGATTTTGAGGAAACCGTCGAAGCGGACCACCGAACCCGTGGCGCGTACACCGTAAGACTTGCCGTCAGTACCGGTCACGTCGATGTCGGCAGTGGTGCGCTCGATCTCGGCGCTCGACGCCTGGCTCGCGAGAGTGCGCTGCCAGATGAGCTTGTAGAGCCGGGCCGCGTCGGGATTGAGATAACGTGCGACGGAATCGGGATCCTTGGTGAAATCGGTCGGTCTGATCGCTTCATGCGCTTCCTGCGCATTCTTGGCCTTGGTCTCATATTGGCGCGGGGAGGCGGGCACGTAGCGATCGCCGAAAAGCCTGGTCACAAGCTGGCGTACCGAGGCGACCGCCTCGGGCGCGATCTGCACGCCATCTGTACGCATATATGTGATGAGCCCTTCCGCTTCGCCGCCGAGGTCGACCCCGTCATAAAGGCGTTGCGCGAGCTGCATGGTCATGCGCGGCGAGAAACCGAGCTTGCGGGAGGCTTCCTGCTGCAGGGTCGAGGTGGTGAAGGGCGCGGCGGGATGACGGCGCTGTGATTTGCTTTCGATCGTGCTGACGGTGAAATGGCCGCCTTCGAGCGCCCCCTTCAAGCGGTTGGCGGTAGCGGCATCGGCGATATCGAACTTTTCGAGCTTCTTGCCCTCGGCGGTAACAAGACGGGCTTGGAAGGTTTCGTTCTTGGCCGTGGCAAGATCGGCTACGAGCGACCAATATTCCTGCGCTTTGAATTTCTCGATCTCGAGCTCGCGATCGCAGACGAGCCGAAGCGCCACCGATTGCACCCGTCCTGCCGAACGGGCGCCTGGCAGTTTCCGCCACAGCACCGGCGAGAGCGTAAAGCCTACGAGATAGTCAAGGGCCCTGCGGGCGAGATAGGCGTTAACCAGAGGACCGTCGATCGAGCGCGGATGGCGCATGGCCTCAAGGACGGCCTCTTTGGTCACGGCGTTAAACACCACGCGCTCGACCGGGATACCGTCCAGGGCCTTCTTGCGATCGAGGACCTGGAGCACATGCCAGGAAATAGCTTCGCCCTCGCGGTCGGGGTCGGTGGCTAGTATCAGCTTGTCGGCGCCTTTGACCGCCTTGGCGATTTCGTCGAGCCGTTTCGCCGCCTTGGGATCGACGTCCCAGTGCATCTCGAAGTCCTTGTCGGGGAGCACCGAGCCGTTCTTGGACGGCAAGTCGCGCACGTGCCCGTAGGACGCGATCACGCGATATGCGGGCCCGAGATACTTGTTGACGGTCTTTGCCTTGGCTGGCGATTCGACGATGACGATGTTCATGAAGGCTTTCATAGCCGCGCAAATTGCGTCTGGCTGAGGGCTGGGTCCGCTTGGACCCGATTCTGCGCGGAAAATGGTGTCTTGAGCCGCCGCTGTCAAATTTGGCAATGAGGTTGACAACCTCTAATTGTATAAGATAGCAAAGACAACCTATAAAATTTGCGGTAAAGCGTGGCCTTGGGGTGACAAAAGCCACGAAAAGCGCGGTTTCACGAGGCGGGCTGCATCTGAGGGAAAAATAAGGCAGAACGCCATGTCGGGGCCAAAAGCGCAAAATCCCGCGGGTGACGTCCGTCCACCCGACGACGAACAAGGTGGGCGCCCCAATGTCGAATATATCGCCTCGATGCTCGAGGGATTGAGACGGCTTGCCATGGACGCCGGGCGCCCTTTTCTCGCTTATCTGATCGACATCGCGCTCGAAGAAGCCAAGAGCGGCATGAGGGATCCCAAGTAAGTCTATCCTTCGGTCAGCGAGACAAGCTGCTGCCCATGACGTTGCAGCCTGCCAGCGAGATCGAGTTCAAGCAGGACGATATGGACCTTGCGTGTCTCCAAACCGGTCGTCCGGATCAATTCGTCGATGTCGACGGGGGAAAAGCCTAGAGCCCCAATCACGAGCTCCCGCTCACTTTGCTGAATGTCAGGGAGAGGTTCAGGCGTCCGTGTCTCGTCCGCCGCGGCAAACTCGATGACTGGAGGAGCGGCTGGCCGTCCCAGGATCGGCGCCAAGGTTTCGACGACGTCGCTCGCAGATGTGACCAGTGTCGCGCCCTGTTTCAGGAGATTGTTGGTACCGGTCGCACGGGGATCCAGTGGGCTTCCAGGGACGGCGAACACTTCCCTTCCTTGCTCGCCAGCAAGACGTGCCGTGATTAAAGAGCCGGAACGTTCGGCCGCCTCGACCACCACCACGCCAAGCGAGACCCCAGAGATCAGACGGTTACGGCGTGGGAAATCTTTTCCCCGTGGCGCAAAACCAGGAGACCGTTCGCTAACGAGGAGCCCCTGTTCGCCGATGGCCTGCTGTAAATCCTCATTCTCGGGCGGATAGACGATATCGATGCCGCCGGCGAGTACGGCAATCGTGCCGCGATCAAGCGCCGCCTTATGCGCCGCGGTGTCGATGCCGCGCGCGAGCCCAGAGGCGATGACGAAGCCCTCGAGCCCGAGATCGATTGCAAGCGATCGCGTGAATTTCTGTCCGACTGCCGAGCCGTTACGCGCCCCGACAATGGCTACGACAGGGCTGTCGGCAAGTTCGAGCCTGCCTTTGACGAAAAGAAGCGGCGGTGGTGCATCGACCTGAGCAAGTGCTGGCGGATAGCCCGGCTCACCGATGGCCACGAGATGCGCGCCAATACTCTCGGCGGCTTCGATTTCGGCTTCGGCCTCTGTCTCGCTGTACAGCTTGATCTCGTGCCCACCGCCTCGTCGGGATAGGACCGGTAGCGCTTCGATGGCCGCTTCTGCGCCACCGAACTGATTGACGAGCGCGCGGAATGTCGCCGGTCCCACATTCTCGCTGCGGATCAGGCGCAGCCAGGCAAGGCGCTGACGCGGACTAAGGCGTGGCGCGTTAGGACTTGCTTTCGCCAATGCGAGTCTCCTCGCCACGTTTAAGCCGCCTGATATTGTCGGCATGGCGGATATAGAGAAGGATGGTGAGCACGAGGAACAATGCTGCAAGGCGCCATTGCCCGGTCAAGGCCATCGCGGCTGGCGTGGCGGCGCCGGCGACCAGGGCGGCAAGCGAGGAATGGCCGGTCCGCCATGCCACCAAGAGCCAAAGAACGCCGAAAGCGAGTGCGGCCGGCCAATAAAGCCCAAGCAAGACACCTAGATAGGTGGCAACCCCCTTGCCACCAGCAAACCCGAGCCACACCGGATAGAGATGTCCGATAAAAGCACCAAGCCCGCCCAATAGTGCCGCGTCGGGTCCAAATTGGGCGCCGAGCCATACAGCGACGGTGCCCTTGGCGGCATCCAGCAGAAGTGTCAGTGCGGCAAGCGTTTTGCTGCCTGCGCGCAACACGTTGGTCGCGCCGATATTGCCTGAACCAATCTCACGGAGATCGCCGAGACCAGCGAGCTTGGCGAGGATCAAGCCAAAGGGAATGGAGCCAAGGAGGTAGCCGCCGGCCAAAGCCGTGATCAGGCCGAAGGCGTCACTCCAATCGGCAGGAGGGAACATCGATTACCCGTCTCGCGGCTACGGCGTTGGCTGATCAGCGTAGTTGTAGACGAGGCGACCGGCAACGAGAGTTAGCAGCGTACGGCCTTCGAAGCGTGCGCCGTCGAACGGCGTGTTCTTCGACTTCGACCGTAATTGCTCGGGCTCGACTGACCACGGTACGGTCAGGTCGATGACCATGAGATCCGCCGGCGCACCCTTGGTGAGCTGCCCGCTTGCCAGACCGAGGAGACGCGCCGGATTGGCGGTCATCGCCTGCAAGAGCTGGTGCAACTCGACCTCGCCGTTATGATAGAGACGAAGCGCCGCTGCGAGCAACGTCTCGAGTCCAACTACACCATCGGCGGCTTCGGCGAACGGCCGGCGTTTGCCTTCGGCGCCACGCGGGTCGTGTGCCGAGACGATCACGTCGATGTCACCGCTCGCCACGCCCTCGATCATGGCACGCCTGTCATCCTCGGTGCGCAGAGGCGGATTCATCTTGAAGAAGGTCCGGTAGGGACCGATGTCGTTTTCGTTTAGGGTGAGATGGTTGATTGAGACGCCACACGTTACCGGAAGCCCCTGCACCTTTGCTTCGCGGATAACGTCGAGTGATTCACGGCAGGAAATTTGTGATGCGTGATAGCGGCCACCGGTCAGTTCCACCAAGCGGATGTCGCGCTCGAGCACAATGGTTTCGGCGGCCGTGGTAACACCGCGCAAGCCGAGCCGTGTCGCCACTTCGCCCTCGTTCATTACCGCGTCTTTCGACAGCGAAGCATCTTCGAGATGATGCACGATCAACGCGCCGAAATCCTTGGCGTAGGCCAGTACGTTACGCATCACCCTGGCATTGGCGACGCTTGACTTACCGTTGGCGAAGGCGATGGCGCCTGCATCGTGCAGCAAGCCGATCTCGCTCATCTCCTCGCCAAGCAAACCCTTGGTCATGGCGGCCATGGGATGGACATTGACGAGGGCCGTATCCCGGGCGCGACGCAGAATGAAATCGACCAGTGCGACGTCGTCGATGACCGGATCGGTATTCGGACCACATATGATGGTGGTGACACCGCCCGCGGCGGCGGCGCGGCTCGCGGTGGCCAGCGTTTCGCGATGCTCATGCCCTGGCTCGCCGGCAGAGACCAGCATGTCAATGAGGCCTGGCGCCAGCACACAACCGGCGCAATCGCCGATATCGACATCGCCGACACTGCCCTCCGTGATGTGCGGGCCAAGATCGGCGATTGATCCGTCGACGATCAGCACGCCTCCCATTTGATCCAAACCGGAGAAAGGATCGATCAGCCGGGCATTGACCAGAGCAATGGGCCTCGACGAGGCGCGCTGATCCTGTGCTAGCGGTTGCATTGTGGTCATCGGTTCGGCAAATGGTGGGCGAGCGCTTGTAGCACGGCGATACGCACCGCCACCCCCATCTCCACCTGTTCACGGATAACGCTTCTCTGGTCGTCGGCGACATTGGAATCGATCTCCACGCCGCGATTCATTGGCCCCGGGTGCATGACGAGCGCATCGGGTTTGGCTCGAGCAAGCTTGTCGTAATCGAGACCGAAGAAGTGAAAATATTCGCGCTGACTGGGAATCAGGCTGGAGGTCATGCGTTCTTTCTGTAGCCTGAGCATCATGACGATATCCGCATCTACCAGGCCTTCCCACATGGAGGTAAAGACCTCTACGCCGAGTCTTTCGATACCGGCAGCAAGCAGGGTGGAGGGCGCAATAACGCGCACGCGCGCGCCCAGCGTATTAAGCAGCAGAATGTTCGACCGTGCCACGCGCGAGTGCAGGATGTCGCCGCAGATTGCCACGATCAAACCCTCGATACGTCCCTTTCGCCGGCGGATGGTGAGTGCGTCGAGTAGGGCCTGTGTTGGGTGCTCATGGCTGCCGTCGCCGGCATTGATCACCGAGCAGTCGACCTTTTGCGACAGCAGTTCGACCGCGCCTGCCGAATGATGGCGCACCACGAGCAGATCGGGGCGCATGGAATTGAGTGTTACCGCGGTATCGATCAGCGTTTCTCCCTTCTGCACCGATGAGCTCGGGATCGACATGTTCATCACATCGGCGCCGAGGCGCTTGCCCGCGAGCTCGAAGGAACTCTGCGTCCGGGTGGAAGCTTCGAAGAACAGATTGATCAGAGTGCGCCCGCGCAGATCGTCGCGTTTCTTGTCGATTTGACGCCCGAGCTTGGCGGCGTCTTCTGCGAGATCGAGCAGGGTTACAATCTCGGCGGCCGAAAGGCCTTCGATTCCAAGAAGATGCCGGTGAGGGAAGGAAGCGCGGGAAGCTTTGATGGCAAGGCTCATCAAAGGCCACTGTATAGGCTCGCTTTCCGCCAGCATCAAGCCTTGCCGTAAAACCAAGGTAAACTGTGCATCTGTGCGCCGGGTCTACACCTTGGTGCTTCCATCATGCTCGATATTTCAATACCTTGAGGTCAAGCGAATCAACGCAGTCGAGCGTACTGACGGGACCACCGGCAGGGCATCGGGGACGATAGAGCGGGAGACTGCCCCATGATGAGCTTGCCCTTTCTCCTCTTTGCCTGCGGACTTGGTGCGGCATGGCTTAGGCAGCGAGCCGTGGCAATGGGCTTTTGGGCCGCCGGCGTCGTTGTGATGCTCGTACTATTCCGCATCCATGCAAGTTCGGTGGTGAACATCGCGCTCTGAGTTTGAGGGAGACGAAGCGTGTCGGGCGACCTGGCGAGGCTCCTTAATGCCTTGGGGCTGATTGCCATCGCCCTCCTGCTTCTGCTCGCTTTTATCGATCAGCTATGGTTTGGGGAGTTGCCCTGTCCGCTCTGCATTCTGCAACGGATGGCCTTTATCGCCGCCGGTTTTGGGCTTGCACTCAATCTGATCTTCGGTTCGAAGCCCAGTCATTACGGCCTCATGATCCTCGGGGCCACAGCCGGGGCAGCGATAGCTCTACGTCAGATCGTGCTGCATATCGTGCCGGGCACCGGCGCTTATGGCGAGCCGATCCTGGGGCTGCATCTCTACACTTGGTCTTTCGTATTCTTCGCTCTGATCATCATCGGCAGTGCGCTGATGCTGCTTGGCGACCGGCAATTCGCCCGCGTTGAACCGCTCCCCAAGCGCCTGAAACCTCTGCCGCTCTTTGCTCTCTCCCTGTTCCTTGCACTTGTGGTCGGCAATGTGATCTCTACCCTCGCGTTATGCGGTCTGGGGAACTGCCCGGACGAGCCGCAGGGTTATTTGTTGCTGCAGGACTATTTCGGGTCGAATATCACACCGTGAAGCATGTCAGCGCGCATCAAAACGAGCGAGCCGGTCGAGCGCGCCTTGCAGTATGTAAGCCGCCGCCATGCGATCGATGACTTCCGCACGGCGTTTGCGCGAGGCGTCCGCCTCGATGAGATGACGCTCGACGGCGGCGGTGGAGAGCCGCTCGTCCCAGAAGGCTACTGGCACTTCGATCAGGGCGGCGAGATTGCGGGCGAAAGCCCGGGTCGATTGGGCGCGCGGGCCTTCTGAACCGTCGAGATTGTAGGGTAGGCCGATGACAAGTGCGCCAACCTGATTCGTTTCAATAACTTGCCCAATGATTTTGGCGTCCTCGGTGAACTTGGTGCGACGGACGGTATCATAGGGTGTGGCTATCTTGCGGGTGACGTCGGAAAGCGCCATCCCCACGGTTTTGCTGCCTACGTCGAGGCCAAGCAGCCGCGCCTCGGGCTTAAGAAACCGAGGCAGGTCTTCAAGGGCGACGACAGGTGCTAAAGTCATAGTTGGAACAGCAAAAGGTGAGACGCATGAAATTGACCTGGTTTGGCCATTCCTGCTTCCGTACCGACACGGGCGCAAGCCGCATCCTGATCGATCCGTTTCTTTCTCACAACCCGACCTTCGCCAAGTCCGGCTTCACGCTGCAGCAGGCGATTGATGGCGTTACGCATGTAGCGCTCACCCACGGCCATGAGGACCATACAGGCGACACGGTGGAGATATGCAAGGATACCGGAGCCCCGCTTCTCGCAGCCCATGAACTTGCCACCTATCTCGCCGGGAAGGGGATTGAGAAGATCGACCCTGGCAATCCCGGCGGTACGCTTTATTACGGCGATTTTGCCCTGACCTTCGTACCCGCCTGGCATTCGGCCTCGCATATCGTCGACGGGCACCCCGTCTATCTCGGTGTTCCTTGCGGGCTGATCGTTGCCGCTAAGGAAGGCAAGACCGTCTATCACATGGGTGACACCGCCATCTTCTCCGACATGGGACTGATCAACGAAATTTACCGGCCGCAGATCGGCTTTGTTCCGATCGGCGACCGCTACACCATGGGTGCCAAGACCGCAGCGCTTGCTTGCAAGCGCTTCTTCCAATTCGAAACCGTGGTGCCCTGCCACTACGGCACTTTCCCGCTGCTCGCCCCGACCGCTGATGCTTTCATCGCTGAAATGGCAGGGCAGAATGTCGTGCTTCCCAAGGTCGGCGTTCCTTTCAAAGCCTGACGCGCGGCCACGTTGCCGCTTCAAGAGCACGGTGCTAGGAACGGCGCCATGTCCGTCGATCGCGCTACCGTCCGTCGTATTGCCCACCTTGCCCGCCTTGCCATCACGGCCGAGGAGGAGGCGCGGCTTGAGAAGGAGCTCTCCGGTATTCTCGATTGGGTGGCGCAACTCGATGAACTCGATACCAGCAATGTCGAGCCGATGACCCGTGTTGCCGCCATGACCATGAAGAAGCGCGAGGACAGGATCACCGACGGCTTTTGCGCCGGCGACATCCTCAAGAATGCGCCAATGGCCGACGACCATTATTTCGTCGTGCCCAAGATCGTCGAATGACCAAGCTGACGGATCTCACCATCGCCGAGGCGCGCGAAGGCTTGCGCGCCAAGTCGTTCTCGGCGCGTGAACTTGCCGAGGCGCATATCGATGCCATCGATAGGGCGAACGATGCGCTCAATGCCTATGTGCTGAAAACGCCAGAGCGCGCGCTTGAGATGGCCGATGCGAGTACTGCCCGGCTGAAAAAGGGCGAGGGAGGTGCACTCGAGGGCATCCCGCTCGGCATCAAAGATTTGTTCTGCACCAAAGACGTGCGCACCACCGCATGCTCGCATATTCTCGATGGCTTCACACCGACTTACGAATCGACCGTTACCGCCAATTTGTGGGCGGAAGGCGCGGTGATGCTCGGCAAGCTCAATAACGATGAGTTTGCCATGGGCTCCTCCAACGAGACGAGTCACTACGGCCCGGTCGTTAATCCCTGGCGGCGCAAGGACTCGAGCGTCAAGCTAGTGCCGGGTGGATCATCGGGGGGATCGTCTGCCGCGGTGGCGGCGAGGCTTTGCATGGGAGCCACGGCCACTGACACGGGCGGCTCGATTCGCCAGCCCGCCGCCGTGACCGGCACGGTCGGCATCAAGCCGACCTATGGGCGTTGCTCGCGCTGGGGCATCGTGGCGTTTGCCTCCTCGCTCGATCAGGCGGGGCCCATCGCCCGTTCCGTGCGTGACGCGGCCATCCTGCTGAAAGTCATGGCGAGTTCTGACCCCAAGGACACCACCAGCGTGGATATGAAGGTGCCGGACTACGAAGCGGCGGTGGACCGGGGCGTGAAGGGCCTGACCATCGGCATTCCCAAGGAATACCGCGTACCCGGTATGGCGCCGGAGATCGAGAAGCTGTGGCAGCAAGGGGTGGAATGGCTGAAAGCGGCCGGCGCCAATGTCAAAGAGGTGAGCCTGGCCCACACCAAATATGCGCTGCCCTCTTATTATATTGTCGCGCCGGCCGAGGCCTCCTCCAACCTCGCCCGTTATGACGGCGTGCGCTATGGTCTCCGGGAGAAGGGCGCTGACGTCATTTCCATGTATGAAAACACGCGCGCCGCGGGCTTCGGTGCGGAGGTCAAGCGCCGTATCCTGATCGGCACCTATGTGCTGTCGGCCGGTTATTATGACGCCTATTATCTCAAGGCGCAGAAGGTTCGGACCTTGATCAAGCAGGATTTCGACCAGGCGTTCGAGACGGTCGACGCCATTCTCACACCGACCACGCCGGGGCCTGCCTTTGCGCTCGGCGAAAAATCGGGAGATCCAGTCGAGATGTATCTGAACGACATCTTCACGGTGACGGTGAACATGGCCGGACTGCCCGGCATGTCGATACCCGCCGGTTTGTCCTCCGAGGGCACGCCACTCGGGCTTCAACTCATCGGCTGCGCCTTCGATGAGGAGACTCTTTTCCGTGCAGGCCGTGTGATCGAGGAGGCCGCCGGACCCGTCTTCAAACCGCAAGATTGGTGGAGCAAGAGATAATGGCGCCACGCAAGGCGAAGGATTGCAAAGACATGGACGAAGTACGCGCCGAGATCGACCGCATCGATCAGGCCCTGGTCGATTTGATCGGCGAGCGCTTCACCTTCGTTGACCGCGCCTGGCAGTTCAAACAATCGCCGGCAGAAGCGCGCGTGCCATGGCGCATCCAGCAAGTGATCGACCGCGTGCGCGCTCGTGCTGAGGACCAGGGCCTGCCGCCCGAGCTCGCTGAGGCTCTATGGCGGCAGATGATCGGCTGGTTCATCCAATATGAGGAGGAGAAGCTCCGCCAGCAGACGGAGGAGAAGGAGTAGCGTCCGCCGGAATGGATCAGAAAACAGAAAAATCGAATCTAATCGAGGGCGCCACCGGCGAGTGGGAGGTGGTCATCGGCATGGAGGTACATGCCCAAGTCACCTCCAACGCCAAGCTATTCTCCGGCGCTTCGACCGAGTTCGGAGGCGAGCCCAATTCCCATGTCAGCCTGGTCGATGCCGCGATGCCCGGCATGCTGCCCGTGATCAACGAAGGCTGCATCGCTAAGGCCATTCGCACCGGTCTCGGACTGAAGGCGCAGATCAACCTCAGTTCGGTGTTCGACCGGAAAAACTATTTTTATCCCGACCTGCCGCAAGGCTATCAGATCAGCCAGTACAAGAACCCTATCGTCGGCGAGGGTGAAGTGATCGTCGATCTGCTTGGCGGCGAGCGCGTTGTGGTTGGCATCGAGCGGCTGCATCTGGAGCAGGACGCGGGCAAGAGCCTGCACGATCAGCATCCGCAATATTCCTTCGTCGATCTCAACCGCTCGGGCGTGGCGCTGATGGAGATCGTGTCGAAGCCCGACCTCCGGTCATCGGATCAGGCCAAGGCCTATGTCTCGAAACTTCGCACTATCATGCGGTATCTCGGCACTTGCGACGGGAATATGGAGCAGGGGTCTTTGCGCGCCGATATCAACGTATCGGTACGGCGGCCGGGCGACCCCTTCGGCACGCGCTGCGAGATCAAGAACGTCAATTCCATCCGCTTCATCGGCCAGGCCATCGAGCACGAGGCGCGCCGCCAGATCGACATTCTCGAAGAGGGTGGAACTATCGTGCAGGAGACCAGGCTGTTCGATGCCAAGACCGGCGAGACACGTTCGATGCGCAGCAAGGAGGAGGCACACGACTATCGCTATTTCCCGGATCCCGACCTGCTACCGCTCGAATTGACACAGGGCTTTGTGGACGGGCTCGCCCAAAATCTGCCTGAGCTTCCCGATGCCAAGCGCGCGCGTTTTATCGCCGACTACGGTCTTTCGCCGTACGATGCCGACGTGTTGATCATAGAGCGTGAATCCGCCGATTATTTCGAGGCGGTGGCCAAGGATCGCGATGCCAAGCAGGCGGCGAATTGGGTTATCAACGAGCTATTTGGCCGCCTCAACAAGGAGGGCAGGGACATCGTCGATAGTCCCGTGACGGCGGATCAGCTCGGATCGATCCTCGATCTCATCAAGGCTGGCACCATCTCCGGCAAAATCGCCAAGGATGTGTTCGATATCGTGTGGACCGAGGGCGGCGATCCGAAGGCCATTGTGGAAGGGCGTGGGCTGACCCAAGTCACCGATATGGGTGCCATTGAGAAGGCGGTTGATGAGGTCATCGCCGCCAATCCAGACAAGGCCGAGCAGGCCAAGACTAAGCCGGCGCTTGCCGGCTGGTTCGTGGGTCAGGTGATGAAAGTAACCGGCGGTAAAGCGAGCCCGCAGGCGGTCAACACATTGCTGAAACAAAAGCTCGGCATCGAGTAAATATCGGTGCATTCCGGTCTCAGCCGGAACCAGCCATTGGTACCGGGTATTGTTACGAGATATCGGCTCTCGCCGTTCGGGGGTAATTCATCCAGATGACGCACGCGATCCGGGTGCACGAATACGGCAGGCCCGAAGTCCTCAAATGGGAGAGTGTCTTTGTCGGTGTACCGGGTCCTGGCGAGGTCAGGGTCAGGCAGACGGCGGTCGGCGTGAATTTTATCGATGTCTATGGTCGGAGCGGTCTCTACAAACAGCCCTCGCTTCCCTTCATACCCGGCATGGAGGGCGCCGGCGTCGTCGTCGAAGTGGGAGAAGGTGTGCATGATTTCGAGGTTGGGCAGCATGTCGCCTATGCCGGTCAGATGGGGGCCTATGCCGAGGAACGGCTAATCCCAGCCGACGGCTTGGTGAAAATCCCGCCGGAAATCAGCGATGACGTGGCCGCCGCCATCATGCTCAAGGGCATGACCGCGCAATATCTATTGCGGCGAACCTTTAAAGTCGGGCCTGAGACTATGCTGCTTTTTCATGCCGCAGCCGGCGGCGTGGGGCTGATCGCCTGCCAATGGGCCGCTTCAATCGGCGCTACGGTGATCGGTACAGTGGGCTCGGACGGCAAGGCGCTGATCGCCCGTGCGCATGGTTGCACCCATGTCATCAATTACCGCACAGAGAACGTAGTCGCCGCGGTAAGGGACTATACCGACGGAGAGGGTGTCGACGTCGTCTATGATTCCGTCGGCAAGGACACGTTTCCGCAGTCGCTCGATTGCCTCAAGCGGCGCGGAATGTGGGTGAGCTTCGGCCAGTCGTCAGGCCCGGTGCCCGAGTTCCACATCAGCCTTCTCGCGCAGAAAGGCTCGCTCTATGCCACGCGACCGGCGCTCCACCATTACACCGCAACTCGCCAGGACCTGGTGGAGACCGCTAACGATGTCTTCGACGTCGTCAAAAGGGGTAAGGTGAAAATCGCCATCAACCAGACCTACCCGCTGGCCGATGCCGAGCGCGCTCATCGCGATCTCGAAGCGAGACGAACCACCGGCTCGACCTTGCTCTTGCCGTGACGCCGTTAAGCGAGAAATCTCGTCGTGGTTATCGAGGAGTCACGGCAATTGGTCAAAGAAACCTTGCCAGTCTCCGATTTTAACGAATGACCCCACGGAATTGCGTGCGGCGTAAACCAACCTTACCAGGCGTTAGAAGTTCAGTGAGTTTACGTTAAGCACGCGCGTTCAGGACTTGTTGAAAGAGCTCGCCCATGATCCCCGCATCAAGACGCGCTAAAGGCGCTCAGGGGGTTAAAGGGGCAGTCAAATGGCAAGAATGGAAATGGGGATGGAGCTCGCGGCGCTAACAGGGGCGCCCGACGCTCTGTTCGAGCTGGGTATATTTTATGCGACAGGCTTGGAGATTGAGCCCAATCTCGTCGTGGCGCATAAATGGTTCAATCTCGCTGCGGCACGGGGCAACTCATCGGCTCGCCATTATCGTAGCGAGATCGCTCAGGAGATGGCGCCGGAAGAAATAGCTACGGCGCAGAAGCTCGCGCGCGAGTGGCTCCAGACGCACTAGGAAGGCGGCGTTACTCGGTCGCCCGATCACTACAGTTGCGGAACAACGAGGTCATGCAGCGATAGCTCTTGCGGGCGAAACCGCCGACCGCCGAGCCGGCGCGCTGCATGCGGTTTTTACTGTCAGTCTCCATGCTTACCGCCGGCAGAGTCTCGGCTTTCGGCGTATTCGGGTTTTCTGCCTGACTTTCCGCGGAAGGAGGTGCCGGCGACGACTCGACGGCTTCCGAAGAGCTGCCGCCCAGTCGATCGCGCGCATTACGCCAACCTTGACGAGAAGCGCTGACAGCGCGCCCGCCTACCTCCAACATGGTCTTGGGCGCTTTGCCTTCCTTAGGTTTGTCGAAAGCATCCTGCTCACGCGCTATTTTGTCCACGAGACCCTGCACGCGCGGATCGGAAGCAACCTCGGGTGGGATGGCAGGACCGTCATAGCTAAAAACTTTTGCGGTTCCCTGACAGCCTTCGATGTTGCGCTTGGCCTTGCAATTGGCGTGATTGCCTTCCTTGGCAAGGCGGACGACACAGTAGAGCTTGACCGCATCGTTTGCTCGTGAACCAACGCCGGTAACCTGGCAGCGATAGACCTGATCGGGGTTCTTGCAGGTCACACAATAAGTCGCGTCCTTGGCGAGCGCGGGCGCCACCATGCCGATCAGGCAAGCGGCAAGTACCGCAGGTAAGTACATCCTCAAAGCGCGCCGGACCATGCGCTGACATTCCCCATAAGTCTCAGGGTAAGTCTAGCATATGGCTGGGAAAAAACAGGTCAAAACGATAACTCAAACACGCGCCCGTTATGCCCGAAATACCTCGGTTTGCACTCCGGTGCTTCCGCCTATGGGCAGACGACTGCCTTAGTCTTGCATTCGAAGCCCGAGGAGACCGGTTTGCAGTCGGTCGAGCTGTCTTTGACCTTGCCGCCACCGAGTCGGACCACTTCCTGTGTGAGTTTGATCTGCGCCTGTGTGGTGGCTGCGGCGGGATCGGCAGCGTGTCCCTTCACCGTCACCGGGGAACATGTACCGGCCGTAACCGGCTTGGCGAAACTGATAACAGCGAGGCTGACGATTATCACGCCAGCGAACAGATATGGGATGCGGATCATTTCGTCCTCCTAGTATCAACGGGCAGCTCCTTGAATCCGCCCGCCCGCCAGTAAAGCCACAAAAGTATGAGCAGCCAAATGCCGATAAATCCATCCGAAAAGATCGTGAGGAAATTGTAAGGCGCGTAGTTCTCATGCACGATCATCTCGCGGATATGTCCGTAGCAGGCGCCGAGCATGAAGAACGACCAACCCAGCCCGGTTGCGAGCCAGAACGTGCCGCCGATCCAGATACAGAGAAAGCCCAATATGCCCCAAGCGCCGTCATGCATGCCGACCTCGAACTGGAACGGGCTTCCAGGTGGCCATCCGATCAACCGCGCCGCCTCGTCTGGGAAGAACACATGGGGGATGAACCCCAAGGGTAGCCCGATAACGCCGACACCCAACACGAGCGCATAGAGGAGGAGGATATGGAGGACCCGGAGTCGGGTCCGCGGCTTCTTGCTGATGAAGAGGTGGGTAATAGGGAGTAGCACGCATAAGATGGCGATGGTCAGAGCAATCATCGGGGCTCCTCCAGCTAGAGTCCTGACAATAGGCGATTGGCAGCATCGCTAGGAAGCTGTAAGCGCCTTGGCCCCAGGCGGTCGGCCGCCACTTTAAGTCGCTTGCTAAGGTTTCAGAGTAGCTTAGCTTTGTTGCCAAGCGGGCAGGGACCAACTATCTGAATTACCTGATTGGAGACGTGGCCGAGAGGCTGAAGGCGGCGGTTTGCTAAACCGTTATACGGTCAAAAGCCGTATCGAGGGTTCGAATCCCTCCGTCTCCGCCACTTTGCGTTTGCCCCGTTTTTCGTCACAATGCAGCCTTAACGGTAGAGACCGATGACCGTCAAACGACCTGCCGAACAAATCCCCGAGTCTCAGATCGACCGCTTTTTCGTCGAGCGGGAACGTAACCGGGCTGCGGGCCGCGCCGTCTCCTTCATCGTCCTGCTCAATGGGGCTGCAGCTCTCATTCTTCTCGTAATCTTGGCCCAGTCTCCCGCCTCGACGGTCGATTCGAAAATTGCCGGTGCCATGATGTTCTTTAGCGGAGGTGCAGTCGCCGCGCTGTTCGCCTCGTTTCTCGCCTATATCAACCGGACCGTCCGGATCGAGTCACCGCAGCGCGCCAATCTCCGGCGCATCCTGCGTATCCTCGCCAGCGTCGCCGTAATCGGTAGCGCCGCCGCTTTTCTCACCGGCATGAACATGGTCGCCACGGCTTCGTCAGAGAAGTCGAGCTCCCACCCAAAAAGTCAGAAAGAGCATCTGCAAAATCAGAAGACTGCGCCGAGCGAGCGTGTCGATCTGTTAGAAAAAGTGCGTACGATCGGGCTCTAAGCGGCAGGCCTAGGGTGGGCCGGTAATCTCTCGTGTGAAATTGTCCCAGACAACCTTGGCATCGCCAGTCAGCGTGCCGAGTCTCTCACCGACGACATCCCAGTTCACCATGCGGCGCTGATCGGCCTCGCTACTTCTCGAATCAGAGATGTAGGCCACCAGCATTGTAAGCAAAATCCCGAAAAGCACACCTGATAGGAATCTCATACTGCCCTCGAATTTGCCTGATCATAGGCCTCTCCGCCGGTTAGCGGAAGGGGTGGTTGCCGTCCCAAACATTGACGAAGAGATTTGAAGCGAGCAAGCTAGAGCTAAGGAGATGCACATGCGCTGCCCCTTTTGGGTACTTAGGGTAGCTTGGACACTCGCAGTGATATGCGTGAGCATCGCAACGCAGTCGGCTGCTTTCGCTGAAACGTCCCCCACTCTGCATAAGTCGTTTGTCGGTTCGGCTCTCGCGAGCGGTTATGGATTCTGCACCGCAAGCGTGCGCCAGATTTATGCGAAGGCCGCTGCTCTGGTCGTTACCGCGCAGGCGCAAAATGGGATCGCGCCGCCACCTACCGTAAGTGTGCCCGGCGTGACCGTGCCGTCCCCTGCGCCGCAAAAGCCCGCACAATCGGCCGATACCGATCATGTCACCGTTTTCGTTGCCAAGAAGTTTGTCACCATGGATCCTGGGTGGCCGGAAGCGAGCGCGGTAGCCGTGCAGAACGGCCGCATTATTTCGGTCGGATCGCTCGTCGATCTCAAGCCTTGGCTCGACAAATTCCCTCACGACATTGACGACCGCTTTGCAGGGAAGGTGATCTACCCTGGTTTTATTGAACCGCATGGCCATCCACTGATCGGCGCAATCTCTCTGAGCCGGCCGCCGCTCACCTATTTCCCACTCGCCAATCCTTACGGGCCACCGTTTCCTGGTGTGAAATCCAATGCGGAAGCTACCGCCAAGCTGAAGGAGTATGCCGCCGCTGCCGATCCCAACGAGACCCTCGTCATCTGGGGCTATGACATCGTGGCAATGGGGGGTCATCTCGACCGCAACGATCTCGATGCCGTCACCAAGACTCTCCCTTTGCTGGTTTGGGATGCGTCGGAGCATTTCGTCTATGCCAACAGCGCGGCGATTGAGAAATACGGCATGACGCCCGAGGTCGTGGCCAAGACGCTAGGCGCCGGTAAGCGGCCTGACGGGCAATCGAACGGTCAGTTTCTCGGCGTCATTGCCGCTGAGACCATTCTGATCAAACCGCTACAGGAGCTGCTCACACCCGACAAAGCTCTGACGATCATGAAATATCTGGCAGATCTCGGACAGCAGGCCGGCATCACCACCACTGGCGATCTAATGTTCGGCGGTGTCAATCTCGAGCTAGAGCTGTCGCTTGCCAAGTCATTCTTCGATAAGCCTGATGCGTTGGCGCGCGTGGTGCCGGTTGTCGACGGCGCGACTTTTGCGAAAACCTATGGCGATCAGATGATCCAGAAGGCACTCGATCTGAAGCAGACGAGCAATAACCGAGTCATGTTCAATGGCGTGAAATTCTTCTCCGATGACGCCTTTGTCAGCCTCGGGATGCAAGTGCAGAACCCGGGTTATATTAACGCGGACAAATATAAGGGTCTGTTCCTGTTCACTTCGTTCGACGATTTTGTACAATCGATGAAGCCATGGTGGGACGCGGAATTTCACATCCACGTTCACTCGAATGGCAATGCCAGCAATCAGGCGACGATCGACGCACTGGCCAAGCTACAGAATGAGAAGCCGCGCTTCGATCACCGCTTCACCATCGAGCATTACGGCATTTCCACCTACGCCCAGGCTCGACAGATCAAGGCGCTTGGCGCCCTCGTCAGCACCAATCCTTATTACCTTTACACGCGGTCGGATTTGAATACCGACCAGATCGGCACCGACCGCGCCTCGCTCGCTTCGCGTATCGGCACGCTAATCGCCGAGGGCGTGACCGTGTCGCTGCACGCCGACACGCCGGTCGCGCCGCCGAGGCCGCTGGAAGAGGTCTGGATCGCGGTCAATCGTGTCGGCGCGCTGTCGGGAGAGGTTAGGGGCCCCGGTGAGCGGGTGAGCGTCGACAAGGCGCTGCGCATGATCACCATCGACGCCGCTTATACGCTCGGCGTCGACGACAAGATAGGCAGCATCGAGGCGGGCAAGCTCGCGGACTTCACCGTGCTCGACGCCGACCCGCGCGACGTTGAGCCCATGGCGATCAAGGATATTCCCGTGATCGCCACGATCCTGGGTGGACGCGTCATAATGACGGCTGACACCCGCAAGCCATAACGGCCTAGTGGTTAGTCTGAGCGGTTGAAGCGTTCTGTCATCCAACGGGCACCAAAACGCACGAGATCGTCTGCGTCGATGAGTTCGCTTTGCGCTGCCCCAACTTTTCCCCGCATAGCCCGACCGGTCGCCACATATTCGCGCAGGATGGTGGCGAAATAGTCCTCGCCTGGCCAATCGACGATGCCATTCGAATCGTCCAGGCATTCGACGGTGCGGGTCTCGGGTCCATCCCGCCCCTGGCAGCGAAAATGGCGACGGACCCGCCGTTTCTTCGGCACATCGGCAAGATATTCCGCGAAGTGCAGAACGGTCGTCGTGTCAGGGGCGGCTCCCAGCCGCAACACGCGCCCACCAATCCGGCAAAATCGGTCGAGAGGCGAGCGCGAGCCGTAATAATCGTGCCACGGAGCATCTTTGAGCAGATCGCCCGCGAGGCGGCCACGCGCCCCGAAGCGGCCAGAGGGATTATCGGTGACGATCGTCCCAGGCTTTTGCCGAAATGCCTCGGCGAGATGACCGACCTCATGGAAAACTGGCGCGTTGATGGCATCGAAGACCGGCGCATCCGCCAGCAGTGACTCGCGCTCCTCTTCAGGCCGCTCATTGACCCAGTCCCACGCGCATTCGCAGCCGAGGATCATCAGCAGCGTGCCGTCAGGCCCGAGCGCGCGCTCAAGCGCCTCGATCACACCCTCGGCCCCGCCAGCCACGGGACCTAGGGCCCGCAAAGAGGCATGCACCATCAGCGTATCGCCTGCGCGCACGCCAAGTTGCTTAAGGTCCTGGGTTAACTCGGCGGCCGAGATCAAGGGCTGGCTATGTCAGCCGCTTGCGGCGCGGCGCTGATTGTCGGAAGGCGCGAACCCATCCGGCTTGGACACGGGAAGCGGCTCTAGCGCCGCTTCGATCGCGTCGTCGACCGTCGCGAGCCACACGAAGCGCACCGCGTCACGTGCCGCCTCGGGAACTTCATCGTAGTCCTTCCTGTTGCGCTCGGGCAGCATCACCGTCGTGATGCCCGCGCGTGTGGCGGCGAGCACCTTGTTCTTCACCCCGCCGATCGGCAGCACCAGGCCACGCAGCGAAATCTCGCCGGTCATGGCCGTATCGCTGCGCACGGTCCGCCCGGTGAGCAGGGAAGCGAGGGCGATGAACATAGCCACACCTGCCGAGGGGCCGTCTTTGGGGATGGCACCGGCTGGCACATGCACGTGGATATCCGACTTTTCGAACGTCGCAGGGTCGATGCCGAGCGTGGACGCGCGCGCCTTGGCGAGGCTGAGCGCGGCCTGTGCGCTCTCCTTCATCACGTCGCCGAGTTGCCCGGTCAAGATCAGCTTGCCATTGCCCGGCACGCGTGCCGCCTCGACGAACAGGATGTCGCCTCCGGTCGGAGTCCAGGCGAGCCCGGTCGCGACTCCAGGCACGCTCGTGCGCATCGCCACTTCACTCTCGAAGCGGCGGGAGCCGAGGATCGCCTGCAAGTCCTTAGGCTCGATACGTATCCGATCGGTCTTGCCTTCGGCGATGTTCATGGCCACGCGCTGGAAGATCGAGCCGAGCTCGCGCTCGAGATTCCGCACGCCCGCCTCCCGCGTATAGTCTTGGATGATGGCGCGGATCGCGTCGTCGCTGATCTCGGCCTGCTCCGGCGTAAGACCTGTGGCCTCGAGCCGGCGCTTCACCAGATAACGCTTGGCGATCTCCACCTTCTCCTCCTCGGTGTAGCCGGGTATCTCGATCACTTCCATGCGGTCGCGCAACGGCCCGGGGATGGCGTCGAGCACGTTGGCGGTGCCGATGAACATCACCCGCGACAAATCGAAAGGCACGGCGAGGTAATTGTCACGGAAGGTCGAATTCTGTTCGGGGTCAAGCACTTCCAGGAGCGCCGCCGACGGGTCGCCGTGGAAGCCCTGGCCGAGCTTGTCCATTTCGTCGAGCATCATCACCGGATTGCGCGCCTCGGCCTTGCGGATCGACTGGATCACGTTGCCGGGCAGGGCCCCGATATAGGTCCGCCGGTGGCCTCTGATTTCTGCTTCGTCATGCACGCCGCCGAGCGACAGGCGAACGAATTTGCGGCCTGTGGCCCGCGCGATCGACTGTCCGAGCGAGGTCTTGCCGACGCCCGGAGGACCGACGAAACAGAGGATCGGGCTCTTGCCCTCGGGCTTCAGTTTGCGCACGGCGAGATATTCGAGGATGCGCTGCTTGACCTTGGGCAAGCCGTAATGGTCCTCATCGAGGATGCGGCGCGCTTCGGCGATGTCGATGCGCTCGTCCGAGAGCTTCGACCATGGCAGTTCGATCAGCCAGTCAAGATAGGTGCGGATCATGCCGTGCTCGGCCGACGCCTCGGGCATGCGCTCGAGCCGCCGCAATTCCTTGCGCGCCTGCTTCTCCGCCTCTTCGGGCATGCCGGCCTTGTCGATCGTCTCGCGCAGTTCCGCGATCTCGGCCGGGCCGTCCTCGCCCTCGCCGAGTTCCTTCTGGATCTGCCTGAGCTGCTCGCGCAGGATGTGCTCGCGCTGACGGCCCGCAAGCGATTCCTGCGTCTGCTCGCCGATCTGCTTGGAGAGCTTCAGCACCTCGATTTGCTGCGCGAGATAACGCAGCAGCTTGTCGATACGCTCGGCGACGTCGAAGGTTTCCAGCAGGTCCTGCTTCTCCGGTGGCGTCAGGTCGGAGACGTTGGCGATGAAATCGGCCAAACTCGCCGGGGACTGCATCTGGTCGACGGCGTTCGCGATCTCCTGCGGCACATTGGGCAAAAGCGCGATTGCCTCACGCGCCCGCTCTTTCAGCTGATGCATGCGCGCGGCGATTTCCGTCGAGAACACCTCGGCCTCGCCGACCTCATCGATGCGCGCCACCAAGAAAGGATAACCGGACAGAAATTCGAGCACGCGAAAGCGCCGCGTGCCGCGCGCAATAAGATGATGATTGCCGTCGGGCGCGGTGACATAGCGAAGAATTTCCGCGACGGTGCCGACGCCGTGCAAATGCTCGGGTGCCGGCGTGTCGACCGAGGAATCCTTCTGCAGCAGCACGCCGACTGGGCGCTCGTTCTGCGCCGCCGACTGCGCGCCGGCAATGGTTTGCGGCCGCCCGAGCTGGAGCGGCACCACCACGCCCGGAAAGAGCACGGCGTTGCGCGTCGGCAGAAGGATCAAGGATCCCTCGGGCAGTTCGAGCCGTGCCGCAGTCTCGCTTGCGGGCGAAGCGGAGATCTGCTCTTGCTTCGGCGCCGATTGAGGTGCCTCAGCCGAATGCGGCGGGGGGTTGCGTTCGATTTCGTTCATGGGCTTTTGACTGAATTCCACTTCAACTCAAAGCTTGGCAAAGGTGAGCACGAGACAACCATGCAGCAAGTCACGCTCGGCTAGACGGAGGCGGTTCGAAATCGCGATCCGCCGCTCGAAACGCCCATACGGGATCTCGAGCCTTATAATATTGGCATTCTTGCCCCTTGACGGCAGGGGGCGGATACCGGCGATGATCAGGGTCTGGCCCTCGATCTCGACGCGGACAGCGTCGGGAGCGACGCCCGGAAGCGCGGCAATGATGGTGAGCTGCCGCTCGGTCTCGTAGATATCGACCGGCGGCTCCCATTTGGCGTCCGAACGCGAAGGCTCGAAGAATTGGCGATGCAGTTGCTCGGCCTGCTTGAGCATGGCGCAGGCCTCGGCCCACATCTGATTTTTCGCATCACGCATACGCCGACTCTGTTCGTTCCGGTGGCAGCGATCTTAGCGTCCGGCAAGCGGGGTTGAAACGGCGGCGGTCAAATACGCCTAAAGACTAAGGAGGGTAGGGGCTTGGCGGGCGGCCACTCTATCTGGGTGTCCATTAGGCCATTTACAAGACCATCGGGCAACGCCACTGCGCCAGCGATTCAACAATCGACTAGTTGCCGCCGGGAGTGACCTTGCCCGCTCCAAAAATGGCGTTGGCCCTCAGGTTATGATTGCTAGCGCTCCAATTGCCGACGATGCCGCCGACAGGGTCGTTTCCGTTTCTGGCAAACGAACCGCTCGCGAAGCCATGGATGGGATTGTTGGGTGAATTACCCACTGTCCCTTCGAGACCCCCGCGGAATCTGTTCATGGACGCGCCGTCAAGCTGTCCAGGGATGCTCATTGTTCCGGTAAGATCGATTCTCGGCGGCCTTTGGAAGCCGTCGACTTTCGGCGCCTTGAACTTCGTGATCACCATTTCTCCTGTGCGATAGGCAAAATCCCAATCCATATGGATCGTGCCGGATGCGGGAGCGGGATACGGCTTCCATGCGCCATTAATTTTCTGAATCACTGTCCCGTACGTGGTGCCGTCATAGGTCGCCGTGCCCTGAAGCTCGAGGAGCGAGATCTCATCGTAGGTCGGAAGATCCCCGGCAACCCAATAGCCTATAGTTCCGGCAACTCTGGTTTCGGTCACGTCCGGATTGGGATTCTCCCCGTCGGTAAGCCCGTTTTGATAATCGGAATTGTCCTCGGCCTCGTAGGTGAGGCCAATGGTCCATTGGCCCCATCGTAAGAATTCGCAATTCTCGCAGAGTGGACCGCCAATTCCGCTAGTCAGGCTCCCCTCCACGTCATCCGTAGTGATGCTTTGATTGTGAAACGGATTGATTGTCACTTGATTCGCAGTCGCAAAGTAATCGCTGTCGCTGCCGAAGGTGGATGGCTCGCCGAAAAGGAATCGTGCACCGCCTTCGCGTGGAAAGCCTAAGGGAAGGAATCGCTGGTAGCTCCTGACCAGGAAGTTCCCAGTGACTGAATTCTGTTCTGCGTTGAAGGTAACCGACACTCTTGAAGGATAAAGATTGGCGAGCCTGCCCACCTCGACGTCGTCGAGATTCTCATCAACTGGATCCTGCTCTGGGTCTATTAAGCGGCCATCCTTATACCAACCCGCGGCATAGCCGTTGAACGTGCCATCGGTCCTCGGCGGGGGCGGAGGAGGTGAGGGTGGCAGGTCTTCCTCAGTCTCCTGAGACGCGATCTCGTCGGTGATCCTGTCTCCGGTAGCCTGGGAGATCAGGTCCTGAAGGCTGATGGTCTCGGCGAGGAGCTGTTGCTGGGTGTCGGGGTTGTCGCCGGCTGAGCTGCCGATGGCGCTCGTATTGCTGTTGGTGAGGCCGGACATCACTGTCTTGATGTCGGCGGCGGTGGTCGGTCTGACTTTGGGCACGCCGCTTGTAAGATCGAGCGTGTAGCCCGGCTGATAGACCGTGTAGGTCTGCCCGTTCCTGCCCGTGAAGGTCATCCTCACGCCGTACAGGAAGGAGAAGATGCCCTTGTTGCCGTTCACCGTGCCCTGGACCATGCCGCCGCGAATGGCGAGCGTGCCGGCGGGTGTCTTCACCGTGACGGCATCGTCGTTCTTGGAGATCTTGCCGCCGACATAGCGCATCACGCCCTTGGAGAAAGACGCCACCACCTGGCCGGTCTGCTTTTTCGGGTTATAGACGAATTTGTCGATGACGAGATCTGAGCCCGGTCCCACGGTGAAGGTCGAACCGTCAACCAGCAGCACCTGCACCAGCCCGCTTGCGGTTGTGTTGATGCGCTCGTTGTAGAAGATCGATTTGCCGATATTGAGCTGGCTCTGCGGCGCGCCGCTCAGGCTGGAAAAGGCGTCCGGGTTCACGGCGGCGGCAACGCCCACCTTCTCGGCATTGGCCGGAAGCGGCAACAGGGCAGCGCCGATGAGGACGCCGAACAGCGCCGCGGTGCTGGTCGTGGTGAGCAGGAATGTTGACCGGTTCTTCATCCCTCAGAACCTTTTCTGCACGCCGAGAACGGTCATCAGATCGTCGAATTGTCTTATATCATAATTGGATCGCTGATCCCGATATTCAACCTGCGGGATCAGGGCCCAGGTTTCAGCCACCGGCAATACCAGAGCCGTGCGGGCCCAGAATTGGTCGTCGCGCTCGGCATCGACGGGATTGATGACGGGATCTGGATCGTCGTAATCGCGTCCGATAAA
>Ga0194121_10000060_pt1 | contig 165250 bp, 145 predicted proteins | sample TA2MahCa50mmetaG_FD_148609 | JGI IMG/M metagenome (GOLD analysis project Ga0194121, IMG submission 148609) | Freshwater microbial communities from Lake Tanganyika, Tanzania - TA2015020 Mahale Deep Cast 50m | ecosystem: Environmental > Aquatic > Freshwater > Lake | place: Tanzania: Lake... | reverse complement strand
CAAGGTGCCACCCGCAGTCTACGCCGCGAAGCTTGCCCTACAGGCGAACCAGGAAACGGTCGAATCGGCTACAGTTTGACGGGGTGGACTCTAAATCAAACTGCTACTGAAATTGGGGATCACGTCGTCGGCACGCCGAGCACATCTCGTGGGAAACGGAGGTGTGGATTGCTGACAATCCAACTCACCTGATCCACTTCAACGGGGCCCGTTATCTCGGGCCACACGGCAAATAGGCGAGAACTCGGCTGAGCCCCTATGTCAAAATCGGGGGGCCGAGCTAACGGCGCTAGCGCTAAGAGGGTCAGGTGTTACTTTTTGGCTCACCTCGTCCGACTATATCTACCGGCGCGAGCTGACACGTCAGAAACGAATATAGTCCGCGTTGAAGGGCCGGCCCTGATGTCGGGTCTGCATGACGTCCACAACCAATCCGGTCCGCGGCGTTGTTAACCTTCCATGCGACGCAGCGATTCCGGGCAATGAGCGTAGAAGGTCTCTGCAGTCGGGCACCGGCCCTTCGCCGGATACATATGCTGGTACCCAACACACCGCTTCGCCAGCGTGCCTACCCATTTGCCGATGCGCTCCTCTTCCTCAGCATACTTTGGAGGAAGAAGCTTCTCAGCTATTTCCACGTGGCGCCGGAAAAAGTACGCCAGAAAATCGGCGACTTGTAGCAGTGGCACGTGCGTCGAGTCCGCAAAATATGGCGCATCAATGATGTGATTTAGCGCCTCCTGTTTCGCCCCACGCGAATAATACGAGTCACTCCAGCTTGGCGGAAAAAGGACCATTCTGGTGAGTGGCTCCGCGTCGTGCCCTTTGTTGTCGAACACTAGAAGTGTGTGACCTTTATTCTTCTCAAGGGACTGGTGCGCGCGCTGAAGCGTCAGAATGCAATGGAACGCTCCCATGCGCCAAGGTGTCTCGAGCTCCCGCGGCAACTTTCCGGCCGCCTTACTCCTCTCGAATGTCTGTTTGTGAACCGCGCTATAGACGACGTCGTGTTTCCGCTCGCACAGCCACTCCACGATTGCCGATATGTACTCCGCGCGCTGGTGCCCCGGAAGACTCTTAAATGGCCCGCTCCCCGCGTAGAAATCCTTGGTATGGAGCTCCTGTAACTTCTTGCCACAGATTTCGGAGAGATGGGCAAGGAGTTTACCCCAATGCTCCTTCGTGATATGCATCCGCTGAGAGTCCACGATGACTCCCGCAACTACCGCGATCGGCTCTTGACCGGTTCCACTTTCGTCCAGGTAGCAAATTTTCATATCGAAGACTAGCGTTCTGCATAACTAGCGGTCCACAGAGATGCGCGGCGCCGTTCTTGAGGGCGCCTTCTTATGTGCGAGTTAGACCGCATTTTCAATGTATAGTCGATTAATCTCGTTCCCGGATTTGACGATCGCTTCTGACGCTAGCTTGTAAGCAGGGCCGAGCAATTCTGCAATCTTTGCCTCGGGGAACGATTTTCCTGAGTGCTGAAACGCGGTGAATCGGATTTCATGTCTGTCCTTTCTCGTTCCGGTCATGTCTTCGTTTAAGCTTGGTTTGACGATCCCCTGATGCTTGGCCTTGTTGGAGAGAGCCGCAACGTGTTTGAAGTTTCCGTCATTACAGAGACTCGATAGCGTACTTCGCAAGATCTGATGATGCGGAGCCCGTTTAAGTATGTCGATCACGGTAGTTGATGACACCGCTCGCTCTTTCAGCGGTGTAGGCAAAAGATTTAGGCCGAGAGCGAAGTAAATTGCATGCGCCAATAGATCGGGTAACGCGTGAATACAATGCGCGCATGCGACTGCGTGAGCGCCAGTCTTCGTAAGGAAGAGCTCTAGCATGGCTCTTCCGTCTCCGTCCCCGAGCGCCACTTGTATGAGTGGCTGTCCCGACAAGTGTATCTTCGCGAATCTCTTCAGAAGGCGGACCACCTCTTGATAGTGATAACGTGCATAGGCCTGTCTGTCCGATAGTGCGTCAAGAGTGGGCTTTACCAGCACAAGCTGCGAATGGCCAAAGCGCCGCTCAATATGCGAGCGCGTCTCTGCGATGCGCCAGCTAGTCATGTCGTCTAACGCTGCGGTCGAGCGGGCGTCGAGGAACGAAGCGACGAGGGAACGCAATAGCCAAGCTGTTGGGCGCTCCGCTCGAGCCGCGGGTTAAGTATCGGATAGCTCATGCGAGCGTGCATCTTGCTCGAACGGGCAGTTCCAATACCCTACTTGAACAATCGCACCGAGGTAGGTCGGAAGAAAAGAAGCAATTGATCCCGCTTGCTCGTACTGAGCCACATGACGACACTCGTGCGATAGCAGGCGCCGGGACAGGTGACCGTGGCAGATCAGGATCGTGTAGCCGAGAGTAAGGCCGCTCATCGTGGGCCCGAGAAGGCCGGTTTGTACTGCAGCAGCTTGGAGCTCGAGGTCTGCGGGAAGTGGAAGGCGATCGACCATCAGCACACGAATGTTCTCGGGTCGCTGCACTCCCACTGCTCTCGCGTCGGCCAGTCCGGACGCGCTCAATGCCCTTCCCCGCGCAGCGGCGTCGGCGGCAACTGCTTCCGCCCACGCAATAGCGCGTGGCAGCAAGCGAGGGAGGAGAACTTGGAGATCCATGCGCGTGACGGATTGATGGGGTGAGACGCGGTTGTTTCCCGCTCCGTTGGTAAATCAATGCATCGATGTAGTCTGACCCCCTTGTTTATGCTCGGCCGTGTTATATTTTAAAAGGGTGAGGGGTGCGGGATTCGAACCCGCATGGCAAATTGCCGGCAACTCCCAAAGCTCCTGCGTATACCGATTTCGCCAACCCCCCGTAACCTGAAAAGGGCGCTAAAGGAAACTCCAGCGCTCTTTTCTTTCCATTGACAGGATGTTGCATGTTCTTGGGTTCGTCTTACCAATCGATTAAGTTTTCCCTTCTCAGGGTATCCGCTCGAATCCTGGCATCCAGTTCCGGTACTCGAAACGCACGTTCGATATCTGCGATTGAGTGACAGTGCCGCCGAATCAGCTCCACCGGCAAAGCGAACTCGTGCGAAAACAGATCGGCTTGTACTTCCGAATCTTCTACGGCAGGATGGGGAGTAAGCGAGGTTGCGCGAGCCAACGTGATCGTGTGCTTGAGTACAAAATGACCGAACTCGTGCGGGATCAAGAGCTGCTGTTTGACGTCACCATCGTAAATCGCATCGTACGCATCTCTGCACACGAGGATTCTTCCCTGTTCGGGAATAGCCTTCGCCGCCTCATCGGGAAGCAGGTGGTTTTCAACCACGTGAAAACGAATTCCGATTTTCCGAAGCCTGTTTTCAAGTAGGTCAATCATGTTAATGCACGGTTCATTAATTCCCAGACCCAGTCGCGCGTTTAATGCGGCCTCGCGAATCTCGCCTGTCGACCGAGCTGGCACACGAATACCCCTCGGTCGCGCCCAGGGGCCAGTGATCATTTTTTTCCCTCCGTTGCTGTCCCGATTTGCCTGAGAAACCTCTCGCGCGCATCTCGATCTAGGTCAGCCCACTTCCGTGCAAACGCCGCTACCGCGAATCGCCCCGCGCCATCCAGCGAGCTTACGTCTACCGTGCGCCGCGTCCGATCTACCGCGACGTGTAGCCTGACAATTTCTTTCGTCTTTTTGCCTCGCTTCCGGAGGAATCCAGTAACCTTTTGTACGAGATCATCGGTTATTCCTTTTTCGCCAATCTCCACGGCGGACACGTAGGTCGGTGAATATCCAATCTCATCCGCCATCTGGCGAAGAGACGTTCCGACATCCTCTCGAAATTCCCTGACTACCTTTCCGTATTCCGTAATAGTCATGCTGTTCACTCTCCTCAAGTAGACCAAATAGGCACGACACAGAGAATAATAACGGGAGCAGGGTTGCGTGTCAACCAAAAAGGAGGACACCCGAAAACTTCGTATCCGTCAATGTGTTGAATGCAACATGTGCCGCTAATCTCTACAGGGACAGCCGTGCTTTGCTGTTGGGGCCCCTGCGAGCCGCCGAGCAGCGCAGGCCAGCCCGGGGTTTCGGTCGAGCACTGTCGAGCTGTGACGCGCGCGTGCTTCGCGGGGAGATTCAGCTTCGAGAACGTGTGCCGGTGCGACGACCGTTCGTGAGTTGCGCAGACCGCCGGGCTGGTCGAGCAGCGCAGGGGAACAGAAAATCCGGGACAGACCCACGCCCCAGGTCTATCCCGGTTTTCTGCGGCGAACCGGGGCGCCCTTTCTCTTTGGTGACTTTCGCTTTGGGCGAGCAAAGAGAAAGTCACCGGCACCCGGGGCCGCCCCTGGCCATGCGCGACGCCGTCGCGCTACGTCGAGCAAGTCGAAAGTCGAAAGGCGACCCAAAGTCAGAAGGCAGAAGGCAGAAGGCAGAAGGAAGAAGTCAGAACGTAGAAGAAACAGGTCCTGGCTGATTTTTTCATCCTTCATCCTTCATCCTTCTGCCTTAGGAACCGGCGCGACTCGTCACGCAGTTCCGGCCAAGGCGGAAGCGCCTGACGGCGGTCACTTCCAGCGCTTGCGGCTGCGCCTGACGGCTTCCTCGGCAAGTGCACGATAGGACGCGAGGCGGCGCTTCAGGATCTTGCCGTCCGCGCAGGCGGCCGCCATGGCGCAGCCCGGCTCGGCGAGATGCCGGCAGTCGTTGAACCGGCACGAGCCCAGCCGCGGCCGGAACTCGACGAACGCCTCTGCAAGCTCGGCGATGTCCAGATGGTCCAGCCCGAACTCCTGCATGCCCGGCGAATCGATGATGTCGGTGTCGGCGTCGAGATGGAAGAGCCGCGCGTGGGTGGTAGTCTGCCTGCCCGAATCGAGCGCCGCCGAGATTTCCGCAACGCGCACGGCCGCCTCCGGCACGAGAGCGTTGATGATGGTGGACTTGCCCATTCCTGACTGCCCGACCAGAACGCTCGTTCGCCGCTTCAGGTGCGGTAGCAGGGGCCCGGGATCGCTTTTCGCGGAAAACGCCACCATGCGGTAGCCGAGGTCGCGGTACGGCGTGAGCGCGCGCGCCGCGGCCGCGGCCTGCGGCAGATCGGTCTTGTTCAACGCGAGCAGCGCCGCGATGCCGCCCGCCTCGGCCGCGACCAGGCAGCGGTCGACGAGATCCTCATGGAAGGTGGGAACCGGCGCCACCACGATGACGACCTGCGTTACGTTGGCGGCAATGAGTTTCTGGCGAGCGCGGTACGATCGGTAGAGCAGCGTCTCGCGCGGCAGGAGGGACTCGATCACGCCTTGCCCGCGGGCGCTGCGGACCACGCGCACCCGGTCGCCGCACGCGAGCGCGCCGCGCTTGCCGCGCGTCACGCACTCGAGCGTGGAAGAGTCCTCGAGCTCGACCAGGTACCGGCGCCCGTAGCTCGCGACAATCCGGCCTTCGAGCCGTCCCGGTGGGGCGTGACTCGTGACTCGTGACTCGTGACTTGAAGTCTTATCGCGAACGCGTCGGTTCACGAGTCACGGATCGCTTCATAGCTCGAAGAGCTTATCGAGCTTTGCGGCACAGATGAAGTCATTCTCGCTGAGGCCGTTGATGGCATGCGTGCTGTACTCGACCCGGCACTGGTTGTAGCCCACGCTGATGTCGGGGTGATGGTCCTCCCGGTGCGAGATCCAGGCGGCGGCATTCACGAAGGCCATCGTCTGGTAATAGTTCTTGAACGCGTAGGTTTTCGCGATCTTCCCCCCGGCGTACTGCCATCCCTCGAGGTGGTTCAGGAAGTTGTCAATCTCGGCTTTCTTGAGCGGGGCAACGCCGCCCTCGCACGGTTTGCATTTCTTGCTGGTCAGGTCGGAAACGGGTTGGGTCATGGCAGCCTCACTCTATACGTGAATCGTGAATCGTGAGTCGTGAGTCGTGAGTCGATATCCGCCGGGCACGTATTTAACCAATCACGAGCCACCAGTCACGAGTCACGCTTTTTGAAGCCGGGCGATGCGCGCGAGCGCCGGTGGATGCGAATCATAGAATGCCGAGTGCAGCGGGTCCGGCGTGAGCGTGGCTGCGTTGTCCCGGTAGAGCTTGATCAACGCGGTCACCAGGTCACCGGCCGAGGCGTAGCGCGAGGCGTACTCATCGGCCTCGAATTCATGCTTGCGCGAGTACATCGCCCCCAGCGGCTGCAGCAGGAACGTGAACTGGGGCACCACGATGAAGAAGAGAATGAGCGCCATCGCGGTGGAGGGTGTATCCACGTTCAGGCCGTGGTAGAACCAGGGCTGCTCCATGAGGTAGCCGAGCAGCCACATGAACCCGAGGCTGGCGAGGAACAGCCACGCCATCCGCTTCAGGACGTGCCGCAGCTTGAAATGGCCGAGCTCGTGCGCGAGCACCGCCTCCACTTCCGCCGGGTCGAGGCGGGCGAGCAGGGTGTCGAAGAAGACGATCCGCTTGGAAGCGCCGAACCCGGTGAAGTACGCGTTGCCGTGCGCGCTGCGCCGCGAGCCGTCCATCACCATCAGGCCCTTCACCTTGAACGCGCATCGCTCGAGCAGGCGCTCGACGCGTTCCTTCACCTCGGCATCCTGCATTGGCGAGAACTTGTTGAACAGCGGCGCGATCCACGTCGGGTAGATCGCGAGCATGACGACGTTGAACGCGATCCAGAGCGCCCACGCATAGAGCCACCAGTAGCCTCCCATCGCCTGCATGAGCCACAGCACCGCGGCGGCAAGCGGCAGGCCGAAGAGCGCGGCGAGCGCGAGGCTCTTCGCTAGGTCGAGGAAGTAGAGCCCCGGTGTCATCTTGTTGAAACCGAAGCGCTCCTCGATCACGAACGTGCGGTAGAGGCCGAAGGGAATCTCGAGCACGGTAAGCAGCGCGGCGAGCAGGGCGAGGAGCGCGAGCCCGCGTGGAATTCCCTCCGCAAGCCACTCCGCCGAGACCCCGTGCAGCAACTGCAGCCCGCCCCCGAAGGTGAGCGCAAGCAGGATCGCGGCGTCGTACGCCACCCCGGTCATCGCGAACCGGGTCTTCGCGCAGGTATAGTCGGCGGCTTTCTGATGCGCGTCGAGATTGATGTTGGCGGCGAACTCCGCGGGCACGCGCCCGCGGTGCGCCGTCACGTAGGTCACGTGGCGCCACCCGAGCCACAGGCGCGTCGCGGTGGCAAGCGCGAGCGCCGCGAGAAATACCAGGCTGAAGGTCGTCATTTACGTTGTATCGGTCCTAACCGGGTGGTGGATTCTGTGACACAATAACAATCGAAAAATTCCGCCGCCATTCGTGCGCTCGGGTTGAACGGCGACCGGTTCGTCCGTTCGGACTCGCGCAGTTAAAGCGGCGGCACATGCTGTGCACCTCATCCGGTATGATGACACGGAGGCGGTCGAAAATCAGTTGTCGTGCGCTTTGGGCGCGAGTTGAACGGCGATCGGATCGTCCGCTCGAACTCGCGCGGTTAGAGCGGCGGCACTGCCGTCCGCTTTAACGGAAAATTATGGCACAGGACCCCAACCACCTCATCTGGATCGACATGGAGATGAGCGGGCTCAGCCCCGAGACCGACAGGATACTCGAGGTGGCCCTGGTGGTGACCGACACGCAGCTCAACGTGATCGCGGAAGGGCCGGTGCTGGTCGTGCACCAGGGCGACGAGGTGCTCGCGCGGATGGACGACTGGAACAAGTCGACCCACAACAAGACCGGGCTCATCGAACGGGTCAAGGCTTCCACGCTCTCGGAACCCGAGGTCGAGGGGCGGATGATCGGCTTTCTCGCGGAGCATGTGCCGCCCAAGGCTTCCCCGATGTGCGGCAACTCCGTGCACCAGGACCGCAGGTTCCTCGTGCGCTACATGCCCGCGCTCGAGGCGTACTTCATGTACCGCAACCTGGACGTGAGCACGCTGAAGGAGCTCGCGCGCCGCTGGAAGCCCGACCTCATGGCGGGACTCACGAAGGAAGGCAAACACGAGGCGCTCGCCGACATCTACGAGTCGATCGGCGAGCTGAAATACTACCGCGAGCACTTCCTCAAACTATAGAGAGACGAGAGGAGAGAGGGGAGAGGAGAGAGGGGAGAGGAGAGAGGCGAAAGACGGCGAAAGCCGCCGCTCTGACCCCTCTCGTCTATCGCCCAGCGTCTCTCGTTGCAGTGTCACTGCAGCTTGATCTCGCCGTCGAATTTCACCTCGAGAGCGAGCTTGCCGATCGAGAGCGTCATCGTCGCGGGAAACGTCTCGCTACCCTTGAGCTTTCCTTCCGCGATTGCCTTCCTGACCGCCTTTTCGATGGCAAGCTGCGAATTGACGCCCACGGTCTTCAGGAACTTGCGCACGCTCATGTTCAGAGCTTCGTCGTTCATGTTTCCTCCATGGTTGGGACCCGTGCTAGCGCACGGCTTTCAAGTGGTTGATGAGCCCGTTGGTCGAGCTGTCGTGCCCTGAGACCGGATCGGCGTCGGCGAGCTCCGCGAGCACGCGATCGGCGAGGCGCTTGCCGAGCTCCACGCCCCACTGATCGAACGCGTTCACGTTCCAGATCACGCTCTCGACGAAGACCTTGTGCTCGTAGAGCGCGATCAGCGCACCCAGCGTCCCCGGGTCGAGCTTGCGCAGCAGGATGGACGTGCTCGGCCGGCTCCCGGGAAAGGTCCGGTGCGGCAGCAGTCTGCGGATCTCCTCCGGGTCGAGCCCGTCGGCGCGCATTTCGCCCTCGGCTTCCTTTTCCGTGCGGCCGCGCATCAGCGCCTCGGTCTGGGCGAAGAAATGGGCGAGCAGGATATCGTGGTGCGCGGGCAGCCGGTGATGAGGCTCGCAGCACGCGATGAAATCGGCGGGCACGACGTGCGTGCCCTGATGCAGCAGCTGGAAATAGGCATGCTGGCCGTTGGTGCCGGTGGTGCCCCACCGCACCGGCGCGGTGGCGTAGTCGGTGACACCGCCATCGCGCGTCGTGCGCTTGCCGCAGCTTTCCATCTCGAGCTGCTGCAGGTAGGCGGGAAGCAGCCGCAGCCTCTCGTCGTAGGGCAGGACGGCGGTCGAGGCCGTGCCGTGGAAGTCGGCGTACCAGACGGTAAGCAGCCCCATCGCCACGGGCATGTTGCGTTCGAGCGGCGCGGTAGCGAAGTGCTCGTCCATGGCGCGCGCCCCGGCGCGAAGCGCGTCGAAGTGGTCCATTCCGACCGCGAGCGCCACCGGCAGCCCGATCGCCGACCACAGCGAATAGCGGCCTCCCACCCAGTCCCAGATCTCGAATACGCGCTGCGCGGCGATCCCGAATTCGGCGGCTCGTTCCGGAGCCGCTGTCACCGCGCAGAAATGCGCCGCAGCCGCGCCGATACCGAGCTTCGCCGCCACCCAGTCCCGGGCCGTTGAAGCGTTGGCGAGGGTTTCCTGCGTGGTGAAGGTCTTGGAGGCCACGATGAAAAGCGTGCGGCCGGGATCGAGCCGCCCGAGCACCGCCGCGATCGCGTGGCCGTCTGCGTTCGACGCGAAGTGGATGTTCAACGTGGGGATCGCGTAGGGGGCGAGCGCCTCGCAGGCGAGCGCGGGCCCGAGGTCGGAGCCGCCGATGCCGATGTTGACGATGTCCGTGAAATGCTGGCCGGATGCTCCCTTGATCTCTCCCGAGCGCACGCCTTCGCTGAACGCGCGCAACTTCGCGAGGACCGCCGCCACGTCCCGCGTGACGTCGCGGCCGTCGAGCAGAACGGGCCGCTCCGCGCGCAGCGCGAAGTGGAGCGCGGCGCGATTCTCGGTGAAATTGACGCGCTCCCCGGCGAGCAGGCTCCGGATCGAGCCTTCGAGCCGGCATTCGCGCGCCAGCGCGACGAGCAGCCGCATGGTCTCCTTTGTGACGAGCTGCTTCGAGAAATCGAGCAGCATGCCGTCGAGCCTGAGCGAGAACCGCCCGAAACGCTCCGGGTCCTGGTCGAAGAGCTGTCTCAGATGCGTGCCGGAGACCGCCCGGCGGTGGCGCTCGAGGTCCTGCCATGCCGGCAATTTCGTGAGGGAAGTGGCCATTCCGGATTCGTCAGCGCAACGCGATCGGTGCCCGGAACATTCTACCCGTTTTCTCCCCATTTCCCATTTTCCGGTCCCCGTTTACCATTCACGTATGATCGGCGCGCTGACGACGCTGCTCGGCTACCAGCTCGCGGGCGAGATCGTCGTTCACCTGCTCGCATTGCCCGTGCCCGGGCCGGTGGTCGGGATGGTGCTGCTTTTCCTGTCGTTGTGGGCGAGGGGCTCGGCCCCCGAGCCGCTGCGCGACACCGCCAGCGGCATGCTGCAGCATTTCTCGTTACTGTTCGTGCCGGCCGGCGTGGGCGTGATGGTGCACCTCCAGCGGGTGTCGGGCGAGGTCTGGCCGATACTCGTCGCGGTGCTCGCGAGCACGGCGCTCGCGATCGCGGTCTCGGCGCTCGCCATGCAGTGGCTGATCCGGATGCGGCACGCGGCGCACGGGGACGCAGAGCGATGATCACGCCGCAAATCGCCGACATCTGGGTCTATCTTTCGGCGAGGCCGCTGCTCTGGCTGACGCTCACGCTGGTCGCGTATCAGGGCGGCTATGCGATCTACAGGCACTTCGGGTTCCATCCGCTGCTCAACCCGGTGGCGCTGGCGATCGTCGCGCTGGTCGGCACGCTCGCGCTCTCCGGCACGCCGTACCAGACCTATTTCGACGGGGCGCAGTTCGTGCATTTCCTGCTGGGCCCGGCGACAGTGGCGCTCGCGGTGCCGTTGTACGCGCAGTTCGACAAGTTGCGAGCGCTGCTCGTGCCGCTCGGCGGCGCGCTCGTCGTGGGCTCGGTGACCGCCATCGTGTCGGTGCTCGGAATCGGCTGGGCGCTGGGCGTGGCGGACGCGACGCTGCTCTCGCTCGCGCCGAAATCGGTCACCACCCCGATCGCGATGGGTATCGCGGAGAAGATCGGCGGCATCCCCTCGCTCACTGCCGTGCTCGTGATCCTGACCGGCATCAGCGGCGCAGTGATGGCGAAATACGTCCTTGACGCGCTCGGCATTGCCGATCACAGCGTTCGCGGATTCGCGGTGGGAATCGCGGCCCACGGCATCGGCACAGCGCGCGCATTCCAGGTGAGCGAGCAGGCCGGCGCCTTCTCCGGCCTCGCCATGGGGCTGAACGGAGCGGCGACAGCGCTGCTCGCGCCCGCGCTGCTCGCGCTGTGGCGGGTGCTCTAGGAGCTTGTCGGACTTGCGCGCGACAAGCTCCTATTGCAAAACCGCCTCATGAAAACGAGAGGACAAAAACATAATAATGACGCCGAGACTGGCTCGATGCGCGTTTTCGGGGCCTGCCGGGGTGGTTTTGCATTGAACGTAAGCCCGATCATGAGGCGGTTTTGCTGTGAGCAGCCTGTCGGGACCCTAAGTCCGACAGGCTGCTAGCCGCTGGGGAGCCGCGTGCATCCCGTGGCCACAGCCCTCGTGCGTGCTCTCGGCGACCTGCGCCAGCCGCGCATCATGGTGTTGATCCTCATCCCGCCGCTCGCGGCATTCGCGGTCTGGGGCGCATTAGTGTGGACGTATGCCGGAGACTGGGCGCGGTGGGTGTCGGACTGGGTGGCCGGCGCCTCGTGGCTCGCCTGGGTGGGCAGCCTCGGCCTGTCGTGGGTCTTTATCTGGGCCAGCACGATCGTTGCGGTGGCGCTGCTTCTGCCCGTCATGCTCATCACGGCGCTCGTCGTCACCGAGCTCGTCGCGATGCCGGTGATCGTGCCGTGGGTCGGCAAGCGCCATTTCCCGCGGCTCGAGCCGCGCAGAGGCGGTACCGTGGCGGGCAGCCTGGCCAACGCCGCGGCCGCGATCGCCGTGTTCGTGGTGCTATGGCTGATCACGCTTCCGCTGTGGCTGACGGGGATTGGCGCGCTGCTCGCGCCGTTGCTCCTTGCGGCGCATTTCAATCAGCGCATGTTCCGCTACGACGCGCTCGCGGAGCACGCGACGGCGGCGGAATACGCCAGCATCGTCGCGCGCGCGCGCGGACGGTTCTTTGGGCTCGGGGTCCTGCTGGGGGCTTTGTACTGGGTGCCGTTCGTGAACCTGGCGGTTCCGGTACTGGGCGCGCTTGCATTCACGCACCTGTGCCTGGGCGAGCTGGCGCAGCTGAGAGACAGGATTGAGGATCGAGGATTGAGGATTGAGGATTGAGGATTGCGGGGGGCGAAAAAGAAGGGGCGCCGCAGCGCCCCGATTCAGTGCTCAGTCCTCAATCCTCAATCCCGCACCTCAGTGCAGCCGCTCGAAGACGGCGGCGATGCCCTGGCCGCCTCCGATGCACATCGTGACCAGGGCGTAGCGGCCGCCCGTGCGCTGCAGCTCGTAGAGCGCCTTGACCGTGAGCACGGCGCCGGTCGCGCCGATCGGGTGACCTAGACCCACCGCGCCGCCGTTGGGGTTGGCTTTCTTGGAATCGAACTTGAGGTCGCCCGAGACCGCCAGGGCCTGCACGGCGAACGCCTCGTTCGACTCGATCACGTCCATCTGCTCGACCTTGAGTCCCGCGCGCTCCAGCGCCTGCTTGGAGGCTGGAACCGGACCGATGCCCATGTACTTGGGATCCACGCCCGCCAGCCCGTAGGACACGAGCCGCGCCATCGGTTTCAGGCCCCTCTTTTCCGCGGCCGCGCGCTCCATCAGCACCACAGCCGCGGCACCGTCGTTGATGCCGGACGCGTTGCCCGCGGTCACCGTGCCGTCCTTCTTGAACACGGCGCGCAGCTTGGCGAGGCCTTCCACGCTCGCGTCGGCGCGCGGATGCTCGTCCCGGTCGAACACCGTCGTGCCCTTGCGGGTCTTCAGCTCGATCGGGAGGATCTGGTCCTTGAAATAACCTTTTTCGATCGCGTTGATCGCGCGGCGGTGACTTTCCACGGAGAATTCGTCCTGTTGCTCGCGGCTGATCTTCCACTTCTCCGCGATGTTCTCGGCGGTGATGCCCATGTGCACGGTGTCAAAGGGATCGGTGAGCGCCCCCACCATCATGTCCACCACGCCGCCGTCGCTCATGCGCTGGCCCCAGCGCAGCGTGGGCAGGATGTAGGCGCCGCGGCTCATCGACTCCGCTCCGCCGCCGACCGCGACATCGGCGTCGTTCAGCATGATGGACTGCGCCGCGGAGACGATCGCCTGCAATCCGCTGCCGCACAGGCGGTTCACAGTGAGCGCGGTGGCATCCTGCGGCAGCCCGCCTTTGATGGCGGCGACGCGCGAGAAGTACATGTCCTTCGGCTCCGTATGGATCACGTTGCCCAGCACGCATGCGCCGACTTCCTTCGCCTCCAGCTTGGCGCGCTTGACCGCCTCGCGCACGACCTGCGCGGCGAGTTCCGTCGGCGCGATGTCCTTCAGTGCGCCGCCGTATTCGCCAATCGCCGTACGCACGCCAGCGAGCACCACTATTTCGCGTCCATTACCCATGGGGTTCTCCTTAAGTCTTTGATGCTATAAGGATTAATTCGCTGGTTGCCCGACATACGGCACCGGCAGGGAAGGCTAATTTTACGCCGCCTCGGCGCCTCTGTCGAGAAATTTGTGCGCCACAGCATGACGCGCGATGTGCGCGGTTTCGAGTTACGAGCGGCGCGTTCGCGATTGATCTTGTTTCCGCGAACCTGGAACCTTAAACCCGAAACCCCAAACCCGAAACTTGGAACCCCGCACCGCGGTTAGTGCTGCGTGCGTGCGCCCGGGGAGTCCGTGGCGAATGCCCGTTCGGTTTCCGCGCGGTCGAAGCGGTAGGCCTTGTTGCAGAATTCGCAGGTGACGTCCACCGCGCCGCGCTCGGCGAGGATCTCGCGCACCTCGGCGTCCCCCAGCATACGCAGCATGCTTGCCACGCGCTCGCGCGAGCACGGGCAGCCGAAGCGTACCGGGCGCGGCTCGAACACGCGCACGTCTTCTTCCCGGTAGAGGCGGCGCAGCAGCGATGGTCCGGGGAGCCCGAGCAACTCGGCCTCGGTGACCGTCTCTGCCAGGCGCTGGGCGCGCTGCCAGCTGTCGGCGTCGCGCGCTTGCTGCGGGAGCTTCTGCAGCAACAGTCCCGCGGCGCGCGTGCCGTCGGTTGCGAGCCAGATACGCGTGTCAAGCTGCTCGGAATGACGCATGTAATGCTCGAGTATCCCGGCCACGGTCCCGCCTTCGACCTGCACGATGCCCTGGTAGTTCTGCTGGCCGTCGCGCGCGGCGAGCGTGATCGCGAACCGGCCCGCGAAGAGCAGATCGGGCAGTTGCGCGGACCCGATCTCCCCGGCCCACTTCGCGGTCGCGCGCATGGTGTACTCGCTGGTGCACTCGACCACGAGCAGCCGCGCGGGGCTTTCGCCCTGCATCTGCATGATCATCGAGCCGTCGAACTTGATCGTCGCCGCGAGCAGCGCCGCCGCGGCTATCATTTCACCGAGCAGGGAGCGCAGCGCCGGCGGATAGTCGTGGCGGTCGAGCACGGCGCGCCAGGTCTCGTCGAGGCGCGCGATCTCGCCGCGGATCGGGGCGTGCTCGAACAGGAAGCGCTGGATCGAGTCGTTCATGGAACCTGTTGTCGTGAGCGGTAAGCGGTAAGCGGTAAGCGGTAAGCGGTAAGATTGGACTTGCCTGTTACCGGAAGTTCCCGCTCACTGCCCACCGCTCCCTGCTTACTGCTGTTCTTGAAGTTCCCCGCTCACCGCTGACTGCTTACGGCTTACCGCCTCTGATAGAGGCGATAGCGCTCGTCCTTGTCGCCCGGGCGCGCGCCTTCCCAGATCTTGCGCCACGGGTCGCTTGGCGCGAGCTCCTGGTGCGGCCTGCCCTGCACCAGCAGTAGCTCGCAACGCCGGCGCCGGTCCGGCACCTCGTCGCGATAGGTGATGATGCCCGCGAAGTAATGAAGCAGCGCACGCTGCGGCTCGCCCAGGTCCTTGCTCGAGATGCAGTCGTATTTCTTGGGCAGGGCCTGCTGCATGGACACGATCATCGAGCGGTAGCTCTTCGCGTTGTCCGCCCACCCGACGAACAGGATGGCGAGCAGCGCCCAGGCGGCGGTCATGCCGGCGGCCCACACGACGACCGGCCGCACCGAGCTGCGCTTGAACGACAACAGCACGCCGAACCACGCGAGCGTGTAGGCGAGGCCGAGCGCGAAGGGCAGAGAGCGGAAGCCCGGATCGTATCCGGGTCGCATGCGGTGCAGGTGCTCGTGCAGCCGCGCGGGGACGCCCAGCTCGAGCCCGCTCCAGTAGAACCAGAACACCAGCAGGAAAAAGGTAAACACCATCGCGCTGAACCAGTACCACGCCTGCGCGGCGCCACGGCGCAGCGTCTCGGGCGCTGGCACCGCCAGGAGCGACAGCGGAAGCAGCAGGGGCAACGCATAGAGTTCGCGCGCGTCGGCCGTGCCGGAGAGCACCGCCAGGGTCACGGCAAATCCTGCGAGCGGCAGCACGATGGCCGGTTTGTACAGCCCGCCCAGGCGCTCGCGCCACAGCACCCAGAGCGCAAGCGGCCACACGGGCCACGCGTACCAAGGCAGGATGCGCAGGTAATGCGCGGTGACGCTCTCGGGGCCGCGGCCGGCCGTGCCGAAGTAGCGCCCGACGTTCGCCTGCCAGAACCACGCTTCGAGCAGCGTGCCCGAATGCTGATAGAGGAGCAGCGGCCAGATTGCGAGCCACGGGGCCGCGGCGACACCCGCCACCGCCAGCGCCATCGCGTAGCCGCGGTTGCGCCAGTGGCTCGACACGACCGGCAGCAGCAGCGCAATGAGCACCAAGATCGCGGGACCGAGCACACCGTTCGCGAGGAAGGCCGCGCCGATGCCGGTTCCGATCCAGAAGCCTCCTGGCGCGCCGCGGCGCAGTGCCAGCGCGAAACCGTAGTAGGCGATGGCGAAGCCCGCGAGCAGCGCCACGTCGGAGATGAGCTGATGGCTGCGCATGACGAGCCCGAAGCAGCCGAGCAGCAGCAGCGCCGAGACCGCGCCGTAGCGCTTGCCGTAGAACTCGCGCCCGGTGATCGCGGTGAAGGCGAACGTGATCGCCATCCAGAAGCCGGTTGCGAGCCGGGCCGCATCGTGCAGCGGCAGGATCGAGGAAAAGACGAGCGCGCTTGCCGCGGCAGTCAGGTGATAGAGCGGCGGCTCCCCGAGAAACGGCTCGCCCGCGAGCGTCGGCACGATCCACGACCCGCCACGGAGAATTTCGTAGACGACCCCGAAGGTGAAGGCTTCATCGGGCTTCCACGGATCGTGCCCGATGAGCCCGGGCATGATCCAGGCTGCGCAAAAAATGGCGACGAGCAGGCTGCGCTGCGAAATCATCGGTGGAAGCCCCCGCAGGGCTCGCGGAACGTGCGCATTTCGTCTGCTTGTTCTTCTTCAGGCGCGATTATCGCATCGCGCGCACGGCGAGCGAAAGCCGCCCGCGCGATTATTCGACGATCTTCACCGGCTGGCCGGCAACCGGCTCGCCCCGGGGATAGAGTCCGTTGATCACGCGCAAATGGCCCTCGGCAAACTTGCCGAGCGGGGATCGGCGCGCCAGCTCGGCGAACGTGAGGCCGGCGTCGGCGGAAATCACGCGCATGCGCAGCGGACGGGCAAGCGCGCGCTCCTCGGCCGTGATCGCGTGGAAGCTCATGAGCGAAGCGTTGATCTCGGCCTGGTGCTGGCTGAACGCGGGCTGCGAGCGCGCTTGTGCGCCGATGAGGTACGCGAACTTCCCGAGAAATACCGAAACGACGCGCGTCGGCTTGCCGCCGATGCTCGTGTTCGCGACTGCGGCGGGCAGCCCCCCGACGGTCGTGGACGTCACTTCCGACCCGAAAGGCAGGCGCACGAATTTGCGCAGCACCTCCGACGGGGTGCCCTTCGCCGGGCCGGCGATGCGCAGGTCGATCAGCGCTTCCGCGTTGGGGCTGACCGCCTGGACGTTCTGCGGCCGGTTCTGCACGCGCCACCCCGCCGGGAACCGCATTGCGAGCCCAAGCTCCGCGTGGTAGAGGTGGTTGTTGCGCACCACGCCCTGGCTCGGGCTGTCGCCGAAGATCATGCGGTCGGCCCGGCGCAGGAATTCCTCCTGCCCGGTGCGCGTGGTTGCCTGCTTGAAACGCGCGGCCTCGCCCACCACCTGCTGCAACCGCGTGTCGCTGTCGGGGTGTGTCGCGAACAGGCCGTGATAGCGGCGCGGTTGGCGGCCCTCTGCCTTGGCGACCTCTGCGTCGAACAGTTCCTGGTTTTTCAGCACGCCCACCACTTTCACCATGGCCTGCGGATCGTAGCCGGTGCGCGCGAGATACTCGGCGCCGAGACGATCGGCTTCGAGCTCGTGCTCGCGCCCGTAGCCCGCGAGCAGGGCCCCGCCCAGGACGTTGATGAGATTGTCGCCCACGATGCCGCGCGTTTCGGGCACGAAGATCTGCAGGATCGCCGCACCGACACTGGCGGCCGTAGCCGCCGAGATCTGCTGTACCGAATGGCGCGCCGTGACGTGGCCGAGCTCGTGGCCCAGCACCGCGGCGAGCTCGGCCTCGGAGTTGAGGTAGGCGAGGATGCCGCGGGTGATATAGATATAGCCGCCGGGCAGCGCGAACGCATTCACGTCCGGCGAGTCCACGACCAGAAACTGGTATTCGAGGTTCGGCCGGTGGCTCGCGCGCGCCAGGCGCTGGCCGATCTCGTTCACGTACTGCTGGAGCGGCGCGTTCTCGTAGACGCCGTACTCCTGGCGCACCTTGGGATCCTCGCGGCGGCCGGTCGTGATCTCCTGCGATTCGGACATCAGCACGAGGTTCTGCTGGCCGGTGACGGGATTCTGCGCGCAGTTCGTGAGCGCGAGCGCAAGCAGCAGCGCGGTGATCCGGGACGAAGCGTTCGGTGTCATGGACAAATTCTACTGCGACCAAAAAAGAGGCGCGAAAGCGGTGCACCCTGCACTAATAACGTGCATGATTGCCGCTGGTGTACCGGCGGCAATCAAGGGCAGGCCGCCGGGATATCCACCGATACTTCAAGCAAATCAGGTTGTTAATGGTCTCTTTGTCGGCCCGCGCTGTGTCGCAGGCCGATCTGGTATGCATCGTGCAGTAACGCAGGCATCAACTCTCACAAGGAGATGGCGATGTCCGCGTTCGATGATCCGTTCCGTTCCGAAGCAACGCTCATTCACGGCTGCAGCTGCGGCCGCCATGCCACGCAAAGCGAGCACGCGGCCGACACCGCGCGCGCCGATTCCGCCGCGCTCGCCGGACGGGCGGTCGAAGGCGCGGTCATGCGCGCGCTGTTCCCGCACGACGAGACGCGCCGGCGCTTCATCCGGGCGGTCGGGTCCGGCACGGCGCTCGCCGCGGTCTCGAGCCTGTTTCCGCTCGGCGCGGCGAAGGAGGCCTTCGCCCAGCAGAAGGGCAGGATCGAGAAGTCGAAGCTCAAGGTGGGCTTCATCCCGATCACCTGCGCCACCCCCATCATCATGGCGCACCCCATGGGCTTCTACTCCCGGCACGGGCTCGACGTCGAGGTGGTGAAGACCGCGGGCTGGGCGGTGATCCGCGACAAGACGCTCAACAAGGAATACGACGCCGCGCACATGCTCTCGCCCATGCCGCTCGCGATCACGCTGGGCGCGGGCGCGACTCCGGTTCCCTACACCATGCCGGCGGTCGAGAACATCAACGGGCAGGCGATCACGCTCGCGATCAAGCACAAGGACCGGCGCGACCCGAAGACATGGAAGGGTTTCAAGTTTGCCGTGCCCTTCGACTACTCGATGCACAACTACCTGCTGCGCTACTACGTCGCGGAGTTCGGGCTCGACCCCGATCGCGACATCCAGATCCGCGCGGTCCCGCCGCCCGAGATGGTGGCCAACATGCGCGCGGACAACATCGACGGCTTTCTTGCGCCCGATCCGGTGAACCAGCGCGCGGTCTACGACGGTGTGGGCTTCATCCACACGCTCTCGAAGGACATCTGGGAGGGGCACCCGTGCTGCGCCTTTGCCGCGAGCAAGGAGTTCGTCACCGAGCTGCCGAACACCTACCACGCGCTGCTGAAAGCGATCCTCGATGCGACCGCCTATGCCCGGAAGTCCGAGAACCGCAAGGAGATCGCCGCGGCGATCGCGCCGGCGAACTATCTCAACCAGCCGGTGACCGTGGTCGAGCAGGTGCTCACCGGAACGTTCGCTGACGGGCTCGGCAACGTGCGCAAGGTGCCGGATCGCATCGACTTCGATCCGTTCCCGTGGCATTCGTTCGCAGTGTGGATCCTCACGCAGATGAAGCGCTGGGGGCAGCTGAAGGGCGACGTGAACTACGAACGAGTCGCGCGCGAGGTGTTCCTTGCCACCGACGCGGCAAGGCTCATGAAGGAGGTGGGACTCACCCCGCCCGTCACCACGACGAAGAAATTTGCGGTGATGAAGAAGGAGTTCGATCCCGCGAGCCCCGAGCGCTACATCGCGAGCTTTCCGATCAGGAGGGCGGCGTGAGCCAGGGAGCAAGGGCCCCGGGAAGAGTTCTGGGTTCAGAGTTCCGGGTTTCGGGTTCAATTTCCCAAGCGCAGGTTTGCGGGTTCCGGGGACTCGAGCGCGGAACCTTGAACTCGGAGCGCGTACCCTGCGCGGTGCTAGCGCGGATGCGACCAAGGCGAATCGCCGCACGCCGCCGACACGGAGCCGCGCACATGACGGTCACCTTTTCAGAGGCGGCGCCGTAGATGGGGCGCGCGAGCCGATGGGCGGCGCCCGCGCTCTCGGTGCTGCTGTTGCTGCTGTTCCTCGGGGTGTGGCACGCGGCGACGCTGCCCACCGCCGGTCAGCAGGTAGTGGACGCCGAGTACGCGAAGCTCGTGGGCGCAGCCGCCGCCACCGGCCAGAAGACCGCGTTTCCCTCGCCGGCCGACCTCGGAGCCAAGCTCTGGCAGCATCTGAAAGAGCCGTTCTACGACCGCGGCCCCAACGACAAGGGCGTGGGTGTCCAGCTCGCCTATTCGCTGGCGCGCGTGCTCGCGGGCTACTTCCTCGCGGCGCTCGTGGCGGTCCCGGTGGGCTTCCTGATCGGCATGTCGCCCACCGTGTACCGCGCGCTCGATCCCTTCATCCAGGTGCTGAAGCCGATCTCGCCGCTCGCGTGGATGCCGCTCGCGCTGTTCACCCTCAAGGACAGCTCGATCTCGGCGGTGTTCGTGATCTTCATCTGCTCGCTGTGGCCGATGCTCATCAACACCGCTTTCGGGGTGGCGAGCGTGCGCCGCGAATGGCTCAATGTCGCGAAGACCCTCGAGGTGGGCCCGGTGCGCAAGGCGTTCCGCGTGATCCTGCCGGCCGCGGCGCCCACCATCATGACCGGGATGCGCATCTCCATCGGCATCGCCTGGCTCGTAATCGTGGCGGCCGAGATGCTGGTCGGCGGCACCGGCATCGGCTATTTCGTGTGGAACGAGTGGAACAACCTCTCGATCACCAACATCCTCGCCGCGATCCTCGCGATCGGGCTCGTCGGGATGGTGCTCGACCAGATGCTCGCGCGCCTCACCAAGCTCGTGACCTTTCCTGAATGACGGAAATGGGAAACAGGAAATGGGAAATGGTCAGCTGGGCCGCCGTGCCGGGGTTGTCACCATTCCCGATTCCCCATTCCCCATTCACGCCGTTGAAGCCATGAGCGATCCGCTGATCCGCGTCGAAGGCCTCGCGAAGCGCTTCGCGGGACGGGACGGCGCGCACGCCACGGTGTTCGAGAACATCCATTTCTCGATCGAGCCCGGCGAGTTCGTGTGCCTGATCGGCCACTCCGGCTGCGGCAAGACCACCATATTGAATATCCTCGCCGGACTCGAGCCCGCTACCGACGGCTACGTGTTCGTCGGCGGGCGGGAGATCAGCGGGCCGAGCCTGGACCGTGCCGTCATCTTCCAGAGCCACGCGCTCATGCCCTGGCTTACGGTGATGGGCAACGTGGGCTTCGCGGTGAGCTCGCGCTGGCGCGACTGGGACCGCGCCCGGGTGCGCGCCCATTGCCAGAAGTACATCGACCTCGTTACACTTGCCGGGGCGGAGAACAAGCGCCCGGCCGAGCTCTCGGGCGGCATGAAGCAGCGGGTGGGGATCGCGCGCGCGCTTGCCATTCAGCCGAAGATGCTGCTGATGGACGAGCCCTTCTCCGCGCTCGACGCGCTCACGCGCGGCATGCTGCAGGAAGAGGCGCTTCGGATCTGCGCCGAGACGTCCCAGACTGTATTCATGATCACGCACGACGTGGACGAAGCGATTTTGCTCGCGGACAGGATCATTCTCATGACGAACGCGCCGAACGCGAAGATCGCGGAGATCGTGGTGAACACGCTGCCGCGCAACCGCAACCGGCACGACATGCACCGCCACCCGCATTACTACCGCATCCGCAACCACCTGATCGAGTTCCTGGTGGACCGCTCGCGCGCCTTCGACGAGGAGAGCGCGGCCTCGGGCTACGACCCGCGCCATCCGCCGCTGGTCCGGCCCGGCCTCGCCGGGGATTCCCCCGCGCCCGAGCACAGCATTCCCGCCCGCCCGCCGACGGCCGCGAAGCCGCTGGTGGCGGTGGTGAAGTAAACCTCAACCCAAAGGAGACACCGATGACCAAGCCCGACGCACCCGAAGCGCTGCTTGCCGCGGCGAGCATGACGAAACCGATGACGCGCGCCGACGTCACAGAGATGGTGGTGATGGCGCGGATCCAGAAGGGCCTCACGTGGGCCGCGATCGCCAAAGCGATCGGACAGAGCAAAGAGTGGACCACCGCCGCGCTGCTGGGCCAGATGCAGATGACGAAGGAACAGGCCGAGACCGCCGGAAAACTCCTGGGGCTGCCCGAATACGCGGTGCTGCTGCTGCAGCAGGTGCCGTACAAGGGCTCGCTCGAGAGCGCGGTGCCGACCGATCCGCTCATCTACCGCTTCTACGAGCTGGTGATGATCTACGGCACGACCTTCAAGGCGCTGATCCACGAGGAGTTCGGCGACGGCATCATGAGCGCGATCGACTTCAAGATGGATCTCACGCGCGAGCCCGATCCCAAGGGCGACCGGGTGAAGATCGTCATGAGCGGCAAGTACTTGCCGTACAAGACTTATTAGACGCGCCTGGCCTCGGTCTCCGGAACGGTGGTGCGGGACGGGCGCGGGCGGCCGACTCCACGGCGCTTGCGCTAGCGATCACGGTTCAGAGGCCGCGGACATCGGCGCGCCTTGGGGCGTCCGATGCCGATTCAAGTGCGCGGGATCGAACGGACGGAACGCCACCGTTCGTCCGGCGCTTTTTGTTGCGGCGCATCGCGCACCGCAATCCGCAACGGCCCGTTGCGCGGGGTCGTTGCCTCCCGTGGTGGTTTGGGAGTAGGGTGGACCGCGCTCCCTACATCAACCCAGAGAGGAGAACTCCCATGAGCAGCGGCCGCAGAAAATTCCTGAAAGGCGGGGCAGTTGCAGCGACCGGCGCAGCGATCGCCGGCTTCCCGATGATCGCGCGCGCGCAGCAGACGTTCAACTGGAAGATGACGAGCGCCTATCCGAAGGGCGCGCCGTTCTACATGGACGGGCCCGGGAGCGCCACCGACCTCGCGAGGCGCATCGAGGCCATGTCCAACGGGAGGATCAAGATTACGGTCTACGGCGCGGGCGAGCTGATCCCGGCGCTCGAAGGCTTCGACGCCGTGCGCGCAGGCACGGTCGAGATGAACCACGCGAACAGCTACTTCTGGACCGGCAAGACGTTCGCGGCGCAGTATTTCACCGCGGTGCCGTTCGGGCTCAATTTCCAGGGAATGAACGGCTGGCTCTACGACGGCGGCGGAATTCCGCTGTGGCACGAGGTCTACGCGCCGTTTGGCATGGTCGCGTTTCCGTGCGGCAACACCGGGGTGCAGATGACCGGCTGGTTTCGCAAGGAGATCAAGTCGATCAAGGACTTCAACGGCCTGAAGATGCGCATACCGGGCCTTGCCGGCAAGGTGTACTCGACGCTCGGCGTGGACGTGAAGCTGCTCCCGGGTGGCGAGATCTTCCCCGCGCTCGAGCGCGGCGTGATCGACGCGGCGGAGTTCGTCGGCCCCTACCAGGATCGCCGTCTCGGCCTGCAAAAGGCCGCCAAGTACTACTACACGACGGGCTGGCACGAGACTGCGACGGTTTCGGAACTCCTCATCAACCGTGCGGTGTGGCAGAAGGTGCCGAAGGACCTGCAGGCAATCGTCGAGAACGCCTGCGCCGCGTGCAACGTGATCAGCGAAGCATGGTGCCAGCGCACCAATGCGGAGGCGATGGAGGATCTCATCAAGAACCAGGGCGTGCTCACCAGAACGCTGCCCGATGAGGTGGTGAAGCAGCTGCGCGCGGCAACCAGGAAGGTGCTCGAGGAGGCGGTTGCCAAGGACCCGGTGACGAAGAAGGTGCACCAGTCGTACATGGCCTACAAGGCGAAGTACGACGCATGGGCGGGCTACAGCGAGGCGGTCTACCACAGCAAGATCCGCGGTGCCTGATCCGGGGCTCCAGCCGGGCGCGCGCGCGGCCCGCGGCGCGCGCGCCGGCATCGAGCGCTTCATCGACGTCGTAGGCGCGTGCACGTCGTGGGTCGCGCTTGCCATCGTGCTGCTGATGGCGGCCAACGTGCTGCTGCGCTATTCCTTCAGCGCGGGCTCGGTCTGGGCGCAGGAGCTCGAATGGCACCTGCTCGTGCCGCTCATACTCTTCGGCATGTCCTACACGCTGCGCCACGGCGAGCATGTGCGGGTGGACATCGTCTACGGAAGATTCTCCAGCCGCACGAAGCTCGCCGTGGATCTCGTCTCGGCGCTGCTCACCATCGCGGTGTCGGTGCTCATCATCTGGTTCTCGCTCAATTACGTGCAGCAGTCGTATGTGATTGACGAGGGCTCGCCCGATCCCGGGGGCATCCCGCACCGCTATTTCATCAAGGGCCTGATCCCGGTGGGCTTCGCGCTGCTGCTGCTGCAGGGCGTCGCGAATGCGATCGGCTGCATCGAGAAGCTGATAAAGCCCCTTCGGTGAGCGCCAACGAGATCCTTGCGCTGCTGATGCTCGCGGGATTCTTCGCGTTGCTGCTGGCGGGCGTGCCGGTGGGGATCACGCTCGCCACCTCGGGATTCGTGTTCGGCTTTCTCGGCTTCGGCGGGGGGCTGTTCAACCTCGTGCCCGCGCGCATTTACGGCGTGGTGACCAACTACCAGTGGCTCGCCTTCCCGCTTTTCATCTTCATGGGCGTGATGCTGGAGAAGTCGCGCCTCGCGGAGGAGCTGCTCGACGTGGTGGGGCATCTCGCGGGCAAGTTCCGGGGCGGCATGGCGCTCGGCATCATCGGCGTCGGGGTGCTGATGGGCGCCACCACCGGGATCGTGGGCGCGACCGTGACCACGCTGGGCCTGCTCACGCTGCCGACCCTGCTCAGGCGCGGCTACAACCCGGGTGTTGCGTGCGGAGCGATCTGCGCCTCGGGCACGCTCGGCCAGATCATACCCCCGAGCCTCATTCTGATCCTGCTCTCCGACATCCTTCAGCTTTCCGTCGGCACGCTGTTCGCGGCAGCGGTGATGCCGGGGCTGATGCTCGCGGCGCTCTACTGCACCTATATCGTGATCCTCGGGATGACCCGCCCGGACCTGATGCCCGTCATTCCCAGGAAGGAACGGGAGGCCATGCCGCGCGCCGAGTTGTGGATGCGGTTCGTCAAGGTCGTGCTGCCGCCGGTGGCCCTGATACTCTCCGTGCTCGGATCCATCATCGCTGGCGTGGCCGCACCGACGGAAGCCGCCTCGATGGGCGCGCTCGGTTCGATCGTGGTGACCGCGTTCGCGGGTCGCATGTCCTTGCGCGTGCTCAGGGAAACGGTCGAGACCACCACCCGGATCACGGCGATGGTGATGTTCATCCTGATCTGCGCGCAGGTCTTCGCACTCGCCTTCCGCGGGCTGCGTGGCGAGGACCTGATTCACGACATGTTCAGGCTGCTGCCGGGCGGCGTGAACGCGGACATCTGGTTCCTGATGCTGCTCATCTTCGTGCTCGGCTTCTTCATCGAGTGGATCGAGATCAGCTACATCGCGGTACCGCTGTTCCTGCCGGTGTTCGTGCAGCAGAACGTGGACATCGTCTGGCTTGCGATGCTGATCTGCGTGAACCTGCAGACTTCGTTCCTGACCCCGCCGTTCGGCTGGGCGCTGTTCTTCCTGCGCGGGGTCGCGCCTCCGGAAGTCACCACGCGCGACATGTACCTCGGCGTAATGCCCTTCATCGCCATACAGCTGATCGGAGTGGCGCTGCTGTTCTTCTATCCGACGATCGCGCTGTGGCTGCCGAAAGTGATCGGCTGGTAATCTGGAACGCGGCGCACGGCTGCAACACGACTCCATTCAACACGCGCGGGGCGTCGCGTAGAATCCGGGGATGACCCAATCGACCCGCGGCACGCGCGGCATGGCGGTCGCGCCCCACGCGCTCGCCTCGCAGTCGGCGCTCGCAGTGTTGCGCGAAGGCGGCAACGCGCTGGAAGCGATGATCTCGGCCGCGGCGACGATCGCGGTCGCGTATCCGCACATGAACGGGATCGGCGGCGACTCGTTCTGGCTCATTCATGCGCCGCGCCGCGCGCCGCGGGGAATCGACGCCTGCGGCGCAGCCGCGCGCGCGGCCTCGATCGAGTGGTACGCAGCACGCGGCATCATGGAGGCGATTCCGCACCGGGGCGCCGTCGCGGCGAACACGGTGGCGGGCACCGTCTCCGGCTGGGCGCTGGCGCACTCGCTGTCGCGCAAGTGGGGCGGCAGGTTGCCGTTGAAGCGCTTGCTCGCCGATGCCATTCACTACGCCGGGCACGGGATCGCGGTGACCGCGAGCCAGGCGGTGAACACCGAGGCGAAGCGCGTGGAGCTGGAGTCGCAGCCGGGATTCCGCGCGACGTTCATGCCCGGCGGCGCGGCGCCCGCCGCGGCCAGTGTATTCAAGCAGCCGCGCATGGCGGCAACGCTCGGGCGGCTTGCCCGGGCAGGGCTCGACGATTTTTATCGGGGCCGGATCGCCAAGGCGATCGCGCGTGATCTCGCGTCGGTGGGCAGCCCGCTCGTGCTCGATGACCTGAAGCGGCATCGCGCGAAGCTCGTCGCGCCGCTCGTCCTCGAGCACCCGCTCGGCACGCTCTATAACATGCCTCCTCCGACCCAGGGGCTGGTGTCATTGCTGATCCTCGGCATGCTCGATGCGCTCGAGGTCGGCATGACCGGCCCTGCCAGCGCGGACTACGTGCATCTGACGGTGGAGGCCACCAAGCAGGCGTTCGCGATCCGCGATCGCTACCTCACGGATCCGAGGTACATGACGGTGCAGGCGCAGGACCTGCTCGCGCCCTCGCGCATCCGAGAGCTCGCGGCGAAAGTGGACCGCGCGCGCGCCGCGCCATGGGGCGCCGGCAGCATGCCTGCGGACACGGTGTGGATGGGAGTGATGGACGGGGCCGGGCGCGCGGTGAGCATGATCCAGAGCATCTACCACGAGTTCGGGTCCGGCGTCGTGCTCGACGAGACCGGCATCAACTGGCAGAATCGCGGCTGCAGTTTCGCGCTCGATCGCTCGGCGCTGAACGGCCTTCGCCCGGGGTGCAAGCCCTTTCACACGCTCAATCCGGCGCTCGCGCTGTTCCGCGGCGGCCGGACCATGATTTACGGCACGATGGGCGGTGACGGACAGCCGCAGACGCAGGCTGCCGTCTTCACCCGCATCGCGGTGTTCGGGATGGACCCGCAATCCGCGGTCGCGGCGCCGCGCTGGCTGCTCGGGCGCACGTGGGGCCGGGCGAGCGACACCCTCAAGCTCGAATCGCGCTTTCCGGCCGGAGTGCTTTCCGCGCTCGGAACGCATGGCCACGAAATCGAGATCCTCGCCGATTACGACGAGGCGATGGGGCACGCCGGGGCGATCGTGCGCCATCCCGACGGCGTGCTCGAAGGCGGCGCCGACCCGCGCTCCGACGGCTGCGTCGCGGCCTATTGAGAGGAGCGTGACGACTGACGAGTGACGGGTGCGAGGGTCGCGCCGGAAAAACAAAAAGGGCAGCCGAGGCTGCCCTTTTTCTGCGGCTTCCGTGACGTTCAGGTCGTGGCCGATTTGTCCTTGGCCGCTGCCGGCTTGCGCGCGTATTTCTGGCGGAACTTTTCGACGCGCCCCGCCGTGTCCACGATCTTCTGCTTGCCCGTATAGAAGGGGTGGCACACGGAGCACACCTCGACGTGCAGGTCGCGCCCCAACGTGGAACGCGTATCCCAGGTGTTTCCGCAGCTGCAGGTGACCGTGATGGTCCGGTATTCAGGATGGATCTTCGGTTTCATACGGCCTCCTTGCCGCTGGACTCCGAGAGAAAGTCGCGCATTATCCACCGATGGCGCCTGGCTGGCAAGCGCCCGCGCCGGCCGGTGGCGCCTCGTTCAAGGTTCCAAGTTCAAAGTTCAAAGTGCCAGCTCAAACCTTGAACCTTGAACCTTGAACCTTGAACGCGGAGCGTCAGCGGAGCAGGGGCCGCTGGCCCGGCGCCCAGTTTTCGAGCAGCGCGCAGCAGGCGAGCACCGCCTGCTTGCCGCGCTCCGGGGAGACCAGCGCGAAGTGCGAGTGCCCGGCCGCAACGGTGAGCGACACGAGGTACAGCCCCCCGGAGTGGGTGTGCAGCGTCATGCGCCCGACGTCGGCGTAGGCACCCTCGATTACGTTCACACCCGCACGCACGTCCACGCGGAAGAACGTTCCCGGCAGTGTCGCGCCGATGAGCCGCCCATTGATGACCAGCACGGAGTCCCCCTCGAGCGTGGGGATGTCGCCGCGATAGACGTAGATCGTGGCCGCGTTCGGGTGGGTAAGGAACCGCTTCGCCTCCGCGTCGCGTTCGTCGGAGGCTTGCGGCGTCGAGGCGCAGCCGGCGAGAACCAGGAGCGCTCCAACTATTGCCGTCAGCGCGCGTACTGTGCCGGTCATGGCTCGTGTCCCGCTACGGGGATCCCACTAGGATCCCGAGTTTCGGGTTCCAGGTTCAAGGTTCAAGGTTCAAGGTGGCGCGATCCAGATCTTCGAACGTGGAACTTTGAACTCGGAACTCGTAACGTGCGCGATGCGCGCGGGGATGCGACCCCGGAGATGGCCATGATTTTTTCGTTCCAGAGCGTTTGTCCAGAGTGTTACGAGGGAATTGCGCTAACCGCGTCTCATCGAGTCGAAAAAATCGGCATTGCCTTTCGTCGCCCGGACCTTGTCGAGCAGGAATTCCGTCGCCTCCAGCTCGTCCATCGGGTAGAGCACCTTGCGCAAAACCCAGATCTTCTGCAGGACGTCCTGCTTGATGAGCAGCTCCTCGCGGCGGGTGCCGGAGCGGTTCACGTTGATCGCCGGAAAGATCCGCTTCTCGTACATGCGGCGATCGAGGTGGATTTCCATGTTGCCGGTGCCTTTGAACTCCTCGTAGATCACATCGTCCATGCGGCTGCCGGTGTCGATGAGCGCGGTAGCGAGTATGGTGAGAGAGCCGCCTTCCTCGACGTTGCGCGCCGCGCCGAAGAACCGCTTCGGGCGCTGCAGAGCGTTCGCGTCCACACCGCCGGTGAGCACCTTGCCGGATGCGGGCACCACGGTGTTGTAGGCGCGGGCAAGCCGCGTGATGGAATCGAGCAGGATCACGACGTCCTTCTTGTGCTCGACGAGCCGCTTCGCCTTCTCGATCACCATCTCGGCGACCTGCACGTGGCGCGAGGCGGGCTCGTCGAAGGTGGAGGACACGACCTCGCCCTTCACCGACCGTATCATCTCGGTCACTTCCTCGGGGCGCTCGTCGATCAGCAGCACGATCAGGACCACGGCGGGGTGGTTGGCGGTGATCGCGTGCGCGATGTGCTGCATCAGCACCGTCTTCCCGGCCTTGGGCGGCGAGACGATCAGCCCGCGCTGGCCCTTCCCGATCGGCGCGATGATGTCGATGATGCGCCCGGTGATGTTCTCCTCGGCCTTGATGTCGCGCTCGAGCTTCATGTGCTCGGTCGGATGATAGGGCGTGAGGTTCTCGAACAGGATCTTGTTCTTCGAGTTCTCGGGCGGCTCCTCGTTGACCCTGTCCACCTTGACCAGCGCGAAGTAGCGCTCGCCGTCCTTGGGCGTGCGGATCTCGCCCTCGATGCTGTCCCCGGTATGGAGATTGAAGCGCCGGATCTGGGAGGGCGAGACGTAGATGTCGTCGGTGCCCGCGAGATACGAAGTGTCGGGCGAGCGCAGGAAGCCGAACCCGTCGGGAAGGACTTCGAGCGTGCCGCCGCCGTAGATGCTCTCGCCTTTCTTGGCCTGGTTCTTGAGCAGCGCGAAGATCAGCTCCTGCTTGCGCATGCGGTTGGCGCCGTCGACCTCGTTCTTGACGGCCATATCCAGGAGCTCGGAAACGTGGAGGCTCTTGAGATCGGATAGATGCATAAACTGCGACCCTTTGTGGGTGGATGCGGCGGAAGAAGGGGGAGAAGCGGCGTCGGCAGCAGGACCGCTGTCGGGGTCCGCAGCCGGGCGTTGGCCGCCTGGATGCTTGCGGGTAAGGGTGGGTGTTCTAGATATGGCTGTCAATAAATGCCGTCAGTTGTGATTTGGAGACCGCGCCGACCTTCGTCGCCTCCACGGTCCCGTTCTTGAACAGCATCAGCGTCGGGATGCCGCGGATGCCGTACTTGGGCGGCGTCTGCGTGTTCTCGTCTATGTTCAGCTTGGCGACCTTGAGGCGCCCAGAATACTCCTTTGCCACCTCGTCGAGAATGGGCGCGATCATCTTGCACGGGCCGCACCACTCCGCCCAGTAGTCCACCAGCACCGGCGTGGACGACCGCAGCACCTCGGGGCCGAACGTTTCGTCAGTCACGTATTGAATATGCTCGGTCATGAAACTCTTGCCTTCGGGAATCGACAGGAAATCGCCACAGGAAAAGCGTGGCTCAGGGGCTAGCGGAAGCTATGCTAACCAAAATCCCCCTCTTTTGCAAAGGGCCAAGGTCCGCCGCCGCCGCGATTGGCTGCTCCTCACCTCTGCTAAAATGTGGCCTTTTCCCGCAATTGCAAGCAGCACGAAATACCGAAGGAATACTATGACTTACGTAGTTACCGAGACCTGCATCAAATGCAAGTATACCGATTGCGTTGATGTATGTCCCGTGGATTGCTTCCGCGAGGGGCCGAACATGCTGGTCATCGACCCGGACGAGTGCATCGACTGCACGCTTTGCGTCGCGGAGTGCCCGGTCGAGGCGATCTTCGCCGAGGACGACGTGCCCGACAGCCAGAAGCACTGGACCAAGGTCAACGCCGAGCTGGCGAAGGCGTGGAAGCCCATCATCGAGAAGAAGGCCGCCCCGGCCGATGCGGACGATTGGGCGAAGATCAAAGAAAAGGAGCATCTTCTTGAGAAATAATTAGCGGTGGAGCAGTCCGCATCGGGACGTGCTCCAGGGTCACATCCCCACCAAGAACGTGGGGCCCCTGTTCCGCCCTCCGCACGTCCACGCCTCCGAATTGGCGAAGGTGAAAGAGAAAGAGCATCTCTTGAAGAAATGACACGGGTTTTCTGAACCCGGAACTCAGAATCCCGAACTCGGAACCCGGAACTCGAAACACAGGTAGCAGCCATGCGGCAGGACCTCGCACAGCGGATCGAAGCCGGGTGCGTGGTCGTCACCCCCAACCGCAGGCTCGCCGCCCACCTGAAGCGCGGGTACGACGCGGCCCAGCTCGCCTCCGGCAAGGCGGCGTGGGCGAGCGCCGATTGCCTGCCGCTCAACGCGTTTCTCGAGCGCACCTACGCGGAGCTCGCGCGCTATGCGCCGGGCGAGAGGCTGCTCTCCGCCGACCAGGAGATCGCGCTGTGGGAGCAGGTGGTCGCCGGATCTCCGCAGGGCGAAGCGCTGCTCAATCTCCCTGCCGCGGCGCGCGCGGCACGCGAGGCGTGGGGGCTGCAGCACGCGCACCGCATCGATCTCGCGGGCAACCGCGCTGCGCTCGACGACGACGGCCAGGCGTATTTCGGATGGGCCGCCCGGGTGGAGAAGCTCACGCGCGAGCGCGGTTTCCTCGACGGCGCACGGCTCCCGGATGCGATCGCTCGCTCGCTCAATTCCGATACCGCCGTTGACGCTCGCTCGCTCGTGCTCTACGGGTTCGATGAGCCAGCACCACAGTTGCGCGAGTTGCTTCATGTACTCGCGGCGCGTGGTTGGAAGATCGCGGAACTCGCTCCGGCCCCGCGCGCGGGGCGCGCAGCGCGCAGCGTTTATCCAGATGCCGGTGCTGAGCTGACCGCCGTTGCCGAGCAGGTGCGCGCCGTGCTCTCCGCCGACCCCGGCGCCCTCATCGGGGTGGTCGTCCCCGATCTCGCCGTGCGCCGCGCGGACGTTGCGCGGATCTTCGACGACGTGCTCGAGCCCCCGCGCATACTCGCCGCCGCGCGCGAGCGCGCCCGGCCCTACAATGTCTCGCTCGGGCGCGCCCTCTCCGATTGCCCGCTCGTGCACACGGCATTGCTGACCCTGTCCGCCGCGCGCGGGGAGGCCGCGCTCGATGACGTCGGCTCGCTGCTTCGCAGCCCGTTCATCATGGCGGCGGAGCAGGAGTTTGCACGCCGCGCGGTACTCGACGCCGAGCTGCGCAGCGACGGTTGCGCTGTGGTCGAGTTGCGCGCGCTCGCGCGCCGGGCGCCCGGCCGCCACGCCCGGGATCCCGCGGCATCGCCGCAGCTCGCCGCGCGGCTCGGCTCGTGGGTCAAGCTCGCAGCCGACGCCCGCAGGGCGAAGCAGCCGCCCTCGCAATGGAGCATCACGTTCCAGAGGCTGCTCTCGGGCCTGGGCTGGCCCGGGGAGCGCGCGCTCGATTCCGAGGAGTACCAGAGCTTCGTGAAGTGGCGCGAACTCGTTTCCGGGCTGTCGGCGTTCGACGTCCTCACGCCACGCATCGGCTACGAGGAGGCGCTTTTGCGCTTGAAACGCCTCGCGGTCGAAACGCTGTTTCAGCCCGAATCTCCGGAAGTGCCGGTGCAGGTGCTGGGAGTGCTCGAGGCGAACGCGCTGCAGTTCGACCGGCTGTTCGTGACCGGCCTCACGGATGAGGCGTGGCCGCCGCCAGCCCGGCCCAATCCGTTTCTGCCGATCGCGCTGCAGCGCGCGCGTAGAGTGCCGCACGCTTCCAGCGAGTGGCAACTCGAGTACGCGAGGCGCACGATGAAAAGCTGGCTCGAGGCCGCCGCGGAGATCCGACTCTCCTGGCCACGGAGCGAGGGCGAGCGGGAGCTCAACGCGAGCCCGATGCTGGCCGCGATCGCGGAGGCACCGCCGGCGCGCTTCGCTGCGCCGCTGCTGCGCGACGCGATCTACGCGGTGCGCGCGATCGAGCGTGTTGCCGATTTTTCCGCCCCGGGGCTGCCGGCCGGTGTCGAGGTGCCCGGGGGTGCACGGTTCTTCGAGAACCAGGCGGCGTGCCCGTTCAGGGGCTGCGCCGTGCATCGTCTGGGCGCGCAGGGGCTGGAAGCGGCGCGCGTGGGACTGGATGCGCGGGAGCGCGGCGGGCTGGCGCATATCGCCGTGTTCCATCTGTGGCGCGAGCTGAAAAGCCACGCGCGCCTCGCCGCCATGTCGCACGGCGAGCTTGCGTCCGCGGTCGAGCGCGCGGTCACGGCGGCGGTGGAAAGCGCAAGGCGCAGGCGTCCGGATGTGCTCACTGAGGGATTCGCCGCGCTCGAACGCGAACGGATGACGCGACTGCTGCTGCGTCTGGCCGAGATCGAGAAGGGCCGCCCGCCGTTCGAGGTGCTTGCACGCGAAGACCCGCGCCTGGTCACCGTTGGCGGGGTGAAGTTGTCCACGCGGCTCGACCGCGTGGATCGTCTCGCCGGCGGCAGGCAGGCCGTGCTCGACTACAAGACTGCACGCGCCGTCGATGTCGCGGGCTGGTTCGGCGAGCGTCCCGACGAGCCGCAGCTCCCGCTCTATGCCGCAGGCAGCGGCGCGGCGCTGGCGGCCGTCGCATTCGTCCAGCTGCACGCGCAGCAGGTCCGTTTTGAGGGCGTGGCGCGCGACGCGGACGTGTTGCCCGGCGTGCCGGCATTCGGCGAGTCCAAGGCCGCGAAACACTATCCCGGGTGGGACGCGATGCTCGAGAGCTGGCGCGCAACGCTCGAGGCACTGGCGGGCGAATATCTCGCTGGCAGGGCCGATGTCGCGCCGAAGAAATACCCGCAGACGTGCGAGCGCTGCGACCTCGGAACGCTGTGTCGCGTGAACGAGATCATGGAGCACGCGAGCGCCGAGGCGGACGCCGATGAATGAGGCCGCCGCAGTGGCCGGTGTCGAGGCGCTGCGCGGGCAGGACGCGCTCGCGCGCCGCGCATCGCTCGATCTTGCTCGCTCGTTCATCGTGCAGGCGCCCGCCGGCTCGGGCAAGACCGAGCTCCTCATACAGCGCTACCTCGCGCTGCTCGCTCACGTGGACTCGCCCGAGGAGATCGTTGCGATCACGTTCACGCGCAAGGCGGCTGCCGAGATGCGCGCGCGGGTGCTGGAGGCGCTGGCGGGCGGCGAAGCCGCGGATCCCCCCGCGGAGCCGCACCGGCGTGTCACGTGGGATCTCGCACGCGAGGCGCGCGCGCGCGACGTGGCGGCCGGCTGGAATCTCGCGGAAAGCCCCAACCGGCTGCGCGTGCAGACGATAGACTCGTTGTGCCACTGGCTCACCCTGCAGCTGCCGCTGCTCTCCGGGTTCGGCGCGCAGCCCGAAACGGTGGAGGACGCGCGCGAGCTCTACCTCGAGGCGGCACACCGCACGTTGGCCGGACTCGACGGCGGGAACGAGTGGTCCGGCCTCGTCGCGCGCGTGCTGAGGCACCTCGACAATCACCTCGAGCGCGCGCAGGCGCTGATTGCGGACATGCTCGCGGTGCGCGACCAGTGGATACGCTCGATGATGGATGCGCGCGGCAGCAGCCGCGAAGCGCTCGAGGCCGCGCTCGCGAACGCGGTCTGCGACGCGCTCGCGGCGCTAGTGGAGCTCGTCCCGCACGCGGCGCGTGGCGAAGTTGTTCACCTTGCCGCGCATGCCGCGCAGAGCCTCGAGGCGCTGGGGAAGGACGGCCCGCTCGTCGCGTGCCGCGGCCTGACGGCGTTACCGGAAGCGACACCCTCGGGTCTCGCCGCCTGGCGGGGCATCGCCGAGCTGTTGCTCATCCAGAGCGGCGCGGTGCGGCAGAAGGTGGATGTGCGAACCGGTTTTCCGCCGGGCAGGAGCAAATCCGAAAAGGAGGCTGCCGCTGCGATGAAGCGGCGCTTCGATGCGCTGGCCGCGGCGATCGAGCCGCATCGCACGTTCGTCGAGCAGCTGCACCTCGCGCGCATGCTTCCGTCCGTGTCCTACAGCGACGCGCAGTGGGAGGCGGTCGAGGCGCTCGCCGGGCTGCTGCCGGTTGCGGTCGCCGAGCTCGAGGTGCTGTTCCGCGAGCGCGGGCAGGTGGATTTCACGGCGGTCGCGCAGGCTGCGGTCCGGGCGCTGGGCGAGCCCGACGCGCCCACCGACCTCGCGCTCGCGCTCGATTACCGCATCCGACACCTCCTGGTGGACGAGTTTCAGGACACGTCGTGGAGTCAGCATGACCTGCTCAGGCGCTTGACCGGCGGGTGGCAGGAGGGCGAGGGCCGGACCCTGTTTGTCGTCGGCGACCCGGTGCAGTCCATTTACCGCTTCCGCAAAGCGGAGGTCGCGCTCTACATGCAGTCGTGGCACGAGGGCATCGGGGCGGTCAGGCTCGCGCCGCTGCGGCTGAGCGTGAACTTCCGCTCGAACGGCGCGCTGGTCGAATGGTTCAATCGCGCGTTCGAGCAGGTGCTGCCCGACGAGGAAGGTCTCGCAAGCGGCGCGGTGCCCTTTGCGCCCGCGGTCGCCGCGGAAGCCGCGGCGCGGGGCGACGCGCCTGAATTCCATGCACTGTTCACGGCCGACCGCGAGGCCGAGGCGCGGCTCGTGGTGGATCTCGTTCGCCGCGCCCGCTCCGAGAACGCCGGGCAGACCATCGCGATTCTGGTGCGCGCACGCACGCATCTCTCCGCGATCGCCCCCGCGCTCAATCGCGGCGGACTCCGGTTCCAGGCGATCGAGATCGAGAGCCTCGCGCACCAGCCGGTCGTGCAGGACCTGCTTGGGCTCACCCGTGCGCTCGTCCATCCGGCCGATCGCGTCGCGTGGCTTTCGGTGCTGCGCGCGCCATGGTGCGGCCTGACGCTGGCCGATCTCGATGCGCTGGCCGGCAACGATCACGCAGCGCCGGTGTGGACGCTCATGCACGATGCTGCCGGCCTCGCGCGGCTCAGCGCGGACGGCAGGCGGCGCCTCGCGCGGGCTCGGGAAGTGCTCGAGGCCGCGCTCGCGCGGCGGCGGCGCGCGCCGCTGCGGCGCTGGATCGAGGGCGCGTGGCTCGCGCTCGGCGGCCCGGCGTGCGCGGAGCAGCCGAGGGACCTCGAGGACGCGCAGGTCTTCCTCGGGCTTCTCGAGGAGCTCGAAGAAGGCGGCGACCTGCCCGATCTCGAGCGGCTCGCCGCGCGCACGCAAGAACTCTACGCGGGCGCGGACGCCGGCGCCGAAGCGCCGCTGCTGCAGCTGATGACGATCCACAAGGCGAAGGGGCTCGAGTTCGACACCGTGATCGTGCCGGGGCTCGGTTACGCGCCGCGGCATGACGATCCGAAGCTGCTCGCCTGGATGGAGCGGCCGCGCGCGGGCGCCGGCCCCGATCTGCTGCTCGCTCCGATCCGGGAGGCGGCGCAGCAGCAGGACGCGATCTACGATTACTTAAGGGCGCTCGAGGCGGTAAAGGAGGAGCACGAGGCGGCGCGGCTGCTCTATGTGGCGGCCACCCGCGCGCGATCGAAGCTGCATCTCATCGGCCACGTCAATCCGGCGCCGGGCAAGCCGCTCGGGCCCAGGCCTCGCTCGCTGCTCGGGCACCTGTGGCCGGCGGTAGAGCAGGAATTTGCGGCTGCGGCGCACGCTCAGGCCCAACCGGTGCCGGCCGCCGCCTCCGGCGCGAGGCACGGGCCGACGATCCGTCGCTTTCCTGCGGGCTGGCAGCTTCCCGCTGCGCCGCCCGCGCTCGCGTGGCGGCCGCGCGCGGAGATCGTGTACGAAGCGAAGAGCCCGCATGAAGAGGTCGAATTCTCGTGGGCCTCGGAAACGGCGAAGCACGTCGGGACCGTCGCGCACCGCTTTCTGCAGGCGATCGCCGCCGAGGGGCTGGATCGATGGGACGCGGCCCGCATCGTCGCTCTCGGGGCGGTGCTCGCGCGCGACCTCGCGCGTCTCGGCGTGCCGGAGCCCGAAATCAGGAACGCGGTGGAACGCGTAGTCCGGGCGCTCCATCGCAGCCTCACCGACGAGCGCGGGCGCTGGGTGCTGGGCGCGCACGCGCAGGCCCGGTCCGAATTCCGGCTCACCGGCGTGGCGGGCGGCGAAGTCGTCAACGTGGCGATGGACCGTACCTTCGTGGACGAGCGCGGCACGCGCTGGATCGTGGACTACAAGACCGGCGTGCACGAAGGTGGCGACGTCGAGGGATTCCTCGACCGGGAGCGCGAGCGCTATCGCGCCCAGCTCGAGCAGTACGCGGCGCTCATGCGCGCGATGGATAACCGCCCCATCCGGCTGGGGTTGTATTTCCCTCTCCTCGGGGGGTGGAGGGAATGGGCACCATGAAGTCGAAAGGCGAAAGGCGAAAGGCGAAAGGCGGAAGGAGCCGACCCGCGGCTCACGCAGTCGGGTCGTCGCCCCACGGGGCAACGGGCCGCTCGCCCCTGATCGTGGTCCGGTGCATGAGGCGCCGCTGCGTGACGTCAACCTCGGTGCGGTAATGCATGCAGCAGCGGTTGTCCCACAGCACGATATCGCCGACCCGCCACCGGTGCGTCCACGCGTACTTGGGCTGCGTCGCGTGCGCCCACAGGCGGTCGAGCAGGCGCTCGCTTTCTTCGTTGGGGATGCCGACGATGTAATTCGACGGCCACACGCGACGGCGCCCCAGGTAGAGAGCCCGTCTTCCCGTCTCGGGGTGCACGCGCACGAGCGGGTGCGTGGGGCCTTCGACTTCCTCCGGTTTCGTCGGGAGCTTGACGCCGGGGCGCAGCACCCCCGCGCTGTTGCGGCTCGAGTCGTGCACCTGGTATCTGCCCTCGACCGCGCGCTTGAGATCGTCCGGCAGCTCCTCGTAAGCGAGGTACTGGTTGTTGAACGAGGTGTCGCCGCCGCCATCCACCGGCGCCTCCAGGGCGTAGAGCATGCTCCCGGCGGGCGGAACCTCGACGTAGGAGTTGTCCGTGTGCCACACGACCTCGTAGCTGCCGAGCCCGCCGTTGTCGAGTACCGGCTTGCCGCCCGCGTCGAGGTTGGAAATGATCGTGATGCTGGGGTGCCGCGACACCATGTAGGAATCGTCGACGCCGTGCCCGGCGGCAAGATGGTACTTGCGCGCCGCCGAATCGTGCGGCGCGCCGAAGATGGCGGAGGCCGCGAGCAACTGCTCGTCGTCGAGACGCTGGCCGCGCCACAGCAGAACCATGTGATCGGCCCATGCTTTGCGCAGAGCGGCTTTCGTTTCTTCGGGCACGGGGAAGGAGAAATTCACGCCGCGTATTTCCGCGCCGAGCGCCGCCCCGGTGGGCACGACCCGGAACGTTGCGAGCGTGTTTGCGCTCCCGGCCCCGTTTCCCGCCGGTTTCACGGTCTCGCGACGGTCAGTAATCCCCATCCCGCGCCTCTCTCGATCACGAATTCTCGTCCCGTGAATGCGCCGCGTCAATTCGACGTCGTTCCGGGCCGTCCTGATGATTCGAGCGTGGCTTCGGGCGCTCGCGTCATTCGTCAGCGGCAATCGCGCGCAATCTGTGACCCGGGCGCTGGCGGGGATTTCCCGCAGAGGCGCCACCGCGCCAACTCGAAAAATTAATCGGGACTTTCAGCCCCGATTCGTGTATCATGTCCGGCACAAATCGTGTAATCCTATTCCGCGCCGCCTCCTTCCGCAATCGTTGCGGCAATCTCCCCTTAACCACCCCTCTCGATCCGGCAATGAGCATTTTCGTCGGCAATCCCGGTCCCGACGCAGCCGAAGCGACGGTCACGACGCTTGGCGCCAAGGCGTTCGGCGGGCACCCGCTCGAGCTGAGCGAAGCGCGGCCCGGGCCGGAGCGCGGCCGCGGCCGCAGGCGTTAGGATGCCTGCGCGCTCCACTTTCCTCGAAGGGCGGGCACGCCGCCGCCCGAGGACCCGCCCATGAGATGCCAGCATTGTGGCAAGCTGACCGTCGTGCGCACGCTTGGGAAGGGTGAGGAATTCCTGCACCGCTGCTCGCATTGCCGCGGCTATCACAAGTTCACCAAAGTAGGGCACCATGGCTCCGGTGCCGTGAATTATTGCGTCACCAAGGTCGAGCCTGCGTCCCGCGAAAACCGGGAAGCCGGCTCATAATTCGTTCGTTCTTAGACAGGAGGCTATTCGTGGCAGTTGGAAAAGTGAAGTGGTTCAACCCGGCAAAGGGTTTCGGCTTCATCCAGCCGGAAGACGGCTCGAAAGACGTGTTCGTTCACATCTCGGCCGTAGAGCGCGCGGGTCTCGGCACGCTCGCGGAGGGGCAGCGGGTCCAGTACGACCTCGCCCGCGGCAAGGACGGCAAGGTCTCGGCCGACAATCTGAAGTCGGCCTGACGACGGCCTACCGGCAGCATGCAGCGTGCCGGGAGCGCGCTCCCGGCGCTTCCGGGCGCCCATTGAATGAATCGCTCGCAACCGGCGTCCGCCGGGACCAGGAGCCACGCTTAGGTGAAGACTAATTACAAGTTCGAGAAGCGCCAGAGAGATCTGGCGAAGAAACGCAAGCAAGAGGAAAAACGGCGGCGCAAGCTCGCCGAAAGGTCCGAGGCGGACGGCGGCGCTCCGCCTTCCTCCGCGGAACAACCGGATCCGCCCGGCGGTCCGGGAACGACTGCCTGAAACGCCACGTCACGCCTGCCGTTGCGGTGGTCACGCGGTGCCCGCGGTGGTGCACGTCGCGGATGACTCCGAGCGCGAGATCGAGGTCTTTATTGGGCGAGAAGACGACGCCGAGCTCGACATAGCCCATTCCGGCCTTCTCCGCCTTGTGCGCATTGGTGACGATGCCCGCGTCGAGTGCGATTTTCCACTCCGGTGCCGGCTCGTATACCGGTGCGACCGACAGGCGCCAGAGCGTCGAACGGTTAAGGTCGCGGTTATCCTGAAGCGCAAAGCGGTTGGTGTTGACGGCGAGATTGGCGTGGATCGCGCCGAAGCCTGTCTCCTGCGTGAGGATGAGCATGGCGCCCGCGTTCGAGCGCCCGCTTCCCAGCCCGCGCGTCTCCGCGCCGTCCGAGACCGGGAGCCGGAGCTCCGGCTTGAACGCGAAGCTCAGCTTCTGCGCCTCGTTCTCGTGGAAACGCCATTTCACCCCGAGCGCCGGATTACCCGCGCCGCTGCCCTTCGGCTCACCGGGCGGCGGGCTGAACCGGACATAGCTCGGGCCCACGTAGGCGTCGAGCGTGTCGGTTAGGCCGCGGGTATAGACGAGTGGGAGCATGCGCGTGGTTGCGGTCGCGCCGGCCCCTTTCTCGACGGACTGGACGTGGCTCGCTTCGATCTGGTTGCCGCGCTTGCCCTGCGTGCCGGTGTCGTCGGTGATGAGCGGCTGGTAGGCGGCGGCGGGCGGCGCAAACACCGCAAGCAGCGCCAGCGCCGGGGCGATCGGATGCCTTCTTGTGTTCCCCATTCTTCATCCCTCGCTGTTTCGCAAACTCTACTACGCGACGGAGTTGCTTTCGTCCGCGCCGTTCGCGCTGTCAGATGAACTCGCGGGTGACGGCGATCTCCGCCATCACGGCCTCCGGCGTGTGATGGCGACGGGCTTCCTCCGCATCGCTGCCCTGAAGAAAGGCGCCTAGCTCGCGGCCCCGGTCGACGACCGCCGCACCGAAGCGCAGCCGCCGCGCCTGATAGCGCGCGAGCGCGTCCGGCACATCGTTGCCGGATTCGCGCAGGACGTCGGCGAGCGCCATCGCATCACCGGCGGCCTTGGTCACGCCCATGCCCACGTGCGGCCGCGCGACGAACGCCGCATCCCCGAGCAGCGCGACGCGCCCGAACGCCACCGCGCGCGACATGAAATCGAAGATCGCCTGGAAGAACGGCTGGCGCGAGTGGCGCACGACTTCCACGAACTGGGGTGAAAGCAGCTCCGCCGCCGCGCGCCGCACCGCCGCCAGCACCTCGGAGCGGATCAACGGCGGCGGGATGGACATGTCGTGACGCTTGCCGGCGACATCGGTGCACAGGCGCGGCAGCGCTTCTTCTTCCTCGACCGGGCGGTACCAGACGAAATTGAAGCAGCGCTCGCCCGGCCGCGTCGAGTTGGTGAAGCCGGCCACCGGGTAGCCGAGCATCTGCTCGCGGGGGGGCAGGCAGAACGCGAACCGGGGGAAGAGATCGCGATGGACCGCAGGCGAGAGCAGCCGCTCCTCGGCGAGCCCCCGCCAGCCGACGTAGCCGGCATAGACCGGCCTGGCCTCGGGCGCGAGTTGCGCGCGCACGGCGGATCGGATGCCGTCTGCGCCGATCAGGAGATCGCCGCGCGCGGCGGCGCCGTTGGCGAAGCGGGCCGTTACTCCCGCCGCGTCCTGCTCCAGGCTGCGGAAGGCGTGGCCGAAGTGATAGCGGCCCGCGGGAAACGTGGCCATGAGCAGCTGGTAGAGGCGGCCCCAGGTGGTCAGAAATTGTGGCAGCGGCAGCGTGGCGATGACGGCTCCGCTGCGGTCGAAGGTCACGCGCTGCGGAATTTCCACCCCGAACGACTCGTCCACCGGAATGCCGATACGCCCGAGGCATTCGAAGAGCTCCGGGTGCGGGATGATGCCGGCGCCGCGCCCGACGAGGCCCTCGGTGGCCTGCTCGAACACTTCGACGTCCCATCCCTGGCGCGCGAGCAGGGTGCCCGTGAACAGCCCCCCGAACGAACCGCCGATCACGATCGCGCGCCGGGGCATCACGGACATCCGGGAAGTTCGTGCCTCGCGGGCCGATTCAGACGTCTTGCGGGCTCTCCTCCGGCGCCGAGCTGTGTGCCTTGATCTCGCGCACGGGCCTGCCGCCGCGGATGTCGCGCCCCGACGGCAGCCACGCGCAGACCGCCGCCCCGGGCGCCCACACCGTCCGGTACTCGCCGGGCACGAAGAATTCCACGAACACCATATCCTCGTCGCCCTCGCTCCTCAGGTAATGCCGCTCGCGATCGTCGTAGTAGATGAGATCGCCCTTTTGCACAGGGAAAGGTTGCTCGTTCGCATACGCCGTCCCGCGGCCCCCGGTCACGTACATAAAATGCTCGGCGCCCTCGTGGTGATGGTTGGAGGCTTCGGTCCCCGGCGGGTAGATGATCATCTCGCCCTTGATCGCTTTGGTGCCGAAGAGTTTCGGCGTCACCATGTAGATCCTCTTGCGCGCGTCGTGCTCGGAGTCGAGGACCGGCTCGCGCGTCCAGTCCACTACGCGCAGCTGCGGCGGCTGCCTGGTGAAGCCGGGATCGTGCCGCCCCGCATCGGGCACCTCGAGGTAGAGGGCCACCGCGCCCGGGCTGCTCGCGAGCGTGCCGCGGAAACCCGGCGGCAGGCACACGATGTGCGCGGCGGTGAGCTGCGCCCCGCCTTGCGTGCGCGCGAGCAGAGCTTTTCCCTCCAGCATCTGGAACCAGGCAAGGTTACCGGGCGGCACTTCGAGCTCGATCGCGGCCCCGGGGGCGAGGATCAGCCGGTCCACCAGCACGCACGCGTCGCGCAGCTGCGCCCGAGTGAGCAGACGCTGGCGGCGAGCGTTGAGTCCGTACGGCTCGGCCGGGACGGCGCTTTCATTCAGGACGAGGGCCATGTTCGGTACTCGGAAGTGTGCTGCCGTGAAGCCCGAAGGTAATGTAGCGGGGCATCTGCGGGAATGCAAACGATTGCGCGCGCCGCGGGAGGGGACTACTCTATGGGAGGCGGCCGCCGCGCGCGGCACGTCAAGGGAGAGAGTGGCACCAGCGGCCGCCCACGAGACGAACCGGCCGGCGGAGCTCCTCAAAAAAATGCCCGCACGAACGACAAGGAGAGAGCCCATGCAATTCACGCGCACGCTGGTCGCGGCCTGCCTCGTTGCGCTGCTCGGGGCGGCAAGCGCCCTGGCGCAGACGTTTCCGAACCGCCCGATACGTCTCGTTGTGCCGTTCCCGCCCGGTACCGCGAGCGATTTCCTCGGGCGCACCATAGGCGCGGCGCTCACCGACCGGTACAAGGTGCAGGTCGTCGTGGACAACCGGCCCGGGGCCGGCGGGCTGGTCGGCACGCCGCTCGTGCTCTCTGCGACGCCCGACGGGCACACGATCGGCCTCTTCGGCAATCCGTACCTTACCTCTCCCATGCTGCAGAAGAAGCCGCCCTACGACCCGTTCAAGGACGGCGCGCCGATCGTGCAGGTCGCCGGCATTTCCAACATCGTGGGCGCGACGCTGCAACTGCCGGTGAAGACGCTCCAGGAATTCATTACCTATGCGCGGGCACGGCCCGGCGAGCTCAACTATGCCTCGGTGGGCGTGGGCTCGATCGCCCACTTCGGCGCGGAGATCGTCGCGCGCGCGGCCAACCTCAAGACCGTGCACGTGCCTTTCAAGATCATCGCCGACGGCTGGTCGGACCTCTTCTCGGGGCGCGTGCACTTCTTCGTGTTCGCCGCGCCGGCCGCGATGCCGATGGTACGCGACAACCGCGTGCGCGCGCTGGCGGTGACGAGCCCGAACCGGCTCTCCGCGCTGCCCGACGTGCCGACCGTGGCGCAGGCGGGATTGCCGGCCGCCGAGCACGTGGCGTGGTTCGGCATCTTCGGGCCGGCGGGCATGCCGAAACCCCTCGTCGCGAAACTCGCCGCGGACATCACCGCGATCGTGCGCGACCCGCAGACCCGTCAGCGTTTCGAGAACCAGGGCGCGGATCCGATCACGAATTCATCGCCCGAGGCATTCACGAAGCTGCTCAGAGCCGAGAATGCGCGCTTCGCGAAGCTCATCAAGGAGGCGGGGCTCGAGCTCCAGTAAGAGCCCGTATCCGAAAAGCATGAAACCGCCGATGAACGCGGATGAACGCCGAAAAGAGCGATGAATCGTGAATGGTGATTGGTGAATGGAAAAGCCGAAAGCACACCCTTGACGGAGCTGATTCTCCGACGGTTTGCGATTTACGTTTCACGATTCACGTTACACGAAACCGATCGGCGTGTATCTGCGGTTAGCGTTTCTTGAGATCGTAGCCGCCGCGAAAAACAAAACGGCGCTGCGGAATCCGCAGCGCCGTTTTTTTTCGGGTCGGGTTACGGGTGAACCATCACCCGTTACCCATCACTCGTCACCCATCACGCACTACTGCTTGGGTATGCCGATCTCCGCGATCAGTTTGGCATACCTGGGGACTTCGGACTTGACAAGGGCCGCCAGCTCCTCGGGCGTGCTGTTCGCGGCGTCCACGCCGAGCGTGGCGAAAGTTTTCTGAATTTCAGGCAGCTTCAGGATGCGTACGAGCTCGGTGTTGAGCCTCGTCACGATCGGCTGGGGCAGGCCGGCGGGCCCGAATATGCCCCACCAGCTGGTCATCACGAAGCCCGGTACCCCCGATTCGGAAACGGTGGGCAGGTCGGGAACCAGCGGGGTCGGCTTGGGCCCGGTGACCGCGAGCGCCCGCAGCCTGCCGGCCTTGACGTGCGGCAGCACCACCGCCATGTCGGAGAACACGACGTCGATCTCGCCCGCCATCAGCGCGATCGTGATCAGCGCCGAGGCCTTGAACGGCACGTGCAGCATGTCCGTCTTGGTCATGCGCTTGTAGAGCTCGGCCGAGAGCATCGAGATGCTTCCCGGCCCGCTGGAGCCGTAGTTGATCTTGCCCGAGTGCTTCTTCACCAGCGCGTTGAGCTCCTTGAACGTTTTTGCCGGAACGGACGGATGCACCACCACGATTTGCGGCGCCGTCACCGCCAGCGTGATCGGCGTGAAGTCCCTGATCGAGTCGTACTCGACCGCCTTGTAGATCTGGTTGTTGACGGCGATCGGGCCGACGTTGCCCACCAGCAGCGTGTAGCCATCGGCGGGCGATTTCGCCGCGATTCCCGCGCCGAGGCTGCCGGCGACGCCCGCGCGGTTGTCCATGATCACCGGCTGGCCCCACGCCTCGGAGAGTTTCTGCCCCAGCGTGCGCCCGATGATGTCGGAGGTCCCGCCGGGCGAGAACGGCACCAACACGCGAATCGGCTTGGTGGGGTAGGCCTGGGCGTGGGCGCCTGTGAGCGGCAGCACGGCGCAGCAGAGCACGAGCGTACAGCGGGACAATGACATCTTCATGGTGGTAATCCTCCGAGTGGTCAGAGCGGGCGCGTGTGCGGACGTACGGTTTTCTTATCGAAATGCAGTCTGAACGATGCGCATCTTCAAGGCAAGCGATACGGGGCAACGCCACGGCGCGCGGGAACCTTCTGGCCGCGGAGGCCCTCCGATAGGTAACAGGCGGGGCACCCCGCCGCCTTGCTAACCTTCTGATTGAGCGAGATTCTCGACGTGGACTTTCCAGGCATGAACCGGCTCAGGCAGCTCGAACAATTGGGCCAGTCGGTATGGCTCGATTACATCCGGCGCGATCTCCTCATCGGCGGCGGGTTGAAGAAGATGATCGCGGAGGACGGGCTGAAGGGGCTCACTTCCAATCCCGCCATCTTCGAAAAGGCGATCGCGGAGGGCGTCGAGTATCAGGCCGCACTTTCGGCGGAAGTGCGCGCGGGCGAGCAGGACCCGGAGCGCATATACGAGCGTCTCGCCCTCGATGACATCCGCATGGCGGCCGACCTGATGGCGCCGGTCCACGAGGCGAGCGGCGGGCGCGACGGCTACGTGAGCCTCGAAGTCTCGCCGCGGCTCGCGCACGATACGCAGGCAACGGTCGCGGAAGCGCGCCGGCTGTGGCGCCGGGCTGAGCGGCCCAACGTGATGATCAAGGTGCCCGCGACGCCCGCCGGGCTGCCGGCGGTCGAGGCGCTCATCTCCGACGGCATCAACGTCAACGTCACGCTGCTCTTTGCGGTGGAGACGTACCGCGAGGTCGCGCTCGCCTACCAGCGCGGGCTCGAGCGCCGCGCCAGCGCGGGACAGGCGCTCGCCGCGGTTGCGAGCGTAGCGAGCTTCTTCGTGAGCCGGATCGACACCCGGATCGATGACATGCTGACGCGCAAGATGGGCGCCGCTGCGCAGGCGCAACAATCGGCGCTCGCGAAGCTCCGCGGTTGCGCGGCGATCTCCAACGCGAAGCTCGCTTACACTTGCTACAGGGAGCTCTTCGACGGGGCGCGCTGGGGCGCCCTCGTAGCGAAGGGCGCGCGCCCGCAGCGGCTGCTGTGGGCGAGCACCAGCACGAAGAATCCCGACTACCCCGACACGATCTACGTGGACGAGCTGATCGGCCCGGACACGGTCAACACCATGCCGCTCGCGACCCTCGAGGCCTTCCGCGAGCGCGGCAGGCTCGACGCGACGCTGACCCGCGACGTGGAGGTCGCGCGCGCGAGGATGGAGGAGCTCGCGCGCGCGGGAATCGCCATGCGCGAAGTCACCGCATCGTTGCTCGACGAGGGCGTGCGCCTGTTCGACGAGGCCTATACCCGGCTGCTCGACGCGATCCGGCGCGCGCGCCGCGCGGCATAGAGCGTCGATTTACCGCGGCGCGGGCGCGCACTGCACCATTTTCGATTCCGAGAGAATGCATGGACGAAGCTGCGCTCACGCAACCCTTCCAGCAGCCGCTCGAGGCTGGGGAGCTTGCGCGCATCGATGCCTACTGGCGCGCGGCGAATTACCTCTCGGTGGGCCAGATCTACCTCTACGACAACCCGCTGCTCAGGCAGCCGCTCGCGCTCGGGCACGTGAAACCCCGGCTGCTCGGGCACTGGGGCACCACCCCGGGGCTCAATTTCATCTACGCGCACCTGAACCGCGTGATACGCAACCGGGACCTGGACATGATCTACATCTGCGGTCCCGGGCACGGCGGGCCGGCGATGGTGGCGAATGCCTGGCTCGAGGGCACCTACACGGAGCTCTACCCGAACGTGACGCAGGACGAAGAGGGCATGAAGCGGCTGTTCCGGCAATTCTCGTTCCCGGGCGGGGTGCCAAGCCACGTTGCGCCCGAAACGCCGGGCTCGATCCACGAGGGTGGGGAGCTGGGTTATGCGCTCTCGCACGCATTCGGCGCCGCGTTCGACAACCCCGATCTCATCGTCGCCTGCGTGGTGGGCGACGGCGAGGCCGAGACCGGTCCGCTCGCGGCCGCCTGGCACTCGAACAAGTTCCTGAACCCCGTCACCGACGGCGCGGTGCTGCCGATCCTGCATCTCAACGGCTACAAGATCGCGAACCCGGCCGTGCTCGCGCGCATCCCGCGCGAGGAGCTCGAGAGCCTGATAGCGGGCTATGGCTACGAGCCGCATTTTGTCGAGGGCGCGGATCCCGATGCGATGCACCAGCTCATGGCGGCGACGCTCGACCGCGTGATCGAGCGCATCCGCTCGTTCCAGCAGAAGGCCCGTATGTCGCGCGCGCCCGAGCGCCCGCGCTGGCCCATGATCGTGCTTGCGACGCCAAAGGGCTGGACCGGGCCGAAGGAGGTGGACGGAAAGAAAACCGAGGATTTCTGGCGCTCGCACCAGGTGCCGCTCGCCGAGCTCGCGGCCAAGCCCGCGCACGTGAAGCAGCTCGAGCAGTGGCTGAAGAGCTACCGCCCCGAGGAGCTGTTCGAGCCCGGGGGCGCGCTCAAGCCCGCGCTCGCGATGCTTGCTCCGAGCGGCAACCGCCGCATGAGCGCGAACCCGCACGCCAACGGAGGGCTGCTGCTGCGGGATCTGCGGCTGCCCGACTACCGCGAGTACGCAGTGGCCGCGCCGAAGCCGGGGGTGACGGTCGCGGAGTCCACGCGCGTCATGGGCGAGTACCTGCGCGACGTGATGAAGCTCAATGCCGCGCACCGCAATTTCCGCGCGTTCGGGCCGGACGAGACGGCCTCGAACCGGCTGGGCGCGTTCTTCGATGTGACTGCCCGCACCTGGATGGGCAGCTTGCTCCCCTACGACGAGCACCTCGCGCCCGACGGGCGCGTGATGGAGATCCTCTCCGAGCACACCTGCCAGGGCTGGCTCGAAGGCTACCTGCTCACGGGCCGGCACGGGCTGTTCTCGTGCTACGAGGCCTTCACCACATCGTCGATTCCATGTTCAACCAGCACGCGAAGTGGCTGAAGGTCACGTCGAAGGAGATTCCGTGGCGCCGCCCGATCGCCTCCCTCAACTACCTGCTCACCTCGCACGTGTGGCGCCAGGACCACAACGGTTTCTCGCACCAGGACCCGGGCTTCATCGACCACGTGGTGAACAAGAAGGCCGACATCATCCGTGTCTACCTGCCGCCGGATGCGAACACGCTGCTGGCCGTCACGGAGCGCTGCCTGCGCAGCCGCAACTTCGTCAACGTCATCGTCGCCGGCAAGCAGCCGGCGCTGCAGTATCTCGACATGCGGGGCGCGGTGCGGCACGTCGCCGGCGGCATCGGCATCTGGGACTGGGCGAGCACCGACGAGGGACGCGAGCCCGACGTCGTCATGGCGTGCGCGGGAGACGTTCCCACGCTCGAGACGCTCGCGGCGGTGGATCTGCTGCGCCAGACCCTGCCGCAACTGCGCATCCGCGTGGTGAACGTGGTGGACCTCATGACGCTGCAGCCCGCCGAGGAGCACCCGCACGGGCTCCCCGACCCCGATTTCGATGCGCTCTTCACCACGGACAAGCCGATCATCTTCGCGTATCACGGCTACCCCTGGCTCATCCACCGGCTCACCTACCGCCGCACCAACCACCGGAACCTGCACGTGCGCGGCTACAAGGAGGAGGGCACCACCACCACGCCTTTCGACATGACGGTGTTGAACGATCTCGATCGCTTCCATCTCGCGCAGGACGTGATCCGGCGCGTGCCGGGGCTCGCCGAGCGCGCGGCCCACGTCGTGCAGAAGCTGCGCGACCGCCTGACCGATCACCGCCAGTACATCGAGACGCACGGCGAGGACATGCCGGAGATCCGCGACTGGAAGTGGCCGTACTGATTCGTTCAGAAGCGAAGGGGAGGGAAACAAATGACCGGCATGAAGGATCTTTTCGGGCTCGCCGCCGGGCTGATGGAAGCGGTCGGGGTGGCGATCATCTTCATCGGCTGCGCCGTGATGACGCTGCGATTCATCCCGCGGCTGTGGGCCCCGGGCGCCCTCTACGACGACTACCGGCGCGCGATCGGCAAGACGATCCTGCTCGGGCTCGAATTCCTGATCGCGGGCGACATCATCCGCACTGTTGCCGTGTCGCACACGCTCGAGAGCGTGGCGGTGCTCGCGGTCATCGTGCTGATCCGGGCGCTGCTCAGCGTAACATTGGGCTACGACATCGAGGGTCGCTGGCCGTGGCGGCGCGCAGCCCGGCGCGCCGACGAGGGATCGTGAACAGCGCGCTGTCTCGCGGCGCCCGGCCGCCGCGGCGAATCGATTTCATGTGACGAGAACGAGGAGGACGTCGTGGCGAAAACCTGGGTAGTCGTTGTAGACAGCTCGTGCGCGAGGCTGCTCGAGGCGAGCACGCCGACCGGGCCGCTCGTGGAAGTGGAAATGCTCGACCATCCCGAGGGGCGGATGCGCGCGCAGGAGCTCACGACCGACCTCCCGGGGCGCGCGTTCGACAGCTCGGGGCGCGGGCGCCACGCGATGGAGCGCGAGGTCGGCCCTCGCCAGCAGGAGGCAATCACTTTCGCGCGGCGCGTCGCGCAGCGGCTGCAGGGCGCGGCCGCCCGCGGCGAGATCGAGCGGATCGTGCTCGTTGCTCCGCCGGCGTTCCTCGGGCTGCTGCGCGATGCGCTCGGCGCCGAGGTGCGCCGCATCGTCACCGCCGAGCTTGACTTGAACCTTGCCAAGCTGACGCCGGCGGAGATCCGCGGCCGTCTGCCCGAGCGGCTGTACCACACGCTCGAGCCGCGATGAACCGCGCGGCCGTGCTCAGTGCAGATAGGCCTCGATCGCGTAGGCGCGCAGCATGCGGTGGCTGTTGAAGTAGGAGCCGTTCTTGGCGATGGCGCCCTTCATCACCGAGACCCATTTCGCGCGCTCGCCGTGCCACAGCGGCAGCACCACTTCCTCGAGCTTGCCGTAGAGATGATCGGCGTCGCCGCCGTTCTCGGCCACGGTGTCCCCGCCGATCGCCCAGCCCGTGACGCCTTCGATGCAGCCCTCGATCCACCAGCCGTCCAGCACCGAGAGCTGCGGCACGCCGTTGAACGCGGCTTTCATGCCGCTCGTGCCCGAAGCCTCCAGCGGACGCTGCGGGGTATTGAGCCAGATGTCCGAGCCCGCGACGAGATCGAGCGCGACCGCCATGTCGTAGTCCGGCACGAAAACGGCGCGCATCGCGCCGTCGAGGGAACGCATGTAGCCGTGCAGCTCCTCGATGAGTTTTCTGCCGGCGTGGTCGTGCCGGTGCGCTTTGCCCGCGAGCACGAGCTGGAAAGGATAGCGCCGCGCGATCGCACGCAGGCGCTCGATGTTGGAGAAGAGCAGCTCAGGCCGCTTGTATGCGGTCATGCGGCGCGCGAATCCGATGACGGGCAGATCCCGGTCGAGCCACACGCCGCAGCGTGCGTGCACGCGCTCGACGAGCTGCGCCTTCGCCGCGACGTGCGCCTGCCAGATGTCCGCATCCGGGATATGGTCCGCGCGCATCAGCAGCACCGGTTCGTTATGCCAGCCCGGTATGTGGTAGTCGTAGAGCTGGGCGAGGCTCGGCGCGGTCCACGTGCGCGGATGCACGCCGTTGGTCACCGCGCGCACCTCGTAGCCGGGGAACATCCGCTCCGACACTTCCGCGTGCTTGCGCGCCACGCCGTTCACGTATCCGCTGAGATTCAGCGCGAGCCGCGTCATGTTGAGCCGCTCGGTGCCCGCGAGCTTCATGAGCTCCTCGCGCTCGACGTAATCGGTGAGCAGCTCGTCCACGAGCGGCCACTCGAACTGGTCGTGCCCCGCATCCACCGGCGTGTGCGTGGTGAAGCTGCACAGCGAGCGCACCCGCGGGAGGTTGTACGCGCCCTGGTCCTGGTGCCTGCGCCCGGCGAAGCGAAAGCGCCGCATCAGCTCCAGCGCGAGCAGCGCGGAGTGCCCCTCGTTCATGTGGTACTGGCGCAACTCGAAGCCCAGTGCGAGCAGCATGCGCACGCCGCCCACGCCGAGCACGATCTCCTGCCTGAGGCGGTAGGCCCGGTCTCCGCCGTAGAGGTCGTTGGTGATCGCGCGGTCCTCCGGGTCGTTCTCCGGCAGATCGGTGTCGAGCAGGATCACCGGCACCACGGCGCCCGACTCGCCTTTCACGGGGTAGAGCCAGCCGCCGACCCACACCCTGCGGTCGGCGATGCTGACCGCGACCTTGGCCTCGAGCGGCCCCGTATGGTCGCGCGGATCCCAGGCGTCGCCGTGCTCGATCTGCCGTCCGGCGGGATCGATCTCCTGCCGGAAGTAACCGTTGCGGTGCGCGAGCGTGATTCCGACGAGCGGCAGGTTCAAGTCCGCCGCCGAGCGCAGCGTGTCGCCGGCCAGCACCCCGAGGCCGCCGCTGTACGTGGGCACCTCGGCCTCGAGCGCGATCTCCATCGAAAAATAGGCGATGCGCGGCCGGGTGACGAAGGGGGTGATCAATTTATCGTTCCGAAAAAAATATCCAACTCAGCAGCGCGCGCTGGATATCCGGACACATGGGAAGGAAGACCTGCCGGATTTTTCACAATCCGGTGTGGGGCCGTGCCTGAACGGCAGCAGCACGCATCGACACATTATAGCGATAAACGCGCCAGGTGCGAAACCGGATGACCGGTGCTGCGCGGAAGACGCGTCGTATCGCGATGAAGCGTCTGGTCGCGCCGGTGCGCGCAATGCCGTCTGCATATGGCGTTGCACGCGCGCCAAAGCCGCCGTCCGGCGCCGCACGGCCGGCCCTCACGAGAAAAGCGGACAGACGACAGGCACGGAGAGCGCCGACGCGCGCGACACCACATGCACTGAACCGGCGACGTAATCTCGCAGCGCGCGCGCCGCGGCATGCCTGCGGGCGAATTCCGCTTCGGAAAAGCGCGGGTGGAGTCAGGCGCTCACTGGGGCCTGCTCCGTGGCGAAGCGGGGGAGGGCACGGCGCCGCTCGCTGACTGGGGGGCGAAGCCGTGGCGGAGCGGAATGTAACGCGCACTGTAAGAGCGCCAGTGCCGGGACTACACTATGGACCGGAACCGGGCCGCACGGGGCACGGCTCTCCGATTTGCGCGAGGAGGGATCATGGGAAATGGTCGTTGGTCGGGCTTGCTCCTGTTTGCCCTCGCGTGGCTGGTGGTCTCCGACGCGCGAGCGGGCGGCGAGCTCCTCGAGTGCCGGAAATACCCCAAAGTGATCGAGGGACGGATCGAGGGCAACGTGACGGTCGGTCCAGGCGAGCGGGTGTGCCTGATCAATGCCGAGGTCCTCGGCTCGGTGCACATGGAAAAGGGCGCGGTGCTCAACGTCGCGGCCGCCCAGATCCGCGGCGACCTCATCGCAAGCGAACCCGCGGGATTACGGGTGAACATCCCGTCCGGAACCGGTGGCGGCTACCAGCATCGGGTCCACATCGACGGCAACCTCATCGTGTGGAACGCCCGCTTCGCGAAAGCAAGCGGCGTCTGCGACGCGAGCTATGTTCGCGGAGTGATCGCCGTGATCGGCTCCGGAGCCGAGAACGAGAAGGCCATGTTCGCGATCGGCGACAGGAGGCTGTGCCAGGTCGGCGACTTCCCGAACATCGTGGACGGAGGCGTGATCGCCGTCGGAAACCGGATGCGGATCAGCATGGCGGGGAACCGGATCAAGGGCGCGCTCACCTGTCTCGCGAATGAGCCCGCGCCCGAGCAGAACGGCCCGTGCAATTCGGCGTCCCGCGGCGAGGGCCAGTGCGCGGGGCTGGTTTGCGCGGCGAAGGAGCGGCGCAAGGGGCGAAAATAGGCGGTCGCTGGCCACCTCTTTTTTTGGGAGCCCGTACCGAACGCGCGCACTCCGACCGGCGCTCCGCGTCAACCGCGACCGCGGGGATCGAGCGCCTCGTAGTGGCCCCACACGTGGCCGAAAAACTCGTCGTAACGCGTGCCGGTCATCACGCTGCGCACCTCGGCGTTCGAGATCGGCTCGACCTTTCCGAGCTGTGCCGCGTACCAGTGGAGCTGCGCCGTTTCCTCGAGCGCGAACAGGGAAATGCACACGTTCTCGATGGTGTCCGACGTCACCACCACGCCGTGGTTTTTCAGGATGACCGCGCACCCCTGGCCGATCGTCTGCGCGACCATTTTTCCGCGTTCCGGCGTGTCGATCTGCTTGTCGAACTCGAGGATTGGCACCCGGGGCGCGAAGATGGCGCCGCGGTTGCCTACGGGCAAAATGTTGACGCCGGCGATGCCGAATGCCGTTGCCATGGTCGGGTGGGCATGAACCACCGCCTGCACATCCGGCCGCACCCGGTACACCTCGGTGTGCGCGTAACGCTCGTCGACCGCCTCGATGCGCCCCTCGATGAAATTGCCCTCGATATCGGTCGTTACGATGTCGTCGACGTCCGTGTCGGCGAGGCTGCGCCCCTCGGAATGGATGTGGCCCAGGATCAGCATGTGATTCGTTCCGGGCACACGGCAGCTGACGTGCCCCTTGGTGATCGGCCAGAGTCCGCCCGCGGTGATGATTCGATGAACCTTGGCAAGGCGCTTCTTGAGCGCCAGTACCTGGGTTTCGTACGCGATGTGCGGCGCGGCGAGCTGGTTCATTTCGGTCTCCTTGCGGGAAGCACGCTCGATCGGAGCGCTTATTTTACATCGTCAAGCGCTTCGAGCGCGACACGGTGCGCCTCGTTTGCAGCGGGGATGCCGCAGTACACCGCGACCAGCAGCAGCACCTCCCGGATCTCCTCCCGCGAGCAGCCGTTGGCGAGCGCGCCCTTCACGTGGACCTTGAGCTCCTGCGGCCGGTTGATCGCGGCGTTGATTCCGATGACCGCGAGGCTACGCGCCCTGCGCGAGAGCCCGGGGCGGCTCCAGACTTCGCCGTAGGCCCATGCGTTGATGAGGTGCTGGAGCGGCGCGCCGAATTCTCCGAGCGCGCGTTCCCTCTGTTCGACTACTGCGTTGCCGAAGATTTCCTTGCGCAGCTTCAGCCCGTGCTCGTGCAGTTCCTGTATGTCCATCGTGTTTCTCCTGTCGTGAATGGGGAGCGAGCGGAGATTGTAGCCGCCCCGCAGGTCCCTTTACGTCCTCCGCCGGGGTGGCCGCTCCCGATTTGCTACCATATGCACGCGCTCCGAATGACGCGGGATGAACGATACCGGGACACCCAAGCGCGGCTACGCCGACCTCCACGAGCACCTCGAGGCGCTCAGGAAGGAGGGGCTGCTGCTCGTGGTGGACCGGCCGATCGACAAGGACGCCGAGCTCCATCCTCTGGTGCGCTGGCAGTACGTCGGCGGCGTCGAGGAGCACGAGAGGAAGGCGTTCCTCTTCACCAACGTCGTGGACGGGCGCGGGCGCAAGTACCGGTTCCCGGTGGTGGTCGGCGCCTTCGCGGGCAACCGCGTCATCTACTGCATCGGCATGCGCGCGCGCGCCGAGCAGGTCCAGCCGAAGTGGGACCATGCGATCGCCAACCCGATCGCGCCGCGTATCGTCAAAGAGGCGCCCTGCCAGGAAGTCGTGATCGAGGGTGATGCCCTCAAGGGCGAGGGCAACGGCCTCGACATGCTGCCGATACCCATCTCCACACCCGGTTTCGACAGCGCGCCCACGCTTACCGCGACCAACGTCATCACGAAGGACCCCGAAACCGGCATCCAGAACCACGGTACTTACCGCGCAGGGCTGAAAGCCCCGGACCGTTGCGTGGTGCGCATGGCGACCCGCGTCGGCGGCGCCGGAGGATACCGGCACTACCTCAAATACCAGAAGCGCGGGGAGAAAGCGATGCCGTGCGCGATCGTGCTCGGCTGCCCTCCGTGCGTCGCGTTCGTCGCGCCGATGAAGCTGCCTCTCGACGTGGATGAGGTTGGCGTCGCGGGCGCGGTCGCCGGCGAGCCGATCAACGTCGTGCGCGCGCGCAGCGTGGACCTGCTGGTCCCGGCCGAGGCCGAGATCGTGATCGAGGGGCTGATCGACACCGAGCATCTCGAACCCGAGGGCCCGTTCGGAGAATCGCACGGTCACGTCGCGCTCGAGGAATTCAACATGCCGATGCGGGTCACCGCGATCACGCACCGCGCAAACGCGATCGTCGCCTCCTACTTGAGCCAGGTCACGCCGAGCGAGTCGAGCGCGATCAAGCGCGTCTCCTACGAGCCGATGTTTCTCTCACACCTGAGGAACACGCTCGGGATCCGGGAGGTGAAGCGCGTCACGCTGCACGAGCGCATGACCGCGCTGCGGCGCGTCGCGATCGTGACGGTCGAGAAGGGCGCGCCGCGCACCGAGATCTGGCGCGCGCTCTACGGCGCGACCTCGTTCAAGGCCGACTGCGGCAAGATCTGCATCGCGGTGAGCGAGGACATCGACCCCGACAATTCCGACGCAATCTTCTGGGCGCTCGCGTTCCGCACGAACCCGGCAAAGGACCTGCAGGTGTTGCCGTACCGCAGCCTCGGCCACGGGCCGGAGCGCGAGCAGGAGGACGTCTACGAACAGGAGGAAGACTCGACGCTCCTCATCGACGCGACCGCCAAGGAGGACCTGCCGCCGCTCGCGCTGCCGAAGCGCGAATACATGGAACGCGCCAGAACAATCTGGGAGGAGCTGGGGCTGCCGAAACTGCGCCCGCAGTCGCCGTGGTTCGGCTCGCCCGCGGGCGGCGACTGGCTGCCGTACTGGGACGAGGCGGCGAGGCGCGCGGTCGAGGGCCGCTACCTCGAAAACGGCCGTGCGAGCGAGAAACTCCGGCGGAAAGGTCTCAAGCCCGAGACCCGTTTTCGCCCGGACAAGGAAGCATAAGCAGTGAGCGGGAACTTCCGGTAAAAAGCACGTCCAAGCTTACCGCTTACCGCTTACCGCTTACCGCTTACCGCTTACCGCTTACCGCTTACCGCTTACCGCTTACCGCTTACCGCTTACCGCGTTACTGCGGCTCGATCCCCGCGACCTTCACCACCTTCGCCCACTTGGCGATGTCGGACCTGATCAGCGCGGCAAATTCCTCGGGCTTGTCGCCGACCGATTCGAGCCCGTCGCGCAGCATCAGCGCCTTCACCTCCGGCAAGTTAACGATCTTGAAGACCTCCGCATTGAGCTTGGCGATGACAGGCTTCGGCGTCTTCGCCGGCGCGAGCATTCCAACCCACGAGGTGTGCGCGTAGCCGGGCACGCCGGCTTCCGCGATCGTCGGATACTCCGGCGCCGCCGCCGTTCGCGCGGAGCCCGTTACCGCCAGCGCGCGGAGCTTTCCGGACTTGATGTGCGGCATCGCGGTCGAAATGGTCGCGAAGTAGAGCTGCACCTGTCCCCCGAGCAAGGCCGCCACGCCGGGCGCCCCTCCCTTGTACGGAATGTTCACCATCTGGGTTCCGGTCAGGTGTAAGAACAGCTCCGCGGCCATGTGCGTGCTGGTGGCCACGCCGCTCGTGCCGTAGTTGAGACTCCCCGGCTTCGCCTTCGCGAGCGCGATCAATTCCTGCACCGACTTGACCGGAACCGAGGGATGCACCACCAGGATGTGGGGCAGAGTCACGAGCTGCGATACCGGGGAAAAGTCGCGCACCGGGTCGAAGGGCAGGTTCTTCCGTATGCTCGGATTGATGGTGAAGGAAGCCGCGACGACCAGCAGCGAGTGTCCATCTGGTGTTGCCTTCGCCACGATCTCGGTACCGTTCAGGCTGCCCGCGCCCGGGCGGTTGTCCACGACGACCGGCTGCTTGAGCGCGTCGTCGAGCCGCTGCGCGACGGCGCGCGCCACGAAATCGGTCGAGCCGCCGGCGCTCTGCGGCACGATCACCCGGATCGGCCTGCTCGGAAAGCTCTGCGCGTCCGCGGCGCCGGCCGGCGGCAGCAGCGCGGCCATCAGCGCAGCGGCAATGATCTGCCGTCCGGCGTAGCTCATGGCAATCCTCCTCGATTTTTCACTGCCTGGCCCGTCCCGGGGCTCGCCTCACTCGGCGTCGTAACCCGGTGCCACGCGCACGTCGATCACGCACGGGCCGCCCGCGCGCACGGTGGCGATGCCCTGCTCGATCGCGGACTGGACATCCGCCGCGCGCGTGACCGGCCCGATCCCGGCGGCGCCCTGCGAGCGTGCCATGGCCGCGATGTCGATGTCGGGCTCGGCGACGCGCTGGCCGATCCAGCGGTTTTCCTCGGGGCGCCCGCGCGTGGCCGCGACGCGCCCCTGGTGCATCTCGTCGTTGAAGAACGAGCGATTGTTGCACACGATCACGAGGCACGGGATACGGTAGTGGGCCGCTGTCCACGTCACCGTGTTGCCCTGCAGGAAGTCGCCGTCGCCGAGCAGCGCGATCGGGATGCGCCCGCTGTCCTTGAGCGCGAGCGCGGCGCCCACGGTCATGCCCATCCCCGAGCCGAGCCCGGCGCCGCCGTCGTTACCGATGTAGTCGAGCGGATGCCGGAAGTGCGCGTACGCCCCGTTCCAGCCGAGCGGGAAGCGCGTGAAGCAGACCTCGCTCCCGCGGATTGCGGCATTGAGCGCATCGGCGAGGCTTGCCAGAGTCGGTGCGTCGCCGGTGGCCTCCGGCTTTTTCACGGCCTGCGCAAGCGGAACGTCGGCGGGGCGGGCCTTGGCGGCTTCCAGCAGCAGCGGCGTCGCGGCGTCCGGCTCGCACATGAGATAAACATCCACCGGCGGAAGTCCCTGGTAATCCATGCTCCAGCCGCGGTGGCTGTGCGCGTCGCAGGAGACCTGGATCACTTTGGCTGTGATGGGGCTCGCACCGAAGACCTGCTTGAGCGTGCCCGCGAGATCGAGCCAGTCGAGCGAGAGGATGACGTCGGCTTCGGCGATGATCTTCCGGCCTGCGGGCGTCAGGCGCGTCGCCGGCGGAGCCGCATGCAGGCGGTGGTCGGTCGGGAACGCGGCGCCGAGCTTCATGTGCGTGAACACCCGCGCGTTGAGCTTCTCTGCGAGGGCCACGCGCGCCTTCCAGTGCTCCAGGCTGCGCGAGCAGCGCCCGGCGAGGATCACGGGATTGCGCGCGCGGGAGAGCAGGCGTGCCGCCTCCGCGACGTTTTCCGGCCCCGGGCGCACCGGATCCGGCGGCGCATAGCGCGCGACCTCCGGCAGCGGCGGCAGTGGCCCGATCTTCTCTTCCTGAAGCGAGGCGTCGAGGTTCACGTACACCGGCCCGCGCGGCGCCGTTTGCGCGATCTGCGCCGCGCGCAGCACCGCCTCGACGGCCGCCGCGACCGATCCGGGCTGATTGTCCCACTTGGTGTAATTGCGCACGAGCCCGCCCTGGTCCGAGCAGGTGTGGATCCAGTCGATCCAGGGGCGGCGTTGCGTCGCATCCCACGGGCCGGTCGCCCCCATGACCAGCACCGGGGCGCGGTCGCACCACGCGTTGAAGATCTGCATCGTGGCGTGCATCAGGCCGACATTGGAATGCAGCGCCGCCGCCATCATGCGGCCGGATGCTTTCCAGTACCCGTGCGCGATCGCCACCGCGTTCTCGTCGTGCAGCGAGAGCAGCATCTGCGGCGCGCGGTTGCCGAGGAAGTTCACGATGCTGTCGTGGAGTCCCCGGTAGCTCGCTCCCGGATTGAGGGCGATGTAGGGGATGTCGAGGCTGCGCAGCACCGCGGCGACCGCATCGCTGCCCCAGTGCTCCTCGCTCTCGCGGGCGGGAACCGGGGCGTCGTGGACGATCGGACGGGCGGGATGCTGCTTGTCGTTCATTGTTCTTCCTCGTCACTCGTCAGCCGTCAGTCGTCGCCGATCCTAATCGACCTTGGCACCGGAGTCCTTGATGACCTTGGCCCACTTGGAGAATTCCGTAGTGAGATGCGCGGCGAACGCCTCGCGCGTACTGCCCACGGAGACGCTGCCGTTATCGGTCATGCGCTGCTTCATTTCGGCGCTTTGCATGATCTTTGCCACGTGCGAATTGAGAAGAGCCAGAATATTTTCCGGCGTTCCGGCGGGGGAAAGCACCCCGTACCACTGGCTCGATTCGTAGCCCTTGAGCCCCGATTCCGCGACCGTCGGCAGCTCCGGCAGGGCGGGGAGGCGTTGCGCGCTGGTCACCGCAAGCGCCCGGAGTCGTCCGGACTTGATATGCGGCACGGCGGGCAGCGCTGCCATGAACATCACGCTGACCTCGCCGGAGAGCAGCGCGGCGATGGCGGGGCCCGTGCCGCGGTATGGAACGTGCAGCAGGTTGGTTCTGGTCATGGTCTTGAACAGCTCTGCGGCGAGGTGCGGCGTGCTGCCGCTCGCGGAAGAGGCGTAATGCACTTCACCCGGGTGCGCCTTCGCCAGCGCGATCAGCTGCGGCACGGTCTTCGCGGGCAGCGAGGAGTGGACGACCAGCACGTTGGGCGCAAGCGCGGCGAGGCTCACCGGATCGAAGTCCCTGATCGGGTCGTAAGTGACCTTGCTGTAGAGGCTCGGGGTGGTGACGAAATTCGCGCCGTTCACAAGCAACGTGTAGCCGTCCTTGGGCGACTTGGCGACGGCCTCGCTCCCGATCATGCCGTTCGCGCCGGCCCGGTTGTCGACAATCACCTGCTTGCCGAGGGTTTCGGTGAGCTTGTGGCCGAGAATGCGGCCCATCGCGTCCACTCCGCCGCCCGCAGGAAAGGGCACGACGATGCGGACCGGGCCGGTGGGGTAGCCTTGCGCAGCCGCGTAGCCGCCCGCCACCGCGAGCAACGCGACGCTGCCACATGCATGCTTCAGAAAACAACGGATCGGTTTCACGCTTCTCTCCTCGCTTTCTGGTTAAAGGGGCGCATCGAAGGACCCGTCACGCGCCGTCAGTCACGCTTCGCCAGTCACGCATTTCCCGGCCTGGCAGCGCGCCGCCAAGCCGTATCGAGCGCGCGGTACGCGAACTCGACCGCCATCTCGCGCTTGTACGCCACGGATCCTCGCACATCGGCCATGGGCTCGGCGAGCGTGCGTACATTCTGCACCGTTGCGCGCAGCATGTCCTCGCCCAGCCGCTTGCCGCCGAGCTCCCGCAGATCGAGGAGGATGGGCTTCCAGCTTACCGCGCCTACCGCGACGCGCGCGGCCGCGCAGGTGCCGTCGGCGTTCAGTGTCACCCGCGCCGCGGTGTTCACCACCGGGATCTCCAGGCCGCGCGGCATGTACTTGTAGAAGCTCGATCCGCTGCGTGGCGGCAAGGGGTCGACCTCGATGGCGACGACCATCTCGTCCTTCGAGAGCCGCGCCTGGAACAGCTGCTCGAGCGTCGTGGTCCGCCGCCCCTTCGGCCCGGCGACCGTCACGCGCGCGTTGAGGGCGAGGGCGGCGAGCGGCAAGTCGAAGCCGCCGATCAACGGCCCCACGCTGCCGCCGACGGTGAGCATGCGGCGGATCCGCGTGTGTCCCACCGCCTCCATCGCGTCGTCGATCGCCCGCCAGCTCTTTTTCACGCGCTCGTTCTCGTAGAACGCCTGCTGGCGCACCGCCGCGCCCGCGCGCAGGGTTCCGCGGGCGTCCATGGTGAACTCGTTGAGCTCGGGAATGCGCTGGATCGAGACCAGGCGCTTCGCCTGTGCGTAGCCGGTGCGCTCGCGCCGCAGCGCATGCGACATGCCGCCTGCGACGAGCGCGGTGTCGCCGGCCGCGAGCAGGCTCACTGCTTCCTCGACGCTTGTCGCGAACACCAGTTCGGCAGGGGCAGGCCGCGCACCCGAAGGCCTCCCGGTGCTGAACCGGCTCCAGAAACCACCCTTGGGCGCTGCCGGCGGCACCGGCTTCTCGGCCGCGTAGAGCCCGGGATGCAATGCGCGATGGATCTTTTCCGCGGTGATCGGCAGCTCGTGGATGCGCACGCCGACCGCATCCGCGATCGCGTTGGCGATCGCCGCCGGCACTGCGTCGAGCCCGATCTCGCCCAGCCCCTTCGCGCCGTACGGGCCGCTCGGCTCGTAGGAGTCGGCAAACGCGACATGAAGCTTGGGCATCATCGCCGCCCCCGGAATCGGGTAGTCCTTGAGCTGCGGATCCGTCGGCACGCCGTTGTACCAGTCGAAGTACTCGTACATGGCGAGCCCGATGCCCTGGGTCACCGCGCCCTGCACCTGACCTTCGGCGGCCGCGGGGTGGATCACCGTACCGCAGTCCACCACCGAGGCGATCTCGAGCAGCGAGACCTGGCCGGTCGAACGGTCCACGTCCACCTCGGCCGCCTGCGCCACGAAGTTGTACGCGCCCGACTCGTTGCCGTAGCGGCTGTGGTCGGGAAAATCCGAGGGATTGTCAAAGGCTCCCACGCCGACGATCGGCTGGCCGTCACGCTGATAGATGTCGGCGCGCACCACCTGCGCGACCGGCTTGAACTCGGTTTCCGAGCCGCGGCGCGGGCCGATCTGGCCGTGGATGATCGCCAGCTCCGACGCCGGACGCCCGAACTGCCTTGCCGCCGCCTCCAGCAGCTGAGTCGCAGCCGCCGCTGCGGCGCGCTTTACCGCGTTGCCCGCGATGTAGGTAAGCCGGCTCGCGAGCGCGCCGAGCGCGTGGGGCTGCACGTCGGTGTCGGGTCGCGTGATGTCCACGTCCTCGTACGGAAACCCCAGCTCCTCGGCTGCGATCTGGCGCAGCACCGTGAGGTTGCCCTGGCCGATCTCGCCTTCCCCGGTGATGATCGTAGCGCGCCCGTCCTCGTTCACGCGCACGATCGCCGAGCTTCCGTCCCAGTCGCCGAAGCTGCGCCGGCCGTTGACGTGGATGCTGCAGCCCATGCCGAGTCCGCGACCGGGCTTTCTCTCCCGGCGCTTCTCGCGCCAGCGGATCAGGCCGGCTGCCTTGTCGATGCACTGCTTCAACTCGCAGCTCGTGATCTTGTGATTGTGCGGGGAGACGCCGCCCGGCTCGACCGCGTTCATGCGCAGCAGATCGAGCACGTCGATGCCGAGCTTCTCGGCGGCGAGGTCCCACGCCTGCTCCACCGCCCAGTCCGCAGACGGGTTGCCGAAGCCGCGAAATGCGCCGGTCGGAACCAGATTGGTGTAGACGAGCGTCGAGTCCGCGCGCACCACCGGGTACTTGTAGAGCGCGTCGTGGCGCACGGTTGCGGCGCCGAGGATCGCCTGCGACTTGCCGGTGTAGGCGCCGTTGTCGGCCCACATCTTGATCTCTTTCGCCCGCACCAGCCCTTCGCGCGAGAATCCGAGGCGCACCCAGTAGCGCATCGGCATGCGCGGATGGCTCGCGATGAATTCCTCCTCGCGCGTGTGGATGAGCCTGACCGGGCGCCCGCTCTTCCGCGCGAGGATCGCGCAGATGACCGAGGCGTTGTCGTCGCCGGATTTGCCGCCGAAACCGCCGCCGACCTCGGTCTGGATCACGCGCACCCGGCTCTCGGGCAGCCCGAGCGCGGTCGCGTAGCGGCCGCGCGCGAGATAGGCCGTCTGGGTGTTGCACCACATGGTGACGCGCCCGTTCGTCCATTGCGCGACGCAGCCGATGGTTTCGAGCGCCGTGTGCCACTGGCGCGCGCTCTCCCACGTCCCCTCGACGACCACGTCGCTTGCCTTGAAGCCGGCATCCACGTCGCCGCGCTCGAAGTTGAAGTGATGCGCGACATTGCCCGGCGCATCCTCATGCACCAGCGGTGCGCCGGGCGCGAGGGCCTGATCAAGCGAGAGCGCCGCCGGCAGCACCTGGTACTCGACAACGATCTTGTCCACGGCCGCTCGCGCGGTTTCCGGGTCCACGGCTGCAACCGCTGCGACCTCGTCGCCCACGTAACGCACCTTCTCGATCGCGAGCGGATAGAGGTCGGGCCGGAAGGCGCCCCACTTGCGCCGCGCGGTGTCGGCGCCGGTCACGACGGCCTTCACGCCCGGCATCGCTTCCGCGGCGCGGGTGTCGATCGAGACGATGCGCGCATGAGGGTGGGGGCTGCGCAGCACTGCCGCATGGAGCATCCGCGGCAGGCGCAGGTCGGCCACGTACTGCGCCGCGCCGGTCACCTTGGGAATCGCGTCGGTGCGCGGAACGTCCTTGCCGACGACGAGCAGGCCGGCCGCCGAGAGCTTCGGATCGCGCGGGTTCATCGGGTCGGTATCTGCCACAGAGAGCACAGAGAACACGGAGAACGCAAACCCCACACCAAACAGCGGTTCGATTCTTTCTGTGAATTCGGTACCGCCTGAGGCGCGTTGTTGATTTTCATCGGCGCGAATCGGCGTTCATCGGCGGCCGATCTTTTCTTGCTTTCGTCACGAGTTTCTAGCCTTGCGGACCGCGGCGATTGCCTCGCGATACGCCTGCTCGATGCGGGCGTAGCCGGTGCAGCGGCAGTAGACGCTGTCCAGGCTCGCGCGGATCTCCTCGTCGCTCGGGTCCGGGCTGCGCTCGATCAGCGCGCATGCCGCCATGACGTGCCCCGGTATGCAGATGCCGCACTGGAGCGCGGACTTGTCGACAAAGGCCTGTTGCACCGGATGGAGCGAGGCGGCGCCCGCGAGACCTTCGACGGTGCGGATTTCCGCGCCTTCGCACAACGCGGCGAGCTGCATGCACGAAGCGATCGGATAGCCGTCCATGATCACGGTGCAGGTGCCGCAGGCGCCGATGCCGCAGCCGTGCTTGGTGCCGGTGAGCTCGAGATCCTCGCGCAGCACGTCCACGAGCAGGCGGTCGCCGCTGCGGAGGTTTACCTCGACCGGATCACCGTTGAGCTTGAATTTGACCCGCATGACGAGGGTGGGAAATGGGTAATGGGGAATGGTAAAGGCAGCGCTTCGCGGACGACCGCTTGCTATTTCCGATTTCCCATTCCCTATTTCCGATCTTCCGCGGCCGCGAGAGGTGCGGCTGATTATATGCCAACTTTGCTATGCTAGGAGTTCGGCCCGCCGCGTCATGTTTTCACTGTTCGACAGCCATTTCCACATCATCGACCTGCGTTTCCCGGTGCAGGAGAACCAGGGCTTCTTTCCGCCCGCGTTCCCCGCCGCGGATTACCTGGAGCGCACGCGCGGCCTCGGCATCGCCGGGGGCGCCGTCGTGTCGGGCTCGTTCCAAGGCTTCGATACCACGTTCATGCACGACGCGCTCACGAAGCTTGGCCCGACTTTCGTCGGCGTGATCCAGATCCCGGTGGATACGCCCGACGAGGAGATCGTGCGCCTCGACGCGGCGGGCGTGCGCGGCGTGAGGTTCAACCTGGTGCGCGGCGGCTCGGCAGACATCGCGGATCTCGACCGCGTCGCGCGTCGCGTGTACGAGCTCGCCGGCTGGCACGTCGAGCTCTACGCTGATGCCCGCGACCTCGCGCCCATCCGCGCGTCCCTCGCGGCGCTGCCGCTGGTCAGCATTGCGCACCTGGGGCTGTCGCGGGCGGGCCTGCCGACCCTGCTCGTGCTTGCCGAGAAGGGCATGAAGGTGAAGGCGACGGGCTTCGGCAGGATCGACCTCGACGTGCCGACGGCGCTGCGCGATCTCGCGAGCGCAAACCCGGAGTGCCTGATGTTCGGCAGCGATCTTCCGTCGCAACGGGCACGGCGCCCGTTCCTGCCTTCGGACATCGATCTCATGCGCGACAGCCTCGACGAGGGGCTCGCGCGCAAGGTGTTCTACGAGAACGCGGTGCGCTTCTACCGGCCAAGATCGAGTTCAAAGTTCAAGGTTCAAAGTTCAAAGTGCGAACTGCGGGACCACGAAGGGCTCCAACCTTGAACCTTGAACCTTGAACCTTGAACCTTGAACCTTGAACCTTGAACCTTGAACCTTGAACCTGGAACCTTGAACAGCGAGAGCGCGATGAAATCCTTTTACATCAAGTCCGAGCATGGCAAGACCGCGCTGGAATTGCGCGACGCGCCCGTGCCGCAGCCCAGGGCGGGCGAGCTCGTGGTTCGCATGCGCGCGGCCTCGCTCAATCGTGGTGAGCTGCTGGCAAGCATCGGTTTGCACAGCGTCGATACCCCGCGTCCCGCCGGGGGCGACGGGGCGGGGGAAGTACACGCGGTGGGCGAGGGCGTGACCGGGTTCAAGCCCGGCGACCGCATCCTGCTGCGCGGGCGCGGCACGTTTTCCGAATACGCCGCGGTCGCGAAGGAGCAGGCAATTCAGATGCCCGAGCGCTTGTCGTGGGAGCAGGCCGCCTCGATCCCCACCGCATACATCACCGCGTACGAAGCGCTCTACCCCTACGGGCGGCTGCAGCGGGGCGAATGGCTGCTGGTCGCCGGTGTGTCATCGGGCGTGGGTGTCGCGTGCGTGCAGATCGCGAAAGCCGCCGGGGCGAAAGTGGCCGGCACCTCCGGAGCCGCGGACAAGCTCGCGAAGCTCAAGGCGATCGGGCTCGACGTGGGCATTCGGGCGCGCGGCAGCGATTTTGCCGACGAAGTACTGGAGGCGACGGGCGGCAAAGGCGTGAACGTCGCGGTAAATCTCGTCGGCGGCACCGCGTTCCCGGGATGCCTGCGCTCGCTCGCCAACCAGGGCCGGCTCGCGATCGTGGGCTACGTGGACGGGGCGATGAAGTGCGAGCTGGACCTCGAGCCGGTGCACGGCAAGCGCCTCGAGATTTTCGGCCTGTCGAACGCGTACCTCACGCCCGCCGAGCGCGCCGAAGCGACTCACGGTTTCGCACGCGAAGTGATGCCCGCGTTCGCGGACGGGCGCATCACGCCCCTGGTGGACAAGGTGTTTCCGTTCGACGAGCTGCCGGCGGCGAAGGCTTACGTCGAGTCGAATGCGCAGCTCGGCAAGGTCGTCGTGCGCATGGGCTAGTCGGCCGCATCTGCGGCCGTACAGTTCAACGTTCAAGGTTCAACGTTCAACGTTCAACGTTCAAGGTTCAACGTTCAAAGACCCGGAACCTTGAACCTGGAACCCGGAACCTTGAACTTGGAACCCGTGACCCTTGTTGAGGCTCCGTGAGATCGACCCCAATCGCTGATCGGGTCCGGGGCTGGGTGGACGCTGCCCGGCGCGTGGTCGTGCTCACCGGCGCGGGAATCTCGACGGACTCCGGCATCCCTGACTTCCGCGGTCCGCAGGGCGTGTGGACGCGTGATCCCAAGGCCGAGCGCCTGTCCGACATCCGCCATTACGTCGCGGACCCCGAAGTGCGCAAGGCTTCCTGGCAGAGCCGGCTCGACCATCCGGTGTGGACGGCACGGCCCAACCCCGGCCACATGGCGATCGTTGCGCTCGAGCAGCGCGGCAAGCTCCACGCGCTCATCACGCAGAACATCGACGGGCTGCACCTGCGCGCGGGCAACTCGCCGCAGCTCGTGATCGAGGTGCACGGCAACCTGCACCAGGCGATCTGTCTCACCTGCGGGTGGAAGGGCCCGATGCAGGACGTGCTTGCCCGGGTGCGCGCGGGCGAAGCGGACCCGCCCTGCGGCGAGTGCGGCGGATTACTGAAGAGCGACACGATCTCCTTCGGGCAGGCGCTCGTGCCCGAGGTGATCGAGCGGGCGATGCGCTCGGCGCGCGAGACGGATCTTCTACTCGCGGTAGGCACGAGCCTGCAGGTCTACCCCGTGGCCGGTGCAGCGCCGCTGGCCAAAGCGGCCGGCGCGAAGTTCGTGATCATCAACGCGCAGGCGACGCAGTTCGATTCCATCGCCGACGCGGTTCTGCCCGCGCCGATCAGCGAGATCCTGCCGCGGATTTGTGGCGACGATGGCGGCGTGATGGGAAGCGCCGGGTAATGCCCATAACGCGTTGTTCCGTAACCGTTTCTCATCTCTGTTTCCGATGGCTGCGGCAGGCGGCGGAGCGCGTGCGTAAGAAAATGGGCGCGGGAACGACTACCGCATAGTTCGATCCAATCAACAAGGAGGGTGTGCCATGCTCAAACGACTGATCGTCCTGATTGCTACGGCTTTCTTCGCGCAGGCCGCGCTTGCGGACAAGCCGCCGGTGTACTCGGATCGCAACGGCGCGATACGCGGCTACGACCCGGTCGCCTATTTCGATCGCAAGGGACCGGTCAGGGGCTCGAAACAGTTCACCCATCAGTGGAACGGGGCAACCTGGCATTTCGCGAACGCCGAGAACCGCGACAAGTTCGCCGGTGCTCCGCAGAAATACGCGCCGCAGTACGGCGGCTATTGCGCCTACGGAGTCGCGCAGGGCTACACGCCGGAGATCGATCCCAACGCTTGGTCCGTCGTGGACGGCAAGCTCTACCTCAATCTGAACCGCGACATTCAGGCGCGCTGGAACAAGGACATTCCGGGCTACATCAAGAAAGCCGATGCCAACTGGCCGCGCGTGCTGAAGGATTAGCCGCGCAGCGCCGGCGGCCGTAAGGCGCGTTGAAGTGGCGGCACGTAGTCGCGGCAGGAGGTCACGCATCGGTGCGGTGACGGGTTAGCGGGATTTCCGTCACCTCCCGCTCGTTGATTCCCGCTCACCGGGTGAGTTGCTCGCGCAGCCAGCGCCAGCCCGCAGGCCCCCATTCGCGCTCGTTCTTCGCGGCGATGTGACCGTCGTCCGGGTAGACGCGCGCGGCACGCCCGGTCGGCGGGCCGCTCTCCAGCGCGAGGTAGAGATTGCCGATCGGCGAGAGGTGGTCCATCTTCCCGTTCACAAGGAACATCGGCATGGTGAGCTTCTCGAGCAACCCGTTGTCCTTGAGCGACCAGCGCAGGAATTCCTCGCGCTGCTGCTCCTCGGTCATGGGCCGCAGCGCCGGGCGCGTGCCGCGCGGTCCGAACCAGTTCTTCTTCGCGCGCTCGTCCGCGGCCCTGCGCCATTCGGCCCGCTCCTCCGGCGTGCCCCAGTAGCCCACGCCGGCGGGCGCCACCGAGATCAGCGCCTTCACGCGCGCATCGTGCGCGGCGAGCCGCATCACCCAAAGCCCTCCGCGGCTCACCCCGAATGCGCCCATCCGCTCCCCGTCTATTTCCGGCCGCGCGCCGAGCGCGTCGAGCGCCGCCTGCCACGCCGTGACGGATTCGGGCGCGTGCGGGAACGTGGTCTGACCGGTGCCCGGCGCGTCCACCACCAGCGCCGCCATGCCTTCGGCGAGCGCGCTCTCGGCGTATTTCTCGCGGTCTTCCTTGTACATGTCGGCGCCGCACATCACGAGCACCGCGGGAGCGCGCTTGGCCGCCGAAGCGCCTTTCGGCAGCCGCAGGTGGCCGACCGCCTCCTTGCCGCCGCGCGCGACGCGCACGGTCTCGATACCGTCGTCGAGCAGCTCGGCGGCGCGTCGGAAGCACTCCAGGTAGCGCTCGTAGGCCTGTGCCTTGAGCGGACCCATCTCGGCGGGGCAGATCGGCGAGCCGGAACGGTACGGGCAGGGAAAGCGCGCGATGCTGTAGTAGCTCTTCGCCTGCAGGAAATCAAGGCGCGCCCGGGCGCGGTCGCCGCGCTTCAGCGCGGCGTCGGCCTCCTTTTCATGGCGTTCGGCGACGGCGCTCCACACGGGGACCCAGTCCTCGTCCTCGGTTCCCTTGAGCTTCGCGACCGTTTCAGTCAGGAGCTGCAGGTCGTCGATCAGGTTGAACCAGCGCCGGTAGAAACCGCCCACCGCGACAATGTAGGGATCCTCGTCCGCGCGCACCGGCAGTGCGGCGAGAATTGCGGCTTTCTCGGCTTTGCTCGTTACCGTCATTGCACCCTCCTGGTCATTCCGATCTTCTGCCCCTGCGGCCGCATCGCTTCGTCGCCGGGTCACACGGGAACGTCGAGCTTAGAACATCATCTGCCCGCCGTTCACGTGGATCGTCTGGCCGTTGATGAAACTCGCCCCCTGGCCGCAGAGGAAAAGCACGGTCGTCGCGATTTCGTCTGGCTCACCCGGGCGCCCCAAGGGCACCGCGCTTGCCGCATCGGGACGGGGCGCGCGTCCCGCGGCGCGCGTCGTATTCATCGTGCCCGGGGCGACGCAATTCACGCGGATGCCGCGGTCCCCGAACTCGCGGGCAAGCGCGCGGGTCATGCCGACCAGGCCGTGCTTGGCAACCGACCCGTGCACCCGGTTCTTCGCGCCCGAGAGCGCCATCTGTCCGCCGAGCGTCACGATCGCGCCGCCGCCCGCCTGGATCATCGCCGGCAGGCACGCCTTCACGCAGTGGAACGCGCCGTCGAGCGTGATCGAGAGCGGAACGCGCCATTCCTCGAAATTCATCTCGGTGAAGGGCTTCTCGCTGCGCACCGAGGCGTTGAGCACCAGGATATCGATGCGGCCGAAGCGCTTGAGGATTGCGTCGACCATCGTCTTCACCGCGCCAGCGTCCGCGATGTCGGCCATATAGACTTCCGCCTTGCCGCCGGCTGCCCGGACTTCCTGCGCGACCTTTTCGGCGTCCTCCTTCGACGTGCGGGCGTTGACGGCGACTGCGGCCCCCGCGCCGGCAAGAGCGAGCGCGATGGCGCGCCCGATATTGCGTGATGCGCCGGTGACCAGCGCGACCTTGCCTGCGAGCTCGGTTGTGTCCGACATGCCGCCTTCCTCCTCCCGAAGAACCCGGTATGGTAAACGCAAACGGGAAGGCGAATGGCAAGCCGGAAAAAAACAAAGGGCGGCCGAAGCCGCCCCTTGCCCTGGACGCCCGGCGAGCGCCGGGCGTGAACGACGTTACTTCACTTCCGACTGCGCCAGCTGGATGCTTGCGCGGCGTTGCTCCCTCTTGGCCAGGTATTCGACCAGGGTGGGCAGCATGTACTGGTCGTCAGCCGAGCGCGGGAATACGTCGCCCCGCGCAATCAACTGGCCGCTCGCAGCAAGCCGGGCCTCGCGTTGCTCGAGGTACGCTGCCAGGGTTGGCAGCATGTACTGCTCGTCAGCCGAGCGCGGGAACGCGTTGCTGCGCGCGATCACCGGCCTGGCGGGCAGCGGTTGCTCGGCGGCTGCCGCCGGCTCGACGGGTGCAGCCGGCTCCACCGCGGCAACCTGCTCCTTGGCCGCGTCCTGCTCGGGTGCGGCGGCCTGCTCGGTGTTGGCCGTCTGCTCGGGCGCGGGTTGCGACGGGGTCTCGAGCGCCAGCAGGCTCGCGATATCCCCTTCGCCTTCGGCGGACGCGTTCTCGTCGAGCGCGGCCACCGCGAGCTGCGCGCCGAAAAAGATCGCTACGATTGCAACAGCAATGGGACGTTTGGTCATCGATGTTCTCCAGGTAAGTGGATCAAGGTTGTTCGTTGAGGAATGCCTCGCCTGGAACAAAGCGTCTTCCGTGCCATCTCTGAAAGATGCGGTAAAACAGATAGTTATGTTCCAGCCCTGGGCCGGGTTTGTCGTTCTGACACGACAGTCCGCAGCGGGAGCTGGTTAACCGTATGATTTCGCGTGTAATTTCCTGTCGCGCGGGTACGACAGGACGTGCGCAAAGCGTCAGTCGCGGCGAATGGGCAAAGTTCGTCAGCGGCCGCGGCGGCGCTACCCGTGCTTGCGGGCCGGACTGCCCTGCGCTTTTCCAACCCGCGCGGCGTGGGTAAGCTCTCTACAACAAGAACGAAGAGAGCCGCGCTGATCCCCCATGAAGATCACGCACGTCCAGACCCGGATCGTCCGCGTCCCGCACGAAGAGCCGCTCGCCGGCGGGCCGGCGGTTTCGGGGGCGACGCGCGATTTCGTCATCCTCACCCTCGGTACCGACGAAGGCGTGGAGGGCATCGGCATCACCTTCTTCGGCGGCGCTCTCACCGGTGTGCTCAAATCTGCGGTGGATGCGCTCGGCGCGCTCGCGGTGGGCGAGGACCCGCTGCGGATCGAGGCGATCGTGGCGAAGCTCAACGACGCCGCGGGCGGATCCGGTCCGGGCGGCATCTACACGCTCGCGCTCGCCGCGATCGACATCGCGCTGTGGGACATCCGCGGCAAATGCTTCAACGTGCCGGTCGCGCGGATGATCGGGGGGTTTCGCGACCGCGTGCCCACCTACGCAAGCGGCGCGCTGATGCGGACCTTCCCGCTCGAGCACGTGGAGAAGGCTGCGGTCACGCTGGTGAAAAAGGGCTTCAAGCAGATGAAGACGCAGCTCGCGCTTCCCGGCGAGGCGAGCCCCGAGCGCGAGGTCGAGCGCATCCGCGTCATCCGCAACGCGATCGGCCCCGGCATAGACCTCATGTGCGATATCAACCAGCGCTGGGACGTGCGCCAGGCGATCGCCATCGGTAGCCGCGTCGAGGAATACCATCTGTACTGGCTGGAGGACGTCGTCGCGCACGACGACTATCCGGGGCTGGCCGCCGTGGCCGCGGCGCTCGCGACGCCGATTGCCGCCGGCGAGTACGTCTACGGCATCGTGCCTTTCCGCCACATGCTGGAAGCGCGCTCGGTGGACGTCGTCATGGTGGACGTGCTGCGCGCGGGCGGCATCACGCCGTGGCTCAAGATCGCGGGCATGGCGCAGGCCTTCAATCTGCCGGTGGTGAGCCACCTGTACCCGGAAATTTCGGTGCATGTCGTCGCCGCAGTGCCGAACGGCCTCACGGTCGAATACATGCCGTGGTCGGCACAGCTCTTCGAGGAGGTGCCGCGCCCGGTGGAAGGCATGCTCACCGTTCCGGACCGGCCGGGGCTGGGGCTCGTGTTCGATCGGGGCGCAATCAAGCGCTTCGCCGCGTAACCGCCCAATCGGGCCACAAGCCCGCCGCCGGTTCCGCTTCTCCAACCGGCCGGTGAAGGGTAAGCTGTTCCACCCAACCGGGCCCGGACCCGGGATATACAACACGAGGCGAGGTCTGCCCGCTGAAGGAGGGATCCCGTGAAAACCGCACACCACACTCTTGCTTTCGTGCTCGCGCTGGCCACGGCCGGGGCGGCGCACGCCCAGACCTATCCAACGAAGCCGATCCGCATGATCGTCGCGTTCTCTCCGGGCGGGGGCTCGGACACCGCGGCGCGCATCCTCGCGCTGCGACTGAGCAGCGCGCTCGGCCAGCAGGTGGTGGTGGACAACCGGCCGGGGGCCAGCGGCAACCTGGGTCATGACCTCGGGGCCAAATCCACGCCCGACGGCTACACGCTGATGTGGACCTCGATCGGACCGATCGCGGTCAACGTGAGCCTCTTCAGCAAGCTCCCGTACCAGCCGCTGCGCGACTTCGATCCGATCACAATTTCGGCCGATTCGATCAACGCGCTGGTGGTGCATCCGGGCGTCCCGGCGAGGACCGTGCAGGAATTCATCGCGCTCGCCAGGGCCGAGCCGGGGAAGCTCAACTACGGCTCCTCGGGCAACGGCGGCGCGGGACACCTCGCCGGCGAGCTGTTGAACCTGATGGCGGGCGTCAAGATCGTGCACATCCCGTACAAGGGCGGCGGGCCGGCCATGCTCGACCTCGTTGGCGGCCAGATCCAGGCGATCTACGCGACCCTCGTCACCGCGCTGCCCCATATCCGCAGCGGGCGGATCCGCGGCATCGCAGTGACGCGCGCCCAGCGCGCTCCGATGATCCCGGAGCTCCCGACGATCGCCGAAGGCGGGCTCCCGGGCTACGAAGCGACCAACTGGTACGGGATCCTCGCTCCGGCAAAGACGCCCAAGCCGATCATTGCGCAACTCAATCGGGAGCTGGTGAAGATCCTTGGCATGCCCGAGGTGAGGGACGCGTACTTCGCGCAGGGCATGCTGCCTCTGAGCAGCACGCCGGAAGCCTTCCGCGCCCATCTCAAATCCGAGATCGAGAAATGGGGCGGGGTGATCAAGCAGGTCGGGATACGAGCCGATTGAAACCCATGACGAGTGACGAGTGACGACTGACAAGCAGGCACGCGAGACCGAGGAGACCATCATGCACCGGAAATCTTTCCGCCTTTCGCCTTCCGCCTTTCGCATTACGGTTGCGGCGGTGCTGTCGCTCGCGAGCGCCGCGGCCGCCGCGCAGGCGTATCCGGTCAAGCCGGTGCGCATCGTCGTCGGCTTCGCGCCGGGCGGAACAATCGACACCGTCGCCCGGATCATGGCGGCGGCGCTGGGCGAGCAATGGGGCATCAGCGCGGTGGTCGAGAACCGGCCGGGCGCGGCCGGCAGCGTCGGCACGGAGTACGCGGCGAAGGCCGCGCCCGACGGCTACACGCTGCTTCTCTGCCACATCGCCTCGCACGCGATCACGCCCGCGCGCTCGAGGAAGCCGACCTACGACCACATCAACGATTTCTCTTTTCCCTCGATGATCGGCTCGGTGCCCAACGTCTTCATGGTTCACCCCTCGGTGCCGACGAAGACGCTGCGCGACTACATCGCGCTCGCCAAGGCGAACCCGGGCAAGATCAACTTCGGGTCCTCCGGCGTCGGCGCCTCGCCGCACATGTCCGTCGAGCTGTTCAAGCTGATGGCGGGCATCAACATCGTGCACGTTCCGTACAAGGGCGCCGCGCACGCGCTGGGCGACGCGATCAGCGGGCACATCGAATCCTCGGTCGGCAACCTCGGGGGGGCGCCGCTGGCGGCGATCCGGGCGGGAAGGGTGCGGGCGCTCGGGGTCACGTCGGCGAAACGCAACGCGCAGGCGCCGGACGTTCCCACCTTCGCGGAGGCCGGCGTTCCGGGCTACGAAGTCACGTCCTGGAACGGCATCTGCGCGCCTGCGGGACTGCCGAAGCCGGTGCTCGCCAAGCTCAACGCCGACATCGTCAAGGCCCTGCAGGGTCCGGCGCGCAAGCGCCTGGAAGATCAGGGCATCGAAGTCACGCCGTCCACGCCCGAGGAGTTCCTCGCGCACATACGGTCCGAGACGGCGAAGTGGACGCGGGTGGTCAAGGAAACGGGACTCGAAGAACGGTGACGAGTGATGCGTGATGAGTGACGGGAAGGGACGGGAAATGAAGGCGGGGCGAGCTACCAGTCACGATTCACCCGTCACCGGTCACGCAGTTGCAGGCAGTGTGCCCGATCTGGGCTATCAGCCGGTACCGGATATCTTCAGGCTGCCGCAGGGCATCAACTTCGGACCGTGCTCGAGCGTCGCGGTCAACTCGAAGGGAAATCTGCTGGTCTTCAACCGCAGCGCTCACGCGTTGATGGAATTCAGCGGCAAGGGCAAGTATCTGCGCTCGCTCGCAGAAGGAGTCTTCTCCCACCCCCACGGCTTGCGCGTGGACGCGGAGGACAATATCTGGGCAACCGACGGCGTGCTGCACATCGTGGTGAAGATGAATCGGCAGGGGCGCATCCTCATGGTGTTGGGCGTGAAAGGCTCGGCGCGCGAATGGCACCCGGCTGGCCACTTGCGCTGCTTCGACGAGCCCAATGATCTCGCGTTCGGCCGCGCGGGGGAGATCTACGTCACCCAGGGCCACGGCAAGGGCGAGTCGCGCGTGCTGAAGTTCGACGCCGAGGGCAAATTCATCAAGACCTGGGGCGGGGAGGGAAGCGGGCCCGGGCAGTTCAACGTTCCCCACTCGATCGTTGCCGACGCGAACGGGTATCTCCACGTCGCAGACCGCTCGAATCAGCGGATCCAGGTTTTCGACGCGGACGGCAACTACGTCCGCGAGTCCAAGCACCCCGGCACGCCGTGCGGGTTATGCATGAGCGAGGACCGGGGCCACGTCTTCCTCGCGCACGGGCACGCCGGGAAGATCATGAGGCTCGATCTCGACGGCAGGGTGCGCGGCGCGACGGGAGGACAGGGCAAGGCGCTCGGCCAGTACGGAGAGGCGCACTTCCTCGCGCTCGCGCGGCGTGACCGCGAGATCTACGTCGCCGACACCCTGAACTGGCGCGTCCAGAAGCTGGTGAAGCAGTAAGAGTCAGTCAACCTTCACCGAAGCGCGTCACCCGCAATCGTCACTCGTATTCGTCACTGCTTCAATATGACGCGGGTCGCTGAGAGCCCGTATCAAAAAGATCCAAAGAGCATGAAACCGCCGATGAACGTGAAGATGGTAAGCGGTAAGCGGTAAGCAGTAAGCGGTAGAATTGGACCCGGTTTTTCCGGGGAGTTCCCCGCTCACTGCTTACGGACTTTCTGCTCACTGATCACCGCTCACGCCTTACTCGATTTTGATCGGCGTTTATCTGCGGCTAGTATTTCTTGATCCTGTTACTGGCTCTAAGGAGCATTTATGGTAAAGCTCGAATTCCACGATCCCTCCGGTGCGCTCGAGGTGACTCATCCGCACGCGCCGCGGCTCGCCTCGCTCGAGGGCAAGCGCATCGGCTTCATCAGCAACGAGCAATGGCAGGCCTACCGCATGCTGCCGCTGCTGAAGGAGATGCTCGAGCAGGATTTTCCGGGCATCACCGTGCTGCCGATCGACGCCTACCCCCAGGGCAACGCCCTGATCGGCACCGAGGAGACCGCCGGGCTGGTGAAGAAGAGCGGGGTCGATGCGGTCATCGTCGGGAACGCGGCTTGAGGGGCCTGCGCCACAGCATGCGGCCGTGCAGCCGCTAGGATCGAAGCGCTGGGTATCCCGACCGTCACGCTGACGCGGACGGATTTCGTCGGGGTGATGAAGAACGCCGTGTCCGGGATCGGGCTCGCGCCGGACGCGGCGATGGTCACGTTTCCGATCCGCATGTTCCTGCCGGGGAGCGATCTCACCGCCCTTGCGGAGCGCAAGCGCGAGTTCTACGACGGCCTAACGAGCTGGCGTTCGAGCCTCGTGCCGGCGGTGAATGCAAGCCCGATGCTCGCCGTCGAAGGCGAGAGCTACGAAGAGGCGCTTGTCAAGGCCAACAACCTGCTGCTCACCAATCTGTGGGGCGACGGGCTCCCGCTGTGGCCGGCGACGAAGAGCCGCGTGGACTGGATACTCCGGGGCTCGGCGCTCCCGCGCGAGCACGTGCTCGGCAAGTTCCCGCCGCGCGGCGGCATCACGACCATCGAGACCTGCGCGATCGCGCTTGCCATGGCGGGCGGGCGCCCGGAATACCTGCCGGTCCTCGTCGCCGCCGTGGAGGCGTGCTTCGACCCGGCAAACGGCTTCGACCAGCTGCAGGCGACGTCGGGCGCGCCGTTCCCGGCCGTCATCGTCAACGGGCCGATCGGAAAGCAGATCCGGCTCAACTCCGGCTTCGGACTGCTCGGGCCGGACCCGCAGCGGCCGGCCGGCGCGAGCATCGGGCGCGCGCTGCGCCTTCTGCAGCAGAACGTTGGGGGCGCGCTGCCCGGCGTCGGCACGATGGCGATCTTCGGCGCCATGCGCTACACCAACGCGGTATTTGCCGAGGACGAAGAGGGGCTCCCGCCCGGATGGCAGCCGCATGCGACCCAGCGCCATGGATACGCTCCGGGCACGAATTCAGTGTCCGTGGTCTTCGCGAGCGGAGTCACCAACGTGCGGCGCCGCGGCGCGAAGAAGGAGTCGCCGGAGGAGGACGCGCTGAACGGCATGTGGCGCATGGCCGACTTCATGCGCGCGCCCAACCTCGCGGCGCTCGCGGGCTGGGAGAAGGGCACCCCCGGCATGATGATGCTGGCGCCGATCGTGGCGCGCCGGATGGCGGAGCTGGGCTGGACCCAGAAGTCGATCCGCGAATTCCTGTGGGAGAACTCGAAGATCCCGATGGAGCAGATGCGCCGCGCCGGCGCACCGGCGTGGATCGAGATCGACGCCAACCCGGTGACGCGCGACAGCATCAAGCTCGACCCGTGGCCGATCTGCCTCAAACCCGACAACATCGTGCTCGTCGTCGCCGGCGGCGGGCACCCGACTCACAGTTACTGGTTGCAGGCCCACTCCCCGAGCGTGCAAGGACGCGTGATCCGCGTGCCGGAGACGTTCGAGCGGCTGCTCGCCGATGCGGACCGGGATCTGGGGTGCGGCGAGGACGTTTGCAGGGTTTGATCGAAGTGACGCGCCAGTGATTGCCCGCGAATCATGATGCCCGAAGCGAGGGAGGAGTAGCCATGCCAGGGAACAAGCCCGCAACCAAGATGAAGATGGTTCCGAAAAGGCCCCTCAAGCAGGACGTCACGCTGAAGACGCTCGAAGCCATGGCGGCGCGCGTCAAGAACTGGGGAAGATGGGGGCCCGACGACCAGCTGGGCACGTTGAATTTCGTGACGCCGGAAGACATCAGGAAAGCGGCGGCTCTGGTGAAGCGCGGCAAGGCGTTCGCGCTCGGCCTCGACTTCAACTCGAACGGCCCGCAACGGACAGGGTGGGGCGGGCGCTTCAACCCGATCCACACCATGCTGGCGACCGGCACCGATGCGGTGGCCGGAACCCAGGACGCCGGCAAGATCCGCTACGCGGACGACATGGTTTCCATGCCGCTGCAGTGCGGCACGCAGTGGGACGCGCTCGGCCACATCTTCTACGGCGACAGGATGTGGAACGGCTACGACGCGCGGCTGGTGGATTCCACCGGCGCGAAGAAGAACGGCATCCACAAGACGCGGGACCGCATGATTGGCCGCGGCGTGCTGCTCGACATCCCGCGCTACCTCGGCGGCGACTACCTCGAGGACGGTTTCGGCGTCGGCAACGCCGAGCTCGACGCCTGCGCAGCCGCCCAGAACGTGGAGATCCGGCGCGGGGACTTCGTCATCGTGCGCACCGGCCAGATGGAGCATTGCCTCGCGCAGGAAGACTGGGGCACCTACGCGGCGGGCGACGCGCCGGGCCTGCGCTTCGAGACCTGCGAATGGATCCACAAGAAGGAAATCGCCGCAATCTGCTTCGACACCTGGGGTTGCGAGGTGCGCCCGAACGAGAGCACCGAGGCGTTCCAGCCGTGGCACTGGATCATCATCCCGATGGTCGGGATCACGATGGGCGAGATCTTCTACCTGAAGGACCTCGCCGATGATTGCGCGGCCGACAAGGTCTACGAGTTCCTGTTCTGCGGCCCGCCGCTGCCCATCACCGGGGCCGTAGGCTCCCCGATCAATCCCATGGCCATCAAGTGACCGGCGCCCGGTCACAAAAAGAGTGGCGCAATGGAAGACATCTTCATCCTGAACCAGGAGCAGCGCGCGATCCTCGAGACGGTTGCGCGTTTTGTCGAAAAGGAGGTCGTCCCGAGGGCGGCGCAGCTCGACGCGGACCCCGACCCCGAGCAGAGCTTCTCGTGGGAGATCGTCGAGAAGGCGCACGCGGCCGGCATCCGCACCATGACCCTCTCCGAGAAATGGGATGGACTCGGCGCGGATTCCCTGACCACCGCGATGGTGATCGAGGAGCTGGCCAAGGGCGATCTCGGCGTGTCGGTCGTCATGGCGCAGACGCTCAAGATCGCCCAGATCATGCAAAAGGCACTGAACGAGGAGCAGCAGGCCCGCGTGCTGCCGGGCTTCGCCGGCGATCCGCGCGGCCTGCTGGCCATCGGCATCACCGAGCCTGACAACGCCTCCAATTATTTCCTGCCCTATCCGACGCCGTTCCGCACGGGCGCCCGCAGGACCGCGGGCGGCTGGGTAGTGAACGGCATGAAGCATTTCATCTCGAACGGCAATCGCGCGAGCCACTATCTGTTGTTCGTGCAGACCGAGCCGGGCAAGCCGATGGCTGAAGGCTCCACCTGCTTTCTCGTGGAGCGGGGCCGGCCCGGGTTCACCATCGGCCGCGTGCACGACAAGATGGGCGAGCGCCTCGCCAACAACGCGGAGCTCGTCTTTCGGGATTGCTTCATCCCGGACGAGAACGTGGTGGGCGGGATCGGCCGCGGCTTCGGCGTGCTCGCCGAATTCTTCCCGCAGTCGAACGCGTATGCCGGCGCCTCCGTTCTCGGCGTCGCCGGCGCGCTGCACAAGAAGGCCATGGACTGGGCCAGGCTGCGGGTCCAGGGCGGGAAGCCCTTGATCGAGCACGACGGCATCCGCGCCCAGCTTGCCGAGATGCGCATGCTGATCGATGCCTCGCGCTCCTACATCCACCGCGCGTGCTGGCTTGCGGACCACCAGGAGCATGGCTGGGACCGGACTCTGGGCGTGCTGCCCAAGGCGATGGCCTCGCAGGCGGCGTGGAAAATCGCGACCTGGTGCCTCGAGATTCACGGCGGCCACGGCTACATGAAGGAGGCGGGCGTCGAGAAGCTGGTGCGCGACGCGGCGGGGTTCCTTCATTCGGACGGCGTCAACCGCACGCTGTTCCTGAAGGCGGCCAACTTCATGTTCCGGGACTGACGCGGCTTTGCGGCAAGGAGCTTGTCGATGAAAGCGATGGTGCTGAAAGGGCCCAACACCGCGTTCGAGCTGACCGAGGTTCCCGATCCCGTCGCCGGTCCGGGAGAAGCCGTGGCGCGCGTGCTCGCCTGCGGCTCGGGGCTTACCATCCAGCACATCAAGGCGGGGCGGATCGCCGCGGAGTTTCCCCGCATCATCGGCCACGAGATCACGGGCGAGATCGTCTCGATCGGCGCCGGCGTGCGGGGCCTGCGCACGGGCGACGGCGTCACCGCGTACTATTATCTCAACTGCGGCCACTGCCGCTGGTGCCTCGCCAGCCTCGAGCCGCTGTGCGCGAACAGCGGCGGCAATGTCGGGCGCAATTGCGACGGCGGCTATGCCCAGTACATCAAGCTTCCCGCGCACGTCTTCATCAAGCTGCCGGAGGGCCTCGACTACAAGGCGCACCCGGCCGAGATCGGCGTCGTCACGGATGCGCTCGCCACGCCGTACAAGGTGCTGCGCCGGGCCCGCATCGAGGCGGGCGAAACCGTCGCCGTGTTCGGAGCCGGGGGCGGGGTCGGCATTCACCAGGTGATGCTGGCGAAGTGGGCAAGGGCGAGAGTGATCGCGGTGGATGTGGTCTCCGGCAAGTTCGACGCCTGCCGCAAGGCCGGCGCGGACGAAGTGGTGGATGCCTCCGCCGGCAACGTCGCGGAAGCCCTGCTCGATCTCACGAACGGAGAAGGCGTCGACGTTGCGGTCGACTACGTTTCCAGCACTTCAACGCTGGAGGCGGGTGCGAAGGCGCTCGGGCGCCGCGGGCGTCTGGTTACGCTCGGCGGCGCGGGGCAGACCTTCAGGGCCTCTGCGCTCGACATGCTGGTGAAAGAGCAGGACCTGCTGGGCAGCCGCTACGTCACCCGATCCGAGATCCTGGAAACCCTCGACCTCGTCGTCCGCGGCGATGTCTGGCCGCTGGTCAGCGACCTCCGCCCGCTCGAGGAAGCGGAAGCACTGCACGAGCGGGTGGAACGCGGGCAGGTCACGGGGCGGGCCGCGCTGCTCGTCAAACACTAGGAGTTTGTCGGACTTGCGTTCCGACAGGCTGCCAGGCGGGGAAAATCGCCGACCGAGCGTTCACTCCGCGCCGCCGCCGCGGCCTTGCGGACCTCAAAGCGACGGCGGATCTTCGCGCACGGCCTGCTCGGCGAAGCGCATGTCCACGCAGTCCTCGTACGCGAACCGGGTGCGGATCGCCCCCGCGCCGAGCATCGCATCGCGCAGCCATTCGAGGCCCTCGCGGCTCATGACCGGCGTGCGGTTCCACAGCCCGAGCGACTTGTATTCGTTGCAGCAAGCCGCGAGCACGGGCACGGGGATCTCGGGAAGACAGGCGCTGATCGCTTCCGCCAGGTCGCGGCCGTCGTGTGCCGCGATCCACTTCAGCGTGCGGTACATTGCCCGCGTCATGCGCAGCACCGTATCCGGATTGCGTTCGATGAAGGCGCGCGTCGTGTTGAGCGTGGTGTACGATGTCACTCCCCGGTTCGCCGCCGCGTACCAGACGTGCCCTGCGCCTTCCAGGATCAGGCTCCTTGCGTAGGGCTCGAATACCTGGATGAGATCCACCTCGCCCGCGCGCAGCGCCGCCGCGTTCTCCGCCATCGTGCGCGCGGGCGCCTGCCGGACCGTCGCGGGATCGATGCCGGCGCGGCGCAGATCGTGCCGGAGGCAGATCCAGGGCGTCGGCACCTCGGTCACGGTCGCGAGCGTCATGCCCGCGAGCCCCTCGATCCGGAACCCGGGGTTCGGGGCGCGCCCGACGAGAAAAAACGGATCTTTCCCCACCACTTCGCAGAACGCGACGTAGCGGTCCTTCGGCGCCTTTTCGAGGGCGGCCATGATCCGTAACGGCCCGCCCCATGACACCTGCCCGGCCCCCTCGCCGAGCGACGTCAGCGTGCGCTCCGCTGCCGGAGACTTCTTCGTCTCCACCTGCAACCCCTCCGCCTGGTACGCGTTGAGCGCGCTCGCCGCGTGGAACGGCGCGTAGAACACTGCGCGGAAGTTCTCGATCAGCGTGACCGCCATTTTTGTCTCCTGTCTCCGCAAATACGTGTCCAGGCGTGAATATAGCGCACCGGCGCGTCCGGAACGCGCAAGGTCGGCCCTGGTCCAACTGATTATATGGAAGCGGGCAAGCGCGCAGTCATACGGTACGCAGCGGTAGCGGTGTTTTCGGCGCTCGTCGCGGGAGCGCTCGTGTTCGCGATCACGCCGAGCCGGGAAGAACTCTCGAGGCTCGGCGCGGAGCGCGATGCGCTCAAGACGGAGGCAAGCACGCTCATGGCGCGGTTGGGCACGCTCGAGGGCGAGCAGCGCTCTCTGCAGAAGCAGAACGCCGGGCTCGCCGCGGACGCGGACCGGGTGCGCGCGTCGCTCACCGAGAAAGACCGTGCGTACGAGGAACTGCAGCAGCGCAACCGGGCGCTCGTCATCGAAAACGAGTCCCTCGCGAAGAAACTCGCTGGCAGCGGCGCGAAGGTGGCGGCATCGGCCGCCGAGCGCGAGCAACTGGCGCGCAAGCTCGCGGTGACCGGAAAAGGACTGGAGGAAGCCAGGTCCCGCGCCGCGCAGCTGAATAGTTCGTACGAAGCGCTGCTGAAGGAGCAGAAGAAGCGCGCCGCGAGCGACGCGGCACGGGACGCAGAGCTCGAGCGCACGAAAAAAGCGCTCGAGGCCGCGCAGGAAGAGGTCGCGCGCCTGACGGGCGCCCGGGGTATCTATACCGTGCAGACGGGCGATCACCTCTCGAAGATCGCCGCATTCTTCTACCACAAGGCGCACCGCTGGCCGGACATCTTCGAGGCAAATTCGTTCCTGATCAGCAGCCCCGATCTGATCTATCCACAACAGGTCCTGATCATTCCCCGGTGAGCCAGGGCGGGAAGAAGAACGTAGAATAGGGGCCGATTCCCATGCGCTACCGCTTGCACCAGTGGTTGGCGGGCGTCACCGGCGGCGCGGCCATGCGCGCTGCGGGGGGGTGCCGTCTGGCCATCCTCTGCGCCGTCTTCGCGATGGGCTGCGCTATCGGCGCCGACCCGCTCCGGCAGCCCGAGCCGCGCGCCCCCGACGTGCACTTCGAGCCCACGCCGATGAGGGTGGTGCAGCAGATGCTGTGGCTCGCCGACGTGGGTTCCGCGGACGTGGTCTACGACCTGGGATGCGGCGACGGGCGCATCGTCGTTACCGCGGCGCGGCGGTTCGGCGCGCGCGGGGTGTGCGTGGACATCGATCCGCAGCGCATCGCCGAGAGCCGCCTAAACGCGCGCAAGGCCGGCGTCGCCGATCGCGTCCGTTTTGTGAACGAAGATCTATTCTCGACCGACATCCGCGAGGCCACCGTGGTCATGCTGTTCCTCTCGCCCTCCCTCAATCTCAAGCTGCGGCCGAGGCTCCTGCGCGAACTCAGGCCCGGTACCCGCATCGTTTCGCACTGGCACGACATGGACGACTGGAAGCCCGAGCACACCGCATACGCGGGGAGCGGCGGGCGGGACCGGCCCATTTACCTCTGGACCGTCCCCGCGCGTTGAGTAGAGTAGCGGGTGAGTCGTGAGCGGTAAGCAGCGAGGAGAAAATCCGTAAGCAGTGAGCGGTAAGCAGTGAGCGGGAATTTCAAGAAGAGCCGTGAGCCGTGAGGCGTGAGCCGTGAGCAGCGAGCGGGAACTTCGGGAAAAAACCAATTCCAATCTTACCGCTTACCGCTTACCGCTTACCGCTTACCGCTTACCGCTTACCGCTTACCGCTTACCGCTTACCGCTTACCGCTTACCGCTTACCGCTTACCGCTTACCGCTCCCTCGTATCGCTTCCCACAGCCGCGCCGGCGTGAACGGCATGTCGAGGTGCCGGATCCCGAGCGGGCGCAGCGCGTCGATGGTCGCGTTGACGAGCGCCGGCAGCGAGCCGCTGCAGCCGGCTTCGCCCACGCCTTTTGCTCCAAGCGCATTGGTCGGCGTCGGCACCGGATGGTCGTGGACCCCGATCTCGCGCAGCCAGCCTGCGCGCGGCATGACGTAGTCCATGAAGCTGCCGGTGAGCAGCTGCGCCGTGGCGGAATCGTAGATCGCGTGCTCGCCGAAGACCTGCCCGGCTCCCTGCAAGACGCCGCCGTGTACCTGGCCCGCGACCAGCACCGGATTGATGACGCGGCCGAGATCGTCCACCGCGGTGTAGCGCGCGATCGCGGAGACCCCGGTCTCGGGATCGATTTCGACCTCGGCGATATGGCAGCCGTTCGGATAGGTGGTGCCGAACGTCCCCTCGGCCATGGTGTCGAGCGGATGCGGCTTCGGTCCGGCAAGCTTGCGCGCGAGCTCGATGAATCCGATCGAGCGTCGTGCGGCGCGAAACATTCCCTGCTCGTAGCGCAGCGCGCTCTCCGGCACGCCCAGCGCCGCGGCCGCATGCGGGCGCGCGAGCTCGATCAGCTTGTCTCCGAGCAGGCGAAATGCGCTGCCCGTGCCGAGCACGCCGCGGGATCCGCCGGTGCCATTGCCGATGAGGTCGGTCTCCGGCGGGCTGGGATGAAAGCGCACGTGCTTCGTGTCGATGCCGAGCGCGCCGGCCACGATCTGCGGAAAGACCGTTTCATGCCCCTGGCCCGACGACTGCGTGACGGCGTAGAGCGTCATGGCGCCGTTCGAATCGAACCGCACTGCGACCTGGTCCTTCGGCGCCGCGCCGCCGCCGCCCGCTTCGAGATAGGTCGCGATCCCGATGCCCCGTAGCCGCCCGGCGCGCTGCGCGGCAGCGCGGCGCGCGGGGAACCCGCGCCAGCCGGCGCGCGCGAGCGCATCGTCCATCACCGCCTCGAAGTCCCCGGAGTCATACGTCCCCGCGTTCGGCGTCTTGTACGGCATCGCTTCGCGCGGGATCAGGTTCTTTCTGCGCAGCTTGATCGGGTCGAACCCGTGCTCGTGGGCCGCGTAGTCCACCAGCCGCTCGATCGCGTAGGCGATGTCGGGGCGCCCGGCGCCGCGGTACGCGGACACCGGAACGGTATTGGTGTACGCAAGCCGCGTGCGGCCGTAGACGGCGGGAATGCGGTAGACGCCCCCGATCGTGACGGTGAGGTTGCGGGTCGCGATGAAGGAACCGAAGGTGCCGCCGTACGCGCCCAGGTCCGCGCGGTCATCGAACCGTATGGCGAGGAACTCCCCGTCCGCATCGAGCGCGAGTTCGCCGGTCAGCGAGAGCGCGCGCCCGTGGAAGTCGCTCAGGAAGGTCTCGCCGCGCGTTGCGACCCATTTCACCGGGCGGCCGAGCTTGCGTGCTGCGATCATCGCCGCGAAGTATTCCGGATAGGCGGCACCGCGCACGCCGAAGCTGCCGCCGACGTCCTGCGCGACCAGCATGATCCTGTCCTTGTCGAGGCCGGTCACGTGCTCGAACTGTCCGCGCATGGTGTTCGCGCCCTGCAGCGGCAGATGCACCGTGTAGCGCCCGCTTGCCGGATCGAACGCCGCGAGGCAGGCGCGGGGCTCGAGCGCATTGCCGACCAGCCGCTGGCTGTCCATCGTGAGCCTGCTCGTGTGCTTCGCCCGCGCAAACGCGGCGGAGACCGCCTGCGCGTCGCCCGACTCGTATTCGAACGCGAGGTTTCCCGGAACGTCCTCGTGCAACTGCGGCGCGCCTTCCGCGACCGCGGCCTCGAAACTCGCGACGGCGGGCAGATCGCGATACTCGATCTCGATCAGCTCGCGCGCGTCCTCGGCGAGGGCCGCGGAATCCGCGACGATCATCGCGATGGGCTCGCCGACGTAGCGCACGCGCCCCGCCGCGAGCACCGGGTGATGCGGCTTGCGCAGCGGCTGGCCGTCCTTCCCCGCGTAGCTGACGATGTTGGGCAGCGACTTGTACCCCGCCTCGCGCGCGTCGTCCCCGGTGAGCACCGCTCTCACGCCGCGATGAGCCAGCGCGCACGCCGTATCGAGCCGCGCGATTTCGGCGTGCGCCCGGTCCGAGCGCAGGAAGACCGCGTGCCGCTGGCCCGGCAGGTTCCAGTCGGAGGTGTAGCGGCCTTCTCCGACGATGAGGCGAAAATCTTCGCGGCGGGACATACGCTGTTCCATGCGGGTGTATGGCCCATTTTCGCATAGACGGAGGCGGGGCCCGCGCAGCCGCGTGCTACGGTCGCCCGGCCGTCGCATCGCTCGGGCGATGATGCGGGTCTATAATGCGCTTCCTGTCTGTTCCTCCACCTGGAGTTCCCGATGACCATCTCCATGTACCAGGCGAGCGCCCCCCGCTTCGTCAATATCCTCGCCAATCTTTCCGGCATCCTCGACAAGGCGCAGGCGTACGCCGATGCGAAAAAGGTCGAGCCCACCGTGCTTACCGCGAGTCGGCTCTACCCGGACATGTTCGCGCTCGCGCGCCAGGTGCAGATCGCGTGCGACACCGCGAAGGGCGCGGTCGCACGGCTCGCCGGTGTCGAGGTCCCGAAGCACGAGGACACCGAGCAGACGCTCGCGGAGCTGAAGGCGCGCATCGCGAAGACCGTGGAGTTCATCGGCACGATCAAGCCCGGGCAGATCGACGGCACCGAAGAAAAGGAGATCGTGCTCAAGCTGGGAGGCCGCGAAATGAAGTTCAAGGGGATGCAGTACCTGCTCGGGTTCGCGCAGCCGAACTTCTATTTCCACGTGACCACCGCCTACAACATCCTGCGCCACAACGGCGTGGAGGTCGGCAAGCGCGACTACATCGGAAATCCATGACCGGGTTTTCCCCGGCGCTCAAGACGAGAGACGGGGAAGGGCGCTGCCTAACCGATCCTCCTTCCTCCTTCTTCCTTCGGGCTTTTGCCGCCTGCCCGGTCGTTCACTCGGGCTTGATCCCTGCCTTGCGCGCGAGCTCCAGGGACGCGGCGATCTGTTCGGCGATGAACTTGTCGACGTGCCCTGGCGTGGTGGGCGCCGGCTCGGCTCCGAGCGAGAGCAGGCGCTGCTCGACATCGGGCAGCTTGAGGATGCGCGTGATCTCCCGGTTGAGCTTGTTTACGGTCGCGCGCGGGGTCCTGCCCGGCGCGAACATCGCGCCCCAGGAATCGAAGCGGAATCCCGGGATCGCGGACTCGGCAATGGTCGGAATATCCGGGAGAACCCGGCTGCGCTCCGGGGAAGAGACGCCGAGCCCTCGCAGCTTCCCCTCCTTCACGAGCGTGCTCGCGCTCGCCATCGGCGCCATAAAGAACTGCACGCGGCCCGTCATGGTGTCGGTGAGCGCCTCCGGGATGCCGCGGTGGGGCGTGTGCACGACGTCGATGCCGGCGCTCTGCTTGAACATCTCGGCCGCGAAGTGCGTGCCGCTGCCGACTCCGGCGGATGAAAAATTGAGCTGGCCGGGCCTGGCTTTCGCAAGCGCGATCAGGTCCTTCACGTTTCGCGCTTCCAGGCTCAGGGGAACCACCAGCAGGTAGGTCGCGTTGTAGGCCATCGTGATGCCGGCGAAGTCCTTCACCGGGTCGTACCCGAGATTGGCACGCACGGCCGGCGTTACCGCGTGGGCGGCGGAGATCAGCATCATCGTATGGCCGTCGGGCGTGGCGCCCGCCACGATCCGCGCGCCGATCATGCCCCCGGCGCCGGGGCGGTTGTCGACGATGACCATCTGGTTGAACGATTCGGAGAGCTTCGGCGCGATCAGGCGCGCGACGATGTCGGGCTGTCCTCCGGGCGTGAACGGCACTACGACGCGGATCGGACGGCTGGGGAAGCCCGCGGCGGGGTCGGCTCGCTGGGCAGACAGGGCCGCGGGGCTGGCGAGGACGAAGCAAGCTGCGGCGCAGGAAAACGTGCGGATCGCAAAGCGCATCGCCATGACGGATCTCCTCCAGTGGCCGGGCCGGTGCGAAGCGAGTATTGCCCAGCCGCGCGCGGGCGGCAAGCCCGGAGACCGGCGGCAACCCGTCTTATAATTCCGGGCTTCACGCTGTGGTACGACACCATGCCCTCGGGCGCGAGCGGCGCGGAGCACGCGCAGATCGGGATACCTGCCTTCATCCTGTCCGGCAACGATTCCTCCCACGGCATTTACAATGCGAAGGTGCCATCCCCTCCGTACTCCGCGCTCACGCCCGACGTCGCGCTCGACGCGCTCGCATCCGTCGGACTTTGCCCCGACGGGCGGCTGCTCTCGCTGAATAGCTACGAGAACCGCGTCTACCAGGCGTGGATGGAGGAAGGGCCGCCGCTCGTCGTGAAGTTCTACCGCCCCGCGCGCTGGAGCGACGCGCAGATCCTCGAGGAGCACGCGTTCGCGTGCGAGCTCGCCGAAGCCGAGATACCCGTGGTCGCTCCGCTCGCGCTCGGGAACGGCACGCTGCACGCGCACGGCGGCTTCCGTTTCGCGGTGTACCCGCGCCGCGGCGGGCGGCCGCCGGAGCTCGAGGATCCCGATACGCTCACGTGGATCGGGCGCTTCATAGCGCGCCTCCATGCGCTGGGATCCGCGAAGCCTTTCCACGCGCGTCCGGCGCTCGACATCGGGAGCCACGGCGTCGAGCCGCGCGAGTGGCTGCTTGCGAACGGCTTGGTTCCCGCCGACCTCCTGGAAGCGTGGGAGCGCGCGACCGCGCTCGCGCTGGAGGGAGTGCGCCGCTCGTTCGAGCGCGCGGGGGAGGTGCCGGCGATCCGGCTCCACGGCGACTGCCACAGCGGCAACGTGCTGTGGACGCAGGAGGGGCCTCATTTCGTGGACCTCGACGATGCGCGCATGGGGCCCGCGGTGCAGGACCTGTGGATGATGCTCTCGGGCGACCGGGATTCCATGACGCGGCAGCTCGCCCACGTGCTTGCGGGATACGACGACTTCCGGGAATTCGATCCGCGCGAGCTGCACCTCGTCGAGGCGCTGCGCACGCTGCGGCTCATCCACTATTCGGCGTGGATCGCGCGGCGCTGGAACGATCCGGCGTTCCCGGCCGCATTTCCGTGGTTCGGCACGCAGCGCTACTGGCAGGACCGCATCCTCGAGCTGCGCGAGCAGATTGCGGCAATGGACGAGCCGACGCTCACCGTTCCGTGAGCACGCGCGAGCCCGAAGGCGCGCCGAGCGCGGCGGGCGTACAAACGTAAGCGGTCGCCGAGCCTGCTGCCAGGCCCGGCGACCGCGAACTGGGCGTCACCGCCGGCGAATTCCGGACGCGCTCAGCGCCCGGGTCCGCGTTGGCTCAAGTGCATCCCGCCGAAGTACCGGTCGGCGGTGCTCTTCTGTTCCGGCGTCAGCACGGCGTAGAGGTCTTTCACCGCGGTGCTCATCGCCTTCACCTGCTCGGCGCGCTGTTTCGCGAACTCCGCGCGCTGATCGAGGCGCTCGGGTGCCGACTGCGCGGCGCCCGGACGCTGGGCGTGAAACGCCTCCATGGCTGCCGCCTGCGCCTTGGCTTGCGTGGCGTAGGCGCTCCACGCCGTTTCCTGCTCCGGCGTGATCCTGAGCTCGCTCTTCAGGAACGCGAGGCGCGCTTCCTGGTGCGAGACCGGGCCGCCCATCATGCCCGCTCCCGGACCGAATCCGCCGCGCGGGCCCCATCCGCCCATCATGCCCGGTCCCATGTGGCCGCCGCCCATCATGCCCGGTCCCATGTGGCCGCCGCCCATCATGTCCGGTCCCGCGTGGCCACCGCCCCACGGACCGTAGCCCATTGCGCCCGGCCCGTATCCGCCGGGAGGATCTGCGTAGGTTACGGCTGCCGCCCCGGCGATACCCGCCGCGGCGAGCACGCCGACGAGAAGTTTGCGTGTGTTCTTCATGATTGATCTCCAGTTGGTTGAAGGAATGTCGCCTCCGCGGAGCCGTCGATCGCGTGAAGCGGCGTCGAAAGCTCCATTGGCACTTCCATTTAACCACCGGGATGTAACTGCAGGATGTCAACGGCCGCCCGTTTTGTATCGCAGCCCGTCAAGGGCGCGGCTTGTTACAGTGCGATACAATTTTCCGGGCACGCGCGCCCCGCGCTGCGCTATAGAGAACCCATGACGAACCCCGATCACGTCCTCGTCGTGGACGACGACGCAGAGATCCGCGACCTGCTGCGCGAGTACCTCCAGAAGAACGGCTACCGGGTCACTGCGGTCGCGGACGGCAACGGCATGCGCGCGGCCCTCGACCGCGCGCAGCCGGACATCATCGTGCTCGATCTCATGCTGCCGAGCGAGGATGGGCTCACGCTGTGCCGCGACCTGCGCGCGCGCTCCGCGATCCCGGTCATCATGCTCACCGCGCGCGGCGAGGAGACCGACCGTATCGTCGGCCTGGAGATGGGGGCGGACGACTATCTACCCAAGCCGTTCAACCCGCGCGAGCTGCTCGCGCGCGTGAAGAGCGTCCTGCGGCGCGCGCGCGCGCTGCCGGAGAACCTGCACCCCGACGACGCGCGCACCATCCGCTTCTCCGGCTGGACGCTCGACGTGGCGACCCGCAACCTGCGCTCGCCTGCGGGCGTCGTGGTGGCGCTGAGCGGCACGGAGTACAAGCTGCTGCGCGCCTTCCTCGCGCACCCGAACCGGGTCCTCAACCGCGACCAGCTGATCGACCTCATGCTCTCGCGCGACGCCTCCCCCTTCGACCGCAGCATCGACGTGCAGGTGAGCCGCCTGCGCCAGAGGCTCGGCGAGGACGCGCGCGAGCCGGCGATCATCAAGACCGTGCGCGGCGAGGGCTACGTGCTCGCGGTCGAGGTCGAGGTGCAGCCGTGACGCGCTGGCTGCCGCGCTCGCTGTTCGCGCGCATGGTGCTCGTGCTGCTCGCCGGACTGCTGCTCGCGCAGCTGTTGAGCTTCATGATCTACTGGCGCGAGCGCGGCGAGCTCGCGCTGCGCGCGAGCGGCATGCGCTCGGCGCAGCGCATCGCCGACATCGTGAAGCTGCTCGACTCGATCGCGCCGGCCGAGCGCGCGCGGATCGTGAAGGTGCTCGACGCCCCGCCGCTGCGCATCTCGCTCGACGCCCCGCCGCTCGCGCCCGTGAGCGGCGCCGACGAAAGGGCCGAGCATGCCGCCCGGTTCACGGCGCTGCTGCGGCGCTTTCTGCGGGAAGACCACCCCCTCGTCGTGCAGGTAACGGACGCCCCGCCGTGGGCGCCCGGCCCGCACGGCATGATGGGTGGACCCGGAATGATGAGCGGACCCGGGATGATGGGCGGAAAGGGTCCGCCCCTCGGGCCCGGCACGTTGCCGCCCGGACGGCACGGAATGTCCTTCGTGGTGCAGGCGCGCCTTGCGGACGGGACGCGGGTCACGTTCGATTCGCGTCAGCCGGCGGAAGCGTCCGACTGGCCGTACCGTTTGCTCATCAGCCTGACGGTGCTGCTCGCCGCGGTGATCGTGGTCGCGCTGGTGGCGGTACGGTGGGTCACCCGGCCGCTCAAGACGCTCGCGCAGGCGGCGGACACGCTGGGCGAGGACATCAACCGCCCGCCGCTCGACGAACGCGGCCCGGACGAGGTCCGCAGCGCGGCGCGCGCGTTCAACCTCATGCAGGAACGGCTCGCGAAGTTCATCCGGGACCGCACGCGCATTTTCGCCGCGATGTCGCATGACCTGAAGACTCCGATCACGCGCATGCGATTGCGAGCCGAGCTGCTCGGGGACCCGCAGCTGCGGGCGAAGTTCGTGAAGGACCTGGAGGAGATGGAGTCGCTGATCGGCGCGACACTCGACTTCATGCGCGGCCTCGACGATCGCGAGGCGGCCCAGCCGCTCGATATCATGGCGCTGCTCGAGAGCCTGCAAGAGGACGCGCGCGAAGTGGGGGGCAAGGTGCGCATCGAGGGCGGCGCGCACGCTCCCTTCCACGGCCACGCGCAGGCGCTCAAGCGCTGTCTCGGCAACCTCATCCACAACGCCGTCAAGTACGGAAAGGCGGCGACGGTGAGCGTGGAGGACACGGGCGCGCAGCTCCGGATTCTCGTTCGCGACCAGGGGCCGGGCATACCCGAGGCGGACCTGGAGCGCGTGTTCGAGCCGTTCCACCGCCTCGAAGGCTCGCGCAGCCGCGACACCGGGGGCACCGGGCTCGGGCTCTCGATCGCGCGCAACATCGCGCGCGCGCACGGCGGCGAAATCGTGCTGCGCAATTTGCCCGCCGGCGGCCTGGAGGCGACGTTGAGCCTTCCCCGGCGCGCGGCCGACGTCACGACGGCAGGGTCCGCTGCCTCGTGAGCCTGCCGCTTTTGCTGAAGACGTGACGTGATGGACTATGACAGAACAAGTAACCGCAGCTAAACGCAGATACACACGGATAGAACTCGCGGAGCAGGAGTCCCAAATCATCAGTCGAAAGTACACTTCGCTTCCCTCGGCGTCTCTGCGGTTCGATTATAGTTTTGGGTTTTTTGTGATCGGCGTCCATCTGCGTTCATCGGCGGCTTCATTGGTTTTCGACGATTCTTGAGGCGGGTTCGTGTCACCCTCTTTCGACATCGTGATCGTCGGCGCCGGCGCCGCGGGGCTCGCCGCCGCCGCGGAGCTCGGGCGCGCGGGCCGCTCGGTCCTCGTGCTCGAAGCGCGCGCACGGATCGGGGGCCGCATATGGTCGCTCGACGAGCCGGGATTGCCGGTTGCCGTCGAGCTCGGCGCCGAATTCATTCACGGGCGCCCCGCACCGACGTTCTCGCTGCTGAAGAAGGCAGGGCTCGCGGCGGTCGACTCGCCTCGCGTGCGCTTCGTCGCCCGCGACGGAAGACTCGAACCGCGAAGCGACGGGCCGTACACGGAAATCCGCCGTGCCCTGAAACGCGAGCTGGGCGCGCTTCGCAGCCGCGACATCTCGGTGCTTGCGCTGCTCGAGCGCCTGCGCCGGCAGGGACTGCCGGAGGAGACGGCGATGTTCGCGCGCCGGATGGTCGAGGGTTACGAGGCTGCCGACCCGGCACGCGCGAGCGCGCGGGCGATCGCCGAGGACTGGAGCGCGGGGGCCGACGGGCACTTCCGTCCTGCCGGCGGATACGGCGCGATGATGCGCTGGCTGCTTGGCGAATGCGAGGGCACCGGAGTCGAGCTCAGGCTCGGATCCGTCGTGCGCGCGGTGCGGTGGAAGCGCGGCTCGGTCGAGGTCGCGGGATCATCCCGCCGCGCGCGGTTTCAGGCGCGCGCGCCGCGCGCAATCATCACGCTGCCGCTCGGCGTGCTGCAGGCTCCGGCCGGCGCGCCCGGCGCGGTGCGCTTTACGCCCGCCCTGCGGGAGAAGAGGCAGGCCCTGGAGGGGCTGCGTTGCGGCGCGGTGGTCAAGGCCGCGCTGCGGCTGCGCGCAGCGTTCTGGGAGGACCTGGACGGCGGGCGCTATCGCGACGCGTCGTTCTTCCACGATCCGCAGGCCGCGTTTCCGACGTTCTGGACCGCGCTCCCCGAGCGCACGCCGCTGATGATCGCGTGGGCGGGCGGACCCAAGGCGAGGCGCCTCGCGCGCGCATCGGACCCGGAAATGCGGTGCGAGGCCGTGGCGAGCCTACAGTCCGTTTTCGGCGCGCGCGCGCAGGTCGCGCGCCGGCTCGACGCGTTCCGGGTTCACGATTGGCAGCGGGACCCGTACGCGCGCGGGGCCTACAGCTATGTCGCGGTCGGCGGCGAAGGCGCGCGCGAAGCGCTCGCCGCATCGCTACGCGGGACGCTGTACTTTGCGGGCGAGGCGGCCGACTTCGAGGGCGAGCACGGCACCGTGGCGGGCGCGCTGCGCAGCGGAAAGCGGGCAGCGCGGCAGGTCATCGAGGACGACTGACGAGGTGCCCGTTCAGGGTTCGGAGTTCCGGGTTCAAAGTTCAAGGTTCAATGGTCGAACATCGAACGCTGAACTCAGAACGCGGCAAAGCCCCTACCGAGCCACGAATCACGATTCACGAGTCACCAGTCGCGAGCCACGGGCCGGAGGCCCCGTCACCGCTCGCTCGCCGCGACCCTGCGCTCAATTGGGCCCTGTGCGCTGGGCCTGGCGCGGTATTCCCACGGTGGCACGGGGCTCAATTCCTTCCACAAGCCCTCGCGCCGGGCGCGCGCAGTCTGCTCCGCCCTCGCGTAGCGCTCCCGGTCGCTCGCCGTCTGCTCGTTCTGAAAGCGCTTGTAGTGCCACGCGAGCCCCGACTCGATCTGCGCGAGCCCTACGTCCTTGACGCATTCCACGCCGGCCGGGGCGCACTCGCCGGGCGCGGGCCGCAGCACCTGCCCGATGATCCGCTTGTAGCGGTCGCGCCTGTGCCAGATCACGATGACCGGCTTGCCGTAGACGAGCGCGGAGAGCTGCTGCTTCGAGCGCGCGCCGTAGGCCTGGCCCGACTCCGGCGCGTCGATGCCGGCGAGCCGTACCTTGTGCGTGGTGCGTGCCGCATCCAGCACCGTGATCGTGTCGCCGTCGGAAACGCCGACGACCCTGCCGCGCAGCTCGGCCGCGCGGGCCGGCGCCGCAAGAACGAACGCGGCGGCGCATAGCAGGACGAGGATCGTGGGTGCGGCAGGAAGAAATCGCGAAGATCGGCGGACGAAACGCGAGGGAAAAGGAAACTCAGCGCCGCGCATCTTCCGCCGCGCGCCGCACGGAACGTGTCGCAATCATTGCCAGGGGTGCGCCTCCATCGGCTTATTATCGCTTTCCCGTGCTGAAAGTACAACTCCCGTGACGGGGAATGCGTGACGACTGACGACTGACAGCTGATGACGGACAATTGACGAACCAGACTGCTCAATCCTCAGTCCTCAATCCTCAATCCTCAATCCTCGGTCCCCGGTCCTCAATCCTCGATCGTTGGCGTCGGGGCGCCGAGGCGGGTAAGCTTCGCATTTCGCGCGCATCGTTTGGCCCGGGCGCGCAAGGCGAAAGGATCGGGAAGCGGCATGGACCAAGGCGCAACACGCTACGAACGCCAGGGAGTCGTTGCGCGGGTCACGTTCGACCGGCCCGCAGCGCGCAACGCCATGACCTGGGAGATGTACGATCAGCTCTCCGAAGCGTGCGAGCGGATCGCGGCCGACCGGGAAGTGCGCGTCGCGGTCTTTCGCGGCGCCGGCGGCAAGGCGTTCGTGGCCGGGACCGACATCGGCCAGTTCAGGGATTTCAAGTCGGGGGAAGACGGCATCGCCTACGAGCGCCGGATCGAGGCCTATCTCTCGCGTGTGGAGGAGCTGCCGGTGCCTACGCTCGCCGTGGTCGAGGGCTGGGCGATCGGGGGAGGGCTCGCGATCGCGACCGTATGCGACTTGCGAGTAGCCACGCCGGGCTCGCGCTTCGGCGTGCCGATCGCGCGCACGCTCGGCAACTGCCTGTCGGTGGCGAACTACGCGATGATCGTGGCGGCGTTCGGCGCCTCGCGCGCGAAGAAGATGCTGATGCTCGCCGAGAACCTTTCCGCCGAGGAAGCGCTGGCGGCCGGCTTCCTCACCGAGATCGTTCCCGCCGAGCGGCTCGACGCGCGCGTCGGAGAGCTCGCCGAGCGGCTCGCGGGCAACGCGCCGATCACGATGCGCGTCACCAAGGAGGCGATCCGCCGCGTGCTCCACGCGGGATTGCCCGAAGGCGACGACCTGATCCGCCAGGGCTACGGCAGTGAGGATTTCCGCACCGGGGTCGAATCCTTCCTGGCCAAGCGCGAGCCGCGGTGGAAAGGCAAGTGAGGATCGAGGATTGAGGACTGAGGATTGAGCAGCCTGGTTCGTCAATTACCCCTCACGCCGAAGGAAACTAGATGGCGCCGACCGCGCGCAGACCCGCGATGCGCGCCTCGTCGTAGCCGAGCCCGCGCAGGATCGCGTCGGTGTCCGCGCCGAGCGCGGGGGCCGGGTGCTGCGGCGCGGGCTCGCCCGCGCAGCGCACCGGCGGCGCGACGACGCGGTAGGCGCCGCCCCGCGCCGCGGCGTGCGGCACCTCCGCGATGCGGCCGTGTTCCGTGACGAACGGGTTTTCGAGCGCCTGCGCGACGTCGAGCACGGGTGAAGCCGGCACCGCGCCCGCGAACGTGGCGAGCCATTCCCCGGTCGTGCGCTTCACGAGCTCGCCTTCCACCAGCTCGTTCACGAGCGCGCGGTTCGCGAGGCGGTCGGCGAACGTGCGGAAGCGGGCGTCCGCGGCCCACTCCGGCTTGCCGAGCGCCCGGCACAGCGCGGGCCAGAACTTCTCCTTGTTGCACATGATGTAGATCCAGCCGTCGGCGGTGCGGTAGAGCTGGCACGGCGTGAGCGAGGGATGCGCCGAGCGCGGCTCGCGGTCCTGCCGGTGGCCGGAGTTGAGATACCAGGTGGCAAGGTAGCTCAGGTTGAAGAGCGCGACGTCGAACAGGCTGACATCGATGTCGCGGCCCTCGCCGCTCGCGCGCGCGGCGAGCAGTGCGGAGACGAGCGAGTAGGCGAGCGCGAGCCCGCTCATGAGATCCACGATCGACAGGCCGCAGCGCGACGGGGGTGCGCCGGGCTCGCCGGTCAGCGCGAAATAGCCGGTCTCGGCTTGCATCAGGTAGTCGAAGCCGGGCCAGCCGGCGCGCGGGCCGTCGCGACCGTACGCGGAGAGGAAGGCGCATACGATCTTCGGGTTCACCGCCTTGAGATCGGCGTAGGTGAGCCCGAGCTTCACCGGCACGTCGCCGCGCAGGTTGCAGGCGAGCGCGTCGCTCGAGCGCACGAGGTCGTGCAGCACCGCGCGCGCCTCCGGCACCGCGAGGTCGAGCGTCACGCTCCGCTTGTTGCGGTTGAAGCTGTGGAAGAACTGGCTGTCGCCGGGCGCGAAATGATGCGGGCCGACGGCGCGCGACATGTCGCCGCCGTCCTTCGGGTTCTCGATCTTGACGACCTCGGCGCCGAGGTCGGCGAGGTAGAGCGTGCCGAACGGACCGGCGCCGTACTGCTCGAGCGCCAGCACCCGCACGCCGGTTAGCGGCAGCACGCCAAACCCCTAGCCACAGAGAACACAGAGATCACAGGGAAAAACTGGAAATGGGAAATAGGAAACGGGGAATAAGGGAGAGCAGGCTTTCCCGTTTTCTCGATTGCCGATTGACGATTCACGGAGTTATGGCCGCCGATGACTACAATCGACAACCTCGAACCTTGAACTTGGAACCCGGAACCTGTTTGGGCACAATTGGGACGCACACGTGTTCTACCCGCTCCGTTTAACGTGGAATCTAGCAGAAACGACGGCTTCGGTGAGAGCCCCCATTGAGTCGGCGCAGCCGGTAGCGGCCAGGCGCAGCCTGCGGCCGGTCATCCATCGGCGCGGGCACGCGAGAGATCCGCATCGAGAGGCGAATAGCGGGCCTGGATCGTTTCTGCTGTTGGCGGCCGCTCTGGCCGCCCTGATCACCGCGTCCGCTCCCGCGCAGGCGGACCTGCCGAAGGTCGCGTGGGACCGGAAAATCGAGGTCGCCACGGGCGGCGGGTTCAAGGGGCCGTGGCGCATGAACGAGTCGGAGTTTCTCTACGTGGACGACCCCACCGTGGCGATCACGGAGAAGGGCGTCGTCGGGGTCGCGTGGGCCGACCAGGCGCGCAAGGACATCTTCTTCCAGGTCTTCGAGCCCGACGGCAAGCCGCGCTTCGAGAAGCCCGTGAACGTCTCGCGCAGCCCGCGCATCTTCTCCTGGTTGCCGCGCGTGGTGATGTCGTTGCGCGACGCGTCCGAGGTGTACGTGCTGTGGCAGGAGATCGTCTTTTCCGGGGGCTCGCACGGCGGCGAGATCTTCTTCGCGCGCTCGGTGAACGGGGGCAGGAGCTTCAGCGATCCGGTCAACCTCTCGAACACCATCGCCGGCGCCGGCAAGGGGCGCCTCACGAGGGAGCTCTGGCACAACGGCAGCCTCGACCTCGTGATGGGCCCCGAAGGCAACCTCTACGCCGCGTGGACGGAATACGAGGGAGCCCTGCGGTTCAGCCGCTCGACGGACCGGGGCGCGCGCTTCTCCGCGCCGATGCACATCACCGGCGGGGGCGCGGGGCTGCCCGCGCGCGGCCCCTCGCTCGCGGTGGATGCGGCGGGCGCCGTCCATCTTGCGTGGACCGTCGGCGAGGACCCGGCGGCGAACATCCACTTCGCGAAATCAACGGACCACGGCCGCTCCTTCAGCAAGCCCCGGACCGTGCACAGGAGCGAGGGCCACGCCGATGCGCCGAAGATCGCCGTGGACCGGAAGGGCGCCGTGCATCTGGTGTACGCGGAGAGTCCCGCCGGCCCGTTCCAGCGTTACCACATTTACTACACGCGCTCGAGCGACGGCGGCCAGACCTTCGAGAAGCCGCGGGAGATATCCGGTGCGCAGCCGGGGCACATCGAGAGCGTGCATTTCCCGGCGCTAAGCCTGGACGGCAACGACAATCTTTACGTCGTCTGGGAGCTCTTCGCGCGGCGGGCGCACTATCCGCGCGGGCTCGCGTTTTCCTCTTCGAGCGACGGCGGGCGCACCTTCGCGCCGCCTTCGGTGGTCCCGGGAAGCGTTGACGCGGGACGCGGCGTGAACGGCAGCCAGCAGGGATTGTTGATGAGGAAACTCGCCGTCAACGCGGGGGGAACGATGGCGATCGTCAACAGCACGTTCTGGATGAACGAACGGAGCAACGTGTGGCTGCTGCGCGGGCAGGCCGCCGGGCGCTAGGTTGAACCGGCAAGGCCGCCAAGAAAGACCGGAATGGAACCGCCGATGAACGCCGATAAACGCAAATAAGACTCAGACTTTTTTCGTCCCGCCGCCTCTCGTCTCTCGCCTCTCGTCTTTCGTTAGCCGTCAGTCGTCACTCGTCAGTCGTCACGCACTTTATTCAATACGCACGCCCGCCGTCTTCACGATGTCCGCGTTCTGCTCCCACTCGCGCCGGATGCGCGCGGCGAACTCCCTGGCGCTGTCGCCAACGGGTACGGCGCCGAGCCCCTCCAGCCGCGCGCGGGTCTCCGGCGTGTGGACGGCCTTCACCGCCACTGCGTTCAGCCGCGCGAGGATCTTCGGCGGCGTCTTCGCGGGAGCGAGCAGTCCCATCCAGCTTCCCGATTCGTAGCCCGGCACGCCGGCCTCCGCGATCGTGGGCACGTCGGGAAGTGCCGGCGAGCGCTGCGGGCTTGCGACGCCGAGCGCGCGCAGCCGCCCCGCCTTCACGTGCGCGAGCACCGGCCCGATCGAGTTCATCGTCGTGTTGATCCGCCCGCCGACGATGTCCGTGACCGCCTGCGGGGCGCCCTTGTACGGCACGTGCGTGAAACTCACGCCCGCCATCTTCTTGAACAGCTCCATCGCCAGGTGGTTCGGGGTGCCGCTGCCGGCCGAGGCGTAATTCAACTTCCCGGGCGCGGCCCGGTCGAGCGCGATCAGCTCCTTCACCGTGTTCGCCGGCACCGACGGGTGCACGAGCAGCAGGAACGGGCCGGTCGCGATCAGGCTGACGGGGGCGAAATCCTTGATCGCGTCGTAGGGAAGGCCCTGCGTGATGTGCGGCGCGATGGTGAGCGCGCCGGGGCTCGTCATCAGCAGCGTGTAGCCGTCGGGCGCCGCCTTCGAGGCAAGCTCCGCGCCGATGCGCCCGCCCGCGCCGCCGCGGTTGTCCAGCACCAGCGGCTGGCCGAGCAGCTCCGACATGCCCGGCGCGACCGTGCGCGCCAGCACGTCGGGCGTGCCGCCGGCCGGCACGCCGAGAATCACGCGGACCGGCCGCTCGGGATAGCCTTGCGCGCCGGCGGGGGCCGCGAGCAGCGCTGCGGAGAGCGTTGCGATCACGCGGAGCATTTGATTCATGCTTCCTCCTCTTCGAGCCGCGATCCGGTTTCCACCCGCGGCCGGACCACGTCGTGCCGGGCGCGACGCTCAGCCTGTCCCCGGAGACCCGCGCGGCGCAACAAGGAAAAAGTACGCCAGGATTCCCCGGACCAGCGGATAGCCGAAGATCAGGAACGCCACGCCGAAGCCGAATACCAGCGCTTCGATCACATTGAGAAGCATGTCTGCACTTGCATGGGATCCTCCTTCTCGTTCACGCGTAACTATTCGATCTTCACTCCGGCTTCTTTGCTCACTCTGGCCCAGCGCGCCAGTTCCTGCCTGAAGAAGTCGCTGAACGCGGCTGCAGTGCCGCTCCCCGGCGCCAGTCCCAGGCTGCTGAAGCGCTCGCGGATCTCCGGCTGCTGCAGGACGCGGTTGATGTCGGCGTTCACGCGATTGATGATCGCGCGCGGCGTGCCGCTCGGCGCGAGGATCGCGTTCCACACGATCACCTCGAATCCCGGCACGCCGGACTCGGCGAAGGTGGGAATCTCGGGGGCGAAGTCGGCGCGCTTCGCGCTCGTCACCGCGATGGCGCGCAGCTTCCCGGTGCGCGCCTGCGGCAGGATCGAGAGCGATTGCTCGAAGACCGCCTGTACCTCGCCGCCCGTCGCCGCCGCGATGGACGGCGCACCACCCTTGTACGGCACGTGCAGGAAGCCGTCGATCTTCGCCGTCAGCTTGAAGAACTCGCCGGCGAGGTGCGTGATCGTCCCCGCTCCCGCGGAGGAGAAGCTCACGCCGCCGGGCTTTCCGCGCGCGAAGCCGATGAACTCCTGCAGCGTTTTGGCCGGCACCGAGGGGTTCACGGCGAAGATGAGCGGCGTCTGCGCGAGTATCGCGACCGGCGCGAAATCCTTGGCCGCGTCGAACGGCAGGTTCTTGTAGACTGACGCGGCGACGGTCGTCGAGACGCTGGTAACGAGCATCGTATAGCCGTCGGGTGTCGCGCGCGCCACCAGCCCGGCGCCTATCGTCGTTCCCGCGCCGGGGCGGTTGTCCACGATCACCGGTTGTCCCCACTGCTTCGCGAGTTCTTGCGCCACGGCGCGCCCGACGATATCGACCGCGCCGCCGGGCGCGAACGGGTTGATCAGCCGGACCGGCTTCGTGGGATAAGCGGTCGCCTGCGCGGCTGCGGCCGCCGGCCAGATCGCCGCGATTGCGACGGCCACCGCGAACAACGCTTTCCGTACCGGGACGCTCATCGTGGCCTCCGATTGAAGAAACGTAATGACGAAGCTAAAGACGGGTCAGGACTGGAATTATCGGCTTTCCGGCTCGTGCCGGGTCTAGTATTTCATGACCGCGGCCGCCCGAGCGCAAGCGCCGGACCGCCTGGTTCGGGGACAGGAAAGGCCGCCGCCCGGCCCCGGAACCGCGAGTTCATTGCGTTGTTATGAAGCCGGATCAACGCGTTGCGTCAGTCCGATCCTTTCTGCTTTTCGGTACAATCCACGCTTGGCGCCAGACGCCTGCCATCCGTGAGGTGGAGATTTTTCGGGCGCCACTCGCCGAAGGCGACCGTGATCAGGGGCGCAGCCATGTATGCTCGATCCGGAAAGGCGCCGCCAGGAATCCTTTTTGCATGACGTCGGATGAATGACGAACTGGCTTTCGCGACGCTCGCCGATGCGTCGCGGCTGATACGCGCGCGCAAGCTGTCGCCCGTCGAGTACGCGGATGCGCTGCTCAACCGCATCACGGCGCTCGATCCGCAGGTGAACGCATTCATCACCGTCACCGCCGAACGCGCACGCGAGCAGGCGCGGCAGGCCGAGGCGGAGATCGTCGGCGGCCGCTACCGCGGCCCGATGCACGGCATCCCGGTCGCGCTCAAGGACATCTACAACACGCGCGGCATCCTGACCTCGGGCGGCTCGCGCATCTGCATCGGCAACATCCCGCAGCAGGACGCCACCACCACGCGCATGCTGCACGACGCGGGCGCAGTGCTGCTCGGCAAGCTGCAGCTGCACGAGTTCGCGCACGGAGGGCCGTCGTTCGACCTGCCGTGGCCTCCGTCGCGCAATCCGTGGCACCTCGAGCATGTCACCGGGGGCTCGTCCAGTGGCTCGGGGGCCGCCCTCGCCGCCGCGCTCGTGCCGGCCTCGCTCGGCTCCGATACCGGTGGATCGATCCGCAATCCCGCGTCGTACTGCGGCATCGTCGGCCTGAAACCGACCTCCGGCCTGGTCAGCCGGGCGGGCGTGATCCCCAACTCGTTTACGCTCGACCATTGCGGACCGATGGCCCGCACGGTCGAGGACTGCGCGATCCTGCTCCAGGCGATCGCCGGGCACGATCCGAACGACGGCGGCAGCGTCGCCGCCGATGTCCCGGACTACCGCGCCGCGCTCGATCCCGACATCCGGGGGTTGCGCGTGGGCGTGCTCCGCCACTACTGGGAGGAGGACCAGCCGGCGCATCCCGATGTCGGGCAGGCGATGGAAGCGGCGATCGAGGTGTTCGCGAGACTCGGCGCGCGCATCGAGGTCTGCCGTACGCGCCCGTTGCGGGACTACTTCGACGTAAAGATGATCGTCGGCGAGAGCGAGATCTATACGATTCATCACGCGAATCTGGTCGCCCGTGGCGGCGACTTCGGCCGCGATTTCCTCGGACGCATCCTGCCGGCCTGCCTGTTCCGGTCCTCCGACTACGTGCAGGCGCTGCGCGAGCAGCGGCGCGCCATCGCGGACATGCAGCCGCTGTACGCGAAATACGACGTGCTCCTCACCGCCGGTCTCGGCCCGGCGCCGCGGTTCGACGCACACCGGACCACGACCTTCTGGCGGAAGTCGACGGACATCTTCAGGCCATCGAACGTGACGGGCAGCCCGTCGCTGGTTCTGCCCAACGGGTTCAGCAACGGCCTGCCGCTCGGCATGCAGATCAACGGGCGGCCCTTCGACGAGGCGACGGTGCTGCGCGCGGGCCACGCGTACCAGCTGGCGACCGACTGGCACATGCGCCGCCCGCGGCTCGCTCCCGGCGGCCTTCCGCCCGCCGTCGGCCCCGGGGACAACGAGCCGGCCGCGGCCGAAATGGACGCCGCAACGCGCGGCTACGTGCTGGAGACTGCGCGGCGCGCGGGGCTCAACCTCGATGATTACAAGGTGGCGATCCTGCTCGAATCGGCGCCGTACGCCCTGGCGATGGCCGAGCGCATGCGCAAGGCGCGCGACCGCATGGATGCGCCGGCACTGGTCTTCCGGCTTTCGAATTGATGCGGTGATCCGGGCGGGCGCCGGGACACGGCCCCCTGGAGTCTTGCTCGGATGCGCGGCGGGTGGAGCCTGCGGCCGGCGCCTCAGTCAATCGGCTTCAGGATTTTTTTCAATCTCTCGATTTCGGCCTTCACGAACGCGGCCATCTGCTCGGGCGGGCCGCCGGTGGGCTCCGCCCCAAGGCTAGACAGCCGTTCCCTGACGTCCGGGAGCTGGAGGGCCCGGTTGATCTCGCGGTTGAGCAGGGCGATAACCGCTTTCGGCGTCCGGGCCGGAGCCAGAACGCCGTGCCATTCGTTGACCTCGAAACCGGGCAGGACGGAGTCCGAAATCGTGGGAATGTCGGGGAGCGCCGCAGCCGGTTTCCGGCTCGTCACCGCAAGCGCACGGACCCTGCCGGCCTTGATCAGCGCGAGCGCGGACGGGATGGTGACGAATCCGATCTGCGCTTCTCCGCCTATTACGGCGGCGAGCGCCTGTGGTCCGCTCTGGTAGGGTATGTGAACGAAATTGATGCCGGCGGGCGAGCGCAGCGCCTACTTCGGCGGCGAGCACGGCTGGCTCGCGACGCGCACCTGCGCGCGGCGCGACATGGCGCGCGAGCCGCGGCGTGGGCCCTTGATCATCCAGGAATTCGACTCTACCATACTGGTGCCGCTGGAGTTCTCGGCAAGCGTGGACGCGCAGTCGAACGTTCTGATGACGCGGCCGTAGCGACATCCCGACGGGCGACCGCGCGATCGTGGCTTGCACCGTCTTTGCCGCCGGCAATCGTCTTTAGCGCAACCAAACCAAAGGAGGAGGCAAATATGCGTTACACGAAATCGTTGGGCATGCTCGCGGCGGTCGCATCGCTCTTCGCGGCTGCAGGCCCGTACGCAGCCGAGTGGAAGCCGGAAAAGCCGGTCGAGCTCGTCGTGCCTGCGGCGCCCGGCGGCGGCACCGATTTCATCGCACGCACGGTGCAGAAGATCGCGACCAGCCAGCGGCTGATCGGGTTGCCCATGCAAGTCGTCAACAAGCCGGGCGGCGCCGGTTCGCTCGCGTTCACGTACATCGCGCAGCACCGCGGGAATCCCCACTTCGTGAGCGTCACCTATCCGTCGCTGCTCACGAATCACATCGTCGGCACGAGCCCGCTCCGGCACTCGGAGTTCACTTCGCTCGCGCTCCTCAGGAACGCGTACATGGGTTTCGCCGTGCGCGCCGACTCCCCGCTCAAGACGCCGAAGGACCTGCTCGACCGCGTGCGCAAGGATCCGCAGTCTGTCGTTTTCAGCACGTTTGCGCTCGGTGGCCCGAACCACCTCGCGCTGGTGCTCGTCATGAAAGCTGCCGGCGTGGACGTGCGCAAGCTCAAGGTCGTGGTCTTTGCGTCCGGCGGCGAATCGCAGACGGCGCTGCTCGGCGGGCATGTGGATGTCGTGCCGACCGGCCTCTACAACCTGCGCGGCCCGGTGCAGGACGGCCGTCTGCGCGTGCTCGCGATCACCGCCCCCAAGCGCTCGGAAGGCGTGTTCGCGCAAGTGCCGACCTGGAAAGAGAACGGGATCGACGCCGTGATGGGCCAGTGGTTCGGCATCATCGGCCCGCAGGGCATGACGGCCGCGCACATCGCATTCTGGGACGAGGGGCTCGCGCGCGTCGTCCAGACGGATGAATGGAAAGCCGAGCTCCAGCGCAATGCGGAGGACAACGAGTATCTCAACAGCCGCGACAGTCGGCGCTTCCTCGACCAGCAGTACGACGAATACCGCCGCATCCTGGCGGAGCTGGGGCTTGCGAAGCAGTAGACCTGCGGAGGGCGGAGCAGGGGCCCCGCTTGCGGGGATGCGACCCCGAAGCAGGTCACGCGCGCGACACGTAGATGGTGCCTGACCGATCGCACTTCGGAGCGCGCCCTGCGGAGGGCGGAGCAGGGGCCCCGCTTGCGGGGATGCGACCCCGAAGCAGGTCACGCGCGCGACACGTAGATGGTGCCTGACCGATCGCACTTCGGAGCGCGCCCTGCGGAGGGCGGAGCAGGGGCCCCGCTTGCGGGGATGCGACCCCGAAGCAGGTCACGCGCGCGACACGTAGATGGTGCCTGACCGATCGCACTTCGGAGCGCGCCCTGCGGAGGGCGGAGCAGGGGCCCCGCTTGCGGGGATGCGACCCCGAAGCAGGTCACGCGCGCGACACGTAGATGTCGCCTGACCGATCGCGGCCCGGAGAGCGCGGCCGTCAGCTCGCCGCGTTCGCGGCACGCGTCGACTGGCCAGCGCTGCCCGCGGCCGTCCAATCCAAGGTCGTGGACCACGTCGTCGATACGATCGGGACCATGTTCGCCGGCATCGACGCCGACGCCTGCGCGCGCGCGCGTAAGGCTGCGCGCGAATGGGGCCGGGGCCAAGATGCGACGCTCGTCGGCCTGGGCGATGCTTACCCTGCTGCGACAGCGGCGTTCCTGAACGCGCTCCATGGACGCAGCCATCCGTTCGACGACACCCACGAGCCGGGTAACGTGCATCCGGGAAATTCCGTCGTCGCGGCGGCGCTGGCGCTGGCCGAGAAACACGCTGTGCACGGCGCGACCTTTCTTTCGGCCGTCACGGCGGGTTACGAGGTCGTCACGCGCGTGGCCGCCGCGGTCAGTCCGTCCCACTACCGGTCCGGTTTTCACAGCACCGGCACCTGCACCGTCTTCGGCGCCGCGGCAGCGGCCTCACGCGTGCTTGACCTCACGCCTGCACAGACGGCCGAAGCGCTCGGTCTCGCGGGCGCGACCGCGGCCGGGCTGCGCCAGCATCAGCTTGACGGCTCGATGCTGGACTCGGCATTCCACGGCGCGCGCGCCGCGCAATCGGGCGTCATGGTCGCGGAGCTGGGCACAGCGGGCGTCGGCGGACCGGCCGGAATACTGGACGGCCCGCTGGGCTTCTGCACCGTGATGGCGAGCGAGCCCAACTTGAGCCGCCTCGACGCGAAGCTCGGCGTCGATTACGAGCTCATGCGCACCGCGATCAAACCGTACCCGACTGCGTTCTACATCCATGGGCCGATCGAGACCGCGCTCGACTTGAAACGCCGGCACGCCTTCGACGCGCGCGAAGTGACCGGCGTCGAAATCGCCACCTTCCGCCAGTCGATGGAGGTCTGCGACCGGCCGCGCGTGCGCACGCGCTACGACGCCACGACCGGGCACCAGTACGGCGTCGCCGTCGCGCTCGTCAAGGACAAGGTGGCGCTGTCGTCGTTCTCCGAGGCGGCGCTCGCCGACGCGGATGTCCTGCGACTGCTCGACAGGATACGCGTCGTGCACGACCCGGCGCTCGAAACGCTGGTGCCGCGCATGTGCCCGCACCGCGTGACGATCACGCTCGGCGACGGCCGGACCTTTTCCGCGCTGAGCGAATGTCCGCCGGGCTGGGCGTCGCCGGTGCCGCGCCACATCGTCGATGCGAAGTTTCTCGAGCATTGCGCGGCGCACTTCGGAGCGGAACGCGCGCGTGAAACGCTCGCCGCGATACGCCGCCTGCCCGATTGCGCGGACATGCGGCGGTTCATGAGCACATTGAAAACGGAAGGAACAGGCAATGACGGAAGGTGACGCGATATTCGCCCGGCTCGGCCGGTTCGCCGTGGAAACGCGCTGCGAGCGGCTACCGCCGCAGATCGTCGAGAAAGCGAAGGCCCTGCTGCTCTATGGACTCGCGGTCGGCGCGGCGTCCCTCCGCGCGCCGCAGCCGGGGCAGGCCGCGCGCGCGATCGACCGCGAATCGCCCGACGGCGGCGCGGGCGCGACGCGCCTCTTCGACCGGCGTCAGCTCGACTACGCATCGGCCGCGTTCTGCAATTCGGTGCTCATGCATGCGCGCGTGCAGGACGACGCGCATCCGTGCGGTCATCTCGGCGTCGTCGTGATTCCGGTCGCGCTCGCGTGCGCGGAGCGCTTCGGGGCGCCGGGCGGCGATCTCCTCGCAGCGCTCGTCGCCGGCTACGAAGTCGGGCTGCGCATCGGTCGCGATCACGCCGCTGATCTGAGCCGGCGCGGCTTTCGCACGACGCCGGCCTACGGCGTCTTCGCCGCGGCGGCGTGCGGCGCGCGCGCGATGAAGCTCGACGCCAACGCGTGCGCGAACGCGCTGTCGCTCGCCGCCAACGCGGCCGCCGGGCTGAGGGAATGGTCCGACGCGGGCACCGAGGAAGGTCCGTTCCAGGTGGGGCTTGCCGCGCGCAACGGCTTGCTCGCGACAGACATGGCGGCGGCGGGCGCCGAAGGCGCGCCGAGCGCGCTCACCGGGCGCGCCGGCTTCTTCAGAGCCTACGGCACCGACAGCGACCGGTATGCCCGGCGCGTGTGTCAGGCGCTCGGCGAAGAATTCGAGCTCGAGCACATCACCTACAAGCCCTACCCGATCTGCCAGTTCCTCACCGGCGTCGTTCGCGGCACGATCGAGCTGAGCCGCCGCGCGGGTGGCCGGCGGCCGCGCCGGATCGCGATCCACATGAATCCGTTCGAGGCCGACTTCGTCGGCATACGCAACGCGGGGCCGTTCTCGAGCTTCCCGCAGACGCTGATGAGCGCGCCGTTCTGCGCCGCCCTCGGCTGGGCGCGCCGGGCGGTGACGTTCGACGGCCTTCATGACTTCGACGATGAAAGAGTCCTCGCGCTCGTTCGCACGATCGAGGTGATTTCCGATCCGGCGCGCGCGCGTTATTCGTCGCGGCTGGGGGTGACGCTCGAGGACGGAACGCTCCTCGAGTGGGAAGAAAGCGAAGGCGCCGACGCTTACCGGCTCACCTGGCAACGAGCGATGGAAATGAACGCGCAACTGTGCGCGGAAGTCGGCATCTCCGAGCGCAGCATGCGCGCGCTGGCGGCTGCCGTGGACGGCATCGTCGATGCGGCCGATACGCAGGCGCTCATGGCGGCGGCAGGCGCATGCGCGGCCGAGGCCAGCAAGCGCTAGCTTTGAACCGTCAACACGTTGTTGCGGCGTGCAGCGCGCGGTGGAAGTGATGCGGCGAGCCGATTTGTGCCGCCGTCATTGGGACGGGCGCTTCGTGGCGGCTGGTCGTGTGTTGACCTGCCGCTGCGAAGCGGGTTTCCCGCTCCAATGACACGCTGGGCGGCACCATGAGGCGCGACGGATCACCTCCACCGCGCTCACCGTCTGCCGCGCCTTAACCGAATTAGTAGAAACAACCTCTTGGCGGATGGCCGCTAGTCCTGAAATAAGCGAATACCGATCGAAATCGCTGTGATCAATTTTCGTTTGCATCTCGCATGCGCTTTGTGGCCGCTAAATGCCGCGTAGCGATTCGTGAAGTGCACAACAATCGCTTCTTCGGGACCGAGTGAAAATAACTTGATCAATTCGAATTTCTCGCGTTTAATGGGGGTATGCAGGATGCGGCCACGCTCCGCCAGATCAAGACGCGCTATCGGGCGCTCGAAAGGCTCATGGATGAGCGCATGCGCCGGCAGTGGGCGGGGAGCGAAGCGCAAACTTACGGGCGAGGCGGCGTGAGCGCGGTGAGCAGCGCGACGGGGATGTCGCGCAACTCCATTCGCAAGGGATTGGCAGAACTCGCGGCCCGCAAGAACAATCCGCGGGCGCCGACGGCACGACGATGCGCACAGGGCGCGTCGGGAAATCGCGGACTTGCGCGTGCGCGAAGCCGTTCGCGAGGGCGCAGCCGGCAAGCAGGGTGTAACGGATCAGTCGAGCTCTCATGTCGGAATTCCGAGCGCTTTGCGCACCGCGTTGCCGATCGGCACGAACGGATCCTTATCGGCGCTCACGTAGGTATCGAACATTCGGTTGTGACAAATGGCGACCGCGAGACGGGCATCCGGGTCTGCCCATGCGATCGAGCCTCCCGCGCCCGGGTGGTAGATGACTCGCGGATTGGTCCCGACCGAGGCCGTGCTCATGCGCGGCTCGGGGCGATCGTTTATGCGCAGCCCGCCCATGCCGACCTGCAGGGGAAACATGAGCACCGGGTCGACCTCGTCGGGATTCGGCCGCGGTTGGCCGAGTGAGCGCACACGCGCCTCCGACAGCAGGCGCACGCCGTCGAGCTCGCCGCCGTTCGCAAGCATCGCGAAGAACCGCGCGGTGCTGCGCGCGTTGAAAATTCCGCCCGCGGCGGCGATGCAGGCGCGCCGCACGTCGGGGCGGCCATAGACCGCCGCGCACGTTCCGATGTTGGTCGGCTGCGAGCGGTACCCGGGCGAGCCCGGCTGGCGGTACGGGGGCAGGCTCGGATAATCGATCAGCGTGGCGACGCGCGGCTCGACTGCGTCGGGTATGCCGATCCACAGGTCGCCGATCGCGAGCGGCGCGCATATTTCTTCCTGAACGAAAGTCCCGAAATCCCTGTGCTGCGGGTCCGTGCGACGGACGATCTCGCCGAGGATCCAGCCCAGCGTGATCGCGTGGTAGGCGCTTTTCTTGGCGTACTGCGGGTCCATGCCGGTAAGCTCGCGCACCATCCAGTTCCAGTCGCACATGGTCTCCGGCGTCACGCCTTCCGGCATGAAGGGCACGCCGAGTCGATGCGTGAGGGCGTGGCGTACCGTGCCGTTCTTGCCTTTCGCGCCGAACTCGGGCCAGTAGCGGGAGACGGGTGCGTCGTAGTCGACGAGACCGCGCTCGGCCTGAATATGGACCGCGACCGCCGTGACGGCCTTGGTGACGGAGAAAACGTTGAACAGCGTGTCGCCGTCGACCCGGCGTCCCGTCGCGGGATCGGCGATGCCGTCCCAGGTGTCGATGACGAGCCGCCCGTTCAGATAAGCCGCGACCTGAACGCCGACCTCGCCATGCACGCGGATCGAATACGCGATGGCCTCGCGCACGAGATCGTTCGCTTTCGGATCGATCGCTTCGTGGTGGGCGGCTTTCATCGACCGTCGTCCTCGACGTGTCCCTCTATTCCACTTTCGCGCCCGTGAGCTTGATCGCATTGGCCCACTTCGCGACCTCGGACTTGATGTACGCGCCGAAATGCTCGCGCGAGTCGCCGATCGCAACGATCGCCATGTCGTTGAAGCGCTTCTGGAGCTCCGGCGTATTGAGAATCTTCACGATCTCGGCGTTCATGCGGTCGAGGATGGGTGCCGGCGTCCCGGCCGGTGCGAGCAGACCGCCCCACGCGACGACGTCATAACCCTTGATGCCCTGTTCGTCGGCCGTCGCCACGTCGGGCAGGAATGGCACGCGCTTGCTTCCTGCCACGCCGATCGCGCGGATGCGGCCCGCTTTCAGGTGCGGGAGGACCGCGGGCGTCGTTTCCAGCACCAGCGCGATCTGGCCGCTTATGAGATCGAGCAGGCTCGGTGCCGCGCCCTTATAGGGTACGTGCGTGAGCTTGATTCCGGCCATCAACGCAAACAGCGCCTGGGCGATGTGATTCGTCGCGCCGCTCCCCGACGAGCCATAGCTGATTTCGCCGGGCCGCTGTTTGGCGAGCCGGACGAGGTCCTGCATGTTCCGGACCGGCAACGCCGGATTGACGCAAAAGACAAACGGTATCGAAGCGATGTTGGTCACCGCGGCGAAATCCCTGACCGGGTCGTAGGGCACGTTGGCGTGGAGACTCGGAGCGATCGCGGCCGCCGCGCTGCCTGCAAAGAGGTAGGTGTAACCGTCGGGCGCCGATTTCGCCGCGACACCCGAGCCTACGACGCCGCCAGCGCCGGGCCGGTTATCCACCGAGCATGCCGCACAACGACAGGAAGAAGACCCACACGATGCGGGCGGTGCGGAATTGGAATGCGGGCGAAGCGGTGATGCGGACCGCCGCACTCGAAGAAAAAGCCGAATTTCGATCGCTTCTAAATCTTCTCACGGAGCTGTCCTCCTCGTTGATATGCGCGTGGGTACGCCCGGGCGCATAGGAAATTCGTAACCGTTCAGGGGATCACGCCCCGTATTTTGAAATCGGCACGAGAGATGGGACTCTCTGTCCTTGGAGGAACGCTTGGCAAGCCTGTCTCACATAGTCCACGACCGGACGCTGTTGCTGCTTGAGCGTCATGAACGTGGTCAACATGCGCTCCGCGAAGCGGCTGCCGCGCTCGCTGTGAGTGCCGAAACTGCGCTTGCGCCAGAGCACCGCCGGACGGATGGCGCGCTCGGCCGCGTTGTTGGTAGGCTCCACGTCCGGTTTGTGGACGAACGTCCACAACGCCGTGGAGAATTTCAGGATGCGCCGGCAGGTGTGCTGCGTCTTGGCATGGCCACAGCGCGCCCCCAGCGCCAGATCCTGTTCGATCTTCTGACGCAGATACAGCGTGCGACGCAAGAATCGCTTCCGGCTCCAGGTGCCGTCGCGCACGCAATGCCAGCGCTTGAGCACTTTCTTCGCCCGGCGCACCAGCCGGCGCCCGATCGCTGCGGCCCGGCCACTGGCCTCGCTCATGGCCGTGAAATCGCGCAGCAAATGTGCCCAGCACAACTGCCGCAGCCCCGTATGGATGTTGTAGGCCGCCCAGCGATCCGAATGCAGCACCCCGTGGAACCGGCCCAACAACGCGCGCGCTGCTTCCCGATTGCGCCGCGCGTGGACCTTGAACACCGTGACCAGCCGCGTGGCTATCACCCACAGCCAGGCCAGACGCCGCCGCTCGCGCCAGCCGGTCTCGTCAGCGTGAGCGCTGCGGCTCTCCTGCACCCATTCGTGCGCCTCGGTCACCGGAGCGGCCAAGGCGTCGCTGACGGTGGCTTCGCAGCCGCTCAGCGCCCCCAACGACAGGCGCACACCGAACAGGTCGCGCAACATCTCTTGTGCCGTGCGCTTGCTCAAATGATACGCCCCGGTCAACAGCCCCACCGTCGCCAAGAGCCGGGGGCCGAACTGTTCCACCGGCACGCCCTGTGGCAGGCACGCTCTGGTTTCATGCCCGCATCTGCCGCAAACCAGCGTGTGTTGCCGGTATTCCGTGACCTGCGGGAAGGTCTGCGGGAATGTGGTGAAAGGCCCGGAGAAGCGCACGCCGAAAAAATCTGCTTCGAAAGGATTCATGCGGATGGTCAGCGCGGCGAGCGACGCGCCGCGCGCGCGCTCGCGCAGGAGCAAGGAGCCGCGCACGATGCCGCGGTGGAACTGGCAGATGGGATAGGGCTTCCACGTGATGCCCATGATCTCGAACGCCTTGCCGACGTCCGCAGCCAGGCGCGCGCGGTAGTGCCGGCCGTCCTTGCCGAAGGCGCGGTAGAAGCCGGCTTCGCCTTCGAGAATGCTCGTCGACGAGCCGGCGCTGGCGGCGGCGAGCCGCGCCGCGATGATGCCGTTCGCCGCGGCGGTCCCGGCCTGGAACGGGAAGTCCTCGCTGCCCGACGCGGCGAACTCGCGCAGGCCGCCTGCCATGTTGGGCGCGAGGCCCAAGGCGTAGGCCATGGTGCCGTCATCGAAGCGGAGCAGGCGACCGGCGGCCGCGGCTGCTCCGAACACACCGTAGGCAGGCGTGGTGCGAAAGCCGCGCGCGCTGAGGTCCGCGGCATGATCGCGCCCGATTCTGAGCGCGCTCTCATAACCGGCGACTACCGCGGCAAGCAGGTCGGCGCCGCTCGCGCGCGTCGCCTCCGCCATCGCCAGGGCGGCGGGGATGACGACGACGCCAACGTGGCCCGCGGGATGCGCGTCGTCCTGCACGCGCGCGTGAAACAGAGTGCCGTTAGCGAGGGCGGCAGGCGCGGCATCGCACTTCGCGCCATCGAAGATACGTGTGGCCTTGCCGTTGGCGCCTTCGCGATCTGCGATGGCGTCATCGCCGACCGCGACGGCGCGCGCTGCCTGCGCGGCCTGGCCGGTACGCATGCCGGCCAGGCCGACCGCCATGCCGTAGAGGAGGCAAGCCTTGGCTTTCTGCAGGATCGGCGCCGGCAGTTCGCGCACATCGGTCCGCAATGCGAAACGCGCGAGCCCGGAAATGGCTGCGGTCATGTCGCGCCTATGATATGATAAAAGCAGCGGAGTGAAAAACGGCGTGGTACGCATGGTTTCGGCGAGCGGGATTCTCGGCTACGGGTTCCCGGAAAGCTCGCTCAAGGCGGGGCTCGAGCGCAAGCCGCACATGATCGGCGTCGACGGCGGCAGCTCCGATCCCGGACCGCACTACCTCGGCTCGGGAAAGACTTTCACGAGCGAGCTCGCAATCAAGCGCGACCTCTCGCTCCTTTTGCGCGGCGCGATTGCGAACAATATCCCGATGATGATCGGCACCTGCGGCGGCGCGGGCGGCGAGCCGCACTTGCAGACCTGCGCACGCATCCTGCGCGAGATCGCGCGCGAGCACGATCTGCACTTCAGGCTGGCGCTCATCCATTCCGAGCAGGACAAGGGATGGCTGAAGCAGCAGCTCAGAGCGGGACGCGTCCAGCCGCTCGGCGCGGCGGGCCCGCTCACCGGGGCGGTCATCGACCGCGCGGAGCGCATCGTCGGCATGATGGGCCCGGAGCCGCACCTCGCCGCGCTCGAGGCGGGCGCGCAGGTGATCCTTGCGGGGCGCGGCACCGACCCGTCGCCTTGGGCCGCGCTCGCGCTGCACCACGGCATCCCGCCGGCGCAGGCGTGGTTCGCCGGCAAGATGCTCGAATGCGCCTGCAACGCGGCGCTGCCGAAGAAGCACGATTGCCTGCTCGCCACCGTGGCGCAGGATTACGTCGAGGTCGAGCCGCTCAATCCCGAGCTGCGCTGCACGCCGCTCTCGGTCGCGGTGCAGGCGCTGCACGAGAACGCGAGCCCGGTCATCCACAAGGAGCCCGGCGGCCTGCTCGACACCACCGAGTGCACGATCGCGGCGCGCAGCGAGCGCGCGGTGCGGGTGTCCGGCATGAAGTGGAAGCCGCAGCCGTACACGATCAAGCTGGAGGGCGCGGAGAAGGTCGGCTACAGCGCGATCACCTTCGCCGGCACGCGCGACGCCGGGCTCATCGGACAGATCGATTCCTTCCTCGCCGCGGTGCGCGAATCGGTGGCCACCAAGGTCGCCGCGCTTTCTGTCTCGTCGGGGGACTACGAGCTGGTGTTGCGCCTCTATGGCAAGAACGGCGTCATGGGCGAGTGGGAGCCGCTGAAGGACGCGAAAACCCACGAGGTCGGCGTGCTCGCGGAGGCCGTTGCGAAGTCCCAGGACATCGCCAACGCGGTGATCTCGGTCACGCGCGTGACGCTGCTGCACACCGATTTCCCGGGCCGGCTGTGCAAGGAGGGCAACATGGCGTTCCCGTTCTCGCCCTCCGACATCGAGCGCGGCGCGGTCTACCAGTTCTCGCTGCGCCACGTGGTGCAGCCGAACGATCCGCTGGAGATGTTCCCGATCGAGTACGAGAAGGTCTAGAGCCTGTTATGAAGTTGCGTAAGTGCTTGATATGACAGCTGCGCGAAGAGCGAACTCGGCGGTTGCGCTTCACCTAACTCGTTGAATTTACGTACGCCGCGTTCGAACTTCATAACACGCTCTAGAGCGATGCCCAAGCTGCGCGACATCGCCAAGGCCTGCAAGAGCAAGAACGCGGGGCCGTTCGAGCTCACGCTCGACATCATGTTCGAGGACGCGGCCACGTTCGAGAAGGTGCGCCGCACCGGGGTCATTACGCCCAAGCTGATCGCGAAACTCTACCGCGTGCCGGTGGAGTCGGTCGTGTTCACCGAGTACCCGCCGGCTTTCGCCTATAAGGCCACCATTGAGCGGCGCATCGCGTCGGGGGCGGTCGGGGACACCGACGTGTACGGCGCGCAGCAGCACGCGCCGCTGCTCGATGTGGAAATCCCGATCTAGCTTCGCGCTCTACCCGGTCTCGATCGTCCTCGGGCTGCTCGCCTGGGAGGCGGTCGCGGCGTTCGTGCCGAAAGGGCTGCTGGCGCCGCCGAGCGCGGTGCTTGGCCGCCTCGCCACCATGACGGCCGACGGCTCGCTGCCGCGCGCGCTCGCCGGCTCGGTGCAGCATATGATCGTAGGCTACCTGCTCGCCGTCGCCGCGGCGATCCCGATCGGCATCCTCATCGGGCGCAACGCCCCGGTCGCGACCGCGGTGGAGCCGGTGCTGAACGCGATCTACGCCATTCCGCCGGTGGCGCTGGTGCCGTTCTTCATCATCTGGTTCGGCATGTACTTTGAGGGGCGCGTGGCGCTCGTCTTCGCCATGTGCTTCTTCGAGATCCTGATCAACGTGCTGCAGGGCGCGCGCAACGTCGACCGCGGGCTGGTGGATGCCGCGCGCTCGCTGGAGGCGTCGGGGCTCGCGCTTTGGCGCCTGGTCGTGATCCCGGCCGCGCTGCCGTTCATCTTTACCGGCCTGCGCGTCGGGATTGGGCGCGCGGTCAACGCCATGATCACCGCGGAGCTTTTCTTCGTAGCGGTGAACCTCGGGCAGATGCTGAAGACGCGCAGCAACGCGTTCGACACCGCGTCGGCGTTCGCTATCATCCTGTTCATCAGTCTGTTCGGCCTCGCGTGCCAAGAAGGCATGCGGCTGATCGAGCGTCGGGCGATTCCGTGGCATCGCGGGAGCGAGACATGAGCCGCACGCGCGCCTGGACGCTGCGCCTCGCGGGCATCGCCACTTTTCTCTTGCTGTGGGAAATCCTCGGCCGCATCCTCGGCGAGGCGCTGTTCGCGCCGGTCTCGGCGGTGGTGGCGGGCTTTCCGGCGACGGTGCGCGGCTACAAGCTGTTCGCGGAGCTCGCGGGCAGCTTCCGGCAGCTCGTGCTCGGCTACTTCCTGGGTTGCGCCGTGGGCGTCATCGTCGGCACCGCCATGGGCCGCTCGCGCCTGCTCGACGGGCTGCTGCAGCCCTGGGTGAGCATGATGTTCGTCACCTCGGTCGCTTCGCTCGTGCCGCTCTTCATCATCACGTTCGGCTTCGGCCTCGCGTTCCGCGTCGCCATCGTGTTCATCGCCACCGTCTGGTACGTGCTCCTCGTCACCTACCACGGCGCACGCGACGTGAACCCGGAGCTCATGCAGACCGCGCGCTCCTTCGCGGCGTCGCGCGTGCAGACCTTCACCATGGTGCTGCTGCCCGCGCTCTATCCGTACATCCTCGCGGGCATGCGCATCGGCCTGGCGCACGCGATCCGCGCGATGGTGATCGCCGAGATGTACGTGATTGTGGGCTTCGGCGGCGTGATCTACAATTCCGGCGTCGAGATCTCGACGGTGTCGCTCTTGGGCGCCCTCGCCACCATCATGGTGGTCGGGGTCGTGCTCACCGAGGCGCTGAAATGGCTCGGGCGCAGGACCGCGCCGTGGTACGATGAGCGCCAGCAGCTGTCCAACTGAAACGCAAGAGGAGGAGGAACGAATGTCCAAGCACACGATGGCGCAACCGATGACAAGACGCAGCGCATTGCGCCTGCTCGGCGGTATCCCGCTGGCGGCGAGCGCGGGATTCGCCGGGACCGCGGCCGCAGCCGACTCGGTCAAGTTGATCAACCTCGGCTTTGCCCTCGGCATCCACTGCCCGCCGACCTACGGCATCACCGACGAGTGCCCGAAGCTCGGCCTGCAGGTCGAGATGCAGCGCTTCCAGCGCATGCGCGACGTGCTGCAGACGGTGATGGGTGGAACCGGCGAGATCGGCATCGCCGAGCCGATCCTGCTGCTGCGCGGCCGCCAGGCGGGCACCGACCTCGTGATCTTCGGCAACTTCTACCTGCATACCACGCTGGTGGTGGCGGTGAACACCGACCAAATCAAGACCTGGAAGGACCTGGAGAAGCCCGACGTCACCGTCGGCATCAACTCGCAGGGCGACATCACACAGGTGATGATCATCGGCGGCTTCCTCAAGGCGGGCGGCGACCTCTCGAAGGTGAAATGGGCCGACGTCGGCGGCAGCGGCACGCGCCTGCGCGCGCTCCTCAGCAAGCGCGTGCAGGCCACCGTGGTGCACTTCGACCAGGTGCCCGAGATCCAGAAGAGCGGCAACTACCGCGTGATCCTCGTGCCGCACAAGGAATACGACCCGTGGATCAACGAGATCGTGTTCGCGCGCGGCGACTGGCTGAAGAACCCGGCCAACCGCCGCAAGGCGGTGGCGTTCATGAAGGGCGTGATCCTCGCGAGCCGGCGCGGCACCGCCGACTTCGGCTACTACAAGACCGCGTTCCTCAAGCATGCGACGCTGAAGGACAAGGAGACGATGCCCGAAGCCGAGATGCAGGCGCACTGGAAGGAGCTGGCGCACGGCATCGGCGTCTGGCCGGCGGACAATGCGTTCCGTCCCGCGAACCTCGAGAAGCTGCTGCCGTACTACCACGCGGCGCAGGCGATCGAGGACAAGCCGGTCGACCTCAAGGCGGCGATGGACCTGGGGATCGTCGCGCAGGCGCTCAAGGAACTGGGCTAGCCGGCCGTGGCGAGCCTCGAGGCGCGCAACCTCTACAAGACCTACGAGAGCCGCGATGGCGCGGTGACCGCGCTCGAGGACGTCTCGCTCAAGGTCACGGACTCGGAGTTCGTCGCCATTCTCGGTCCGAGCGGCTGCGGCAAGAGCACGCTGCTGCGCATCCTCGACGGGCTGACGCCGCCCGACCGCGGCGAGGTGCTGATGGACGGCAAGCCGGTCGAGCGGCCGACGCAGGAGCGCGGCTTCGTGTTCCAGTCGTTCAACCTGTTCCCGTGGCGCACGGCGCGCGGCAATATCGAGTTCGGCATGGAGCTGAAGGGCGTGCCGAAGTCCGAGCGCCGCAGCGCCGCCGCGCGGCTCATCGGCCTGGTGGGCCTGAACGGCTTCGACGGCAAATACCCGCACGAGCTCTCCGGTGGCATGCAGCAGCGCGTCGGCATCGCGCGCGCGCTCGCTATCGACCCGGCGGTGCTGCTGATGGACGAGCCGTTCGGCGCGCTCGATGCGCAGACGCGCGAGGACATGCAGGACGAGCTGCTGCGCATCTGGGCCACGGCGAAGAAGACCGTCATCTTCGTCACCCACAGCATCGAGGAGGCGATCTACCTCTCCGACCGCGTCATCATCATGACGCCGCGCCCCGGGCGCATCCTCGCGAGCCTCGACATCCCGTTCGAGCGGCCGCGCAGCGAGGCGCACCGCACACGCGCCGAGTTCTCCGCGCTGCGCCACGAAATCTACTCGCGCCTCAAGAATGTCCGATAAGGCCAGCAACACGGGGCGCCGACTCGAGCGCCCATACGGTGGAACGCAGCTGTTCAGCGCACGCCGAGCCCATCACGGGATCGGCGAGAGCATGAAACTTGGCTACGACTGCGGCTTCGTCCAGCGGCGCCTGTGGCCCGCCGGGCGGGAAGTCGCTCTCGACGCGCAAGATGCCTTGGTTCTTCGAAAATACGGTCAACCGGTGTGGCCAGCGTGCCGGATATTGCTCGTCGAGCCGCGGGTCGTGCACCACGCGCACGCGGCCGGCGAGCGAGCGCAAGTCCGGATTGGTTCTGACGGTCTCGTCCAGATCGTCGAGCGCAATGCGCTCCCGGGTGAGCGCGAGCGCCAGCGCGTACTGATGGCTGAGGATCGCCCCCGAGCGCGTGCGAATCTCCGGCCGGTCCGAGACTTCGACCGACTGCCGGAACGCCGCGAGCTCGATCGATTCCACGTCGCGCGCGTGGAGGCGCAGCGTGCGCAGCGCCGCGATGGGACCGTGCGTGAAGCGGCAGGTGGGATAGGGTTTAAGGGAAGTTTCGAGAAAGCGGTACTGAATGCCGAGGTCCTTCCCGATCGCGCTTTGCTCGCCCTGGCCGTCCATCATTGCAAAGAAACCGAAGCGGCCTTCCAGAATCTTCTCTGGCCCCGCGAGCCCCGCGCGCGCAAGCTGCGCGGCCTCTATGCCGGTGCGGGCCGCGCGCGCGCCGTTGAGGGCGCTACCTGTCATGCCGCCGTCCTCCTGGTGCTGGCGCAGGCCGGCGGCGGCTTCGCCGGCGAGCGCGAGCGCGGCGGCGGTGCGGCGCGCATCCAAGCCGTATGCGTGCGCCGCGGCGGCCGCGGCGCCGAAGGCGTTGCAGGTCCCGGTGGGGTGGAAACCGGCCGCGTAATGGCCGGCGCCGGCCGCCAGGCAGACGCGGATGCTGACTTCGTAGCCCGCAAGAACGGCTTCGAGGAGGCGCTTGCCGGCGGCGCCGCTTTCCTCGGCGGCGGCAAGGGCCGCGCTGAGCACGCAGGTCCCGGGATGGATCGGGCCGGCTTCGTACGTATCGTCGAAGGTATGGATACGGCCGCAAAACGTATTGAAGAAAGCCGGGTGTGGGCCGACCGCGCGCAACGCGCGCGATTCCGGCGCGCTCTGCCCGGCGTGGATCACGCCGAGCGAATCGAGCGCGTGGTGGCGCAGCTTGGTGCGCACGCGCTGCGGTACGCGCTCGAGGTCGAGCTCCGCGACGAAAGCGCCAAGCTGTGAAGCCAGGCTCATCGGGCGATTCTAGCATGCCCCTCGATCCGATCACAGTCGAGCTGGTCCAGGCGCGCCTCTCTTCGATCGTGCGCGAGATGCGCACCATCATTATCCGCACCGCCTACTCGCGCATGATCATCGAGGGGCACGATTTCTCCTCGGCGGTGCTGACGCCGGAAGGCGACCTCGTGGCCGCCTCCGAGCTCGAGCAGCCGACGCACATCTCCGCGCTCTCCTGGTCGGCGCGCTCGCTGGTCGAGAAGTACCGCGGCGACATCGGGCCGGGCGACCTCTTCCTGCACAACGACCCCTATACCGGCGGCTCGCACCTGAACGACGTCGGGCTCTTCTATCCGGTGTTCGAGGGCGAGGAGCCGCTCGCCATGGTCGGCGTCATGGCGCACTGGCAGGACATCGGCGGGATGGTGCCGGGCAGCCTCTCCGGCACCGCCCGCGACATCTACCAGGAAGGCATCCGCATCCCGTCGCTGCGCATCGCGCGGCGCGGCTTGTGGCTCGACGAGGTGCTGGAGCTCCTCTTCGCCAACGTGCGCGAGCCCGCCGACCGGCGCGGCGACCTGGCGGCGATGGAAGGCGCGTGCCGCGTCGCCGAGCGGCGGCTGCACGCGATGACCGAACGCTTCGGCGTGAAGACCGTGCGAGCGGCGCTCGACTCGCTGCTTGAGCGCGCCGAGCGCCGCATGCGCGAAGCCATCCGCCAAGTGCCCGACGGCGAATACGCCTACGAAACCTATCTCGACAACAGCGGCGATTCTTCCGAGCCGCTCGCCCTCAAGCTCAAGCTAACCGTGGCGGGCGACGAGATCCACGCCGACTTCACCGGCTGCGCGCCGCAGGTGCTCGGCCCGGCCAACCTCGGCCCGGCGCCCGCGACCACCGCCACCTTCACCATGACCAAGGCGCTGCTCGATCCCGCGGGCCCGATCAACGCCGGCGCGCTGCGCCCGCTGAAGATCATCGCGCCGCTCGGCAGCGTGGTGAACGCGCGGCCGCCGGCGGCGTGCGGCGCGATCGGCGAAGTGCGCCGCGCGCTCGAGTCGCTTGTCGTAGGCACGCTCGGCAAGGCGATCCCGCAGCGCCTGGTCGGCGACCTCAAGGGCGCCTCCAACATCACGACGGTGAGCGGAGAGAACTTCCTGTTCGCGGAATTTCCCGCCGGCGGCACCGGCGCCACGGCGGGCAGCGACGGCAACAACACGATGCGCAACTTCGCCGAAGGCGACATCTCGTCCATCCAGCCGGTCGAGGCTGCGGAGCTCGGCTGTCCGTTACGGGTCGAGCGCATGGTGCTGCGCGAGGACTCGGGCGGCGCCGGCTGGCGGCGGGGCGGTCTGGGGCTGCAGCGCGAGATCCGGCTGCTCGCGCCGCGCGCGCAGCTCTCGGTACTCTCGGATAAGAACGTGGTCCCGCCCTACGGCGTGCGCGGCGGCGCGACCGGCGCGCGCAACCGGTTCACCGTCATCCGCGACGGCCGCGAGATCGAGCCCTCGGCGCTGCCGGGCAAGGTGACCGGCTTCGCGCTGCGCGAGGGCGACGTGGTGGTCGAGCGCACCGCCGGCGGCGGCGGCTACGGCGATCCGCTCGAGCGCGAGCCCGAGGCAGTGGCACGCGATGTCCGCTTCGGCTACATCTCGGCCAAGGCCGCGAGGGGTGTGTATGGAGTAGTACTAGAAAACCAATCTGCAACTATGGCCTTGCGCGAGCGGCTGCGCGCGGAAAGGCGGCGCTTCAAGGTAATCAAGGGTGATGAAAGCCAAAGCCCGCGGCGCATCGTCGAGATTGCGCCGGCCGCGGCGCAGCGGCTGGACATCGCCGAAGGCGATCTGGTGGAAATTCCACGCCCGGACGGCCCGTCGCTGCTCGCGTGGGTGCGGATTGCGCCGCAGCTCGATGGGGAGACTTGCCGCGTGGCTGCCTCGGCGCTCGCGATTCTCGGGGAGGGGGGCAGCGTCGTGGAGCTGCGGCGGGCGTGAGCGAGCTCGTCGCCGGGATCGACGTCGGCGGGACCTTTACCGACGTCGTGCTCTTCGACGCGGCGCGCGGCGAGCTGGTGGTGGCAAAGGTGCCCTCGACGCCGAAGAACCAGTCGGAGGGCATTGTGCACGGGCTGCAGACCGTGCTCCCCGAGCTCACGCGCCTCGGCAAGCTCGTGCACGGGACCACGGTCGCGACGAACACGATGTTGCAGGCGAATGGAGCCAAGGTCGCGCTCGTCACCACGGCCGGGTTTCGCGACGTGCTGGAGATCGGCCGCACGCGGCGCATGCTGCCGAGCCTCTACGACACGACGTTTATCCGCCCGCCGCCGCTCGTGCCGCGGCCGCTGCGCTTCGAGGTCGCAGAGCGCCTCGGCGTCGGCGGCGCGGTGCTCACGCCGCTCGACATAGCCGGCGTCGAGCGCGCGGCGCAGGCGATCCGCGAGGCCGGCGCCGAGTCGGTGGCAGTGTGCTTCCTGCACTCTTACGCCGACGCGCGCCACGAGCTGCGCGCGAAGGAGCTTATCGCCAAAGCGCTGCCAGGAGCGTGGATCACGGCATCGGCGGAAGTCGTGCCCGAGTTCCGCGAGTACGAGCGCTTCTCGACCGCGGTGATCAACGCCTACCTGCTGCCGGTCATGGATCGCTACATGGTGGGGCTCAGCGCGCGCCTCGCCGCGCACGGCTACCGAGGCAGCGTGTTCACGATGTCCTCGGGCGGCGGCATCATGGACCTCGATACCGCGCGCGCAATCCCGGTGTGCACCATCCTCTCGGGTCCGGCGGGCGGGGTGACCGCCGCAATATGGATGGCGAAGGCGGCGAGCTTGCGCAACGTCATCACCTGCGACATGGGCGGAACCAGCACCGACGTGTGCCTGATCGAGGACTTGAAGGCGGCCTCGGTTAACGAGACCGCGTTCGCGGGCTACCCGATCAAGGGCCGCGAGGTGGCGATCAGCACCGTCGGCGCGGGTGGCGGAAGCGTGGCGCACGTGGTGGCGGGAGGCGCGCTGCAGGTTGGCCCGCGCAGCGCCGGTGCCGAGCCGGGGCCCGCGTGCTACGGCCGCGGCGGCACCGAGGCCACGGTAACCGACGCGAACGTGGTGCTTGGCCGGCTCGGGACGCGCGTGCTCGGCGGCTCGATCCGTCCAGACCGCGAGCGCGCGCGCGAGGCGGTCGCGGCGCTCGCCAAAAAGCTCGGCGTGGCGAGCGTCGAGGCGATGGCCGAAGGCATCGTGCGCATCGCGGTAGCGCAGATGGCCAACGCGATCCGCGAGATCTCGATCGAGCGCGGCTACGATCCGTCGGAATTCGTGCTGCTCGCCTTCGGCGGCGCCGGGCCGATGCACGCCACGCAGATCGCCGACGAGATCGGCATGCGCGAGATCCTGGTGCCGGTGCTGCCGGGCAATCTCTCGGCGCTTGGGCTGCTCGCCTCCGACCAGAGCTACGAGCGCGTGCGCACCTTCCTCGCGCGCCTTTCCACGCTCGACCCAAAGGCGCTCGCCGCGGCGCTGGCGGAGCATGAGCGGCGCGGGCGCGAGGAGCTGCGCCAGCGCGGCTTCGCGGACGGTGCGATGCGCTTCCGCCATGCGCTCGACATGCGCTATGCGCGCCAGGCGTTCGAGCTCACGGTCGACGTTCCCAACGGCGCGCGCAGCGGCGCCGAGCTGCGCAGACTTTTCCTCGAGGCGTACGCGCGCCACTACGGGCGCGCGGACGCGCAGGGCGAAATCGAGATCGTCAACCTGCGCACCACGTCGGTGGGCGTGACCGGGAAGCCCGACCTGCCGCCGGTGCGCGGCGCGGCGCCCCGTCTCGCCGACGCGGTCAAGGAGCGGCGCCGGTTCGTCGCCGGCGGCGGCGAAGTGGAGGCCGCGGTCTACGAGCGCGAGCGCCTGCCGGTTGACGCGGCGTTCGACGGCCCGGCGATCATCGAGGAGGACGGCGCCACGACCGTGGTGCTCGCCGGATGGCGCGCGCGGCGCGACGCCACCGGCAACCTGCGCCTCTCGGCGCGGCATTGAAACGCGAGGAGAAAACGATGCGACCGAACGCGGTACGGCAGAAGCTCGAGCGCGGCGAGGTGGTAATGGGCATGATGCACTTCACCGCGAGCCCGATGCTGGTCGAGGTGATGGCGAGCGCGGGCCTCGACTTCTTCATCATCGACCTCGAGCACAGCCCAATCGACTTCGACATGGCGGCGCACCTGGTGCGCGCCGGCGACGCCGCCGGCATCGCGCCGCTCTTGCGCGTGCCGGACGTGGACCCGGGCCTCGTGAAGAAGGTCCTCAACCTCGGCGTGCAGGGCCTGGTGCTGCCGCACGGCACGCGGGAGAGCTCGCAGGCGCTGCTGCGCGCGGCGCGCTACGAGCCCGAGGGGATCCGCGGCTCCTGCCCGGCGGTGCGCCAGGCGAATTACGGCGCGGCGCCGAACTGGCAGCAGTTCCAGGCGCAGGCGAACCGCGAGCTGCTCGTGATCCCGCTCATCGAGGACCCGGCGACGCTGCAGGACTTCGAGGCGCTGGCAGCGACGCCGGGGCTCGACGTCTTCTTCCTTGGGCCTTTCGATTTCTCGGTCGCCGCCGCCGTGCCGGGCGCCGGGTTCGATCACCCGGTGATGGCGCAGGCGCTGGAGCGCATGGTGAAGATCGCGCAGAGCCACGGCAAGTACATCATGACCTCGGTCGGGGACCGCATCGACACCGCCGTGGGGCGCAACGTCATCCGCCTCGGCGTGCGCATGATCAGCTACAGCGCCGACGCGCTCGTCTTCCGCCGCGCCTGCCAGGACATCGCGAAGCTCAAGGTCGCCTGACCCAGAGGTTGCCGCTCGCATCGACGCGAATTGCGGCGCGCGGCCCGACCACCGCGGTCGATTCCTCCTCCTCGATGATCGCGGGCCCGCGCAGGCGCGCGCCCGGGCCGAGCGCGTAGCGGTCGTAGACGGGGCAGGAGACGAATGCGCCCGCCTCGGGCATGAACACCTTGCGGCGCCCCTTCAGCGCTTTTCTGTCTGCAGCTTTTGAAAAATGAATCGATGCCTTCGGCCGCGGGCCCTTGACCACGACGCGCCAGCTCACGATCTCGACCGGCACGTCGCGGCTCAGGCGGTGGTAGCGCGCCTGGTACAGCTCAAAGAAGCGGTGCTTGATCTTTGCGAGTTCAGCCTTGCCCAGCGCGCCCCTGACCGGGACCGGGAGCTCGAAGCTCTGGCCCGCGAAGCGAAGGTTCGCCTCGATCTCGGTGCTTAGTTTGCTCGCGGGAACGCCGCACGTGGACACCAGCTTCTTGCCTTCGATTTCCATCTCGCGCAGGAACGCGGTGATGCGCGCGGTGTCGGCGGATTCGAGCGGCGAGAGGTCGGCGCGCACCATCTCGAACGCGGCCGGCGCCACCAGGAAGCCGAACGCCGACATCACGCCGGCGCGCACGGGGTAGAAGATCGTCTTGATGCCCAGCGCCTGTGCGACGCGGTACGCGTGCACCGGCCCCGCCCCGCCGTAGGCGATGAGGGCATACTCGCGCGCATCCTTGCCGCGCTCGAGGCAGTGCACCTTCGCCGCCCGTGCCATGTTCTCGTTCACCACCTCGTGGATGCCCCAGGCGGCGCGCGCCACGGAAATGCCGAGCGGCCTCGCCACTTGTCCCTCGATCGCACGCGCGGCGGCGTCGCGGTCGAGCGCCATGCGGCCGCCGAGGAAGTAGCGGGGATCGAGATAACCGAGGGAAAGATCCGCGTCGGTGACTGTGGGCGCCGTTCCGCCGAGGCCGTAGCAGGCGGGCCCCGGGTCGGAACCCGCGCTGTCGGGCCCGACCTGAAGGAGGCCGAGCCGGCTCACGCCGGCGATGCTGCCGCCGCCCGCGCCGATCTCGATCATCTCGATCACCGGGATCTTGAGCGGCAGGCCGCTGCCCTTCGCGAAGCGGAACACGCGGCCGACCTCGAACTCGGTCGCCTGCTCGGGCGTGGCTGCGTCGATCACGCATACCTTGGCGGTCGTGCCGCCCATGTCGAGCGCGATCGTTCTTTCGATGCCGGTCTCGCGCGCGTAGAACGCGGAGGCGATTGCGCCGCCGGCCGGCCCGGACTCGATCAGGCGCACCGGGTAGCGCAGCGCCGTGGCGCAGCTCACGATGCCGCCGTCCGAGGTCATGATCGAGAGCGGCGCCTCGACCCCTTCGCCCTTCAGCCCCGCCTCCAGGCGATCGAGGTAGCCGCGGATCGCCGGCTGCACGTAAGCGTTGGCGGCGGTGGTGCTGGCGCGCTCGTACTCGCGGATGTCGGGCATCACGTCCGAGGAGATCGACACCGGCACGCCCGGCAGCTCCTTCGCGAGCAACTCCGCTACGCGGCGCTCGTGTGCGGGGTTCCTGAAAGCGTGCAGCAGGCACACCGCCACCGCTTCGATCTTTTGTTCTTTCATGCTTCTGATCACGGATTTCACCTGCTCCTCCCTGAGGGGAAGAGCAACTTCTCCGTCGTGGCCGACGCGCTCCTCGATCTCGAACACATGCTTGCGCGGCACGAGCGGGCTCGGCAGCTCGATATCGATGTCGTAGATGTCGAAGCGGCTCTCGCGAGCGAGCTCGAGCGTGTCGCGGAAGCCGGCGGTAACGAGGAGGGCCGTCCTCGCGCCTTTTCGTTGCAGCAGCGCGTTCGTGGCGAGGGTGGTGCCGTGGACCACGCGCTCGATCGCCGCGCGCGCGGCCGGGGCGCCGTCGGTGAGCTGGCGCACGCCTTCGAGCACCGCGGCTGCGAGGTCCTTGTAGTTCGTCAGCACCTTGGCCGCGCGCACCTCGCCGGAGGCGCTCATAAGCGCGAAGTCGGTGAACGTTCCACCGATGTCGACGCCGAGCGAAAGACGGCCCTTCTTCAAACGCCGTAGTCCCTGGCGGCGGCCTCGGCGCTGATGATGCCGTTCTCGACATCGCGCCGCACCGCGGCCTTTTCGCGCTCACTGGGCGGATAGGTGCCGCCGGAGCCGGGCACCACCAAGGTCATTACGTCTCCTTGGTTCAATACCTGGGGCACCTTGTCCGGAATCGGCTTGCCATTGAGGAAAACCGCGCCGGCGGCGCCGGGCATCCCGCCGCGCAGCCCGTTCGGCGCGGTGCCGAGCTTGCCGTGTGTGGCGCGCACGGTGATCGGCGTCGGCGAGACCGACTGGAACGCGAACTCCTGCCCGCAGCCGCCGCGATAGCGTCCCGCGCCGCCGGAGTCCGGGCGGATGCGCTTGTGCAGCACGCGCACCGGGATCGTGGACTCGAGCACCTCGATCGGGAGGTTGGACGAGTTCGCGGGAAAGCTCATGCAATGCAGGCCGTCCTTGCGCCCGCGCGCGCCCATGCCGCCCATGATGAACATGAGGTCCGAGAATGACCGGCCGGCGGGATCGCGGCCGGCGAAGTCGACCAGGAACTTGTTGCCCGACTCAGCGACGATGCGCTCGTTCACCACGTCCTTCAGCGCATCGATGATCGCCTCGGGTATGTAGTGACCGCTCGCCGGCTTCATGCGCACCGGAGCCGGGAAGCGCGGGTTCAGGAACGACCCGGCCGGCGCGGTGACCCGGATCGAGGAGAACGTGCCTTCGTTGTTCGGCACGTGCGGAGCGGCGAGGCACTTGATGGTGTAGGTGCTCCACACCGCGGTATAGACGAGCGTGCAGTTGATTCCCTGATCGCTCTGCGGCGAGCTGCCGGCAAAGTCCACGTGCACGTCGCCGCCGCGCACCTGCAGGCGGGCATGGATGTGCAGCGGCTGGTCGAACCCGTCCACGCTGGCGCTGCCTTCGTAGTCGCCGTCGGGGATCGTGTCGCGCACCGCCTGGCGCATCGCCTGGCGCGAGCGGCTGACGATCGCCTCGCCGAGCTCCTCCAGCGATGTCATGCGCTGCTCGGCGAGGAACTCGGAGAGCTTCGCTTCCATGACGCTGGTTCCGACGACCAGCGCGCGCACGTCAGCCGTCACTTGGTTGGGCACCCGCACGTTGGCGCCGAGCATCGCGAAGAAGAGCGGGTTCTCCCGTCCGCCCTCGAGCGCCTTCACCGGCGGGATGATCAGCCCTTCCTCGTACACCTCGCGCGGCCGTCCCGAGACCGAGCCGCCAATGTCGGGCATGTGCGCCATGCACTCGGCGAAGCCGACCAGGCGGCCGCGGTGAAAAAGCGGCGCGATCACCGCGATGTCGTTGAGGTGCCCCATGATCCACCAGGGGTTGTTGGTGACCAGCACGTCGCCGCGCTTGAGCGTCGCGGCGGGGAAGTGCTTGAGTATCTCTTTCACCGCCACGGAGATCGTTCCGGTTTTCGAGGCGATGCTGACGTCGGCGGCGAGGAGCCGCCCGCGAGGATCGAGGAGCAGCGCGCCGAAATCACGCCCTTCGACCACCACCTTCGACATCGAGGTGCGGATCACGGCGTAGGCGGCCTCGTCCACCACCGTGATCAGGCGGTTCCAGAGCACCTCCAGGTCGATCGGGTCGTAGCGCCTGCGCTTCATGAACCGTAGCGCTTGCCGCGCTCGAGAAATTCGGCGGTCGCCACCAGCGCCTCGCGCTCCTCGAACGGCGCGAGCTCGTCGATGATGCGCGCGCTCGAGCCGTCGCGCTGGATCGCCTCGAGGGTGCGCTGCATCGCCTTGATCGCGGCGCGCTGCAGGTCGCTCGGGATGATCACGATCTGGAAGCCGATCTCGCGCAGCCGCGCCACCGGCAGCAGCGGCGTCTTGCCGCCCTGGAACATGTTGATCAGCTTCCAGCCCGGCAGCCGCCGCGCGATCTCGCCGATCTCGTGCTCGCTGGTCGGCGCGTCGAGGAACGCCACGTCCGCGCCGGCCTCGACGTAGGCGCGGCAGCGCTCGATCGCGGCGTCGAAGCCCTCGACCGCGATGGCGTCGGTGCGCGCGATGACGACGAAGTCGCGGTCGTGCAGCGCGTCGCGAACCGCCTTGAGCTTTCCCACCATCTCCGCCACCGGCACCACCGATTTGTCCGCGTAGTGCCCGCAGCGCTTGGGAAAGGTCTGGTCCTCGAGGTGGAACGCGGCGACGCCGGCGCGCTCGAAGGCGTGCGCGGTGCGCTGGGCGTTCAGCGCGTTGCCGTAGCCGTTGTCGGCATCGGCGATCACCGGGATCGTCGTCACGTCGACGATCTGCTCGAGCCGCGCCGCGGTCTCGCTCAGCGAGACCAGGCCGATGTCCGGGATGCCGCTGCCGCGCGCCACGGCACCGCCGCTAACGTAGGCGGCGGGAAAGCCGGCCTTCTCCACCAGGCGTGCGGTCAGGCCATCGTAGACGCCGGGCGCCACGACGGTGGCGCCCGCCTCGAGCAGTTTTCGGAGCTTGGTGGTCGTGCGCATCATCGGTTCTCCTTCCCGAAACGAAACAGCTCGCGCGGCGTCGCGCCGAGGATCGTGGCCCGTACCGCGTCATCCGGCACCCACGCGCTGAGCCAAGTCTAGCGCGCGGCGATAAGTCATCCCTTCGGCGTTCTGCGTCCACGGCCAGTCGCTCGCCCACATCAGCCGCTGCGGGCCGCTCGCGCGAAGCAACGCTTCCACATACGGCTTGGGATCGATGCCGCCGCCGGCGTTCATGCCGACGAAATCGATCCCGGCAATCTCGGCGAACGAGACCGCGGGCTTGCGCGCGAGCGGGTGCTCCTTGCGCACGAGGAGCACCAGCTCGTCCCCGTGATAGGGGAAGTATTCGAGCGCATGGGCATGCGGCAGATCGGTGAAGATGCCGATGTCGGCGGCGTACTCGGCGACCGCCTGCGCGATGGCGGCGGTGGTCGTCTTCTCCTCGACGTGAACCTGGACCAGGGGATGCAGCTCGAGAAAAGCGCTCAATTGCTCGGGCAGATAGCGCGTGATCGCCGAGATCGTCGCGAACACCCGGACATGGCCGCGCGTGCCGCTCGAGTAGGCGCGCATCTGCGCCTGGATCTCGTCGAGGTCATGCAGCACCCCGCGCGCCAGGCTGAGCAGCGCGACGCCGGCCGCCGTCGGGCGGATGCCCTTGTTGCTGCGGTCCAGCAGCTCGGTGTTGAGCGCGGTCTCCAGCTCGCTGATCCGCTTGCTGACGGCCGAGGCGGTGATGTGCTCGCGCGCCCCGGCGCGGGCGATGGCGCGCTCTTCCACCACGCTGACGAACAGCCGCGACGAGGTGAGATCCAGCCGCATAGCCCCTGCCATCTCCATCCGCGATGGCGGCATCGCGATTGCCCCTCGCCGGAGGGGATGCTAACATGCCGGCGGGACCAAAGGAAAGGAGAGGCGATGCCCCATTTTTCGAAACTGGTTTTGCTCTTCTGCATCTTCTGCATCGGGCTGTCAAGCGCGGCCGCGCAGGAGAAGTACCCGTCGCGGCCGATCGAATTGGTGATTCCCACCCCCCCGGGCGGCGGCACCGACATCTCGCTGCGCATGCTGGCCGAGATCGTCGAGCCGATCCTGGGGCAGAGGGTGGTGGTGGTGAACAAGCCCGGCGGCGGCGGGACCGTCGGCATGGCGGAGGTGGTGCAGGCGCGGCCCGACGGCTACACCATCGGCGGGCTGTGGAACGCGCCGCTCACCATGACGCCGCACGTGCTGCCCACGCCTTACAAGAACACCGACTATGCCGCGGTCACGCAGGTGACCGCGTCGCCGGTCGTCATGTGCGTCAAGGCGGCGTTCCCGGCGAGCGACGGCAAGGGATTCATCGAGGAGCTGCGCAAGAATCCCGGCAAGTACACCTATGGCAACGACGGCGTCGGCGGCACCGTCCAGCTCGCCGCGGAGCGGGTGTTTACCAAGCTCGGCGTGAAGGCGCGGGCGATCCCGTTTGCCGGGGCAGGGGAAACCCTCCGGGCGTTCCTCGGCGGGCACGTCGACATCTACGGCGGCTCGATCCCGCCGATCATGCCGTATGTGAAGGACAACTCTGCCAAGTGCCTGATGGTCACCTCCGCCGAGCGCAACGCCTCGGTGCCGCAGGCCGCCGGCCTCGCCGACTTGGGTGCGTCCGATGAGGCCACGGTGCTCTGGCGCGGGATCATCGCGCCGCGCGCGCTGCCGGCGGACCGCCTGGCGGTGCTGCAGAAGGCATTCGCCGAAGCGGCGCAGAGCGCGAGGTTCAAGGAGTTCATGCAGAAGCGCGGCGAGGAAGCGAAGGGCTCGAGCTCGGCGGAGTTCCGCAAGCTGATCGACTCGGAGTATGACGCCTTGGGCAAGGTGATGGCGGCGATCGGCCTGACCAAGAAGTAGCGCGGGTGATGACTTCGCTCAGGCGCCTGGAAATCGGCGTTGGAGTCGCGCTGCTGCTGCTGGGGGTGTTCGCCGCGTGGGAGGGTGCCCGCATGCCGCAGGGCACCGCCGGGCTGCCGGGGCCTGGCGTGATGCCGGTGGCGCTCGGCGTGGTGCTGGCGCTCTGCTCGGTTGCGCTGATGACAATTTCGGCGAGAGCAAGGGTTGCGGGAGAACCGGTGGCCATCGGCCATCGCCGCATCACCGCGGCGGTACTCGCGCTTTTCGCGGCCGGTCTGCTGTGGGAAAGCGCCGGCTTCCTGGTCACCAGCACCCTTTTCCTGTTCGTCCTGCTGTGGATCCTGTCGACGCTCGGCTGGTGGCGCTCGCTGGTTGCCGCCATGCTCGGCGCGCTCGCCGCGCGCTTCGTGTTTCAGAACGTGCTGAACGTGGTGCTGCCGGCGCTACCGTTCGCTTACTGACCTGGAAACGCTCAACTCCCTGCTGGCGGGCTTTAGCGTCGCGCTGCGGCCCGAGGTCCTGATGTACTGCGTGATCGGCTGCCTGTGGGGCACCATCGTCGGGGTGCTGCCGGGGCTCGGCCCGCTCGCCGGCCTCACGCTGCTGCTGCCGATCACCTATTACCTCGAGCCGACCGCCGCGATCGTGATGCTCGCCGGGATCTTCTACGGCGCGATGTACGGCGGCTCGACCACCTCGATCCTGGTGCGCATCCCCGGGGAGGCGGCCTCGATCATGACCGCGATCGACGGCCACGAGATGGCGCGCAAGGGGCGCGCCGGCCCGGCGCTGGTGGTGGCCGCGATCGGCAGTTTCATCGGCGGCACGGTCAGCGTCGTGGGACTGATGCTGTTCGCGCCGCCGCTCGCCCAGCTCATGCTGCAGATCGGCCCGGCAGCCGAGTTCGGCCTGATGCTGCTCGCCTTGGTCGTGCTGTGCTTCGCGAGCGGCGGCCCGGCGCTCAAGACCTTCGCCATGGTGGTCGCGGGCCTGCTGGTCGCCACGGTGGGCGTCGACATGATCACCGCGCACCCGCGCTTCACGTTCGGCTCGCTGCACCTGGTGAACGGCATCAGCTTCGTCGCCATGGCGCTGGGGATGTTCGGGGTCAGCGAGATCCTCATCAACCTGGAGGACATCGCGAAGGTGAAGGTGATCAAGCCGACGCTGCGCAGCCTGATGCCGCGCCGGCAGGACCTGAAGGATTCGGCCCCGGCCATCGGCCGGGGCACCGTGATCGGCTTCTCCTTCGGCTTCATCCCGGGGATCTCGCACGTGATCTCGACCTTCGTCAGCTATGCCGTCGAGCGCAAGCTGTCGCGCCAGCCCGAGACCTTCGGCACCGGCAGGATCGAGGCCGTGGCCGGACCGGAAACGGCGAACAACGCCACCACCGGCAGCGCCATGATTCCCCTGCTGGTGCTCGGCATCCCGGCCATTCCCGCCACCGCGATCCTGCTCGCGGCGCTGCAGATCCACGGCGTGCAGCCCGGCCCGCAGATGCTGACCGAGCATCCGCAGATGTTCTGGGGGCTGATCGCCAGCATGTACATCGGCAATCTGGTGCTGCTGTTCTTCAACCTGCCGCTGGTCGGGCTGTTCGTGAACCTGCTGCGCATTCCGTACGCCTACCTCGCGCCCTCGATTCTGCTGGTGTCGATCATCGGCATCTACAGCGTCAGCGGCAACGCCCTCGACATCCTGATCATGGCGCTGTCCGGCGTGGTGGGCTATGTGCTGCGCAAGGCGAAGTTCGACCCGGCCCCCCTGCTGCTCGCCGTGGTGCTCGGCGACCGCCTGGAGGTGTCGCTGCGGCGGGCGCTCCTCATCTCGCAGGGCGACTGGTGGGCCCTGCTGCAGGGGGCGATGTCGAAGATCTTTCTCGGCGCCGTGCTGCTGCTGGTGCTGCTGCAGAGCGCGGCGTGGCTGCTGGGGTTCCGCCGCAAGCCATGAAGGAGATGCGCATGCGCACGACTATACGACTCAGAGAGCTGCTGGCCGCGCCGGGCATCGTCCTCGGCGGCGGTGCCCACGATGGATTGAGCGCGCGGATCGTCGAGCAGGTCGGTTATCCGCTGTGCGTGGTGACCGGTGCCGGCACCTCGATGTGCCGCGGCTATCCCGACATCGGCCTGGTCACCATGCCGGAGATGGTGCAGAACGCGCGCTACATCGCCGAGGCGGTGAGCATCCCGGTCATCGTCGACGCGGACAACGGCTACGGCAACGCGCTCAACGCGGCGCGTACGGTGCGCGAGTTCGAGCGCGCCGGCGTCGCCGGCATCCATATCGAGGACCAGGTGTGGCCCAAGCGCTGCGGCCACATGTTCGGCAAGCGCCTCATCGCCAAGGAGGAGATGGCGGGCAAGATCAGGGCCGCGCTCGACGCCCGGCACGACGCCGATTTCGTGGTCATCGCGCGCTGCGACGCGATCATGGTGAACGGCCTGCAGGACACGCTAGAGCGCGGCGAGGCCTACCTCGAAGCCGGCGCCGACATGCTGTTCTTCGAGATGCGCGAGTCGATGGACGAGATCCGCGCCATCGCCGAGCGCTTCCGCGGCCGCGTGCCGCTGCATTTCAACCATTCACCGAGCGGCATGGTGCCGCGCCTGCACGTCTCCGAGATCGAGAAGCTCGGCTTCAAGACCGCGTGCTTCTACGTGCACGCGCTGATGGCGGCGTGCAAGGTGATGCGCGAGGTGCTCACTGAGATCAAGCAGACCGGCAACTCGGTGTCGGTGTGGGAGCGGATGGTGAAGTTCGACGAGTTCTGGCAGATCGCCGGCGTGGAGGGCTACCGCGCCCGGGAGAAGAAATATGGCGCATGACCCGGTGCGCCTGGAGCTGGTGAAGAACGCGATCGGCTCGATCGTCGACGAGATGGTGCTGACCGTGATCCGCATCGCCTACTCGTCGATCATGCGCGACACCATGGATCTGTCGAGCGCGTTCTGCGACCGGCAGGGGCGCATGATCGCGCAGGGACTGAGCGTGGCGCTGCACCTGGGCTCGATCCCCGACGCGATGGACTGGGTGCTGAAGAAATACCGCGACACCCTGGCGCCGGGCGACATCGTGGTGCTGAACGATCCCTACCAGGGCGGCATGCACCTGCCCGACATCTTCATGTTCAAGCCGGTGTTCGTCGGCGAGCGCCTGCTCGGCTACGCGGTGGTGGTCGCGCACCACAACGACATGGGCGGGCGCGTGCCCGGATCGAGCGCCGCGGACTCGACCGAGATCTTCCAGGAGGGGCTTCGCATCCCGGTGCTCAAGCTCTACGAGGGCGGCAAGGTCAACCAGACGCTGATGGACCTGGTCGCGATCAACGTGCGCATCCCCGACGTGGTGCTGGGCGACATCCAGGCGCAGGTGGCGGCGTGCGGCATCGCCGAGCGCGGCATGAATGAGCTCGCGGCGCGCTTCGGCGTCGAGCGCCTGGAGCAGCACTTCGACGAGCTGCTCGACTACAGCGAGCGCGAGGCGCGGCGCACGGTGCGCTCGATCCCGCCCGGCACCTACCGCTTCGTCGACCACCTCGACGACGACGGCGTCGACATGGACAGCCCGGTGAAGATCGCGGTGGCCGTGCACGTCGAGGGCGACGAGCTCACCGTCGACCTGGAAGGCACCTCGCCGCAAGTGCGGGGGGCGATCAACTCGACGCTGTCGTTCGCCAAGTCCGCGGTGTATTTCGCGGTGCGCTCGGTGATGGACTCCGACGCGCCCAACAACGCCGGCTTTTTCCGCCCGATCCACGTCAAGGCGCCGCTCGGCTGCCTGGTGAACCCGCGGCCGCCGGCCGCGGTGGCGGCGCGCGGCATCAGCGGCTTTCGCCTGATCGACGCGATGTTCGGCGCGCTGGCGCAGGCCATCCCCGAGCGCGTGCGCGCCGCGGGCGAGGGCGGCACCACCAGCTACAGCTTCGGCTGCTACGACGCCGAGGGGCGCTTTTCGCTGTTTCGCGAGGCGATCATGGGGGCGTGGGGCGGCGGCTGCCGGCGCGAAGGCATCGACGGCATCGCCAACGGAGCCGCGAACATCAGCAACGCGCCGATCGAGATGGTGGAGAACCAGGCGCCGATCCGCGTCGAGCGCTACGAGCTGGTGCCCGACAGCGGCGGCGCCGGGCAATGGCGCGGCGGCATGTCGGTGCTGCGCCAGCTGCGCTTCCTCGGCGAGCGCGCCACGCTGCAGCTGCGCTCCGACCGCCGCCGCCACAGCCCCTACGGGCTGATGGGCGGCCGCGACGGCGCCGTCTCGAACAACCTGCTCGACGATGGCGCGAGCTGGACGCAGCTGCCCACCAAGTTCAGCCGGCCGCTCGGGAAAGGCCAAGCCGTGCAGCACACGACAGCCGCTGCCGGCGGCTACGGCGATCCGCTGCGGCGCGATCCCGACCTGGTGCTCGCCGACGTGATCGACGGCAAGGTGACCCCCGAGGGCGCCGAGCGCGACTACGGCGTGGTGGTGCGGCGCGCTCCTTGGCGTGTAGACATCGAAGCAACAACAAAAGTGCGCAAGAAATGACCGCGCTGCGGGTCGGCGTCGATATCGGCGGCACCTTCACGGACTTCGTGTTCCAACGGCCCGACGGCCTGCTCGAGCGGCGCAAGCGGCCGTCGACGCCTGCGGACTATTCGCAGGCCATCGTCGAGGGCGTAGCCGAATACTGCGCGCAGGCGAAGTTCGCGCCCGCGCAGGTCGTCGAGGTGGTGCATGCCACCACGGTGGCGACCAACGCGATCCTCGAACGCAAGGGGGCGCGCACCGGGCTCATCACCACCGAGGGCTTTCGCGACGTGCTCGAGCTGCGCCGCATCCGCATCCCGCTCGCCTACGACCTGTCGTGGCAGAAGCCGGCGCCGCTGGTGCGGCGGGCGCTGCGCCTGGCGGTGCGCGAGCGCCTGGATTCGCGCGGCAACATGCTGCAGGGGCTCGACCCCGAGGGACTGGACCGGGCGATCGACGAGCTGGCCGGGGCGAAGATCGAGGCCGTCGCCGTCTGCTTCCTGCATGCTTACCGCAATCCGCAGCACGAGCGCATCGCTGGCGAGCGCCTGCGCCGCCGGCTCCCCGGCGTGCAGGTCTCGCTGTCGTGCGACGTGCTGCCCGAGATGCTCGAGTTCGAGCGCACCAGCACCACGGTGGTCAATGCCTACGTCGCGCCCCTCATCGCCCGCTACCTGGACCGGCTGCGCGGTGCCCTCGCCGCCCGCGGCGTAAAAGCGCCGATCCTGGTGATGCAGTCGAACGGCGGCCTGATCAGCGCTTCCTCGGCGGCCGAGCGCCCGGTGACGATCATCGAGTCCGGCCCGGCGGCCGGGGTGGTGGCCGCACTGCGCGTGGCGCGCGAATGCGGCTATCCAAACGTGATCACCTTCGACATGGGCGGCACCACGACCAAGGCCTCGATCATCGAGCGCGGCGAGATCCTGCGCGGCACCGAGTACGAGGTGGGCGCCTCGGTGTCGGTGAGCAGCCGGCTGATGCGCGGCAACGGCTACCTGCTGCGCATCCCGGTGATCGACATCTCGGAAGTCGGCGCGGGCGGCGGCAGCATCGCCGCGCTCGACGCCGGCGGCTCGCTGCGCGTGGGGCCGCACAGCGCCGGCGCGGTTCCCGGGCCGGCGTGCTACGCGCAGGGCAACGAGCGTCCCACCGTGACCGACGCCAACCTGCTGCTCGGCTACATCAGCAGTACTTCCCTTGCCGGGGGAGCTCTGCAGATCGATGAAGCACTGGCCAGGACCGCGGTGCGCGGTCACGTCGCCGAGCCCGCGAAGCTATCGCTGCTCGATGCCGCGCACGGCATCCACATGGTGGTCAACTCCAACATGGTGCGCGCAATCAAGTCGGTCTCGGTGGAGCGCGGCCGCGACCCCGCGGAGTTCGTGATGATGGCGTTCGGCGGCGCCGGGCCGATCCATGCCGCCGGCGTGGCGCGCACCCTCGGCATCCGCCAGGTCCTGATCCCGCGCGCGCCGGGAGTATTCAGCGCCCTGGGGCTGCTGCATGCCGAGGTCGAGCATCATGCCGCGCGCACAGTGCTCACCACGACCGGCGCAGGCGTGATGGCGCCGGTGGAAGCGGCGCTGGAGGAGATGCGCTCGGATTTGCTCGGGCGGCTGCGCGAAGAGGGCTTCGATCCGGCGCGCGCCGAGATCGCGCGCTTTGCGGACCTGCGCTATCGCGGACAGTCCTCCGAGCTCACCGTGCCGATGCCCGACGGCCCGCTCGGCGAATCGGCCCTGCGCGCGCTGGAGGAGCGCTTCGAGCAGGAGTTCGAGCGCACCTATGCGCACCGCGGCGACACCAAGGCGTTCGAGCTGGTCACCGTGCGCCTGGTCATGCGCGTGTCGCGCGCCGTGCAGCACGGCAGCGAGTGGAGCGCCGAGGCCGGCGCGCCGCCGGCGCGGCGCAGCGCGTATTTCGGGCCCGAGCACGGGCAGCTCGAGACTGAAGTGCTGCCGCGCGGCGCGCTCGGCAGCACGCCGCGGCGCGGCCCGCTCCTGGTCCAGGAGTACGACACCACCATCGTGGTGCCGCCGGATTGCGAGGCGCGCGTCGATGCGCACGGCAACGTGGTCATCGCCATCGGTGCATGACGGACTCCGTCCGCGCGGTGCTGTGGATGCTCGCCGGAGCGGCCTGCATAGTGGCGATGGCCGCGATCATCAAGCACCTGGCGCGCGAATTGCCGATCGCCATGGTGTTCTTCTTCCGCATGGCGTTCGCGCTGCCGCTGGTGCTGCCCTGGGTGGTGCGCCATGGGCCCGCAGTCCTCGCGACGCGCAGGCTGCGCGAGCATTTCGTGCGCGGCGCGGTGGGCGCGCTGTCGATGTGGTGCTGGGTGTTCGGCCTGAAGTATCTGCCGCTGACGACATTCACGGCAATTTCCTTCACGCGGCCGCTGTGGACCGCGCTCACCGCGCGCGTCCTGTTGCGCGAAGCCGTCGGGCTGCGTCGCGGCGCGCTGATCGTGCTCGGGTTCGTGGGGGTGCTGATCGCCGTGCGGCCCGAGTTGCACATGGGCGCTGCTGTCCTGGTGGCGCTGCTCGCCGGCGCGCTGGCGAGCCTTACGCTCACGCAGGTGAAGCAGCTCACCACCACCGAGCCGGCCGTGCGCATCGTGTTCTATTACTCGGTGTTCGGCACGTTGTGTGCGCTGCCGTTCGCGTTATTAGACTGGGAAACGCCGAGCTTGGCGCAGCTGGGCTGGCTCGCGGCGGGCGCCGTCGTGGCGGCGTCGGCCCAATACTGCATCGCGCGCGCCGCGCGGCTCGGCGACGCCACCGTCATTACGCCGGTCGACTACATGCAGCTGCCGATGGCCGCAGTGGTCGGTTACCTGCTGTTCGGCGAGCCGCTCCACTTCCTCACCTTCGCCGGCAGCGCGGTCCTGCTGCTGGCCGTCGTCGCCATCGTCCACCAGAAACGGAGCCCGTCATGACCGCCAACGAGAAACGCAAGCTTTTCCGCCGCTTGATGAACGCCCCGGAGCTGCTGGTGCTGCCCGGCGTGTACGACGGGTACAGCACGCGGCTGGTGGAGCAGGCGGGCTACCGCGCGGCCTTCATTACCGGCGCGGGCATCAGCGAGTGCATCATGGGCTGGGCGGACGTCGGCATCATGGGATTCCGCGAGAACCTGGAGGCCTGCCGCTACCTGGCCGGCTGCAGCGGCATGGCGCTGTTCGCCGATGGCGACACCGGCTACGGCAACGCGGTCAACGTGTACTTCACCGCGCGCGGATTCGAGGACGCCGGACTGGCCGGGGTGATGATCGAGGACCAGGTCTGGCCCAAGCGCTGCGGCCACATGAAGGGAAAGGAAGTCATTTCGCTCGAGGAGGGGGCGGAAAAGATCCGCGCCGCGGCGGAGGCGCGTCGCGATCCCGGCTTCATCATCAAGTCGCGCACCGATACCCTGGCGACGCATGGCATCGCGGAGGTGATCAAGCGCCTCAATCGCTATGCCGAGGCCGGGGCCGACCTGCTGTTCGCCGACGCGCTGCTCTCGGCCGACGAGATCGCCACGGTGGCGAAGAACGTGCCCAAGCCGCTGTGCGTCAACATGGGCTTCGGCATCCGCAAGCGCTCGACCACGCCGCTGCTGTCGCCCCGCCGGATGCAGGAGCTCGGCGTGGCAGTGGCGATCTATCCGCGCCTGCTCACTTCGACCGCGATCCGCGGGATGAAGAACGGACTCGCCGCCCTGCAGCAGAGCATCGACACGGGAGAGGTGGTCGAGCGCCCGGAGCTCGCCGTCTCGTTCGAGGAGCTCAACACGCTGGTCGGCTTCGACGACGTGCAGGCGATCGAGCGCCGCTTCCTCACCCAGGACCAGCTGGCCCGGAAGTACCGCGATGCGGCGCCGTAAGTCAGTTCTTCCGCTGCAGGCCGAGCCGTTTCAGAATGGCGGCGTTCGCCTCGTACTCGGTGTGGATCAGCCTGGCGAACTCGCCGCCGGAACGGCCGACCGCGGCCTCGCTGCGGCTCGCTTCGAATTCCAGGAACTTCGGCTCGCGCGTCGCCTGCCGGAACGCGTTCTCGATCACTGCGGCGCGCTGCGCCGGGATGCCCTTCGGCGCGATGATGCCGCGCCACAGCTCGGACGCGGTGTCGCTCAGGCCGAGCTCGCCTAGGCTGGTCGTGTCCGGCAGCGCCGGCACGCGCTGCGCAGCGGTGACCAGCAGGCATTTCGCCTGGCCGGCGCGCACAAACTCGAGGATGGTGGGAATGGTGCCGCCGTAGACGTCCACATGGCCGCCGAGGAAATTCTTGACGGTCTCGCCGGCGCCGCCGAAGGGCACCGGGCGCATGCTCGCGTCGGCCCGGCCGAAGACGCGCTCCGCCGCAAGCTGCACCGCGCCGGCGACGCCGTCATTGCCGTAGGTGTACTTCCCCGGCTGGCTGCGCAGCAGCTCCATCAGCTCCTTGCCGCTGGCCGCCGGGAAGCCGGGTTTCATGCAGAACACGAAGCGTATAGAAATTGAAACCACCTTTTTCTCCATGCGCGGCTGTATCGCCGGCCCGAGAAGCGGTGAATCGCGCGGTGTTTGGTTAAAGTCCCCCGCTCGCGCGGCTTTGTCGGTCTCTGCGTCGGGCCGGCGAGGCCGATTTCGACGCCCGCCGCCCGCGCCAGGCGAGCGCAGAGCGCGCCGGATCGTCGGCGCCGTTGCGGAACCGTTCTTGCCTCGAGGATCAGGCCGCCTGGAAGAGGGAAAGCGGCCGCGCCGGGGAGCGCGGCGGGGTTCTGGCAGGCAAGCCCAGGTGCGTGAGGATCCTCGCGATCACCGCGGGCTCCTCGATGGCGGCGATGATGCGCGTGGTGCCGTCGCGCCAGGGGCTCTTCAATTGCAGCACGACCTCGCACTTGCCGTTGCAACCGAGCCGCTCGTTCGCGATCGCCGAGCGGGTGATGTACCGGCACAGCCGTTCGAGTTGTCTGCGTTGATCTGCGCCGCAGCGTACCCCGGCATCGAGGCTCGCGCCGTGCGCCTCGGCGCACAGGGCCGAGGTGGCTTTCTCCTCCCGGCCGGGCACGGTGCGCAGGCTCAGCACCTTCTGTCCGGCGCGCGGCCCCAGCGCGATGCGATAGGTGCAGGAGGCGGCTTGCAATGACGCCAGCGGATTGTCCGTATCCATGCCGGCGAGGTAACTCACGCCCTCCTCCTCGACAAGGTGACCTGAGCGCGTCAGCATCTTCAGCAGGCGCGCGATGACCTTGTCGAGCAACTCCTCAAGCTCACCACGGGTGGGCGCACGCGCCTGTTCAAAGACCGGCTCGCCCTCGGTGCGCCGATACACGCCATCGAGCAGGGCCAGCCGGATCCCGGGACCGCGAGTTCATTGCGTTGTTATGAAGCCGGATCAACGCGTTGCGCTGATTCAGTCGAGCTTCACGCCCAGCGACTTGATGAGCTTCTCCCACATCGCGCTCTCTTCGCGCACGAGCCTCTGCGTCTCGGCGGGCGGCGCGCCTCCCGGCTCGGACCCGCCCGCGGCGACGGCGTCCCGTACCTCCGGCATCTTGAGGATCTTCGTGGATTCTTCATACATGCGCGCGACGATCTTCGGGGGCGTCTTGCTCGGCGCGAGCAGCAGCACCGTGCCCTCGACGCCGTAGCCGGGCACGCCGGCCTCGGCGATCGTCGGCAGCTCCGGCAGGACCGCGGAGCGCTTGGCGGTGGTGACGGCGAGTGCGCGCAGCCTTCCGCCTTTCACGTGGGGAATGGATGAGGGCGCCGTGGCGAGAGAGACCTGCGTCTCGTTTGCTACGACGCTCGCGACCGCCGGTCCGCCGCCCTTGTACGACACGCCGACGATGTCCGTTCCCGTCATGAGCTTCAGGAGCTCGGAGGCGAGGTGCACGTTGGTGCCGATCCCGGGGTGCGCGTAGCTCAGCTTGCGCGGATTGTCTTTCGCGAGGGCGATCAACTCCTTCATGGTATTGGCGCGCACCGTGGGGTGCATCACCACCACGTTGGAGTAGGTGATGACCGGCGTGATGGCGACGAGATCGCGGCTCGGAAGGTATCCCAGCTTCTGGTACAGGCTCGGGCTGATCGTGATTGGGCCCTCGGCCGTGATGAGGAACGTGTACCCGTCCGGCGCGGCCTTCGCGACGATCTCGCTGCCGATGTTGCCGCCGGCGCCGCCGCGGTTGTCGATGATGATCGTCTGCTTGATCGTGTTCTGCAGGTGGTGGGTGAGAATCCGTGCCGCGAAATCGGACGAGCCCCCGGGCGGAAAGGGCACGACGATCCGAACCGGCCGCTCCGGCCAGATCGCGCCCCCCGGGGCTGTCTGCGCCACCGCCTGCTGCACCGACGCGGAAGCCGCGGCGACGCAGGCGAAAGCAATTATGGTTTTCATCGCTCCTCCTGGGTTTGTTGTAATCTTGCGGCCGAAAGTATAGCCGAACGGTGCCCGGCGTTTGACTCGCGCACGACGTCCCGGTCTTGGGGGATCTTCATTCGTCAGTCATCAGTCGTCGGTCGCCACCCGGCCCATTCCGACCTCGCTGCCGCCTTCGCGCGCCGGAGCCTCGCGAGAAGTGCGCCGCAAGACTCTAAAGACGGGTCAGTGCAGCGCCCGCTGCATCGCATGCCGCTCGCGCGACTCGAGCAGCGGCACCGCCTCGGCGAGATACCTTTTGAAGTGCGGCGTCTGCTGGTGGGCTTCGAACGCCTTCTCGTCGTCGTAGATCTCGAACAGCATGACCTTCGTGCGGTCCGCCTTGTCGACCAGCACCTCGAACTGCCGGCAGCCGGGTTCCTTGCGCGCCTCGTAGAAACTGTGGTCTGTCCCCGATTTGGCCGCGACTCATACACCGAAGTGCTTCCCAACAGTCGAACGCCATGTGCTTCCGCTCCAGCTGCAAACAGCCCTGCGAGTACCATGAGCAGCTCGTCGTGCGGGCAATCGCGGACCCTGTCCAGGCTTGCCGAAGGGACGACCGTAACTTCCGGGTCGCCCGCACCGGCCCTGACAAGAAAAGCCTCTTCCGCGCCCTGAGACCAGATCCCGACGTAGGGCACGATTGGATGAGTGCCCGCGGAGTAACTGGAATGGGCGTAACGCAAATATGCCAGGCAGGCTGCGCGCGCACCCATGTCCGGCGAAAAGAGCGCCGCGCGGACGCTTCGGAACCGGAATCTGGCCGGCCCCTTGTGCCGGCGCCATTTCGGCGGGCCATCCTTTGCGTCCACGAGATGAATGCAGAACTCCACCGGACCGGTCCGATCGAGTTGGCCAAGCGCGGACGTCCAGGTCATGGGTGTGTTCGGAAGGAAACCGGGACGCCCCAGGCGGGCCCCATTTGCTCGTTCCTGCTCAGAACATTGAACCGCAGAGAAAGGCAGAGAGGCAAGAGCAGAGTTGAAACGCCAGGACGCCAATGACTGAGGATTGAGGATTGAGGACTGAGGATTGAGGATTGAGGACTGAGGATTGGGGGCTGAGCGTTCACGACTCACGGCTTGCGGGAACCGCCAGGACGCCAGGAAAAACAAGAATGGAATCGCGGATAAACGCTGCGGATAAATTTCAGAAAGGCCCTGCTGACTTCATCCTTTTGCCTTAGTGCCGCCCCTCCGCTCATCCTTGTCTTGCTCTGCCGGTGAGATGCGCGGGTCCGACCCCGTTCCGGGCTCCGTTCTGGGATGGCTATGAGTTGTGGAAGACGTCAGGGCTTGATCCCTTTTTGTCTTTACGGGACGTCGGGATCCGTCCGGCGACGAGCAAGATTCGGTGCCGTCGCAATTTGATCAGGGAGCATGTCGTCGTAGACTCGCGCGACGGGGCGCGATGGCACGTCCATCTGGCAAGCGGCCAGGTGCGTTATATTATGCTTGGTATCCGCTACCGACACGTCCGGTCCGATGTTACAGATCAGGCTGGAACCGCGTGAAGCATGCGCGCCGCTGCGCCGCAGGATGGGTGCAGCTTCGGGCGAGGCGTCCGCGCGCCGCGAAGCCGGGCCGGCAACCGCTAATGGCTAAACGTCGCTTTCCGGAAAAATCGCTGGCGATGACAGCGGCGCGTTTCGCGCGGCTCTCCGTCGATCCGGCTTTACTCGAACGGCGCACGACCTCCGATTACATCGTGGACGCGCTGCGCGCCGCAATCTATGACGGCCAGTTCTCGGACGGAGAGGAGCTCAATCAGGTCGAACTCGCGGCGTATTTCAAGGTCTCGCGCGTGCCGATCCGCGAGGCATTGCGCCAGCTCCATGCCGAAGGCCTGGTCAGCAACGTCGCGCACCGGCATACCGTGGTCACCGGCCTCGAACTCGGCGAGATACTGGAGTTGATCGAGATCCGCGCGGTGGTGGAAGGCCATCTCGTAGCGAAGGCCGGCCCCCGCCTCGACGCCGCCGCGCTCGCCCGGCTCAACCTCCTGTGCGACGAAACGGATCGCATCCGCGATTACGGCTACAACTGGGTGCTCAAGAACTGGGAGTTCCATCGAACCCTGTATCAGCCTTCGCAATCGAAAGCCGCCATTGCGCTGGTCGAGCGCCTGATCCTCAGGGTCGAGCGGTACGTGCGGCGCACCGGCAACCGCAAGCGCCTGCGCGAGGCCGCCGCGGAGCACCGGCGCATCCTGGAAGACATCGAGCGGAAGAATTTCTCCTCGGCGCGCTCGCGCATGCAGGAGCATATCCTGCTCACGGGCGAGCAGATCAGGAAGTTTTTCGCCGGCAAGCGGCGGCGCGCCCCGCGACGCTCCTGAGTACGACGCCGCGTTGCGGCGCGCGGGCAGGGGCCCCCGCGGGGCGAGGCGATCTCGCGCGGGTCAGCGGCCCGCTTTCGGTTGGGAACGGCGTGACGCGAGCAGGCCCGCGAGGCGGCGTATCACCGGCGTCACGAACAGCAGAGCGGCGAACCCGAGCAGCGCGGCCGAGATCGGCCGTGTCACGAGAAATTCGAACTCGCCCTGCGAGAGGATCAGCGACTGCCGCAGCGCGGTTTCCATGAACGGTCCGAGCACGAAAGCCAGCACCAGGGGCGCGAGGCTGAAGCCGGAGCGCTCGGCGTAGTAGCCGAACACGCCGAATCCCAGCATCACGAAGACGTCAAACGGATTGTTGTTCACGCCGTAGGCGCCGACGATGCAGGCGAGCACGATGACCGGAACCAGGTGGGCCGTGGGAATGCGGGTCACCATCGCGAACACGCTGATGAGCGGGAGGTTCAGCACAAGCAGCATGAAGTTCCCGATGAACATGCTGGTAATGACGCCCCAGAACATGTCGGGCTTCTCCGTGACGAGCGTCGGGCCGGGTGTAATGCCGTGCAGCATGAACGCGCCGAGCATCAGCGCCATGACGACGTTGGCGGGGAGCCCGAGCGTGAGCAGGGGGATGAAGCCGCTTGCGGTCGCGGCGTTGTTGGCCGACTCCGGCGCGGCGACACCCTCGATCGCGCCCTGCCCGAATCGCTCGGGGTGCGGCGAGCGGCGTTTCTCGATCGCGTACGCCACGTAGCTCGAGATCGTGCCGCCGGCTCCGGGCAGGATGCCCACTAGGAACCCGACCACGCTGCCGCGGTAGATCGCACCGATCGAGTCTCGCCACTCACGCCGGTTGGGCAGCAATTCGAGAAATTTACGCGGTGTTTTTGCGATCTCCTCCGCCTTCGGCTGGCGGTCGACGAGGTGCAGCACCTGCGACATGCCGAACAGTCCCATCACCATCGGGATCAGGTCGATCCCGCTCTGGAGCGAGAGGGTGCCAAAGGTGAAACGCGCCTGGCTGCGCACCGGGTCCAGCCCGACCGTGCCGAGCAGCAGGCCGAGCGCCGCCATCGCAAGCGATTTGGGCACCGAGCCCGAGCCGAGGAAGCTCACGAGCGTCAGCCCCAGGAGCGTGAGCGCGAAATACTCGGGCGGCCCGAAATCGAGCGCGAACTCCGCGAGCGGAGGCGCCAGCAGGATGAGGCCCACGAGGCCGAGTGTGCCCGCGAAAAACGAGCCGATCGCTGCGATGCCGAGCGCCGCGCCGGCGCGCCCGCGGCGCGCCATTTCGTATCCGTCCAGGCACGTCATGACCGCGGCCGACTCGCCGGGCACCCGCAACAGGATCGAGGTGGTGGAGCCGCCGTACATCGAGCCGTACCAGATGCCGGCCAGCATGATGATGGCGGAGGTAGTGGGTATCTTGTAGGTCAGGGGCAGCAGCAACGCGATGGTGGCTGCCGACCCGAGGCCCGGCAGCACTCCGATCAGGGTGCCGAGCAGAACCCCGGCAAAACAGTACGCGAGGTTCGCCGGCGCCAGCGACACCGAGAACCCGAGCATGAGGCTGTCGAGGATCTCCACGCGCGGGCCTCAGAATCCGAAAAGCCCGTCCGGGAGCGGCAGGCCAAGCCGGGTGAACATCCAGTAACAGCCGATCGAACCGAAGACAACGCCGGTGGCAGTCGCGATCCACGATACCCGGCCGACGCTGCGCTGCAGCACGACCATGAGCAACGCGGTGCAGATGATGAATCCCACCGCCTTGAGCGCGACGGCATAGACTGCCAGCGCAGTGACGACTGTCCAGACGCGCGCCGCCCCGCCCGGTTTGCCGGGTTCGCTGTCGCTCTCCGGATCCGGGCGCTCGGCGAACGCGATGGCCGCGAAGAAAACGACCGCCGCCGCGACCAGGACCGGAAAGAACCCCGTTCCCGGCTGGCGCACCGTGCCGAAGGCAAAGCTCGTGGCTTCGTAGAGCGCCGCCAGTCCGACAGCGACGAGGGCCGCGGCAGCCATCCGCGCCAGGCGCGGCACGCGGCGCTCGCTCGTTTCGGATTCCACGGGGCCGTCTTATTTTTTCGGTACCGTGCGCATGCCGAGATCTTCTATGATCTGGCGGTATGTCGCATCCTGCTGCGCGAGGAAAGCCGTCGCGGCCTCGCCCTTGCGGAACAGGATGCCGGCGCCGGCCGTGTTCATCTGCTCGACCAGCTCCTTGGAGGTCACCGTCTTCTCGATCGACGCAATCAGGGTGTCACGGACTTCCGCCGGCATGCCGCGTGGCCCGTAGACGCCATGGAAGGCGCCGATCACGAGATCGACGCCGTTTTCGCGGAACGTCGCGATGTCGCGATAGAGCGGGGACCGCTCCTCCGCGGCCACGGCGAGCACCCGCAGCTTCTTCGCTGCGACCAGCGCCTTGTATGCGACCGGCACCGCCACGTGGACGTCGATGTGGCCGCCCGCCAGCGCCACGGCGCCGTCGGCGTCGCCCTTGAACGGCACGTCGATCATCTTCAGACCGCCGGCCGCCTTGGCGAGCGCGCCGGCGAAGATCTGCGCCGATGCGCCCGGAATCATGCCGATTCGCACCTTCCCGGGATTCTTGCGCGCGTAGTCCACGACCTGTGCCAGGGTCTTCCACGGCGCGGCCTCGTTGACTGCGACCGCCATCGGATCGACGTTCACGATGGCGAGGAGGTCGTATTCCTTGATCACGATCGGCGTGGACACGGTGTACTGCGCGGTGATGAAGGCGGTTGAAAAGAAACCCAGCGTGTAGCCGTCGGGGGCCGCCTGACGCACTTCGAGCGAACCGAGCACGCCGCTTGCCCCCGGCTTGTTCACGATGACGATAGTGGTGTTCAGGTGTCCCTGGAGGTGCTGTGCCACGATCCGCCCGATGAGGTCGGTGCGCCCGCCGGCGGGGAAGGGCACGACCAGGCTGATCGCCTTCGCCGGATAACGCTGGGCGAGCGCCGCTGATTCGACGCCCAGGAGCAGCGCCAGCAGCAATGCAAGGCAAAAACCGTAACGGTAGCGCAGGTTCCATGTCTTCATAGCAAGCCTCCTCTGTGGAGCGTCGTTCGGTTGAGTGGCCTCGCGCGGCGCCGTGAACGACAGCGATCGGCAGCGCGGCGTGGAGCGCCTATTGGATGGCGTTGGCGCGGCGCATGCTGGCTATCATCGAGGATTTCATGAGGATCTCCTTCGCGAGCGCGGGCGTCTGCGCGGCCCGGCGATACTCCTCGAGGCGCTGGCGGCGCACGGCCGGATCGCGCTCCTCGAGCGTGCGCTTGTTGCGGATCGACACCTCCTGCACGTACTCGATGTTGACGGTCCGGCGCTGGCGCACGTAACGGTCGAGCAGGCTCCCGTCGGCCTCGCCGCGCCATACCCTGCCCAGCTTCTCGACGAGATTTGCCGCGTCCTGCAAGCCCGCGTTCATGCCGAAACCGCCGATCGGATTGTTGAGGTGCGCCGCGTCCCCGGCGAGCAGCACGCGTCCGACGCGGAACGTCTCGGCCACGCGCTGATGGACGCGGTAGATCGTACGGTGCCGCGTCTCGTACGGCTCGTCGCGGGGTATGAAAGCCTGCAGCCGCGACTGCACAACGTCATCGGACAACGCCTCTTCCTCCGTCTCGTCGGGCCGGCATCCGTAGAGAAACCGCCACAGTCCCGGCGGCCGTTCGTCCGGCAGGTGGAACACCGCGCACCAGTCGTCTGGGTGCGCGATGTACGCCGTCTCAGTGTAGCCGATTGCACCGAGGTCGTAGGGCGTGCTGACGAGCGCGAAGCGCTCGGGATAGGTATACCCCTCGAATTCGATGCCACACGACTTGCGCACGACGCTGCGGCCCCCGTCGGCACCTATGACCCATGCTGCCTCGATGTCTTCGGGCCCGTCGGGCGTATTCACGCGCACGTGGACGACGTCGTCGGTTTGCCGGACGCTCGCAACGGTCGCGGAGAACCGGACCTCTGCGTGCGGGAAACCGCCCAGCATCGCGTGCACCATGGGCGTGAGCTTATGCTGTTCGCAGTGCAGGCGAAACGGGTAGGGCGTCTCATCCTTCAGGAGCGACAGCTCGAACACCCCGATCACCCCCTCGGCGCGATCCCGGAACTGCCAGCGCGGGACGATGATGCCGATCTCGAGCAGTTTTTTCGTGACGCCCAACGGCGCGAGGGCCTCCAGGCTCGGGGGATGGAACGACCCGGCGCGCAGGTCCATGAAGAGCGACGGCTGGGATTCGAGGACGAGGACGGGGATGTCCTGGACCGCAAGACCGAGGGCCGAAACCAGGCCGACGGGCCCGGCGCCGACAACAACCACCCGGTTCGCCCGGTTCTTCACCACGAATGAGACGCTCCTCGCAACAACACCGGCCATCCGGACTGCGCCCGAACGGCTTGGCGTCCCAAGACGCCGTTCAACCAGGGATTGCTCAGATTTGTCCGCGGGCCACCCTGGGCCCGCTCCCCAGCGGCGCTACAGCGCAGCGCCGCCCATTATGCGCCATCCGGGCGCCCCGCCGCCGGAGCCGCCGGACCAATCTGAACGTTTGTATCGCCGCTGATTACGTGCCGGTTCGGCGCATAGTGCGCTCGCACGGGTTGCGGATTCAGCCCTCTAATACACGTTGCACACCATGTTGTCGTATTTCGCGTTGGGGCCGACCAGGTCCCACGTGAGCATCCAGTCGTAGGCGCGCTGGAAATCCTGCTGCGTGTAGGGTGCCGGATCCACGTAACGCAGCCGGGGGAGGTGGAAGTCCGCCGGGCTGATCTGCTTCGCGTATTTCTCGGGAATCTCTTCCGTCATGTAGTGGACGTGCTTGCGCATGTCAGCGCTCATCAGCTTGACCGCCTTCTTGACGGCGCGGGTCAGCGCGGTGACCGTTTCGGGGCGCATGTCGGCGGAAATGTTTTCCAGACCCTGATAGAAAGTGCCGATCACCTGCTTGCAGCCCTGCTTTTCCGCCAGCGTGATCCACGGCTCCATCAGCGTCGCCCCCTCGACGGTCCCGTCCATCAACGCTTCGTAACGCTCCTGCACCATGCCGGCGTGAAACAGCTTGATCTCCTCGCGCTTGAGAAACCCCTCGAGCATCGCGAGCGTGGAGTAATGCGAGCCCTGGTGAAACTGCACGCCGACGGTCTGGTTGGCGAGCTGTATCGGCGTATTTAGAGGCGAATCCGGACGCACGTACACGGCCTGGAACACCATGGCCGGACGTTTGCCGGCGATCGGGCCCTTGCGCTGGCTGTCGTAGGTGCGCCGGATCTGGCCCCACTCGCAGGCGCGGTACACGTCGCACTTCCCCTGTTCCCACGCCTTCTGGTAATTCGTGGAGGAAACCAGGTGATGGTCGAATGACCGCGGATCGCTGGCATCGAACCGCGTCTTGATGCCGGGCGTTATGATCTTGATTTCCAGGCCTTCGTCCTTCGCAGTGTAATCCCGGGCGACGAACCAGTGCAGGCCGAGCACGGCCTCGGCGCTTTCGATCGTGACGAGTGTTCGGGTTGCGACGGTCATGGCGTGTCCTCTTGGTGTCAGGTTGGGATGGCGCGCTTCGGCGAGCGAGCTTCTGAAAACTGTATACAGTACACTTTCGGCCCCTGTCAAGATCGGCGGCCGAATGCGATGGATGCCGGCAAGAACGACAACGATGGAGCCGCCGATGAGCTCCGAAAAGAACCGGAGTCTGAGCCCGCGGGGTCCCGGCCCCCGGATGTTTGAAGGCGGAAGGCACTGGAAAACGGGGCAGCATTCATCATTACGCCGATTTCGCACGCCTCGAATGCCCGCGGACGGCCCACAGGAAGCCGGATCCATCGCGAGCCGACCCCGCGCAACGCAGACTCCGGTCGCGCGAGGACGGCGAGCGCGCAGCGGGCGGATGGGCCTTCCGACCCGTTTGACACCCGGGGGCCGCGAGCATAGATTATTGTCGCAGTGCTGGCATCACGGCGTTGGCAACGTAAGCACTTATCATTCCGGAAGTTGAGAAAACCAGAGGTCTTGAGCATGCGCGGACGTTGCGGCGCCGATCGTGCGGCCGTGAAAGGGATGATCGATGATTGACCCGGCGCGCGACGCGCGCTCCCGCCTGGAGGTGGCCGCCCTGGTTGCGTGCGCGGCATGCTTCTCGCTGTTCTGCGCGAACGTGTTGCTGGGCTGGTGGGCACGCGCAATGGGATGGGACGTGAGTTGGCGCCTGGAGCGCGTGCCCGAGTTCCTCCTGCTGTTCGGCTCGGCGATCTCGTTCGCCGTGGCGTCCCTCGCGGCGGAGCGTCGTGACCAGCCCTGCGGCGCGCGCGAGCCGCCGTCCGGTTAACCGCGCACGAGCATTTGCCTTTTGTTACCGCGCGACGATTCACTGTCGCGCTCTCTCAGGAAAACCAACGCACAAGGAGAAACGCCGTGAAGAAAGACGCGAAGACCCCCCAAAAACCCGCCTCGGACCGCGCCGAGCACGCGCTGACGGAACGCAGGCGCTTCCTGGCGGTGAGCGGCAAGTTCGGCTTCACCGTGGCCGTCGCGGCCGCTGGCGCGGGTGCGCTCGCCAGCAAGAGCGCGGTCGCGCAGACGGCCGCCGAGGAGCAGCAGCGCCAGAAGACCGCCAAGGAGACCATGACCATCGCCACCGAGTACCGCATCGGCGCGACGCGCTGGTATCCGCTGATGCAGCTCAATCTCAAGGAGAACATCCAGAACGCGACCAACGGCTACCTCTACGTGCGCCTCGCGCCCGGCGGCCAGCTCGGCATGGGCGCGGCGCTGGCGCAGGGCGTGCAGGCCAACACCTTCCAGGCGGCCCAGCACTCGATCTCGAACTTCTCGCCGTTCGCGCCCGAAGTCGACCTGATCAACATCCCGTACTGGTGCGGCCTGAACCAGGAGTTCGCCAACCTGGTGGATTCGAAGGCGTGGAAATCCATCGTCCACACCAAGGCCGAGGAGCGCGGTTTCAAGGTGCTCCTGTACCTGGTGCTCGATCCGCGCACCGTTGCCGCGCGCAAGGGCCTCGCCAATGCGCCGTTGAAGACGCCGTCGGACCTGAAGGGCGTCAAGTTCCGCGTGCCGGCCTCCGAGATCCTGCAGCAGTTCTACCGCCTCGCGGGCGCGAACCCGACCCCGGTCGCCTGGGGCGAGACGCCTTCGGCCATCCAGCAGGGCGTGGCCGATGCACTCGACCCGGCGGTCGTCGCGCTCTACTCCAACGGCTTCAAGGACATCCTGTCCTGGATCACGTTCAACAAGTCGGTGCCCGACTCGCAGGTCTATTCGTGCAACGCCGGGTGGTTCCGCAAGCTGCCGGCCAATGTCCGGGAGGGCATCGAGTTCGCGAGCGAGATCACGTTCCAGCAGAATCTCGCGCAGGTGCCGGCATCACGCGCCTACGCGATGGCCGAGATGGCCGCCGCGGGCGTGCGCTTCTACGTGCCCACCGCTGCCGAAATCAAGCAGTGGGCCGACGCGTGCGGCTGGCAGCGCCCGGAGTGGGACGCGATCAAGATCAAGCTGGCGGGCTCGCTGGACAACTTCGAGCGCATGCGCGCGGCCGCCCGCGCGCGCGGCCGTTACTTCGTGCACGACGTCTAAGAGCGGCCGGAAGGCGCGTGGCCCGGCGCGGATCTCCGATCCGCGCCGCGTCGCGCGCGTCCGCCTGACTTGCATGCAAGCCCGCCCGGCCCGCGAATCGCCCGCCATCCGATGAAACGACTGCTTGCCCGGATCGATGCGGACGGCGAGCGCTGGATGCTGCTGGCGCTCTACATCTACATCGTCGCCGTCATCTTCGTCGAGGTGGTGCGCCGCTTCGTGCTGAGCTACTCGTCCGTCTGGGGCGAGGAGACCGCGCGCTACATCTTCATCTACCTCGTGTGGATCGGCGCCGCAGCGGCCGTGCGCGACCGCGCGCACATCCGCATCGACGTGCTGCTCAACTTCCTGCCGCCGCGGGTGTGCTCGGCGATCCTGCTCCTCGGTGACGTACTGATGGCCTTCTTCGCGGTCATCGTGTTTTACCTGTCCATGAACGCCTTCATGACTTCGCTGCAGTTCGGCTCCGTCATCGAGGGCCTGCGCATCTCGCGCGCGTGGATGCTGTTCGCCGTGCCGTTCGGCTTCGCGCTCGTGCTGCTGCGGGTGGGGCAGTCGATCGTGCACGACGTCAGCGACCTCCTGGCGGGGCGCCCGCCGCGCGCGGGCAAGCGCCTGTTCGACTGAGCGCGGGCATGTACATCCCCGAGGCGTTCGCTGCAACCAAGGTCGGGTGGACCGTGATCGGCCCGCTGATCCTGATGCTGGTGCTCTTCGCGCTCGCGGTGCCGGTGTGGGTCGCGCTCGGCGTCACCGCGCTGCTCATCCTGTGGGTCACCGGAGCGCTGCCGCTGGCGCTGGTCGGTGAGTCCGTCTTTCATGGACTGGACGCGTTCGCGCTGATCGCGATCCCGCTGTACGTCCTCACCGGCGACCTGCTCGTGCGCACCGGTATGTCGATCAAGCTGCTCAACATCGCGAGCGCCACGATGGGCAGCGTGCGCTCCGGCATGGGCACGTCCACCGTGCTCGGCTGCGGCTTCTTCTCCTGCATCTCCGGCTCGGATGCGGCCGGCGCCGCGGCGGTGGGCCGCATCACGATCTCGCGCCTGATCAAGGAGGGCTACTCGCCGGCCTACGCGTGCGCGCTGGTGGCGTCCGGCGCCTGCACCGGCATCCTGATCCCGCCGTCGATCGCCTACATCATCATCGGCATGGTGCTCGGAATCTCGACCTCCACGCTGTTCATCGCCGCCGCGGTGCCCGGCGTGCTGATCATGATCTCGATCATGGTGACCAACGCGGTCATGAACCGCGTTCGGGGCTACGAACGCTCGAGCGGACGCTTCAGGATGCGCGCCTGGCTCGCCAGCGTTTGGGACGGCCGATACGCGCTGCTGATTCCGGCGATCATCTTCGGCGGCATCTACTCCGGGGTGTTCACGCCGACCGAAGCCGCCGCCGTCGCCGTCGTGACGACCATCGCGGTCGGTGTCATCCAGCGCACGCTCAGGCTCAAGGATTTTCCGAGCTCGCTGGAGGGCTCGGCCAAGGTCTGCGGGGTGATCGTGCCCATCATCGCGGTGGCGCTGCCGCTCGCGCAAGTCCTGGCGATCACCGAAGTGCCTCAGAGCCTGGTCGGTGCGGTCAACGCCGTCACGAAAGACCCCACGATCACCATCTTCCTGATGCTGGGCATCTTCATGATCGCAGGCTGTGTGATGGAGAGCACCCCGAACATCGTGATCCTGGGACCGATCATGCTGCCGCTCGCCCAGTCCATCGGCATGAACGAGGTCCACTTCTGTGTCTTCATGGTGACCTCGCTCGGCATCGGCTTCATCACGCCGCCGCTGGGCTTGAACCTCTTCGTGATCTCGGGCATCACCGGCCAGCCGGTCCTGTCGATCGCCGCGCGGGCCGTGCCCTTCGTGCTGGCCATGCTGATGGTGGCGGTGCTCCTCGCGTTCGTCCCGCAGCTCTCGCTGTTTCTCGTCCGGTAGCCGTCTCCGGCGGGCCTTTCCTTTCTCCTTCCTTCTTTCGCCTTTCGGCATCCGCATTGCGGGTACAGTCCCCTCCCGGGGCCTGGTTACTTTCTCTTGCTCGCCCAAGAGAAAGTCACCAAAGAGAGGTGTACAAGTCAAGCACATCGGTAACACTCGAGTTCAAGGACATGGTCGTGGACGGTTCCCGCGACACACGAATCACGGCACCCTGGTTCGACAGTGCTCGACCGAATTCCCGGGCTGGCCTGCGCTGCTCGGCGGCGAACAGGGGACCCCAACGACGTGTTTCTGGTCACTCGTTTCTCGCCGCTCGCCCCTTTCGACTTTCGCCTTTCGACTTTCGCCTTCGATTGTCTCGTCGCCCATCACCCGACACCGGCGAACCGGAGGCCCGGGAGGACCCGGTGGCGCGCTGCGTAACCGCCAAAGGACTGCCCCGCGGAAGCCGTACACGCTAGAATGCCGCTTTTTGTCGGCTGCGCGGATACGCCCACGCCGCTGATTTGCCCTCCCCGAAAGACGCGGGAGGTCGGCAGGGATTTCCAACGATACGCAAGGTGCTTCGAAAATCATGGCCTCCTCCCGCTTCAATGCCGTCACGCTCGAGATGCTGTGGACCCGGCTGATTTCCATCGTCGACGAAGCCGCGGCCGCGCTGGTGCGGACCTCGTTCTCCACGGTGGTGCGCGAGTCGAACGACTTCGCCTGCGTGCTGACGGACGCGCGTGGCCAGTCGCTTGCGCAGGCGACCGAGAGCATCCCCGGATTCATCGGGACGGTCCCGCGCACCATTACGCACTTCATCAAGGCCTACCCGCCGGCGCAGCTGAAGCCGGGCGACGTTCTGATCACGAACGACATCTGGCTGGGGACCGGGCATCTTCCGGACATCACCGTCGCGAAGCCGATCTTTCACCGCGGCCGCGTCGCCGGGTTCGCGGGCTCGGTTGCGCACGCGCCCGACATCGGCGGCAAGATCCGGTCCCCCGACGCGCGCGATGTGTACGAGGAAGGGCTGCAGATCCCGATGATGAAGGTGCTCGATGCGGGGAAGAAGAATCCGACCATCGAGGCGTTCCTGCGCCAGAACGTGCGCGTTCCGGACCAGGTCATGGGGGACCTCTATGCGCAGTTCACCGCCCTGACGCTGATGGAGGAGCGCGTGATCGCGCTGCTCGAGGAGCAGAAGCTCGACTCCCTCGACGAGCTGGGAAGGCACATCCATGCGCGCTCGGAGGCGGCGATGCGCGCCGCGATCCGGGAGGTGCCGAACGGCGTCTACCGGCAGAGCGCGGTCAGCGACGGGCTCGATCAGCCGATCCGGCTCGAGATGGCGTTGACGGTGAAGGATGACGAGATCGTGATCGACTTCGCCGGCTCGGCCGCCCAGGTAATGCGCGCCATCAACGTGGCGATGGCCTATACGATCGCATTCACGTCCTTTGGCGTGAAGGCGGTGCTCGCGCCGCGCATTCCCAACAACGAGGGGGTGCTCCGGCCGATCACGATCAAGGCGCCGCTCGGCTCGATTGCGAATTCGAAGCCGCCGGCGGCGGGCGGCGCGCGCGCCCTGGTCGGGCATTTCTTCCCGATGATGGTGATCCGGGCGCTCTCCGAGGTGCTGCCCGAGCGGGTCGTCGCGACGGTCGGCTCTCCGCTGTGGTGCTTCAACGCCATGGGGCAGCGCCACGACGGGTCTGCGTTCGCGAACATGTTCTTCTCCAACGGAGGCTACGGCGCGGCACGCGGGCGCGACGGCGCGCACGTGCTGTCGTGGCCCAGCAACGTGAAATCCACCCCGGTGGAGATGATCGAGCAGCTGGTGCCGATCAAGGTGCACTACCGCCGGTTCCGCGTCGGCACCGGAGGCAGCGGCGAGTTCCGCGGGGGGAACGGCCAGGAGACGCTGTTCGAAAGCCGCGCGCCGGGGCCCATCACCGTCGCGTTTCTCGCCGAGCGCACCCGGCCCGAGGCCGCGCCGGCCGGGGTTGCCGGCGGCGGTGCGGGCGCGCCGGGGGAAGTGCTGATCAACGGGGCGCAGGTCAATCCCAAGGCGCAGCACGTGGTCCAGCCCGGGGGCACCGTGCTGTTGCGCACGCCCGGCGGCGGAGGATTCGGGCTGCCGGGTAAGCGGGCGCGGGAACGCGCGCATAACGATGTTGCCAGCGGCTACGTAGATTCGTGAGCGCAGGGTCGAGGAGCCTGCGCGACTCGGCAGCTCGTTAACAACCAATTCCAAAAACGAAATCGAGACTCACCTCATGGCGCAATATGCATTGGGCATCGACATCGGCGGCACTTTCACCGACATTGTCGTCTACGACCAGAAACGCGCGGTTTCCTACAGCCACAAGGAGCTCACCACGCCGGAATCGCCGCATCGCGGCGTGATCTCGGGCATCCGCCGCCTGTTCGAGGCCGAGCGCCTCGAGTACCGGGACGTCGCCCGCATGGTGCATGCGACGACGCTGTTCACCAACGCGTTGATCGAGCGCAAGGGCGCGCCGACGGGGCTCGTCACCACCGAAGGCTTCCGCGACATCCTCGAGATGCGGCGCGAGCACAAGTACGAGCTCTACGACCTGTTCATCGAGCTGCCCGAGCCGCTCGTCCCGCGGCGCCTGCGGCTGGAGGTGCCCGAGCGCATCGGAGCGGACGGCGGCATCGAGATGCCGCTCGACGAGGAGACATTGCTCGAGCGCGTGCGCGAGCTCGTGCGGCACGGCGTCCAGTCGCTGGCGGTCTCGCTCCTGCACGCGTATGCAAATCCGGTCCACGAGCGGCGCGCGCGGGCGCTGATCGAGCGGGAATTCCCGAAGCTCTTCGTCTCCCTGTCCTCGGATGTAGCCCCGCAGATCCGCGAATACGAGCGCACGTCGACGACGGTCGTCAACGCCTATATCAAGCCACTCGCGGAGAGCTACCTCGCGCAGCTCGCCTCGGAGCTCGCAAGGCTGGGCATCAAGGCGCCGCTGTTTATGATGCTTTCGAGCGGGGGCCTCACCCATATCGCCGAAGCCAAGCGGGTTCCCGTCCAGCTGCTTGAATCGGGGCCGGCTGCGGGAGCGCTTGCCGGCGCGCTGTTCGGCCGCCGTTCCGGCGTCGGCGACGTGCTCGCGTTCGACATGGGCGGCACGACGGCGAAGCTCGCGATGGTCGAAGAGGGCGAGCCGCTGATCGCGTACCAGTTCGAGGCGAGCCGCGCCAAGCGGTTTGCGAAGGGCAGCGGCTTTCCCATCAGCATTTCCACCATCGAGCTGATCGAGATCGGCGCCGGCGGGGGGTCGATCTCGGAGATCGACGCCCTCGGCCTGCTCAAGGTGGGGCCGCGCAGTGCCGGCGCCGCGCCCGGACCGGCGTGCTACGGGCGTGGCGGCAAGGACGCGACGGTGACGGACGCGAATCTCGAGCTGGGGTTCCTGGATCCGTCCACGTTTGCCGGGGGCACGATGAAGATCGATCGCGCACTGGCGGCGGAGGCGATCAAGCCGCTCGCGGCGAAATCCGCCCTGGCGGGCGCCCAGCTCGCGTGGGGCATCCACTCGGTCGTCAACGAGAACATGGCCGCGGCCGCGCGCGTGCACGTCGCCGAGCGGGGACGCCACGCCAGCGAGTTCGCGCTGCTCGTCACGGGCGGGGGAGGGCCGCTGCATGGGTGCGAGGTGGCAAAGCGGCTCGGCATCCGGCGCGTGATCTGCCCGCCGAGCGCGGGCGTCGCCTCCGCGCTCGGCCTGCTCATGGCCCCGGCGCGCGTCGACCGGGTCGCGACGCTCGCCAGGCGGCTCGGCAAGCTGGACTGGGGCGCTTTCGAGCGCGCGTTCCGCGAGCTCGAGCGCGATGCCCGCACGGTAATCGATGCCACGCTGCCGGGGAAGCCCAAGGTGTCGGTCGAGCGCGCGGCGGACCTGCGGTTCGTGGGGCAGGGCTTCGAGCTCGTTACGCCGCTGCCGAAAGGCCCGTATACGCCGAAATCGCTCGCTGCAATCCGCCAGGCATTCGTCCGGGAATACCGTCGCGTCTTTCGCCAGGTGCCGCTGGTGAGCGACATCGAGATCATCAACATCCGCGTTGCGCTGACCGCGAAGGCCGGCCGCACGGAACTCAAGGTGCACGAGCGCAGGAGTGCTGCGTCCGGCGCCAGGAAGGGAACGCGCAAGGCGTGGCTCGCGAGCCGCGGCCGTTTCGTGGAGATGCCGGTCTACGACCGCTACGCGCTTGCCGCCGGAACCGGCATCAAGGGACCGGCGATCGTCGAGGAGGCTTCGGCGACGATGATCGTTCCGCCGAGCGCGCGCGCGCAGGTGGATCGCGCCGGCAACCTGATCGTCGATCTCGGATCGTGAGCGCCGGAGCGCGCTGACCGGCTCGCGCGTTTTCGGCCGGCGAACCCGATTCCCGGGCGCGGGGAAGGCTCGCTACTCCGGCTTGATCCCTACCTTGGCCATGAGCTTGGTCCACTTTGCGATCTCGCCCGAGATCGTCGAGGCAAGCTCCGCCGGCGAGCCGCCAACCGCGGTCGCGCCCTGCGCCCGCAACGTGTTGCGGACGTCCGGCTCCTGCAGTATCCGGTTGAGGGCCGCGTTGAGCTTTGCGACGACGGGTTTCGGCATCCCGGCCGGGCCGATCATCGCGAACCAGCTGCTCGCCTCGTAGCCGGGTATGCCCGATTCCGCCATTGTCGGAACATCCGGCAGCAGCGCGGAGCGCTCGCGCGTCGTCACCGCCAGCGCAAGGAGTCTTCCCGCCTTGATGTGTGAAAGCGGCGTCGCGAGGTCGGGGAAGGACATCGCGAGTTGTCCGCCGAGGAGATCCACCATCACGGGACCCGACCCCTTGTAGGGCACGTGCGTGACGTCGATCCCGCCGAGCGCCCCGAAAAGCACCCCGCTCACGTGGCTGGGGGCGCCGACGCCGCCCGACCCGAAGCTCAGCTGCCCCGGCTTCGCGCGCGCCAGCGTGATCAAATCCTTCACCGATCGGGCCCCGAGCGAGGGACTCACGACCAGCACGTTGGGGGCGCGCGCCGCCATGGCGATCGTCGAGAAATCGCGCACGGGGTCGAAAGGCAGCTTCTTGTTGAAGGCCGGCAGGATCGTGAACCCCGCGGCGGCCATGAAGACCGTGTAGCCATCGGGCGTGGCTCTGGCCGTCAGCTCGGCCGCGATGATCTGGCCCGCGCCCGGGCGGTTGTCGACGATGACCCGCTGCCGCCAGGCTTCGTCCAGCTTGTTGGCGACGATCCTGGCCACGATATCCGTTCCGCCGCCGGGCGCGAATCCGACGATGAGTCGTATCGGCCGCGCCGGGTACTCGGACTGCGCGTGCGCGCTGCCCGCTGCACTCCACGCGAAAATGGAAAAAACGGCCAGCGTTATGGTTTTGACTGCGGGTTTCATCTGCGCTCCTCCTCCGTCGCTTCGGCAACGTTATAGTTAGTGCCGGAAAGCATAGCATGCGAGCAAGGTCGGCGGCACGCCGTGCTTGCGCCCCGACTCCTCCTCGTTTCTCGTTTGAACCTTGAACGTTGAACCTTGAACGTTGAACCTTGAACGTTGAACCTTGAACCTTGAACCTTGAACCTTGAACCCGGAACCCCGAACGCGCGGTAGCGTGCGCCGGTATTTGAAACCGCGCCGGTTTCTGGCACGATGCACGGCGCGCAGCCAACGAAACGCCCGGCCGGGGCCGCCTCGCGCGGCGCCGGCTCGGTAACAAGGGGGGAGACTTCAATGAGCCTCATCAGCAGGTGCGCGGTTGCCGCGGCGCTCGCGCTCGCCGCGGCCTTCGCCGGACCCGTTCTCGCGCAGGGCGCCTACCCGAACAAGCCGATCCGCTTCATCGTGCCGTTCCCGCCGGGCGGGGGCACCGACATCCTCGCGCGCCGCGTGACCACGATGATGACCGACACCCTCGGCTGGAGCGTGGTGGTGGACAACCGGCCCGGCGCGGGGGGCACGCTCGGCATCGGGCTCGCGGCGAAAGCTTCGCCCGACGGCTACACGCTGGTGATCGGGCAGACCAGCAACCTCGCGATCGGCCCGGGGCTCTACGGGAAGCTGCCCTACGACGCACTGAAGGATTTCACCCCGATCACGCTCATCTCCGCGGTGCCGATCGTGCTCACCGTCGGCGCGAAATCTCCGTACGCCTCCCTCGGCGATTACATCAAGGCGGCGAAGGCGAAGCCGGAGGAGGTGAACTACGCGTCCTCAGGCATCGGCACGGTCGGCCACCTCTCCATCGAGCTGCTTCAGCAGCTGGCGGGCATCAAGTTCATCCACGTGCCGTACAAGGGCGCGGCGGTGGCGATCCCGGATCTCGTCGCCGGGCGTGTCGCCGCGTTCGTCTCCTCGCTCGAGACCGCGGCGCCTCACGTCAAGGCCGGCACGCAGCGCGCGCTCGCGGTAACCTCGCTCAAACGCTCGCCCACGCTTCCCGACGTGCCGACCGTGGCGGAAGCCGGCTACCCGGGGTTCAGCACGGTCACGTGGTTCGGCGTACTCGTTCCCGCGAAGACGCCCGAGGCGATCGTCGCGCGGCTGAGCAAGGAGGTCGTCAAGATCCTGCGGACGCCGAAGGTGCGCGAGAGCATGCTCGATGCGGGTGGGGACGTGCCGCAGGGATCCAAGGCGTTCGCGGCCTATCTCAAGGACGAGCACGCCAAGTGGGCGAAGATCGTGAAGGAGTCCGGCGCGAAGGTCGAGTGACCGGCGCGGTCGATTGCGCCGCGCAACGGCGTGAGTCGTGAGCCGTGATTCGTGAGGCGTCAGTCGTCGCTCAGGCTGTTTTCTGACGCTAAACTGCCGCGATCCTGCTCAGTCGAGCTTCACGCCCAGCGCCTTGATGAGCTTCTCCCACATCGCGCTCTCTTCGCGGACGAGCCTCTGTGTCTCCGCCGGCGGCGCGCCTCCCGGCTCGGACCCGCCCGCGGCGACGGCGTCCCGCACCTCCGGCATCTTCAGGATCTTCGCCGATTCTTCGTACAGGCGCGCGATGATCTTCGGAGACGTCTTGCTCGGCGCGAGGAGCAATACCGTGCCCTCGACGCCGTAGCCGGGCACGCCGGCCTCGGCGATCGTCGGCAGGTCCGGCAGGACTGCGGAGCGCTTGGCCGTGGTGACGGCAAGCGCCCTCAGCCTGCCGCCTTTCACGTGGGGTATCGCCGACGGCGCCGTGGCGAGCGAAAGTTGGGTTTCATTCGCGACGACGCTCGCAACCGCCGGTCCGCCGCCCTTGTACGACGCGCCGACGATGTCCGTTCCCGTCATGAGCTTCAGGAGCTCGGAGGCGAGATGCACGTTGGTGCCGATGCCGGGGTGCGCATAGGTGAGCTTGCGCGGCTGCTCTTTTGCAAGCGCGATGAGCTCCTTCATGGTATTGGCGCGCACCGTGGGATGCACCACCACCACGTTGGAATAGGTAATCACTGGCGTGATGGGGGTGAGATCCCGGCTCGGGCTGTATCCCAGCTTCGAGTACAGGCTCGGGCTGATCGTGACGGGGCCTTCGGCGGTGATGAGGAACGTGTATCCGTCCGGCGCGGCCTTGGCAACGATCTCGCTGCCGATGTTGCCGCCCGCGCCGCCGCGGTTGTCGATGACGATCGTCTGCTTGATCGTCTTTTGCAGGTGCAGGGTGAGAATCCGCGCAGCGAAATCCGATGACCCGCCGGGCGGGAACGGTACTACGATGCGAACGGGCCGCTCCGGCCAGTTCGCGCCGGCACTGCTAGGGGCGGTTTGCGCCGCTGCGAGCTGCACCCATCCGGCTGCGGCGGCAACGCAGGCCAGGGCAGCTGTGAATTTCATCGGCGCCTCCCGAGTTTCCTGTAATCGTGCCGACGAGAGTATATCGGAACGGTGCTTGGTATCGCCGGACGCGCGAGTCGGACGACAGTAGATCCAGGAGAGGTTACCGCTTGGGGGCGGGTCCCCGGGGATTGCCCATCACCCGTCACCGGGCTCCGGGCTGCCAAGGCGCGGAGCCGCCCCTGCATGGCGTTGATTTGAAGGCGGATCAATGCGATGCGCGGGTCCGGCCCGGGCTGGGGGCCCTACTTGCCGTACTCGTCGTGCTTCGGGAGTTCCTGGGTTTCCATGAACCACGGCGCCCTCGATCCCCAGAAAATACTGCCGTCCGGACGCAAGTCCGGGCTCGCGTCAAGCACGCCGGCCGGCACGAGGCAGTTTTCGGTGCCGGTGATCTTGCTCGGCACGCGCGTGCCGCACTGGGTGCAGAAGCACACGGCAAAGCGCTTGGCGCCCGGCAGATCGAAACGCCGGATGAGCGTCTCGCCCGCGAGCCAGGTGAGCTGGTTCATGGGCAGGAAGATGTTCGCGGCATGCGCGGCTCCGGTCGCTTTGCGGCAGCGGCTGCAATGGCAATACCTGAAACCCGTTAACGGCGGCTTGAGCTCGAAGCGGACTGAACCGCACAAGCAGCTTCCTTTCAGCGCTTCCGGTTGCATTCTGGCTTCTCCTTGTATCGGGTTGGGGAATGATTCGTTTCGGCCATACGAGGTACAAGGGATTTTATCGCCGTCCGGCGGCGGGCTCTCGAGTGCGTTGGCGAACCCCGGGACGAACGCGAAACCAGGGAAGCCGCGAGGTCAAGTGATTCGACTCCCTCCGCCGTCGCTCTTCTGGCCTCATCCTTGCCACACTCCGTAGCCCTTCGCGCGCAGGTGGATCGCCAGCTCGATTTCCATGTCCAGCGCCGCCTCGTAGGGCATGGGATTGTAGACCTCGTAGAGCTCCGGCATCAGCCGCACGCCGTACTTCTTGACGTACCGGTTCGCCTTGATCCCCGCCTTGTGCTTGTCGAAGCGGATATCCGGGCTCTGCCCCGTCATCCCGACGTAGACACAGGGCTTGTCAGGACTGTAATTTGGGTTGCTCTTCCTGAACTTCGTTTCGTACGAAACGTCCTTTGACAGCAGGACAACGTAAACGCAGTGGTGATACCGCGGAGCTCTCTTCTTCCTCTTCTTCGCCGCATCTGTCATTACTGGGGGTCGAACAATGCTGCCGATCGGTTCGAAATCTTACGCTGTCGCCGCGTATCCCCAACGCCCATACCCGATCACGCATCACTCATCTTGGCGTGCTCTGAGCGATTCTCTTTTTGCTGAATAAACGGGGTCAGTGTAAGTTATCCGTCCCGCGAGCGCCGCTTTAGTGCGGCGAAAAAGTTGCACTGACCCTATTTATCCTCCTGCGGAGCCCGCCTGAAGTCGAAAGGCGAAAGTCGGAAGTAGGTGGGGGCAGTGCGCCCGATGCGGGGCGCACCCGCGTGTCGGACCGGTGCAAGTTTATTTCAGCAGGAATGCCTTCTCGTGGCAGCGGCGCGTGATGTGCCGGAGCTGACGGGGCAGGAAGTGGCGGTCAGCGCGGGATCAGGAACTCGATGTTTAGCGGTCGGTCCCCCGAGGTTCACCATCACGCTGCCAGTCCAGCGTGATGCCGGATTATTCGGGCCGCTCGCCCTTGATCTGCACGCGGTGCATCATGCGCCGGGCGTTCGCGTCGAATTGATCGCGGCGATGGATCAGGCACCGGTTGTCCCAGATCAACGTATCGCCCGCTTGCCACTGCTGGCACCAAACGAGTTCAGGCCGCGAGGCGTGCGCCCAGAGCTGGTCCAGCAATTGCTCGCTCTCCGCCAGCGGCATTCCGATGATGTACCCGTTGCGCCGGCGGCCAAGGTATAGCGCCCTTCTGCCGGTCTTCGGATGCGTCCTGAAGATTGGATGGCGGGCGCCCGGCGCCTGGCGCGGGTCGGTGATTTCCTTGAAGCCCTTCCGCAACTGCCCGGCGCTGTTATACGTTTCATCATGCACGAGCATCGAACCTTCCAGTTTCTTCCTCAGTTCGGGCGAGAGCGTTTCGTAGGCGAGATACTGGTTTGCGAAGTAAGTGTTGCCGCCGCTCGGCGGTACCTCGAGCGCATGGAGAATAGCGATGGATGTGGGCTTTTCACGGTACGACATGTCCGTGTGCCAGGTTGCTTCGCCGGCCCCGAGATTGCCTTGAGGAATATCGTTTTCCACGATATTCGAAATGACAAGTATGTCGGGATACTCGTCGATATAGGGCTTCCCGATGATGCTCATGCCGGGCGGCTCCAGCTCGCCGAATCGCTTGCCAAAGGCAATCAGCTCGGGATCGGTCAGCCGCTTTCCACGAACAACCACGACCAGGTGGTCATATAGCGCCTGCTCCAACGCTCCAAATGCCTCGTCCGTGAGGTTCCGGAGGTCCACACCGCGGACCTCGGCGCCCACGGATCGGCCCGAAGGAATTACCTTTACCGACGCCGCGTTTAGATTCCTATTCATCGTGAGTGGTGACATCAGGAGACTCTTGTGAAAAATGACTTAAGGGTTGATTTTCCCACGGCCTGATCCTTATGTCTGCCGAAAATCCTGCACTGAACCCCTTCCAATCGCTATGCCTTCATCTTCTGGAGGAACCATTCCGCCGGCACCTCGTGACCGGCGCGTGCGGCGCGTGCGCGTTCGTAGACGAGAGGCGCTACCGCGGCGAATTGAAGCCCGATACCGATATTGTTCTTGAACAGCGTGATGTCCTCGGCCCTCTTGCGGCCCGATGCGCGGCCGGTCATTACCTCTGAAAGGTCGCGAATGTCTTCCCAGCGCAGAATCCCCGCCTGCACCGGATCCCACAAATCGCGCTGCTTTTGCGCCTGTGCTGCTTCCTTGGCGTGCGCAACGACGAGAACCGCACGACGCACGGTTTCATCGTCAATTTCGCGGCGGGGATTCTTGTCGTCGTCGCTCAGAATCGATATCACGTGCGCACCGCGTGCAATCCATTCGCCCTTGATAATCGGATGGACGGTGTTCGTTGCCATCACCACCAGGTCGGCGTCTGCCACGGCGTCGTGCGCCGTGTCTACCGCCGTCACCTTGATGCCCAGCTCCTCGCGTGCTCGCCTCGCGAAGGATTGGCGGTTCGCGCGAGTCGGGCTGAAGACTCGAACCCGCCGCAGCGGGAACGTGGCGTTCATCGCGACCAGGTGCGCCCATGCCTGCCCACTTGAGCCAAGCAAACCCAGATCGCCGGCGCCTTCGTGAGCGAGCAGCCGTGCGGATAGCGCGCTCGTGCACGCCACACGGTAAATCTGGAGGTAACCGTCCTGAATGATCGCCACTGGGGCGAGCCGTTTCAGGCTAAAAAGCATGATAAATCCGCAATACGTGTCTCCCGGACCTCGCGGGAGCTTTTCTCTGCGTTGCTCGCCGTTTACCACTGTCTTTCCAACAATGTCGGAAGTGATTCGCAGGGCCATGTAATCACCGTCGAAGAGCGCCCCCTCCATGGTCTTCAGGCAGTAAACGGCATTCGGCTCGTCAAGAGGTACGTAACTTTGCGTGCGTTGTCGCACGACGGCGCGGCCGGCGCTCTGAGCGCGATAGGCCTGCTCCAGTGCCTTGAGGCATGACTCGACGTCGAAAACACTCTGGACGGCGTCGTTGTCAAGCAGCAACACAGTTTCGGTCATTTGCGCTTCTATGCTCCTGCCTCAGAACGTGAGTTCCAACTTGGCTTCTTTGATCACCTTGCCGTATTTCACGGTGTCCGAATGTATGAGCGAGGCAAAATTGGGGGCGGACAGCGCCATCACGCCAAAGCCGCGATTAAGCAGGGTCTTTTGAACCTCCGCCACTTTAATTACGTTCAGGAGTTCACTTTCCAGGAGTGCGCGAATTTTCGCTGGTGTTCCGCTGGGAGCAAGCACACCGAACCAGTTTGAAAATTCGTATCCGGCCACGGTTTCCGAGACGGCCGGGATCTCTGGCGCGATGCTGGAGCGCTGCTGGTCGGTTACGCCGAGAATCTTCAATCTTCCGGCTTTCATATGTGTATAGACGTTCGGCAGTCCTGTGAATACAAGGGGGATTTGATTTCCCAGTACGGCAGTCACCGATTGACCGCCGCTCTTGTATCCCACATGGATTAATTTCACTTTCGCCATTGCCATGAACAACTCGGCCGCAATGTGGCCGGTGCTGCCTACTCCTGCCGACGCGAAAGCAATCTCGCCCGGCCGCGATTTTGCGACCGAGATCAGGTCCTGCACTGAACTGGCAGGAAAATTGACGCTGGCCACAATGGCGAAAGCTTGCGTTGCGAGCAGCGCAATCGGTGCGAGGTCCTTTGCGGAGTTATAGGGCAAATCTTTCCTGAGCGACGGATTGGTCGCAAGCACATTGGAGCCGAGCAGGAGCGTATAGCCGTCAGGATTTGCCTTCGCAACGATCTCGGTTGCCAGGATGGTTCCGCCGCCGGGCCGGTTATCCACGACCACTTGCTGCCCGAGTTTCTCACTCAGGCTGGGCGAAATAACCCGCCCGACGAGATCGAAAGTGCCGCCGGGAGCAAAGGGGATTACGAGCCTGATCGGCTTGCTGGGGTACGTCTGCGCGCCCGCGGCGCCGATGCCTGTCGCAACCCAGAGCGCAATAATTACTTGGCGAGCGATGCGATATGTCATGACGCTCCTCTCACGGTATACGTCCGTATCCGCAGGTTGAGCCTGCACGCGCTTCAGACTTACGAAATGCGGTATCCAATCGATGCCTTACCGCATGATTCTCTCAAGAAAATCCAGGCGCGCACACCGCGCGGCCCGCAAAGACCGTTACGATTTCTCCTTACACTGCAAAAACATGTCCGCGCGAATGAGGCAGCGTGGATGCGGATGGCGAACAGAATGGGCGCTCCCCCTTGGTCTGAGTCTTATGCAAGACCCGCCTGTGATGGGCGTCAAACGGATTCCGATGATGCAAAGTGCACCGGTTGTCCCATATCAGCAGATCGCCGACACGCCATTGGTGGCGCCATGTAAGCTCGGAGCGGGTGGCGTGCGACCAGAGCTGTTCCAGCAAGATCTCCGATTCTTCCAGCGGAAGCCCGTTGACGTAAGCATTGGGTCTGCGCCCCAAGTAAAGACAATTGTGTCCGGTTTCCGCATGCGTCCTGACGATGGGGTGGCTCGGACCGGGACACGTCGGTATGTCGACGACCTCCGGAAAACCCGGCCTCAGCTCCCCGGCGCTCGTTCTGCTGGCGTCATTCTTGATGGTAAGAGTGGCTACGCGCTGCCGCAGCCGTTCCGGCAAAGTCTCTAGAGCCAGGTACATGTTGGCGAAGCCCGTATCGCCTCCGGTCGGAGGCACTTCCAACGACGTCAACAGCGATGCAGCGGTCGGGCTTTCGTTGAACGACATATCGGTATGCCAAACCGCCTCGCCATAGCCGAGGCTGCCTATGGGTGTTCCGACGTGATCCCCGAAATTAGTAGCACCTGAGATTAGAGTCCGATCTATTATGCAACGGGAGGTCGGACATGAAGAAGCGGTTTACGGAGGAGCAGATCATCGGTTTCCTGAAGGAGGCCGAGGCGG